>Ga0209382_10001350_pt1 | contig 38760 bp, 35 predicted proteins | sample SoiMetdeltSBSDD5_FD_187599 | JGI IMG/M metagenome (GOLD analysis project Ga0209382, IMG submission 187599) | Bulk soil microbial communities from a Populus tree surrounding site in Tennessee, USA - Soil MetaG P. deltoides SBSDD5 (SPAdes) (version 2) | ecosystem: Environmental > Terrestrial >... | reverse complement strand
GCACCGTCCCACCTCTGCCGGGCAGACGCCTTTGTGGTACACAGCAAGCGTTTCCGAGGCCAGCATGATCGCCGATTGGCAGACGCTTGCGCGCCGCTACGCCGGCAACCCGACCGTGATCGGGGCGGATCTGTTCAACGAGCCGCACGCAGAGGGTACCGACCCGAACGGCACCGGGGCCTGCTGGGGTTGCGGCGACCCCAACCGCGACTGGCGGCTTGCGGCTCAGCGCATCGGCAACGCGATCCTGTCCGTCCAGCCCAACTGGCTGATCTTCGTCGAGGGGGTCAGCTGCCTGAGCGGTGGCACGCCCAACGCCTGGGACAACATCCCGGACCCGTGGCAGAACTGCGACTGGTGGGGCGGCAACCTCTCCGGCGCGGTCACCCAGCCCGTGGTGCTCAACGTGGCCAACCGGCTGGTCTACGCCCCCCACGACTACGGCATCTCCGTCTTCGACCGGCAGCCGTGGTTCAACGACCCGAACTTCCCCAACAACCTTCCCTCGGTCTGGAACCACTTCTGGGGTCAGCTGAACGCACCCATCATGCTCGGCGAGTTCGGCAGTACGCTGGCCAATCCGCTTGACGTGCAATGGCTCAACACGCTCATGACCTATCTGACGAGCAACGGGTTCAGCTTCACCTACTGGTCGTGGAATCCGAACTCGGGCGACACCGGCGGGATCGTCGGCGACGACTGGTGGACGGTGAACCAGCAGAAGTACAACATCCTGCGGCCGCACTTGAACCCGCCAAGCGGGATCTCCCCATCACCATCCACAAGTGTCAGCCCGTCGGTGTCCCCGTCAAGCAGCCCGCGACCGGGCGGCTGCACGGCCACCTACACGATCACGGGCTCGTGGCAGGGCGGCTTCGGCGCCGAGGTGCGCGTCACCAATACGGGTACCGCCCCGACCTCCAACGGCTGGCGCGTGGTCTGGACCTTCACCGCAGGGCAGCGGGTCACCAACTTGTGGCAGGCGGTCTACACCGTCTCCGGCAACACGTACACGGTGACCAACCCGCCGGACTACAACAAAGTGATCCCGCCGGGTCAGTCGGTGACCTTCGGGTTCAACGCCAGCTGGACCAACTCCAACCCGATACCCAGCCCCATCACCTGCACCGTCCTCTAATTTGGCGCGCGCAAAGCGTGTCGCACCCATCGGGGTGGGGCTGTCCCACCCCGATGGCAGAATCTCCAGCGTGACGAATGGTGTGACGAATGGTGCGAGGAATTCAGTTCTTTCCCGGATCGCGACCGAGCTCGGCGTCCGCGAGCGGCAGATCCAGGCCGCCGTCGAGCTGCTTGACTCCGGCGCGACCGTCCCTTTCATCGCGCGTTACCGCAAGGAGGCCACGGACAGCCTCGATGACGCCCAGCTTCGGACCATTGAAGAGCGGCTGCGGTACCTGCGAGAAATGGAGGAAAGAAGAAACGTCATCCTCGAGTCCATCCGCTCCCAGGGCAAGCTCGACGACACGCTCGAGGCGCAGATCATGGCGGCGGAGTCCAAGGCCCGCCTAGAGGACATCTACCTGCCGTTCAAGCCCAAGCGCCGCACGAAGGCACAGATCGCCCGCGAGGCTGGTTACGAACCACTGGCCGACGCGCTGCTTGAAGACCCGCAGCTCGACCCGCACACCACCGCCGCGGCCTACGGTGATCCCGGGGAGGCGCTCGACGGGGCGCGGGCCATCCTGATCGAAAGGTTCAGTGAGGACGCGGATCTCGTCGGTGCCCTGCGCGAGCTGATGTGGGCCAATGGCCTTCTCACCTCTAAAGTCCGCGAGGGCAAGCAGGAGGCGGGCGCCAAGTTCTCCGATTATTTCGACTTCGCCGAGCCGCTCACCAAGCTTCCGTCCCACCGCATCCTGGCCCTGTTCCGCGGGGAGAAAGAGGAGATTCTCGATCTGACCCTGGAGCCCGGCGACCAGCCCTACGAGGAGCGGATCGCCACCCATTTCCACATCTCCGGACCCTGGCTCACCGACACCGTCCGCCTGGCCTGGCGCACGCGCATCCTTTTCCGCCTCGGCGCCGACCTGCGCGGGCGGCTGTGGCAGGCGGCCGAGGATGAGGCGGTGCGCGTCTTCGCCACTAACCTGCGTGATCTGCTGCTCGCCGCGCCGGCCGGCACCCGCCCCACCCTCGGGCTCGACCCGGGCTACCGCACCGGGGTCAAGGTCGCCGTGGTCGACGCGACCGGCAAAGTCGTTGCCACACACACGATTTACCCCCACGTTCCGGCCAACAAGTGGGACGAGTCGATCGCGATCCTGGCCCACCTCTGCTCCACGCACAAGGTCGAGCTGATCGCCATCGGCAACGGCACCGCCTCCCGCGAGACCGATAAGCTCGCCGGCGACCTGATCAAGCGGCATCCGGCCCTGGGCCTGACCAAGGTGGTGGTTTCCGAGGCCGGCGCCTCGGTCTACTCCGCCTCCGCCTTCGCCTCCCAGGAGCTGCCCGGCCTGGACGTCTCGCTGCGCGGCGCGGTCTCCATCGCCCGGCGCCTGCAGGATCCGCTCGCCGAACTCGTCAAGATCGACCCCAAATCCATCGGCGTCGGTCAGTATCAGCACGATCTCGCCGAGAGCAAGCTGTCCCGCTCGCTCGACGCCGTGGTCGAGGACTGCGTCAACGGCGTCGGCGTCGATGTGAACACCGCCTCGGTCCCTTTGCTGACAAGGGTTTCCGGCATCGGCTCGGCGCTCGCCGAGAGCATCGTCGCCCACCGCGACGCCAACGGCCCGTTCCGTAGCCGCACCGCCATCAAGAAGGTGCCTCGCCTGGGCCCCAAGGCGTTCGAGCAGTGCGCGGGCTTCCTGCGCATCCCCGGCGGCGACAACCCGCTCGACGCCTCGGCCGTGCACCCCGAGGCCTACCCCGTCGTCCAGCGCATCCTGGAGCGCACCGGCACCGACATGAAGACCCTGGTCGGCAACACCACCGTGTTGCGCAAGCTTCGCCCCGCGGATTTCTCAGATGACATTTTCGGGGTACCCACGGTGAGCGACATCTTCAAAGAGCTTGAAAAGCCGGGGCGGGATCCGCGCCCCGCGTTCCAGACCGCCACCTTCGCCGAGGGCGTCAACGAGATCAAGGACTTGGTCCCGGGCCTCATCCTCGAGGGTGTCGTCACCAACGTCGCCGCCTTCGGCGCTTTCGTCGACATCGGCGTGCACCAGGACGGCCTGGTCCACGTTTCGGCGATGTCCCACCGGTTCATCAAGGATCCGCGCGAGGTGGTCAAGCCCGGTGACGTGGTCCGGGTCAAGGTGCTCGACGTCGATGTGCCGCGCAAGCGCATCTCGCTGACCCTGCGCCTGGAGGACCAGCACGAGGCCCAGCCCAAAGCCGACCGCTCCCAAGGCGACCGCTCCCAAGGCGACCGCTCCCAGGGCAAACCGAAGACCCAGCGCCGCCCCGAGCCGGCACCCTCGGGCGCCATGGCCGAAGCCCTCCGCCGCGCAGGCCTCACGCGGTGAAGATCGCCTTGATGCCGCGCTGAACCACGGCCGCTGGTCGCCGCAGCTCCGCTGCCGTCCTGTGGCGGTCGTTGCGGGCTTGAGTTACGATCACACTCCGATATTTAGATGTCGCCAAGTTCGGGGGACTGTCGATGCCGATCGGTGTGGTACTCGATGGCTAAGCGAGTCCCGGCGGGTGACATTCTCAAGCAGGCCGAGAAGCTTGGGCTGCTGGATGTTTTGAAAAAGTTGATCAAACAGGGCGAGAAGCTCGACGACATCACCGTGGACATGCTGCAGGCGGCCAAGAAGGCGGACGTGCCGACGCCGACTCATGTCAGAGTGACTCCGGGCCAGCCGCTGCCTCACAACCCCATGGACCTCGTCCCGCCCGGGGCGCACCAGCGAACCCTGACCCCGCATCCCGGCGCGGGTTCACAGAACGGCGTTGAGTACAAGTGGGTCCAGGATGGCCAGACTGTCCGTATGCGCGGGCACGACGCCGACGGCACGGCGCCAGCGGGATCCAACGCCGCCAGTGGCGACACCTACCGGGTACAGATCGGCGGGCGTTACATGGACCAGAATGGGAATCTGCATCCGCGCGGGGTGCACAACCCTGACAGCCCGAACTACAACGCCGCGGCGGCGAACGATACGCACATCCCGTGGCCGTCCGATGTGCCCAAACCATGGAGCTGAGCATGATTGACGACGCGACGCTGTCCGAGCTGATCGCCCGGCTCGCTTCAGCGCACGATCGGGAGCGGGAGGAGGCGGCCGACTCCGTCACCGACCTGACCACCGCCTACGCCGCCGATCAGGCGGGCCGGCTGGTGGCCGTGCTCACCCGGCTTGCCGGCGACGAGCCCGACCCGGCGGCTCGCGAGGCGCAGCTGCACGCCGCCGCCGAGCTGGTCGAGTGGCATCCGGCCGCCCGCGCCGCAGCTGAGGTCGAGTCCTTGGACCCGGCCACGCTCTCACCGTCGGAGAGGGAGTACGTCGAGTATCTCGCGGAGTCCAACGGCGATCACTGACCGCAGGCGGCCGGCGCCGGGGTGGCGGGCTCGCCCAGGGACGGCATGCCGAGTAGCACGCCCTTTGTCCGGGTTACCTGGCCGGCCTCGTAGGCGTCGCCCGCGCGCGTGCGCCGGTGGCGGGTGACCGGACCGTCGGCGTTGAGATGGTGGGGCGCCGCGTAGGTGACAGTGGTGTGCACGATGTCGCCGGGACGGATCTCCGGTGAGGCTCCGAAGTGGACGAGCCGACCGTCGCGGGCGCGGCCGGACATGCGTCCGGTGGCCTGGTCCTTGCGCCCCTCGCCGACGGCGGCGAGGACCTCGACCTCGGTGCCGATCAGCTTCCTGTTCTCCGCCCAGGTCACCTCCTCCACCACGGCGAGCAGCCGCTCGTAGCGCTCCTGGACGACCTGCTTGGGCAGCTGGCCCTCCATGGTGGCGGCGGGGGTGCCCGGTCGCTTCGAATATTGGAAGGTAAAGGCGCTAGAGAACCGCGCTGTGCGTACCACATCGAGGGTTTGTTCAAAGTCTTTTTCGGTCTCGCCGGGGAACCCGACGATGATGTCGGTGGTGATCGCCGCGTCGGGCATCGCCGCGCGCACCCTGTCAATGATCGACAGATACCGGTCGGCGCGGTAGGAGCGGCGCATCGCCTTGAGCACGGCGTCGGAGCCGGACTGCAGCGGCATGTGCAGCTGGTGGCAGACGTTGTCGGTCTCGGCCATGGCGTCGATCACGTCATCGGTGAAGGCGGCCGGATGCGGGCTGGTGAAGCGGACCCGCTCCAAACCCTTGTCGCGCAAGGGACCGCAGGCGCGCAGCAGCTTGCCGAAGGCGAGCCGGTCACCGAACTCGACTCCGTAGGTGTTGACGTTCTGCCCAAGCAGGGTGATCTCGAGCACGCCCTCATCAACCAGCGCCGAGACCTCCGCGAGGATGTCTCCGGGGCGCCTGTCCTTTTCCTTGCCCCGCAACGAGGGCACGATGCAGAAGGTGCACGTGTTGTTGCAGCCGACCGAGATCGATACCCAGCCGGAGTAGGTGGACTCGCGCCGGGTCGGAAGGGTCGAGGGAAAGACCTCGAGCGACTCGAGCAGCTCGACCTGGGCCTCCTCGTTGTGCCGGGCGCGCTCGAGCAGCACGGGCAGGGAGCCGATGTTGTGCGTGCCGAAGACGACGTCGACCCATGGCGCCTTCTTGACGATGTCGCCCTGGTCTTTCTGGGCGAGGCAGCCACCGACCGCGATCTGCATGCCGGGATGTTTGTCCTTGACCGGCCGCAGGTGACCGAGATTTCCGTAGAGACGGTTATCGGCGTTTTCTCGCACGGCGCAGGTATTGAAGACGACAATATCCGCTATGTCATCATCAGCCGCTTTTACGTAGCCAGCGGCGTCAAGCAGGCCCGATATCCGCTCGGAGTCGTGCACATTCATCTGGCAGCCATAAGTCCGCACCTGGTAGGTGCGAACGGCCACCGAAATCTCAGTCGTCATCTCTCTAGTCATGGCGAAACAAAGGTTACTCCGCGACAAACGGTTATCGGGACGTGACCTTTACGGGTTTCCCATGTGAGCGCGTCCATCTAGAGTGACGTCGCATCAGGAGACCCACCGCGAGGTTGCCCGAAGGACGGTCGCATGCCGGAACCGCTCATCGAACTGGACGCTGTCAACAAGTGGTTCGGTTCGCTCCACGTGCTGCGCGACATCAACCTCACGGTCGACCGGGGTGAGGTCGTTGTCGTGATCGGCCCCTCCGGTTCGGGCAAGTCGACGCTGTGCCGGGCGATCAACAGGCTGGAGCCCATTGACAAGGGGACCATCCGGTTCGACGGGCAGCAGCTGCCCGAGGAGGGCCGTGCCCTGGCCAAGCTGCGCAGCGAGGTCGGCATGGTGTTCCAGTCCTTCAACCTGTTCTCCCACCTGACGGTCCTCGACAACGTCACGCTCGGCCCGATCAAGGTCCGCCACGAGTCCAAGCAGGTCGCCCGCGATCGCGCGATGACCCTGCTCGAGCGCGTCGGCATCACCGACCAGGCGGCCAAGCACCCCGCCCAGCTCTCCGGCGGCCAGCAGCAGCGCGCCGCGATCGCCCGAGCGCTGGCCATGCAGCCCAAGGCCATGCTCTTCGACGAGCCGACCAGCGCGCTCGACCCGGAGATGGTCGGCGAGGTGCTCGACGTGATGACCTCGCTCGCCGCCGACGGCATGACGATGATCGTCGTCACCCACGAGATGGGCTTCGCACGGCACGCTGCCAAGCGCGTCGTCTTCATGGCCGACGGTGAGCTGGTGGAGCAGGCGGCGCCCGCGGAGTTCTTCGGCAACCCCAACAGTGAGCGCGCCCGCGACTTCCTGTCGAAGGTGCTGCAGCACTGAACAAATAAAGAGCTTTGGGCCAGGCCATTTGGCCGTGGTCACAAACGAAACCCGGCCGCCGAATGGTGGAGACGGATAAGGGAGGAAGAATGCGTCTCAAGCGCATCTTGGCGATTACCGCCGTCGCGGCACTCGCCTTTGGAGTGGCCGCCTGTGCAAAGAAGGAAGACAACGGGGCAGGTAGCCAGTTCGCAGCGGGTTCGACGATGCAACGGATCGCCAAGGCCGGCAAGGTCGTCATCGGTATCAAGTGGGACCAGCCCAACTTCGGCCTGCGCGGTATCGACGGCAAGTTCACCGGCTTCGATGTGGAAATCGGCAAGATCCTCGCCAAGGAGCTGGGCGTCGCCGAAGACAAGATCAAGTGGGAAGAGTCCGTCACCAAGGCGCGCGAGGACCACGTCATCCACGCCCGCGTCGACATGGTGATCGCGACATACACGATCAACGCCGCTCGTAAGGAGAAGATCTCGTTCGCGGGCCCGTACTACACCGCCGGGCAGGATCTGCTCTTCCGCAAGGGTGACAAGTCGATCACCGGACCGGATGTGTTCAAGGAAGGCACGAAGAAGGTCTGCTCGGTGACCGGCTCCACCCCTGCCAAGGAGCTGGAGAAGTACGTCAAGGACAAGGCGCAGATCGTCCTGTTCGACGTCTACACCAAGTGCCTTGACGCCCTGAAGAAGAACCAGGTCGATGCGGTCAGCACCGACAACGGCATCCTCGCCGGCTACGTGGCCAAGGAGAAGGAAGCCTTCGAGATGCTGAACAAGCCCTTCACCAAGGAGCCGTACGGCATCGGCGTGAAGAAAGAGGACAAGGTCTTCCGCGACTGGATCAACGACGTCGTCCAGAAGGCGTTCGAGGATGGCCGCTACAAGGCTGCTTGGGACGCCAAGGGTTCCGTCGGCGAGCTCGGCCTGACCATGCCGTCATCGCTTGCGATCGAGCGGTACTGAGATAACCCCCATCACGGCTGAAGGGTGAGTCACCGGTGGACATCCAACCGTTCGTCGACGGTTTCCTCGTCACCATTCAGTTGTGCATCCTTTCCGCGACGGGCGCGCTCATCCTGGGCGCGCTCGTCGCAGCCTTGCGGGTCTCGCCCATCGCGCCGCTGCGCGCGATGGGCACCGCGTACGTCACGATCTTCCGCAACGTGCCGCTCACGGTGGTCATCTTCTTCTTCGCGTTCGGCTTCCCGAACCTCGACGAGGACGACCCGACCATCACCCACGCCACGTTCCTCAAGATCCCGCTGCTGAGCGACCTGCTCAAGCCGCTGGGCATGGACGTGCCGTTCTTCCGCTTCGCGGTGCTCTCGCTGACGATGTACACGGCGGCGTTCGTCTGCGAGGCGATCCGCTCCGGGGTCAACGCCGTGCCCTCCGGCCAGGCCGAGGCGGCCCGCTCGCTGGGCCTGACGTTCACCCAGAACCTGCGGTACATCATCTTCCCGCAGGCCTGGAAGTACGCGATCGTCCCGTTGGGCAGCGTCATCATCGCCATGCTCAAGAACTCGGCGCTCGCCGGCGCGTTGGGCGGGGTCAGCGGTGACCTGATGGGCACGGCCGACAGCATGATGTCCGACCCCTCGGCCGAGACCGCCGCGTCGCTGATCACCGTTTTTGCGGGGATTTCCATCGGATACCTGATAATGACCGTCCCATTAGGACTCGTGCTTGATCGGGTGGAGAAGAGGCGGGCGATAGCGCGATGAGTGTTCTCTATGACGCTCCGGGTCCACGCACCCGTTTGATCAGCCGGATCGCCACGGTCTCGTCGATCGTCCTGCTCACCGCCGGGTTCACCTGGTTCATCTACCGCCCACTGGCTAAACCGGTCACCGACAGCCCGTGGGATCTGGCCCCCGGGCCGGAAGGCCAGTTCACCGATGAGCGCTGGGGTCCGCTGATCAACCCGGGCAACGAGAACTTCGGCCTCGTCTGGGCACGGCTGGGCGAGGGCTGGCTCGCCACCTTCATGGCCGCGGCGGTGGCGATCGTCTTCTCGATCATCGCCGGCATCGGGATCGCGCTGGTGCGGGCGCAGCTGCGCGGCCTGCGCGGCCGCCGCTACACCGACCGCCAGCCCGCCACCTCGATGCTCCTGCGCTGGGCGACCTACGGCGGCACCGGCCTGAGCCGGTTCTGGGTGGAGTTCTTCCGCGGCCTGCCGGTCGTCGTTACGATCTTCCTGGTCTACAAGGTGCTCGCCGACTACGGCCTGGCCTTCGAGGATCAGATGTGGTTTCTCGTCATCGGCCTCACCCTCTACAACAGCGTGGTGATCGGCGAGATCCTGCGCTCCGGGATGGACGGCCTGCCCCGCGGCCAGCACGAGGCCGCCTCCTCGCTCGGCCTTTCCACCGGGCAGAGCATCCGCCTGGTCCAGCTGCCCCAGGCGCTGCGCATCATGCTGCCGGCGGTGATCAGCCAAATCGTCGTCATCTTCAAGGACACGTCGCTCGGGTCCATCGTCGCCTACAACGAGGCCCTGCGCACCAGCAGCATCATCGTGCAGAACTTCCGTGGCGCCAACGCGATACCGATGTATTTCATCATCGGCGTGATGTACATCCTCATCTGCTACGCGCTGTCCAAACTGGCGGTCTACACCGAGCGGCGCATGTCGCGCTCGGGCTTGCCGCCCGCGCCGAGGGTGCTGACCCAGCTGGAAACCGGTGACGCCATCGGCGGCATGTTCGCCACGCGCGTCCCGATGGACGACGAGATCACCGATGTCGGCGTCAGCGGGCGATCTCGGTCGTCCGGGACTCCCGGACGACCGTGATGCGGATCTGCCCCGGGTAGGTCAGCTCCTCCTCGATCTGCTTGGCCACATCGCGGGCCAGCACCGCCGCGCCGATCTCGTCGACCTCGTCCGGGCGCACCATGACCCGCACCTCTCGCCCGGCCTGCATCGCGAAGACCTTCTCCACGCCCGCCTTCGCCCCCGCGATCTCCTCGATGCGCTCGAGCCGCTTCACATACGCCTCAAGGGATTCACGGCGGGCGCCCGGGCGCCCGCCGGAACAGGAGTCGGAGGCCTGCGTCAGAACCGCCTCGATGGTCTGCGGCGGCACCTCATTGTGGTGCGCCTCGATCGCGTGCACCACCTCCTCGGCCTCGCCGAAGCGCCGCGCGATGTCCGCTCCGATGATCGCGTGCGAACCCTCCACCTCGTGCGTCAGCGCCTTGCCGATGTCATGCAGGAAGGCACAGCGTTTGATCAGGGCCGGGTCGAGCCGGAGCTCGGAGGCCATGATGCCGGCGATGTGCGCGGTCTCCACCAGGTGCTTGAGCACGTTCTGTCCGTAGGAGGTGCGGTAGCGCAGCCGGCCCAGCAGGGTCACCAGCTCGTCGTCGATGTCGGTGATGCCGACCTGTACCAGCGCGTCCTCCGCCGCGCGCAGGCACATCCGCTCCACCTCGAGCCGGGCCAGATCGTGCACCTCCTCGATCCGGTGTGGATGGATCCGTCCATCCAGGACCAGCTTCTCCAGCGTCAGCCGGCCGATCTCACGGCGCACCGGATCGAAGCACGACAGCAGCACCGCCTCCGGCGTGTCGTCGATGATCAGATTGACGCCCGTGACCGTCTCGAAGGCGCGGATGTTGCGCCCCTCCCGCCCGATGATCCGGCCCTTCATCTCGTCGCTGGGCAGGTGCAGCACGCTGACCACGCTCTCCGCTGTCTGCTCGCTCGCCACCCGCTGGATCGCGTCGACCACGATGTGCCTTGCCCGCTGCTCGCCGTTGGTGCGCGCGTCCGCCTCGATCTCCCGGACCAGCAGCGCCGCCTCGCGCTTTGCCTGCCCCTCGATCGTCTCGACCAGCTCAACCTTGGCCTGCTCCGAGGTGAGACCCGCCACCCGCTCCAGCTCCCGGCGGTGCTCCTCCTCCGCCTCCTCCAGTTCAAGCCTGCGGTTCTGGAGGATCAGCTCCGCCTTGGCCAGCTCCGACTCGGCGGCGGCGATGCGGCGGTCGCGCTCGGCGAGCCGCTCCGCCTCCTCCGCGTGCATGCGCTCCCGCTCGGCCAGGCGTTCGGCCTCGTCGGCGTGCATGCGCTCGCGTTCGTCAAGGCGCTGCAAACGCCGCTCCGCCTCGGCCGCCTGCTCCTTCGCGGTCGCGGTCAGCAGCGCGATCTCGCGTTCGCCGGTGCGCTTGGCGGTCGCCCGCAGCTGCTCGGCGTCCTCCTCGGCCTGCCGGTGCACCCGCTGCAGGATCGAGTCGGCCTCGGTGTGCGCGCTGTCGAGCACCCGCTGCGCTTCGGTGCGAGCCGTCGCCACCTCGGCCTTGGCCACGGCCGCCTCCGCACGGGCCGCGACCGCCTCCGCCTGCGCGATGGCGACGCTCTTGCGCTCGTTCTCGAGCGCGGTCTGCGCTTGGGCCACGGAAGCCTGCAGCTCGGTCAGGGTCTGGCGCTGCCGCTCCCGCTCGGCGGTTGCCTCCGGATCATCCACAATGACACTAAGGGGTACCCCGTTCGGGCTCGCGGGTCCGGTGAGTCGCCGCAGCAGGCGCGCACCGACCAGCAGCATCGCAGCGACAAGAAGCGCCAGGACGATGATCGCGGCGAACAGGGCTCCTTCAACGGCGGTCATGCCGCGCCGCCTACGGTCCCCTTTGCCCTGCTGTATCGGTCATGTGCCGAAGAACCGTGCCCTGCTTTGGCCCGCCTGATCATGGCCGCCTCCTGAACCGTCACCACGCCGACGTTCGCCGACGTCAGGTGCACACCTCACCAGGGACAGGCAGCGTCGAGCACCTGCCTAGGGGCGCGGCTGGTGCTCTATAACCAGGAAAAATGTTGCCGTACTGTTACTCGTTCTATGTTGTGCGCTATAGCCGGTACTGGTTGGTGTTTACCTTCGCATGTCCGAGGCTAGGCGGCAGGGGCCGGTCCGGTCAAGGACTCATGATCGGACCAAGTCGGACAATCACTATTCTTCGTAGGCGTCTGGGTCAATCAGCTCAGCTAGTTCGCTATCCCTGCTAGCCAGGGCATCCTTGACAGCACGCAACGCCACCCCGGCCGGATATCCCTTGCGCGCCAGCATGCCCACCAGCCGGCGGAAAATCGCCTCCGGCTCGCCGTGCATGCTCCTCAGCCTGCGAGTCGCCAGGTCAAGTGCTGTTTGCGCCTCCGTGTCGGAGTCCAATTCGGACAGAGCCTCGTCGGTGTCCTCTTTCGACACACCGCGCTGCCGCAGCTCCTGCGCGAGCGCCCGGCTCGCCAGCCCGCGCCCGTGATGCCGGCTCGTCACCCAAGCCCTGGCGAACGCGACATCGTCGATCAGGCCGACCTCGTCATAGCGGTCGAGGACGGCGGCGGCCACCTGGCCGTCGACGCCCCGCTTGCGCAGCGCCTGCGCCAGCTCGGCGCGGGTGCGCGGCCGGACCGCCAGCTGCTTTAGGCAGATCTCCCGGGCCACCTCATGCGGATCACGAGACCCCTGCTCGGCCGGCTCCTCCTGCGCACCACGTCTCGCGCGCCAGAAATCCCCGGCGCCGCGCTCACCCCGGCGACGGCCCGCGCCGCGATCGAGCCCGGCCGCGAACTCCTCCATCGCCTCGCGCAGGCGGGCGGGATCGCGCGGGCCGAGCTGGGAAGCCGAGTCGGTGGGTGGGTCTGAGGGCTGAGTGGGGCCGCGCCGCCGCTGGTCGACGGCGCGGCCCCGAGTGGTGGCTGGCGCGGGCGGGGGTTTGGCGTCCCACCCGCGACCTGAGCGGGCCATGCTTTTGCGCCCCTGATTAGAAGTCCACCGGCGGCAGGGTGGGGCCGGAAGCGGCGTCCGAAGTGGACACGCCCACCCCGAGCTTCTCGAAGATCTTCTTCTCGATCTCGGCCGCCACGTCAGGGTTCTCCTTCAGGAACTCCCGCGCCTTCTCCTTGCCCTGGCCCAGCTGATCACCCTCATACGTGTACCAGGCGCCCGCCTTGCGGATGATGCTCTGCTCCACACCGACGTCGATCAGCGAGCCCTCGCGCGAGATGCCCTTGCCATAGAGAATATCGAATTCTGCTTGTTTGAAAGGGCTGGCGCAGTTGTGGACGATGACATCGTCAGCCACGAAAGTATGTAGCTCATCGACCTCTATGTCGAACGTCCGGCTCCTACGCAGCGGCGAAATCCCCTTCACCGCGGCATAACGAATCTGATCCGCCAAAAGCTCCAGCAGGAAGGAGTCGTCAAGCGCTTCGGCGAGAAGTCGCAGCCGGTCTCGACGCAAGCGACCAAGCCCGAGCACCTGCTTCATCCCACCCCTCGGGTCACCGGCGGTTGGGCCGATCAGTTGCGCCGCGAGTGTCGGGCTGATGTCTCGGCTTGCCAGGTACGCCAGCACAGGAACACTCAGCTCGGTGGCAAGATAGACGGCCTGTGAACCGCGTCGCCTGCCCACCTGGTCAGCCAACGCCTTGGCGAGCGCTTGACCACGTGGACCCCATAGAGGAACCGCTTCCGCGAATGCCTCAACGTTGTCGCTGCCCGCGACCCGCACCTCATAACAGATCCTCTTGCTGATCACCTTACGGCCTTTGATGATGCTTGGTCGCTGGCCAGTGGGGTCATAACGCCGCACCGAGCTGACGATGCCGAATCGAAGCAGTAGCCAATGGAGTTGGTGCGCGAGCTGCTCAGAGGTGGTTGCGTAGCCCACCCGAATCGCGCCGGTCTGCTCGGCGCTGACCCAGCCGTCCGTCTCGAACAAGCCGAAGAGGAGCCCGGCGACGACCTCCTGCGAGATTTCCGGCTCGAAAAACTCGACTGGAATTGTCTTTTCCCATGCCAGCTTGCCGTAAATCCGGGCTCGCCGGCACAGGGCAATGACGCCGTTGGGCTCACCTTTACGGTGTGAGAACGCGATGGAGAGTTTGTGGTCGTAGCGCTTCGCTCCACAGCCAAGCTCCGAGGCGATGCGAGTGGCATCCGCAATCAATGACTCCTCGACGTTGATGAAAGTCATGGGAGTCTTACCACCCACGTATCCATCACCGATTAAATAGCCAAGCAGCCGGGCATGGTCCGGCGAGTAAGGCTGAGCATCACCGAAGCCGAGGAAGTGCCGAGGCTGGGCGACGCGATCGCCCTTTTCAAGGTCACCGGCCTGCACCCAACCCTTGTCGGTGAGGACCTTGTGGTCCGGAGTCGCCCAGAGGGTGCCGCCGCCGCGCAGCAGCACGCCGAGAACATCCTGCTCCCCCTGGTCGAACCATGAGGTGACAGGGCGGACATGCAAGGTGCCGTCCTTCGACGCCGCTACCACCGAGACGGGCAGGCGCCCGTCAACGATCTCCTCGATCAGGTGTGTCTGTCCGGTCGTTGGGTCGAAGATCTTCGTCCCGGCGGCGAGGCACTTATTCTTGACAACCTTGACCCTCGTTCGGTTACCGACTATATCCGTACCGTCCTTTAGAGACTCAATTCGGCGAATGTCCAAACGCACCGACGCGTAGAACTTCAACGCCTTGCCACCGGTGGTGGTCTCCGGGCTGTTGTGCACCATCACGCCATCGACAAAGTAATTGTGATTGCCCTCCACCTCGATGTCGAACTTCCGCATCGACCTCGTTTTAGGCTTTACGTGCACGTCGAGGACTCGCGCCGGAACCAGTCGCGGCTCAGGAGCGACGAATTGCGGCTCGACACGGCATTGCCCACGCAACCGCGGGAGCAACTTGTGCTCCATCGGCTCGGGGATGTAGGGGGCGACCATCTCCTGGAACCTGGCCGAGGCGTCCGTTGTGAAATGGATGGTTGCCACATCACGAGACCCCTTGGCGATCAGCTTCACTTCGAGGCCGTGGAAGTCGCGCAGATACTCGACGAGCCGCTGGCGGGAGCCCTCACTCATCGCCTCAACGCAGATCTCGATCCGGCCACTCCCGCCGACCGTGCGCTTCTGCAAACCCTTGGAACGCAGCACAAAGGAGCCATCGTCCATATACCACACCGCAAGCGCGAGCGGAGTGAGCGCCTTCAGATAGTCCCAACTCAAATGCCTCTTGCCATCGCCCAGATAGACCGCACGCTGAAGCTCGCCCAACTCTGCCAGCGGGGTGAAATCCGCGAAGACCGCGCCCTTGCTGTTTGTCCTGGTGGAGCAACCGATGTTGCTCAACAGGGAGACCTTCCAGTCCAGATATGCCGCTTGCTCGGCGCCGTGCCCCAGCCGGAACCTGACGCCGTTACGGTCACGACGATTGGGCGACAGGTTGCCATCACCCATCAACGACCCGAGCACCACCTGCCACTGCTGCTCGGACAGCCGGTGGTCTTCCATGAGCATGACCTGATCGCCGGCGATGATCTCGCCTGCCTCACGCCAGCCGCCCGGTGTCCTGACAAGATGATTTTCGGTGGCGGCCAACTGGGCCCGGCCATTGCCACCGGACTTGGCGACGGTGAACTGCAAGAACCGCTCGGCATTGCCGTTGTCGAACCAGTTGACGATGCGCTTGGGCTCGACCCTATCCGTCTCCGGGTTGTAGGACAGCACTTCGATGTCGAGCTTTTGGTTGACAATCTTGCCGATCTTTTCCTGCGTGCCATCGGCCAGGGTCACACGAGTGCCATATGACATGCATCCGAACATCACGCCGATTTTTTCACGGAGTTGATTAATGAAAATGGCGGTGGTGTTGGAGTTGTTGAGGGCACCCGTGATCTTGCGCAGAGCCTGGCTCATGAGGCGCGCCTGCAAACCCACGTGGCTGTCGCCCATCTCGCCCTCGATCTCGGCGCGGGGCACGAGGGCCGCGACCGAGTCGATGACGATCAGGTCGAGAGCGCCGGAGCGCACCAGCATGTCGGCGATCTCGAGCGCCTGCTCACCGGTGTCGGGCTGGGACACCAGCAACGCGTCGGTGTCGACGCCGAGATTCTTCGCATAATCCGGGTCGAGCGCGTGCTCGGCGTCGATGATGGCGCAGATGCCGCCCGCGCGCTGAGCATTGGCGATGGCGTGAAGGGCAAGACTGGTCTTGCCCGAGGCCTCCGGACCGTAGATCTCGACGATGCGGCCGCGGGGCAGGCCGCCGACGCCGAGCGCGACGTCCAGGGCGATCGAGCCGGTGGGGATCACCTGCATCTGGACGGCGGGGCGCTCGCCCAGGCGCATCACCGAGCCCTTGCCGAACTGCTTGTCGATCTGGGCAAGCGCGAGGTCGAGCGCCTTGCTCTTGTCGGGATTGGTTGCCATGCTCGTCGCCACCTCTTCACGTGGTGTCTTTGCTTGGGGCCTCTTCGTCACGGGTTACACGTTAGAGCCCGGGTCCGACAAAACCTGGCTGAGCGTAGCCGAACGCCTGTACGAGACTCAACTCACGGCACTGGCGTGTCGCGATCACCGCAATCTTGGGGGTACCCGATCGCCATATTGTGCGACAACGGCGCGCCAGATCGTCTGCACGTCCACCCCGTCGGCCAGCGCCGCCTGGATGGTGCGCCCGCCCAGCTGCGGCAACACCTGATCCTTGGCCACACTGCCGGCATAGGCCGGGCCGAAGACCTCGCCCATGCGCTCCCAAAAGTCCGTCCGCCGCATCGGGCCAGTTTAGGCAGGCCTCGGCGCGGGCCGCAGGGCAAGCGCGATCAACGGCACGGTGGCCAATGCCGCGATGAGTGTCAGCGCGGGATACCCGGAAAGCCCGACCACCAGCCCGGAGGCGAATCCCGACGCCGCGCCCGCGAGCCCCGTGGCCAGATCGGACAGTCCCTGCGCTCGCGCCTTCATCCCCACCGGGATGGACTCGGCGAAAAGCGTCGACCCGGCGACCATCGTGCCGGACCAGCCCAGCCCGAGCAGCACCAGCGCGATCGTCAGCTGCCCCGTGCGGTGCCCGGACGTCCCGGCGATGGCGCACGCGGTGACCTGCAACCCGACCCCGGTGAGGATCACCGGCCGCCGGCCGATGCGGTCGGTCAGCCAGCCCGTCAGCGGTGACAGGCCGTACATCCCGGCGATGTGGGCGCTGATCACGAACCCGACGATGCGCATCGTGTCGGCCTCGCCGTGCGCCTCGCCGATGTGCACGGGCGTCATCGCCATCACGGCGACCATGACCAGGTGGCCGATGGAGGTGGCGGTGATGCCCAGGCGAGCGCCGGGCGAGGCCATCACCGCACTCCATGCCCGCGCCAGGCTGGGCATGTCGGGCGAGGGCGGGACGGCGGCCTGCTTGCCCGCCAGGATCAGCGGATCCGGCCTGAGGAACGCGACGATCAGCGCGGCGCCGGCCAGGAACGCGAAGGTGGCGAAGGCGAACGGCGCGGCGAGGTAGTGGATGCCGGGCAGCAGCCGGCCCAGGGGGCCGGCGAGGTTGGGGCCGACGACCGCGCCGATCGTCGTCGACCAGACGACCATCGACAGGTGCCTTCCGCGGACCCGCGGCTCGGCGAGGTCGACGGCGGCGTAGCGGGCCTGGAACTTGCCCGCGTTTCCCGCGCCGAGCAGGAAGAAGCCCACGAACAAAAGTGGCACCGACCCGGTCAGGGCCGATGCCAGCACGATGCCGGCGCCGAGGGCACCGACCAGATAACACAGTGCCAGGCCAGGCCGCCGTCCGCGGCGATGCATCAGGGTCGAGGCGGGGACGGCCATGAGCGCACCGCCTACGACGGCGGCGCTCTGGCCGATCCCGGAGTACTCCGTGCCGGCCATGTGCTGGGTGAGCAGGGCGCCGACCGAGATGTGCATGGCGACCCCCAGCCCGGTGATGATCTCCACGATCATCAGCAACCGCACGGTTCTTGCCTGAACGCGGGCGACCTCGGAAACGGAAAGGGTCTTCACGTTTGTCGAAGGTACAGGCGCGGAAGCCGGTCAAGAACACGAGCCAGCCTCAGAGCCTGCGCAAATGTCTGTTCTATGCGACCTTCGTCACCGTCGACATGGCTGAGGGTCTGCATACCAAGATAGAACGCCACCGATGAACGGGCCAGCACCGGGACCGTGAGCAGCCGGGCGAAAGGCAAGCCGCGCAACAGTTCCCGCAGCACCTCCTCGGCCATCAGCTCCCACTCCTTGGTGACCTTCGCGATCCGTTCGGCGAGTTTGGAGCCGGGGCGGCACCCGGCGACCAGCTCCTGCACGGCCGCGATGTGGCCGCACAGGCTGTCCTCTTCGTAGAGGGTCCTCAGCCGCGTCACCATCTCGGCCGCCTTCTTCGTGCCGGCCAGCACCTCGCGGTAGCGCGTCATGCGCCGTTGGCTGGTGAAGGAGGCGGTCTCGACCAACAGATCGTCAAGGTCGGCGAAGTAGTAATAGATGACGCCCGGTGCGAAGCCGCCCGTGCTCGCGATGGCACGGGCGGTCGTTCCCGGGTACCCCCTGAGGCAAAGGGTTTGAATCGTGGCGTTGAGGATCCTGTCCCGCATCACGGGACCCGCACGGGTTTGACGCCGCTGGCGGCGAAGTACGGGTCGAGGCGGCGGCCGAGCTCGGGCAGGTGATGGCTTGGCACCTGGGGATACAGGTGATGCTCCAGGTGATAGGTCAGCTCGAGGAAAATGGCCGGCAGGAGGCGCCCGCGCAGCGTGCGGGTCTGGCTCAGCGGCGTGTCGCCGTAATGGTGGTGTGGCAGGTAGACCGTGAGCAGCGGGTAGACCCAGCTCCCGGCGATGGCCATCATCACATAGACAAGTATGCCTGGAATCCGGGACCAGAGGGTGACCCCCGCGACCAGGGCCGCGACCGGCGCCGCCGCCTCCACCGCCAGCCAGGCGCGGTCATGGCCGGTACGCCACGCCCACCACCAAAGGCGGATCAGGAAAACCGGCCCATAACAGATCGCGCCCAGGAATGTCATACCGGCCGGATACCCTTCCGGATCATCGGTGGGATGGGGGAATCGGCGATGGTGCTGCAGATGCGTGATCCGGTAGGCGTGGCCGCTCTCGAGCAGCACCAAGCCCATGAAAAGCAGCGCCCAGTCGGTGCCGCGCGGGCCAAGCCCCAGCGCGCGGTGCACGACATCGTGCGTCACGGTCACCACGGCCACGAAGATGGCGAACATGACCAGCGGGGTCAACCACCACCATCCGATGTAGACGGTCATGGCGAACAGGGCCACCCCGGCGAGGGGCCGTGCCAGCGCGACCCTCCGGCGCCACGGTGAGGTGGTGCATAGATCGGCTACCTCGAGCGGGAAGACCATTTCAGCGCTCCTTCGGCGACGATGCGGCTGCCCAGCACGCAGGCGACCGTGCCAAGGCCCGGCCAGGTCGAGTCGCCGACAAGCCAGACGCCCGGACCGCCCAGGTCGTGCGGGATGGCGCGTTGATTGGTGTTGTCAAGGCTCTGATGCGGACCGCCGACCGCGCCCGCCGGGCGGAAGGCGAAGCGCTCATAGGATCGCGGCGTGCCGACCTCGAAGAAGCACGCCCTGTCGCCCAGATGCGGATAGACCCGCCGCGCCAGGTGCACCAGCCGCTCGCCGATCTCCTTCTTGCGCTGGGCATAGTCCTCATCCCACCAATCGGCGAGTGAGGTGTGCGTGGAGATCATCACCGCCCGGTGCCCGGCGGGCGCGCTGAGCCGGTCGCCCGGGGCGGAGACCGACACAAACATGTTGTTGCCGTCGCCGAGCGGGCGGTCATAGTCCTGCAGGAGCTGGTGATGAGTGAACTTTTGATCGGTTATTTCCTCATCGGGTACCCCAAGGAAAGCCACGACCGCCCCACCAAGGCGTGCACGATCGCGCCTGAGATAGCGCTCGAGGCGGTGCGCCACCGGCAGCGTGTGGCAGATGCGCGCCGCCGTCTCGGCCGGAACGGCGCAGACCACTTGCCGCGCATGGCAAATCCCCAGTCGCGTTTGGAGGGTGAAATGTCCGGGGAGCCCCGTGACCCCCCGGACATCGCACCCGGAACGCAGTTGCCCGCCGAGGGCCCGATAGTGAGCGACGACGGAACGCCAAAACCCGTGCATGCCACCCTCGTGGCGGGTCAACCCCGCTCCCCGAATGGTTACCCCCAGAGCAGAGTTGATCAGCGGTGCCTCATCGAGGGTGGCATGCACGGTGTCCTCGACCAGCATGGCGAGCAGCCCTGCCAGCGGTTTGTCGTCGCGCAGCCCGAAGCGGCGCATGGCCTGCCCAAGGGTGGTAAGGGCATAGCGCGCCAAGGGCAGGTGGCGCGGCCTGACGGCGCGCAGGTTGTGCAGGGCATCGGCGGGACGCCGCATCGGCAGGCGCACACCCGCCCGGCTCGCCTGCCAGAAGGCGGCGGCCAGCCCGTCCAGAAGCGACCAGAAGGCCACGTGGGCGGGCGTCCGCCCTAGGGTGGCAAGGCGTTCGGCGTGCCACAGGGCCGGATCGCGGTGCAGGTGCACGACGCGGTCGGGCAGCCAGGCGGTGTAGCCAGGCAGCGCCTCACCCCGCAGCGGCGGCGCGCCCACCTCCCTGAGAAAGCGGGCCCCGACACCCTCTGACCCGGAATCCGCCTCGAAGTCGACGAGGGTCGTGGCGCCGACGTCGAAGGAGAAGCCCCGCTTGCGGTAGTAACCCGCGCATCCGCCGGCGTGACCGTGCGCCTCGAACACGATCGTCGAACGCCCGGCCGCCTGTAGCCGCAGAGCCGTGGCCATGCCCGCGAGCCCGCCACCGATGATGGCCACATCGAATAGATGTGTGTCCTGAACTTTCGTTCTGAACATGTGTTCAGACTCGTCGAGGCATGTGACTGTGTCAAGCTATGTTGTGACCGTCACACGCGACCGCGACCGCGCCGATCCGTTACGTGTGGAGTTGTTGGGGCCCAAGCGATATCGGGTGCTGAGCCTGGAAGAGGTGGTCGAGGCGGGCCGCGTCTTCTTCAACGATCCGCAGGGGCTCGGCCTCTATGGCATGCCGCCCTCGCAGTGGTATGCACATGGCGTGCGCATCCTCGGCCGCACCTGCGTCGAGGCCACGCCGGATGTGACCGCCGCACCCATCGCCCGCACGGTCGCCGAGACCATCGAGGGTCCGGCGGGTGTCATAGATCCGTTCGCCGGCTCGGCAAACCTGATGCTCCACATCGCTTGGGCGCTCGACGCCCCGGCCTGCGGCATGGAGGCGGATCCCGAGGTACACGCCCGGACAGCGGCCAACCTCGCGCTGGTCGGCACCGGCCGGGTCGAGGTGCGGCACGCCGACTGGAAGTCCTATTTCGACGACCAGCTGGACGTCCAGACCAGCGTCTACGTGCTGTCGCCGCCGTGGGGTGAGGCGTTCAGCTTCGCCGAAGGTCTTGACCTGGCCCGCACCAGCCCGCCCGTGCCGCACATCATCGACACCATCGCCGCCCGCGACACGGCAACCTCCTGCTATGCGGTCATCCAGCACACGCCGGCCGAGCCGGTTTTCAACGTGCCGCCCCTGCCCGTGGCCGGGCGCGGGGACGGCTGCATCATCGTGACGGTCAGGTGATTGCGCATTTTCCCGGATAGTGCTGCCTCGGCTTTGGTCGAGGCCGCATTTCCCGGAACATGCGAGATCAAGTGATCAACGCGGTCAGCGGGACAGGGGTGCGTCCAGCCGGACCCCGGCGACCTCGGCGATGACATCGGCCAGCCCGTCCACCTCGGACGGTTGCAGGGTCGCCGTCGTGACCCGGATGCCGGGCGGGCTGGCCTGGCGGAACATGTGGCCCGGGGCGACGGCATAGCCGTGGTCGCGCAGGTGGGTCACGGCGCGGGTCTCGTCGGGGACCGGGACCCACACGTTGATGCCCGTGCGGCCGTGGGCGACCACGCCGCGGGCCGCCAGGGCCTCGATCAGGGCAACTCTCCGCTGATCGTAGGCTTTGCCAGCGGGTACCACATCGAAGGTCTTAAAGATGTTCAACAGCGTGCGCTGGAGGATCGTCGAGACCCAACCCGAGGTCAGCCGCATCCTGCCCTCCACTCGCGACACCGTCTCGGGGTCGCCCGCGAGCACGGCGCATCGCAGATCCGGCCCGTAGGGCTTGGAGGCGCTGCGTATGAACGCCCAATGTGGACCGGAGCCGGCCACGGGATGAAGGCTCACACCGGAAAGCTCGGCGGCGTGGTCGTCCTCGATGACGAGCACGTCCTTCAACAGCGGCCGCAAAGCCTTGGCACGCTTGGCGTCGACAGCCGCACCCGTCGGGTTCTGCGCGCGAGCGGTGATGATGACGGCACGAACCCCTTTGGCCACAGCGGCTTTCACACCCTCGACCGTCGGGCCGAAGTCGTCCACCGGCATCGGCACGGGCACGAGCCCTTGCAGCGCAAGCAGATCGAGGCAGCCCGCCCAGCCCGGATCCTCCACCCCAACGCGGTCACCGGGCCTGAGATGGGCTTGGAGGATCCGGTCCATCGCATCCAGCGCCCCATTTATCACCGTAAACGCGGCGGCGGGCGGCAGGACGGCCAGCTGGGCGCGGGCGTGGGCGAGCAGCTCGGGCAGCGGCCCGGCATGGGAATAGACAAGCCTCGACTGCTCGGGCAGGAGGGCGGGGTCGGGCTCGCCGGCGGCGAGGTTGCGCAGGCTGCCGGGCACGTTGAGGTTCCGCACGGATCGAAGTGCTGCGATGGGTGTGGTGCTGCGCACGCGCGTGCCGTTGCGGCCGGCGGTGGCGATGATGCCACGCCGCTGCAGCTGCGAATACGCCGCCGAGACGGTCGCGGGGGCGACGCCGAGCCGCTCCGCGAGCACCCTGACCGGCGGCAATGGCGCCCCTGGCGGAAGGTCGCCGCCGCGCACACCCTTCTCCACGCTGCCCGCGATCGCGGTTGCCGTGCCACCCTCGATCCGATAATGTGCTGTCACAGTCTCAAGAATGTACTAGAACAAAGGCTGGCGGGCAATGGAGTTTCAGAAAACGGCTAGGACGACCTCGCTACGGGAGCGGGATCGGATGTCCTACGACCGCCACCTGGCATCCAGCATTCTCGATGAAGCTTGGCACTGCACGTTGTCATTCGTCGTCGACGGCGAACCCCGTTCGCTGCCGACGCTGCACGTGCGCATCGACGACACTGTCTATGTGCATGGCTCGACCGGCTCGCGACCGCTGCTCGCGGCCCGCTCCTGCGGCGGTGGCCTGCGGGTGTGTATCAGCGTGACGCATCTCGATGGCTTGGTGCTGGCACGATCCCAGTTCCACCACAGCGCCAACTACAGGTCCGTTGTGGCGCATGGCGTCGCGACCCTGGTCGAGTCGCCGGAGGAGAAGCGGCGGGTGCTGGCGGCGCTCGTCGAAAAGATAGGCGACGGTCGCTCCACCCACACCCGCCCGCCGACGCCGAAAGAGCTTGCGCAGACGTCGGTTCTGGCCCTCAAGCTCGACGAGGTCTCGGTGCGGCGGCGCAACGGCGGCGTGCTCGAGGACGAGGAGGATCTCGACCTGCCCTACTGGGCCGGTGTCGTGCCGCTGCGCGTCGTCGCCGGCAGGCCCGAGCCCGACGCCGGCGTGAGCGTGCCGCGGCCTTCGTATGTGGCGGCCGACCCCTGGCTGGATCCGGTCGTCATGCGCGGCAAACATGTTGTGCTGGAACCGCTGCGGATCTCGCATGTGGACGAGCTCTTCGCCGCGCTCGGGGGCGACGAAGAGGTCTGGCGCTACACCGCGATGGCGACTCCGCGGGCGCCGGAGGACATAGCCTTTTACATTGAAAATGCTTTATCAGGGGGCACCCGCTGCACTTGGCTGCAGCGTGACGCCCAGACGGGTGAGGCGGTCGGCACGACCTCCTACTTCCCCGAACCGCAGCACCGTTCGGTCGAGATCGGCGCGACCGTGCTGGCCCAAAAGGCTTGGCGCGCAGGCATCAACACCGAGGCCAAGCTGATGCTGCTGGAGCGCGCGTTCGACACCCTCGGCGCGTTGCGCGTGAGCTGGCAGACCGACATCCTCAACCGGCGCTCGCAGGCCGCGATCGAGCGGCTGGGCGCAGTGCGCGAGGGCGTGCTGCGCTCCAACCGCCCGCGCAACGACGGATCGGCACGCGACTCTGTGATTTACAGCATGTTGGCGGCGGATTGGCCGAAAATACGGGAGTCTTTGCGCGCCCGGCTTGATAGGCAGTAAGCATGCTTGGCGTCACCGACCTTTGGACCTATGTCATCGGCACCATCGCGGTCATCATGCTGCCCGGCCCAAACTCGCTGTATGTGCTTGCCACAGCGGCACAACGCGGGGTCCGCGCCGGCTATCGGGCAGCCTTCGGGGTGTTCCTCGGTGACGGGGTGCTGATGTTCGCGTCCGCGGCGGGTGTCGCCTCGCTGCTGCGCGCCTTCCCGCCGCTGTTCACGGTCCTCAAGTGGGGCGGCGCGGCCTACCTCACGTACATGGGGATCAAGCTGTTGATCGGGGCGTTCCGGCCGAAACACAATGCGGCGCCGGTGCTCGACTCGCCGCACCCGTTCCGGCGCGCGCTCGTGATCAGCCTCATGAACCCGAAGGCGATCCTGTTCTTCATCTCGTTCTTCATCCAGTTCGTCGACCCGGCCTACGCCTATCCCGCGCTCTCGTTCCTGGTGCTGGCGGTGATCCTGCAGATCGTCAGCGCCCTTTACCTCACCGCGCTCATCTTCGGCGGCAACTGGCTGGCGGCCGCGTTCCGCAAGCGCCGCAAGGCGGCGGCCGCCGGGACAGCCGCCGTCGGCGCGCTCTTCATCGGCTTCGCCCTCAAGCTCGCAACTTCCTAACACAGCTCGTTGCTTTGGCGCGAGCTCATGTTGCAGCGGGTTCGGGGATCAGGAGGTCGTGGCGGCCGAGGTCGCGGAAGATGTCGTTGACCATCCACAGCCCGAGGTGCACGGGCCGGGCGGGAAAGTAGTGGACCGCCGCGCGGACGCGGGCGCGATCGACGGCGCTGGCCCCGATCGTGTCCGTGATCAATTGACGTAGATGTGAGGCGATCTGCTCCGCAAGCGCCAGCTCGTGCTGCACTTGCCTTGCCCTGAGCCGCGCCAGATGGCCGTCCAGCTGTCGCAGCAAAACATCTGATTCATGCCTGTCTCCGCGCCGTTCGTCCATGACGTCCGACCTCCCGCACCGTGAGGGCTGGATTACAAAACGTGATCAGAACAGTACGCGAATCGCCCACGGCTGGGCAAGTTACACCGGCCCTCGAGAATTGTCGCACCCTCCGGGCAGGATTGTTGACGTGATGGAGGGTTTCTCCCCGGCGACACGGGCCTGGTTCGAGGCGGTCTTCGCCGAGCCGACGGCCGCTCAGGCCGGGGCGTGGCGGGCGATCAGCGCTGGTCACCATGCCCTCGTCGTCGCGCCCACGGGCTCGGGCAAGACGCTCGCCGCCTTCCTCTGGGCCCTCGACCGCCTCGCCGCCAAGCCCTCCAAGGGATGCAAGGTGCTCTATGTGAGCCCGCTCAAGGCGCTCGCCGTCGACGTCGAGCGCAACCTGCGCGCCCCGTTGACCGGCATCAGGCAGGCCTCCGTCCGCCTCGGCCTGCCCGAGCCCGACATCACCGTGGGCATGCGCACCGGCGACACCCCGGCCGAGGAGCGACGCAGGTTTCTCAAGCGCCCGCCCGACATCCTCATCACCACTCCCGAGTCGCTGTTCCTGCTGCTGACCTCTCAGGCGCGGGATTCGTTGCGCGACATAGAGACTGTCATCGTCGACGAGGTTCACGCCGTGGCGGGCACCAAGCGCGGCGCCCACCTCACCCTCTCGCTCGAGCGGCTCGATGCGCTGCTGCCCGCGCCCGCCCAGCGGATCGGCCTTTCCGCGACGGTCAAGCCGGTCGAGATGACCGCGCGCTTCCTCGGCGGTGCTATGCCGGTCGAGGTGGTGCAGCCGCCCACCGCCAAGACGATCGAGGTCGCCGTCGAGGTCCCGGTGGAGGACATGACGGCCCTTGACGAGGGCATCGCCGATGACGAGGGGCCGCGCCGTGCCTCGATCTGGCCGGCCGTCGAGGAGCGCATCTTCGATCTCATCAAGAAGCACCGCTCCACCATCGTCTTCACCAACTCGCGGCGCGGGGCGGAGCGGCTGTGCGCCCGGCTCAACGAGCTTGAGCTGGAGCACCTTCCCCAGCTGACCGCCTCGCCCGCGCAGCTGATGGCGCAGTCCGGCACGGGCTATGGCGCGCCAGGCGTGATCGCGCGGGCTCACCACGGCTCGGTGTCCAAAGAGGAGCGCAAGCAGATCGAGGAGGAGCTGAAGTCGGGGCGCCTGCCGGCGGTCGTCGCCACCTCCAGCCTCGAGCTGGGCATCGACATGGGCGCGGTCGATCTCGTGATCCAGGTGGGCGCGCCGCCGACCGTCGCGGCGGGCCTGCAGCGCGTGGGCCGGGCCGGTCACCAGGTGGGCGCGGTCTCCCGCGGTGTTGTCTTCCCCGTGCACCGCGGCGATCTGCTTGCCTGTGCCGTGGTCGGGATCCGCATGATGCGGGGCGAGCTGGAGCCGATCCATTATCCGCACAGCCCGCTCGACGTCCTCGCCCAGCAGATCATCGCGATGACCGCGCTCGACGAGTGGACCGTCGCCGATCTCACGGCGCTGGTGCGCAGGGCCGCGCCCTTCGCCGACCTGCCGTCCTCCGCCCTGCACGCCGTGCTCGACATGCTCGCGGGGCGTTATCCCTCAACGGCTTTCGCCGAGCTGCGGCCCCGGATCGTGTGGGACAGGGCGGCCGATCGGATCACCGGCCGGCCGGGCAACCAGCGCCTGGCCGTGACGTCGGGCGGCACCATCCCCGACCGCGGGCTGTTCGGAGTGTTCCTCGCCGGCAGCGCCAAACCGAGCCGGGTCGGCGAGCTCGACGAGGAGATGGTCTACGAGTCGCGGGTGGGCGACGTTTTCGCCCTGGGCACAAGCTCTTGGCGCATCGAGGACATCACGCCCGACCGGGTGCTGGTCTCCCCCGCTCCGGGTCAGGCCGCCCGGCTGCCGTTCTGGAAGGGTGACACCGTCGGCCGCCCGGTGGAGCTGGGCCGGGCGCTCGGTGCATACCTGCGCCGTCCGTCCGATCTGGACACTCTCGACGAGCGTGCCAAGGCAAACCTGCGCGCCTATCTCGACGAGCAGAAGGAAGCGACGAGGCACCTGCCCGACGACCGCACCGTCGTGGTCGAGCGCTTCCGCGACGAGCTGGGCGACTGGCGCATCGTCGTGCACTGCGTGCTCGGCGCCACGGTCAACGGGGCCTGGGCGCTGGCGATCGGGCAGCGGCTGCGCGAGCGGTTCGGCTTCGACGCCCAGGTGCACGCCGCCGACGACGGCATCGTGGTGCGCCTGCCCGAGACCGAGTCCGAGCCGCCGGCCGCCGAGACGTTCGTCTTCGACGCGGACGAGATCGAGGCGATCGTCGCCGACACCGTCGGCGCCTCGGCCATGTTCGCCGCCCGCTTCCGCGAGTGCGCCGCCCGTTCGCTCCTGCTGCCCAAGCGAGATCCGAGCAGGCGCCAGCCGTTGTGGCAGCAGCGTCAGAGGTCGGCACAGCTGCTGGAGGTGGCCCGGGACTACCCCGACTTCCCGGTCACCCTCGAGGCGGCTCGCGAGTGCCTGCGCGACATCTTCGACCTGCCCGCCCTGGCCAGCCTCATGCGCGACGTGTCGAGCCGCCGGGTGCGCATCGTCGATGTCACCACGCCGCAGCCGTCTCCTTTCGCCCGGTCTTTGCTCTTCGGTTACGTGGGAGCCTTCCTCTACGGGGAGGACGCTCCGCTTGCGGAGCGCCGTGCCGCCGCCCTGGCGCTCGACCCGACCCTGCTCGGCGAGTTGTTGGGCCGCGTGGAGCTGCGCGAGCTGCTCGACCCGGCCGTCATCGAGGCCACGTCGGCGCGGCTGCGCTGGGCCGACCGCCGCGTCCGCGACGCCGAGGACACGGTGGAGCTGCTGCGCCAGCTCGGCGACCTGTCCGAGCCGGAGCTTGAATCGCTTGGCGTGCAAGGCGAGTGGCTGTCTGCCCTGCGCCACGCGATGCGCGTGCTCAACATCCGGGTCGCGGGACAGGCGCGCTACATCGTCGCCGAAGACGCGGGGCGTTATCGCGACGCGCTCGGTGTCGCCCTCCCGCCCGGCCTGCCCGCCGCCTATGCCGAGCCGACCGCGGATCCGTTGCTGGACTTGATTTCGCGTTACTGCCGCACCCACGGGCCATTGCGCGCCGAGCAGTGCGCCGAGCGCTTCGGGCTGGGCATCGCGATCGTCGACCACACCCTGCGCCGCCTCGCCGCCGCGGGTTGGGTGGTGTCGGGCGAGTTCACCGCCGCCTCCGACGGCGGGCACATCGAGTGGTGCGACGCCGAGGTGCTGCGGCTCCTGCGCCGCCGCAGCCTGGCCGCGCTGCGCAAGGAGATCGAGCCGGTGCCCCCGGCCACGCTCGGCCGCTTCCTGCCCGCCTGGCAGGGCGTACCGGCTTCCAAGAAGGGCGTGGACGCCCTCGCCTCCGCCATCGAACAGCTCCAAGGCGTTGCGGTCCCCGCATCCGCCCTCGAGCGGCTGATCCTGCCAGCGCGGGTCGGCGACTACTCACCATCCTATTTGGACGAGCTTTGCTCCACGGGCGAAGTCGTCTGGTGCGGCGCGGGTTCGATCCCGGGCAACGACGGCTGGATAGCGCTCGCCTTCGCCGACAGCGCCGAGCTTGCGCTACCGCCCCCGCTCGACTTCACCCCGGGCGTCCTGCACGAGGCGGTTCTCGGCGCGCTCGGCGAGAGCGCGATGTTCTTCCGGCCGCTGTCCGACCGGATAGGCGCAGTCGACGACGCCGAGCTCGTCGACGCGATCTGGGACCTGGTATGGGCAGGCATCATCGGCAACGACACACTCGCCCCGGTCCGCGCCCTGCTCGCGGGCGGCACCGGCGCGCACAAGGCCCGCCCCACCCCGCCCCGCACGAGGTTCGGCCGTCCCGGGCGGCCCCGCCTTCCGGCTCGTGGCGGGCCTCCCAGTGCTGCCGGGCGGTGGCATCTGCTTGCACCGCGCGACCTGGATCCCACCCGGCGCGCCGCGGCGACGGCCGACTCGCTGCTCGACCGGCACGGTGTGGTGACCCGGGGCGCGGTCATGGCGGAGGGGCATCCGGGCGGGTTCGCCGCGGTCTACCCGGTGCTTGCGGCGCTTGAGGATCGGGGTGCCGCCAGGCGGGGCTACTTCGTGGAGGGCTTGGGCGCGGCGCAGTTCGCGCTGCCCGGCGCCGTTGACCGGCTGCGCTCCCTGTCCGAAAAAGAGGACACGCGCGCTCTCGTGCTCGCGGCGACCGACCCGGCCAACCCTTACGGGGCCGCCCTTGCCTGGCCGGCCACGGAAGACGGTCACCGGCCGGGGCGCAAGGCGGGCGCGCTCGTCGTGCTTGTCAACGGCGAGCTGGCCATCTACGTCGAGCGGGGCGGGCGCTCGCTGCTGTCCTTTATGGACGATGAGACCGTGCTCACGTCGGCGGCAAGGGTGCTCGCTGAGGCGGTCAGGCGCGGAGCCCTAGGGGTGCTCAGTGTGGAGCGCGCCGACGGCGACGCGATCATCGGGAGTTCCCTGGGCAAAGCGCTTGAAACGGCCGGATTCAAGGTGACCCCTCGGGGGCTACGCCTAAGGGCTTAACGACACATGCCTAGGGGCTTAATCGGGGTGGTCAAGCAGTCTGCATTTTGGCATGCTCCCCCACATGACGTCAGCCACCCCCGGCGAGCCTGCACCAACCCGAACCCGTGATCTTTACGTGGATTTCCTGCGTGCCTTCAGCCTCCTGGTGGTCGTCCTGTGGCATTGGGCGTTCACCATCCTGGAGTGGGGGCCAGACGGGCCGCACGCGACTAGCCCGCTGGGTTTCACCCGCGGTCTTTGGCTCGCCACCTGGCTGCTGCAGGTCATGCCGCTGTTCTTCTTCATCGGCGGCTACGTGCATCTCAGCTCGTGGGAGTTGGCGCAGCGGCGGGGCGTGAGGATCGGCGCGTTTGTGTGGAGGCGCATCCGGCAGCTGCTCGTCCCGGCCGGGACCGTGCTGATCGCTTGGATCGCGCTCGGCTCGCTGATCGGCATCTACTTCGATCTTCGGGGGTACGGCCAGGTCGTCAAGCTCATCGTCAGCCCGCTGTGGTTCCTCGGGGTCTATATCGGCCTGATCGCCCTGCTGCCCATCGCCTTCTGGCTGCACCGCAGGGCGGGCGTGCTCGTACTCGTGTGGCTGGGCGGCGGTGCGATGCTCGTCGACGTCATGCGCTTCCGCGAGGGTTTCGAGGATCTCGCCTGGCTCAACATGGTGCTGGTGTGGGGGTTGGCGCATCAGGCCGGCTTCTTCTACCAAAGGATCGTGGACTCGCCACGGCACAACGACTGGGCTCTGCTGTGGACGGGGCTGTTCGGGTTGGTCGGGCTGGTGGCATCGGGTCTGTATCCGGGATCGATGGTCGGGGTACCCGGTGGAAGGTTTTCCAATGTGGGACCGCCCACCTTCGTCATCGTGGCGCTGCTGCTGTTCCAGATCGGCTTCGTGGAGCTGCTCCGGCCGCGCATGCTGGTGCTGCTGGCCAGACCGCGGTGGAAAAAGGCAAACCGCCTGATCAACGATTTTGCCATGCCGCTGTATCTGGTGCACACCACGGGGATGGCCCTGTTCCTTTTCCTTGTGTGGCTTGCCTTCGGGCTTGAGATGAAGGAGCGCGCCAACGTCGACCTGGGCTGGTGGCTGACGCGGCCGCTGGCGATCATCGGTCCGCTGCTGTGCACCGTGCCGGTGCTTTGGCTGTTCCGCTGGGTGCAGCGACGCGGGCGTGGGCAGCGCAGGCGCGGGGTTACGGCCGTGGTCGAGCCAAGCAAAGAAAGCGAGACGGCTATAGCCTCTTAACCATGCCCGGGTTCGATTACGTTTCGTTCACGACCGACTACGGCCTGTCGGATGGTTTCGTCGCCTCCTGTCACGGAGTCATCGCCCGCCTGGCCCCCGCTGTTAAGATCATCGATGTAACGCACGCGATCGCTCCAGGCGACGTCACCCGCGCCGCCGCCGTCCTCGCGCAGACGGTGCCGCACCTGCCCACCGCCGTGCACCTTGCCGTCGTCGACCCGGGCGTCGGCACCCAGCGGCGCGCCGTCGTCCTGACCACCCCGGGCGGCGTGCTCGTCGGCCCCGACAACGGGTTGCTTATCTGGGCCGCATCCACCCTCGGCGGCATCACCTCGGCGTTCGAACTGTCCACACCGGACGATGCGTCGCGGACGTTCCACGGCCGGGACGTTTTCGCGCCGGCCGCCGCAAAGATTGCTTCAGGGGTACCCGTTGAGGGCCCCGACGTCGACCCCGCAACCCTGATCCAGCTTCCCGAGCCGGTGGTCGAGTGGGGCGACGGCTGGCTCGAGGCCGAGGTGCTGACCATCGACCGCTTTGGCAACGTCCAGCTGGCCGCGCCCGCCTCGTTCCTGCACCAGCTGCCGGACCAGATGACGGTGGGCGGCTGCCGGGCCATCCGGGGCGAGACCTTCGCCGACGCCCCAAGCGGGGGCCTTGTCGTCTTCGGCGACTCGGCGGACAGGCTCGCGATCGCGGTGAACGGCGGCCGCGCCGCGGTCATGCTTGCCGTCACGCCCGGCGACGTCATCCGGATCACATAGAGCGCCCACGAAGGCGCGGACAGCGAATCAGACGCCGGCGAGGTCGCGATCGCGCGTCGAGCCGGAATTCGTGCCGGGGCGCACATTGCGGGCGCGCAGCGTGGTGCGAAGGGGCGTGTCGCGGCGCACCGAGACCGAGACCTGACGGTCGCCGCTCCATACGGGCTGCTCGTCGGGGCGCGGCGCGGGAGCCGGACCCTCGGGCGTGCTGAGAACGCCTTCGACCTGCTCGGCAAGGGCAACGGTGTCGCTGACGTCACGAAGCACTTCGGACAGGCGAGCGCCGAGGGCGTCGCAGATCGAGGCGAGCAGTTCGCTCGAGGCCTCCTTCTGCCCCCGCTCAATCTCGGACAAATAGCCCAGACTGACATTTGCGGCGGTGGAGACCTCACGCAACGTACGGTGTTGTCCCTGGCGACGGGCGCGAAGGGCGTCGCCGATCACTCGACGCAAAAGCACCATGGCGCACCCCCTGCTCGCTTACGTGACGTTAGAAACGACCGTCAGCCGACGGTTCAACCGACGGCTTCCATGAACCGTACCCCCTCCAAGGCACATCGACACCCCGCCCCGCCGACGGAGTTTCCATGATCATGGATGTCATGGTGGGCGTCACCACTAGAGGACGCCACGAACCCCATGGACTCTTTCGTCCCTCGGCATGACCTACACGACGACCGCTCTGGCGGCCGGGTCCGGGCGGGTCCTGGGCCGGCATCTGGCCGATGCTCTTGACCAGGCGGGATACGGCGTCACAACGCTTGGACACAGACACACCAATTATATCTCGCCGACCGACTGGATCGAGACCAGCTGATGCACTCGATCACCGGCCACCATGCTGATGTAGTTGTTCGTACGGTCACGGCCCGGCGAAAACTACCGTTACGAGAACGTGATACGCCACCGACCAGCCAGCGACGCGTGACCGGGCTGGAAGCCTTGCCATACCACGTCGTAAGGCAGGCGTGATGCTCATGGCCGTGCGGGGGTCGAGGCAGGTTCTGGCCAGCATAGTTCTATCAGCAGGAGCAGTTTCCGCTATCGCAGCCGGAGGTGCCTGCGGCGGCTGCCTTGGCCGCTAGGCGCCGGCGGTGCCACCACCACATGGCCAGTGCGGCGACGGCCAACAACGCGGCGACGGCGAGCAGGGTCTTCTCCAAGATCGCCGCCCCGGCGCCGGTGAGGATGCCTGCGGCGATGAGCAGCGGGATGGCGCAGCATGCCGCGCACGCCAGCACGGCCAGCCCGCCGGTTATCTTGCTGCGCTTCGGTGGGCCGGTATCTTCAGGCTTGTGCAAGTGGCCGTGCGCCGGCTGCTGGGTCGTGGGAATGGTCATCGGTGTTTGAGTCCTTCGGGTTCGGCCAGTTCGGCAAACGGCATGGGGCAGTCGGCGCAGGTGCAGTTGGTCAGACTGTCGCAGCGTGCGGCGATCAGCTCGGTGAGCGCTTGGCGGATGGTGTGCAGGTGCGCAATCTTCTGATCGACCTCGGCAAGCTTGGCGACAGCCCGCTGTTGAAGGTCGCGGGTCGGGTGCCTGCGTCGGCCCGTGTCGAGCAGTTCGGTGACCTCGTCGAGGGTGAATCCGAGTTTCTGCGCGGCCTTGATGACCGCGAGCAAGGTGACGGTCTCGACCGGATAGATGCGGTGCCCACCGGGGCTGCGGGCCGGCTCGGCGATCAGGCCCCGACGCTCGTAATAGCGCAACGTCTGGATGTTGACGCCGGCCGCCTCGGCGACCTCTCCGGTCCGCAGCCTGCCCTCGGAGTTCATGCCCGGTCTCCTGCGCTGGCTTCGGCACGGCTGCCCTGAAACGGCAGCCCTGCTTGAACCCGATCGGTGCCAAGCTGATCCAGTACAGCGACCAGTTCGTCACGACTGATGACGACCATCAGCTTGCCTTCCCATCCGCGGCGATGGTTTCCGCCCGCTTGGCCAGGGCCTCCAGCACTGCAGTATGTGCTGAGGGAACCTCAACATCCAGGGTCAGCCGGTCGCGATCCGCGCTCGGAATCGGGGTCGCGGTGAAGGTGAACAACGAGCAGCACTCGGTCTCCCGGGCGGTCAGGTCACGCACGGTGTCTTCCAGCCCGGCAGCCCCGACCAGGTGCATGCGAACATGGACGGGGCTGAGCCGGTCCAGCGACGTCAGGCCGGTGAACAGGTCATCGAACTCGGCAAGCCGCAGCGGCCGCTCAGCGGTGGGAAGGGTGCAGGCATCGGGCTCCCAGGCCAGCGGCGGGTTCGGTGTGGTCATGACCCAACGGTAAACCTGTACCTAGGTACAAGATGCAACCCCGAACACGAGCCCTTAGCCCCGGCCAGGTCAGATCAGGTCAGCTCAAGTCAGGTCAGGCTCGCGTCAAGGCTCTCGGCAAGCAGGGATAGGGCGGCGGTGACAGTGGCGGCGCGGATGGTGGGGCGGTCGCCGGTGAGGTGAAGTTCGCGCACCGCGTTGGCGGCGGGTCCGGCGACGGCCACGAAGACCGTGCCGATCGGAACCGCGTCCTGCGGATCGGGCCCGGCGACGCCTGTGGTGGCGACGCCCCAGTCGGCCCCGCAACGCAGGCGGGCGCCGCGGGCAAGCTCGACCGCGACCACCTCGCTGACCGGCCCCTGCGCCGCAAGCAGGTCGGCGTCGACCCCGGCGAGGGTGTGCTTGAGCTCGGTGGCGTAGACGATGAGGCCACCGCGGAACACCTTCGATGAGCCCGGGACGTCGACGATGGTGGCGGCGAGCAGCCCGCCGGTGAGGGATTCGGCGGTGGCGAGCGTCTGGCCGAGCGAGCTCAGCCGCATCACCAGGCCGTCGATCACAGTGAGGCCAGCCACTGCGTGTGCGCGGCTCGCGAGTGCTGCCACAGGTCGTCCACATTGGACAACCCGACCGAGGCGTAGGCCCGAACGAAGACGGACCAGGAGTCGACATAGTGCTCGTGCTTACCCGAGGAGTCCAGCACGACCGAGGTGCAGGCGCGCACGATCGACACCCGGTCGGGAAGCCGGATCTGGGCGGTCAGGAAGCGCGTGAACGGCGACTCGGGCGACGTGGACAGGCGCCGGTGCGCCTCGGCGAAGTCCTCGATGACCGCCGCGGCGGGCTCGAACTCCATGGCGCCGAAGGAACCAAGCTTGTCGTGGGTAAATCGCCACCGCGCGCCGGTGAAATCCAGCGAGTAGACGAATGGACCCTGGCCATACTCCCCGGCCGCGAGCGGCAGCGGCTCGTAGATGGCGTCGCCGAGGCCCGCGTCAACGAACCACACCCCGCCTTCGAGATCGTGCGCCAGCAGCACCAGGTGGTTGAGCTCGGCGGCCGCCTCGCCGTGCCGGTAGACGTAGCCCCGGTGCTGCGTGATGGAGAAGCCCAGCTCCCGCAGGAGCCAAGAGAAGGCGCCGTTGAGGTGGAAGCAGTATCCGCCGTGCCCGTCGAGGATCTGGCGCACCGCGTCGCGGGGATCGATCGATGCCGGTCTGCCCCGCATGATCTGGACGTTGGTGTAGGGCACCCGCGACACCTGGGCGCGGTGCAGCTCGAACAGGTACTCGACGCTCGGCGCGGCCTTGCCGACACCCAGCACGGAAAGGTACTCGTCGATCACTTCGCCGCTTCCTGGCGCAGCCGCACGGCGCGGATCACGTAATCGACGCCGGTCACCACGGTGACCACGAGAGCGGCGAGCATGAGCACCGGTCCCACGTTCGACCACGGCTGCGGGAACGGGAACAGGTACCAGCCGATCGCCCCGATCTGCAGGACGGTCTTGAGCTTGCCACCCCGGCTGGCCGCCATCACGCCATATCTCAGAGCCCAGAAGCGCAGCAGGGTGATGCCCCACTCCCGGACCAGGATCACCAGCGTGACCCACCACGGAAGCGCGTCGTAGATGCTCAGCAGCACCAGGGCCGAGCCGGTGAGGGCCTTGTCGGCGATCGGGTCGGCCACCTTGCCGAACGACGTGACGAGGCCGTAGCGCCGGGCGATCCAGCCGTCGACGAAATCGGTGACGCTCGCCACAGCGAAGGCGACGCCGGCCGCGAACCGCCACCAAGGATCCGACAGGCCAGAAATGATCACGAGCAGGACGAAGACCGGCACCAGCACAACGCGAACCACGGTGAGCACGTTGGCCGCGTTGACCACGGGCACCTGACGGAGACGTCCCTGCACGAGCCCCACGTTAACCAACGGTTACGACAGCGGAGAGCATTACCAACGGCTCTGCAACCAGATCGACACCTTCGGTCGAGATGACCTTGGCCCGGACAAGATCACCAGGCCGGACCCCGAAGCCGCCCCGCAGCGTCGTGGAACCATCCACTTCGGGCGCCTGATGCGCCGCCCGCCCCTCGGCCACGCCATCGTCGCTCACCAGGTCGACCAGAACGTCCAATGTGGATCCAAGCCGCTCCTCGGCCCGCTGCGCGCAAAGCTCGTCGGCCAGGCTCAGCACCTTGTCATAGCGCCGCTTCATCGTGGCGGCAGAAAGCTTGCCGCTCATCGAGGCCGCCTCCGTGCCGTCCTCATCGGAGTAGTCGAAAACGCCGATGGCGTCCAGGCGCGCGGCCGTCAGGAACCTGACCAGCTCATCCACATCGGAGCGCGTCTCACCGGGGAAGCCGACGATGAAGTTGCTCCTCACCCCAGCCTCCGGCGCGAACCCCCGGGCCATCTCCAGAAGCTCAAGAAAGCGAGCAGTCGACCCGAAGCGGCGCATCCGGCGCAGCACCGGCTCGGAGGCGTGCTGGAACGACAGGTCGAAGTAGGGCGCGACACCCGGCGTCGTCGCGATCACCTCCAGCAACCCGGGGCGGGTCTCGGCGGGCTGAAGGTAGCTCACCCGCACGCGCACGATGCCCTCGATCGCCGCCAGCTGCGGCAGCAGCTTCTCCAGCGCACGGGGGTCGCCCAGGTCCTTGCCGTAGGACGTGGAGTTTTCGCTCACCAGTACCAGCTCGCGAACCCCGGTCGTGGCCAGCCACTCGGCCTCGGCCAGCAGCTCATCGGGTACCCGCGAAACAAATGACCCGCGGAAAGAGGGAATCGCGCAGAAAGCGCAGCGACGGTCGCACCCGCTGGCGAGCTTGAGCGAGGCCACGGGCCCCTTGTCCAGCCTGTGCCGCAGCACGGGGCGCAGGTGGGCCGGGGTGGCCTCGTCGACGACCGCGTGCCCGGGGATCACGACGCGGTGCGCGGGGCGTGCCACCGGGGTGATCGGCAGCAGCTCGCGCCGGTCGCGCGGCTTGTGCGCCTCATGCGGCATCCCCCGCAGCACGGCATCGAGGGTGGCCGAAATAGTCGGATAGTCGTCAAAGCCCAGGACGGCGTCTGCCTCGGGCAGGCTCTCAGCCAGCTCGCGCCCGTAGCGCTCGGCCATGCACCCGGCGGCCACCACCTTGGCGCCGGTGTCGGCGGCGGCGAGCAGCGTGTCGATCGAGTCCTGCTTGGCCTTCTCGACGAAGCCGCAGGTATTTACCAGCACCACGTCGGCGCCGGAGCCGTCGGTCGTCACCCGCCAGCCATCGGCGGCCAGCCGGGCCGCCAGCTCCTCGGAGTCGACCTCGTTGCGGGCGCAACCGAGCGTGAGCAGGGCGACTGAGGGCTTTTCCGGCATCCGCCAAGGATAGCCGTATCCAGCAGAGGTGGCGGCCAGCCTGACGATCTTCGGGTGGGTGATCTCACTCGGGCCCGGCCTGGCGCTCGCGCTCGCTTTTGAAGGCTCTACGATGGCCACGCTCGTCATCGGGCTCCGCCTGAGGACGACCGCGCTCGGCATCATCCTGCCGATCGTGCGCGACGCCGGACTGGTCAAAAGCCCGTTCGGCGCTCGCGTCCTCACGATCGGCGCGGCGGTCACGCGGGTGGACCGCCCGGGAGGGCCCGAGCGGTCCAATTTAGATGGGGTTACGGGGTGAACTGGGCCGTCACCCGGGTGAAGTCCCAGTTGTTCTGCGAGATGCCGGAGCAGTTGGAGACCACCCCGCCGCCGGGGCACGGGCGGTCGCGGTTGACCGACCAGAATGCCAGCCGCGGGATGTGCCGCGCCTGAGCCCAGTTCTTGATGTCGGTCCAGTTCTGCACGGTGGTCAGCTCCTGCTGGTCGGACAGGCCGTTCATGCCGGACAGGCCCATGTGCCGATAGGCGGTGTCGTCGCTCCATCCGTAGGCGGTCTTCAGCGCGTTCTTCAGGCCCTCGGCTGCGCTCGTGGTGCAGGTGAACATGCTGCCGCCGCAGCCGAAGTCGAACGGCATGATGGTGAAGTTGTCGATGTTGGCCTGCAGAGCGGCCGACTGGTTGATCAAGCGGGTGCCCCACCAGGTCGGGCCGGTGGTCGAGGTGCCGAACGTGATGATCGTCTTGATGCCGGGGTTGTTCTGCTTGACGATCTTCAGCGCGCCCAGGATGCGGTCCTGCACGACCTCGTTCTCGAACTCGTCGGTGTTCTCGATGTCGATGTCGATGAACCTCAGGTTGTAGGCGTTGATGACCTGCTGGTAGGCGCCGGCCAGCGCCGACGCGGAGGAGCAGTTGGGACCGAGCTTGTTGCCGCTCCAGCCGCCGAAGGAGATCTGGACGTCGCCGCCGTTGGCGCGGATGGAGTTGATGGTGCTCTGGTCCACGCCGCCGGTCAAAGGCCGCTGGCTGTCCCACATCGGGACGCAGCCGCCGCCGGAGAGCATGAACGCCATGGTGAACTGGCGTATGCCGGTGGCCGACATGACGGTCGACACCGAGGGCGGGTCACCCCAACCCATGTAGAGGTACGGCGCGGCCATGGCGGTCGTCGTCGGGCAGCCGGTGGTGGAGCCGGTGACCGCGTTGCTGTTCGGCGACTCGCCGTTGGCGTTGAACGCCCGGATCACGTAGGTGTGGGAGGTGCAGGCGCCGAGGCCGCCGATGGTCGCGGACAGGCCGGTCACCTGCGCCCGCTGCGTGGTGCCCTCGTAGACGCGATAGCCGCTGACCGTGCCGGTGGAAGCGTTCCACGCCAGCGAGATCGAGCTTGACGTCTGGCCCGTGACCCGGTTGTTGGTCGGGGCGCCGGGCACACCGGTGCAGCCCGATGTCGTGACGGTCACCGAGTTGCTGTTGGCCGACTCGCCGTTGGCGTTGTAGGCGCGCACCACATAGGTGTGCGTGGAACAGGCCGCTAGCCCGCTGATCGTGGCGCTCAGGGAGGTGGTCTGCGCCCGCTGCGTGGTGCCTTCATAAACGCGGTAGCCGGAAACGGTACCCGATGATGCTCCCCAGGAAAGCGAAATGGAGCTGCTTGTCACGCCGGTGGAGACCAAATTGGACGGTGCGCCGGGCACCGTGCCGCCCCCGCCGCCCTGCCCCTGCAGGGAGA
>Ga0209382_10001349_pt1 | contig 38769 bp, 41 predicted proteins | sample SoiMetdeltSBSDD5_FD_187599 | JGI IMG/M metagenome (GOLD analysis project Ga0209382, IMG submission 187599) | Bulk soil microbial communities from a Populus tree surrounding site in Tennessee, USA - Soil MetaG P. deltoides SBSDD5 (SPAdes) (version 2) | ecosystem: Environmental > Terrestrial >... | reverse complement strand
CACGTAGTCGGCGGCCGTCACCACCTCGTGGCGGCACTCCGGGTGCACCAGCACGTTGACGCCCGGCACGCGCTCGCGGATCTCGTTGACGCACTCCAGCGTGAAGCGCCCGTGCACCGAGCAGTGCCCCCGCCAGAGGATCATCTTCGCGTCGCGGAGCTGGTCATCGGTGAGGCCGCCGTTGGGTTTGTGCGGGTCGTAGAGCACGCAGTCCTCGAGCGAGAGGCCCATCTCCAGCACGGCCGTGTTACGCCCCAGATGCTGGTCAGGCAGGAACAGCACCTTGTCGCCGCGCTCGAACGCCCACGCGAGCGCCCGCTTGGCGTTGGACGAGGTGCAGACAACTCCCTTGTTGCGCCCGACGAAGCCCTTGATGTCGGCGGAGGAGTTCATGTAGGTGACCGGGATGGTCGACTCCGCCATCCCGAGGTCGGCGAGCAGCTCCCACGCCTGCTCCACCTGCTCGAGCACGGCCATGTCCGCCATCGAGCAGCCGGCCGCCAGATCGGGCAGCACGACCGTTTGCGCGTCAGAGGTGAGGATGTCGGCCGACTCCGCCATGAAGTGCACGCCGCAGAACACGATGAACTCGGCGTCCGGCCGCGCCGCCGCCTCCCGCGCGAGCTTGAACGAGTCGCCGGTGACGTCGGCGAACTGGATCACCTCGTCGCGCTGGTAGTGGTGGCCAAGCACGAAGACCCGGTCGCCCAGCGCGGACTTGGCCGCATGGGCACGCTCCACCAGGCCGGGATCGCTGGCCGCGGGCAGGTCGCCCGGGCACTCGACACCGCGCTCCGAGCCCGCATCCTTACCGCGGCCCAGGAGTAGCAGGACGGGATTCTGAGTAGGCGCAGTCACACCCATAATCATGCCCCTCGCGTCCGGGAGAGGAACTGTGGCCTGAAACACTGAGCCGTTATGCGAGTGGTCATCTGCCCGGACAAGTTCGCTGGGACGTTGAGCGCGGTCGAGGCGGCCGACGCCATCGCACAGGGATGGCGCGAGGTGGCGCCCGGCGATGAGCTGCAAATCCGGCCGGTGGCCGACGGCGGGCCGGGGTTCCTGGAGGTGCTGCACGCGTCGCTGGGCGGAACGCCGGTGGAGGTGCCGACCACCGACCCCCTCGGCCGTCCCGTCACCGGTCACGTGCTGATCACGGAGGGGACCGCCTACGTGGAGAGCGCTCAGGCTTGCGGTCTGGCTCATCTGGTACCCCATGAGAGAAACCCAAAGCTGACAACGTCTTTCGGCCTCGGGGCGCTTCTGCGGGCGGCCCCGGCGGGAAAGGTGGTCGTGGGTCTCGGTGGGTCGGGCACCAACGACGGCGGAGCCGGATTGCTCGCCGCCCTTGGGTTTGTGCCGGTCGACGCGGACACTCGCCCGCTGGCACCCGGCGGTGCCGCCCTCCTGGGTTGCGCGGGCCTGCGGATATCCGGTGCCTTTGAGGGAGAGCTGATCGGAGCGTCCGATGTGGACAACCCGCTGACCGGGCCGCAGGGCGCTTCGGCGGTGTTCGGCCCGCAGAAGGGCGCGACGCCCGAGGACGTGGAGCTGCTCGATGCCGCGCTGGCGCACTGGGCGGCGATCCTGGAGCGGGATCTTCCCGGCTGCCCGCCTGAGCTGGCACAGTTGCCCGGCGCGGGAGCCGCGGGCGGGCTGGGGGCGGCGATCCTCGCCCTGGGCGGCCGGCTCATCTCCGGCATCGACCTCGTTCGCGACCAGACCGGCCTTGACCGGGCGATCGCCGGGTCCGACCTCGTGATCACAGGCGAGGGGTCGTTCGATCAGCAGTCGCTGCGCGGGAAGGTCATCGCAGGGGTGGCGCGGGCAGCACAGGAGCAGGGCGTTCCCTGCGTCGTGCTGGCCGGGAGGGTCACGACGGGTCGGCGGGAGCAGGGCGCGGCCGGCGTTAGCGAGGCTTATGCCCTGGTTGATCACTTCGGGTCGGTGGAGCGGGCCATGGCCGAGCCCGCTCAAGGCCTGCGCGAGCTTGCCTCCAGGCTGGCCCGGCAGTATTCGCACTTTTCTTGATTAATTCCAGATTACGGATCCTGGGGCGGGCGATCGACAAGACCATCGGGGATCAGATCGCAGCCGAAGTCGGGAATCTCGGATGAGTGAGCTAGCGTTATCGGGAACGACGGAATTAGCACACTGAGCTGGGAGCGATAAGTGACCACGGAAACCACCGACACGACCGGCATCAACCTCACCGAGGTGGCCGCCGTCAAGGTCAAGGCTCTTCTCGAGCAGGAAGGCCGCGACGACCTGCGGCTCCGGATCGCTGTGCAGCCGGGTGGCTGCTCGGGCCTGCGCTACAACCTGTTCTTCGATGAGCGTGACCTCGACGGTGACATCGTCAAGGACTTCAACGGTGTGGCCGTCGTGGTCGACCGCATGAGCGCCCCGTACCTGGCGGGAGCCACGATCGACTTCGCCGACCGCATTGACGCGCAGGGCTTCACGATCGACAATCCGAACGCCAGCGGCTCCTGTGCCTGCGGCGACTCGTTCCACTGAGTCGGCGCGCGCGAGGCCACGGGCGGCGATGCGACAGTAGGACTCTTTAACGGGGTCACCCTTGCTAGGGTGGCCCCGTTAACCTTCCCCCAACAACTAGGGCGCGCCATGAAGATCGCGGTGACCGGGTCCATCGCCACCGATCATTTGATGCACTTCCCGGGCCGGTTCGCCGAGCAGCTGCTCGCCGACCAGCTCGACAAGGTCTCGCTCTCGTTCCTCGTCGACGACCTGGTGATTCGCCGCGGCGGCGTCGCAGCCAACATAGCCTTCGGCATGGGCCAGCTGGGCCTGCGCTCGCTGCTGGTCGGGGCGGTCGGCCCCGATTTCGCCGACTACCGCTCGTGGCTTGAGCGCCACGGCGTCGACTGCGACGCGGTGCACATCTCCGAGGTGGCGCACACCGCACGCTTCGTCTGCACCACTGACGACGAGATGTGCCAGGTGGCCTCGTTCTATGCGGGCGCGATGGCGGAGGCGCGCAACATCGAGCTGAAGCCGGTACACGAGCGCGCGGGCGGTCTCGATCTGGTGATCGTCGGGGCCAACGACCCGGTCGCCATGATCCGTCACTCCGAGGAGTGCCGCGAGCGCGGCTATGCCTTCGCCGCCGACCCGTCGCAGCAGCTGGCGCGGATGCCGGGGGAGGAGGTCCGGCAGCTGATAGATGGCGCCGACTTCCTGCTCACCAACGAGTACGAGAAGTCGCTACTGGAGTCGAAGACCGGGCTGAGCGACGCCCAGGTGCTCGAGCGGGTGAAGATTCGCGTGACCACGCTGGGCAAGAACGGTGTGGAGATCACCGGGCGGGGCATCGAGCGCATCCACGTGCCGGTCGCCCGCGAGGTCAAGGCCTTCGATCCCACCGGCGTCGGCGACGGTTTCCGCGCCGGGTTCTTCGCCGCCCGCTCGTGGGGATTGGACCTGCGCACCTGTGCCCAGGTCGGCGCGCTGCTCGCCACTCTGGTGCTTGAAACCGTTGGCACGCAAGAGTACCAGGTTGATCCCGACATCTTCGTCAAGCGCCTCGCCGAGTCCTATGGCGACGATTCCGCCGCGACCGTGAGGCCATTCATTCAGCCGGTGTGACGCGTCGCCTAAAGCGCCTGGCCGCGCGTCACATCAAGAGCGACAGTGACGCGCGGCACGCATCCGTCGCTAGACCTGAGAGCAACGTTGCTCATCTTCCCGTGGGAGGCAGGTCAGTGACACCCAAGCTCCTCACGCGCCGCAACCGGCAGATCGTCGGTGCGGCCGTGGCCATAATCATCGCGGCGGCGGGCGTCGTCGTCGCGCTCAACGTCTTGGGCGCACCCGGCCCGGGCAGTGACCCCTACGCCGGGCTTCCGTACCTCGCCAGGGAACGCGCGTTGATGATCGCCGGGGGGAACCCGGTCGAAGCGGCTCGCGAGTCGGTGGAGGCCGCAACGCTGCGCGAGCAGTTCGCCCAGGCGCGCACCGCGCCGGGCATCGTGGCACCGGGCGCCTACGGCGCGGCGTTCCAGCAGCTGCTGGGGATGGCCAAGACCAACGGCTCGTGGACCGACGTCACCCGCGTACCCTTCGACTCCGACGACCCGCGTTACCGCGACTGGTACTCCAATTCCAGCGGCGGCATGGGCCTAGTGACCGGCAGGGTCACCGGTCTCGTCGCCGACAACAGCGGTCACGTCTACGCCGCCGGTGCCGATGGTGGCGTGTGGCGCTCCTCGATCGGCGGCGGTAACTGGACCCCGATCGCCGACAGCCTGCCCAGCCTGTCGACCGGCACGCTGGAGCTGGCGGCCGACGGCTCGCTCTGGTACGGCACCGGCGAGGCCAACACCGGCGGGACGTCCTATGTGGGCAGCGGTGTCTACCGCCTGGCCGACCCGGTCAACGGTGTGTTCACCCCGGCCATGCGGGTCGGCGGCAACGAGCTTGAGAGCAGCACCGTCGACAAGCTCCGCTTCGGCGGCGGGAAGGTTTGGGCCGCAACACTTCGCGGCGTCTACAGCCACGACGCGACCACAGCCGCCGGCGCCTGGAAGCTCGAGTACGCGCCCAACCCCGCGTTCCTGCCGGGTGGGCCGCAGGCCGGCAACGCCAATGCCGCCTACAAGAACATCGTCAATGACATCGCGATAGACCCCAAGAACCCGAAGCACATCATCGCCGCGATCGGATGGCGCTCCGGCGACACATACAACGGTTTCTACGAGACGCTCGACTACACGACGGGTGTCTGGACGAAGGTCAACCCGACCGGTGCCATGCCCGCCGATGACATCGGCCGCGTCACCTTCGCGATGGCGGCGGACGGCAGCACGCTTTACGCGATCAACCAGTCTCCGAAGCTTTTGAACAAGCCGGTGGGTACCGTCAACAGCTATCTGGATGGTGTCTACGTCTCCTATAACGGCAGCCCCACCGGGCCGTGGACGAAGATCGCCGAGAGCCAGAAGCTGGCCAACTCGGGATCGGCGCTCAAGCAGTCCGTTGGCGGCAAGGGCTACGGCCCCGGCATCCAGTCCTGGTACAACCACTTCCTGCTCGTGGATCCGGCCGACCCCAAGCACGTGTGGCTGGGCCTGGAAGAGGTCTACGAGACCGAGGACGGCGGCGCCAACTGGAAGACGGTCGGTCCCTACTGGAACTTCTACTTCTCCTGCTGGGCCATTTCGGACGCGCTCAACAAGTGTCCCGACACGACCCACCCTGACCAGCACTCGGCGGCGGTCGGCGTGTATCAGGGCAAGGCATACTTCTTCGCCGGAAACGACGGCGGTGTTTATCGCCGGCCGGTGCGTGGCCAGGTCAACGGTAATGGCAACGCCACCGACTGGAAGAGCCTCAACGACGGCACCATGGACGCCCTGCAGTACTACGCCGTGGCGGTCGGCAAGGACACGTACAACGGCCGCAGCGGCATTGCGGTCACCGGTGGCATGCAGGACAACGGCACCTCGTTGCTGCGTCCCGGTGACGTCGTCATGGGCTCGAACTTCGGCGGCGACGGTGGCGACACCCTGGCCAACCCGGACAACGTTTGCCAGCAGGTGCACGAGTATGTGTTCCTGTCGATGTCGCTGACGGAGACGTGTGCCGTCCACAGTGGAGCGACCTCACCGGCCGACGCGGCATCGTGGAAAATCGGCCCGTACACCAACTTCCCCGGTGACGAGCCGGCCCGGTTCATCGCCCCCTTCGCCGCCGATGACAAGAACATCAACCACTGGATCGCCGGTGGGCAGCACGTCTGGTTCAACGACAAGGGATTCGCGATCCGCAACGGCAAGCAGTGGACCAACGCGTTCGACCTCGGCGCCGGGCACACCGCGACCGCGGTCGCCATGTCCGGTGACGTGGCCTACGTCGGCTGGTGCGGCCCTTGCAACAACGCCGGTTTCGCCCGTGGCATCGCCGTCGGCAAGTTCAACGACCCGGCGAGCTGGAAGCAGCTGAGCCTGCCCGTTGATGGGACCATCCCGAACCGGTTCATCACCGGCTTCGGCGTCGACCCGGCCAACCCCAACCACGCCTTCGTAGTGGTGAACGGCTTCTCGCGCCGCTTCACCGAGGGCCCGGGCGCGGGTTTCGGCCACGTCTTCGAGACCACCGACATGGGCGCGACGTGGAAGGACGTGTCGGCGAACCTGCCCGACGTGCCCGCCAGCTCGATCGAGGTCCTGCCGGGCGGCGCCCTGGCGCTCGGCACCGACCTGGCCACGTTCTATCGCCCGGCCGGTTCCACGCAGTGGAAGGTGCTCGGGTCCAACCTGCCGACCACGGTCGTGATGGACCTCGAGTACTCGGCCCAAGACAACGCCGTCTACGTCGCGACTCACGGCCGCGGCATCTGGCGGTTCGGGCTCGAACAGCTTTAATCACCCCCTCCACAAAAGAAGGAGGCTTCCCTCTGGTAGGAGAGGGGAGCCTCCTTCAATCTTGGCGGCCCGCCGGCTTTATGTCGGCGACGACCATGCCCGTTGCCATCAGGGGCACCTGCGCCACAACCTCGCCGCTCGGGTCGATGACACTGGTTGGCCCGTAGCCGATTCGATCCTCGCCGCGTTTGCCGGTGACGTCCGCTGACACCAGCCACATTCCGGTCTCACGCGCGCGTTGAGCGCGGATCCTGTTGTGCAGCTCCTTCCACCGGTCTGCGGCGGCCCGGCGCATCATGTTCTGCGCCGCGACGAGCAGCAGCTGTGCACCCTGCGCCGCGACCCGTGCGGCCGCCTCGGCGAAGCGGGTGTCGTAGCAGATGTTGATGCCGAACCTGACACCCTGAAGCTCGAAGGTGGGGTAGGCGTCGCCCTTGTGGAACAGGGACTCGCCGGGCACGAGATGGGTTTTGCGATAGGCCCCCAGGAGCCCGCCCCGCCTGACGACAACCGCCGTGTTGAAGTACCTGCCGCCGTTGCCGTGCTCGATGACACCGAAGACCAGGGTCTGCTCGATCCGTGCCAACCGCCCCAGTATTGAGGCGAATTGTGCGGAACCGAGGTCCAGCGCGTGCTGCCGCAAGTGCTGCTCCTCCACGAGGTAGCCCTGCAGGAAGCATTCCGGGAACACCAGCAGATCCACGCCTTGCGCGTCAGCCTTCGCGGCGAAGTCTTCCATGCACGCCAGCGCTGATCCGGTATCGCCCAGGATCTCCGGGGTCTGGCACCCTCCAACGCGCAATCTTCCACGCACCCTGCGAGCGTAGAGGTACCAAGCACATGGAATCGGGTGGCGCGGCTTCGCGCCACCCGCTAGGACGTGGCGCGGAGCTTGGCGAGCCGGTCGGGCTCCGGCCAGCGCACGTCACGCACCCATCGCAGGCGCTCGAAGAGCCAGATCAGGCGGGCCGACAGGTCGAGCTGGCCGCGCAGCACGCCGTGCCGGGCCAGGGTGGGGTCAGCGTGATGCGAGTTGTGCCAGCTCTCGCCGAACGACAGCACGGCCAAGGGGCCAGAAGTTGCCGGCCCGGTCGCGGGTCCTGAAAGGACGATCGCCGAGCACGTGACAGATGGAGTTGACCGACCAGGTCACGTGGTGCAGCACGGCGACGCGCACCAGGCCCGCCCAGAAGAAGCCGCTCAGCGCCCCGGCCCAGGTGCCGGAGACAAGGCCGCCGATAAGCATCGGGGCCAGCAGCGAGAAGGCGGTCAGCGGGGCGAGGAGGCGGTCGACCATGCGGATGTCCGGGTCGGCCAGCAGGTCCGGTGCGAAACGTTCCTTGCTGCTCAGCTCGCGCCGGAACATCCAGCCGACGTGGGCATAGCACAGGCCCTTGAACACGGCCGCGGGGCTGGTGCCATAACGCCACGGTGAGTGCGGGTCACCGTCGCGATCGGAGAACGCGTGGTGGCGGCGATGGTTGGCCGCCCACTGCGTGGGAGTGCCCTCGATGGCCATGGTGCCCGCCATCGCGAGCGCGATCCGCAAGCCGCGCTTGGCTTTGAAGGATCCGTGCGTCAGGTATCGGTGGAAGCCGACGGTCACCCCGAGCCCGCACACCGCGTAGAAGACAGCGAACATCACGACGTCGGCCACGTTTAGCCCCCAGCCCCAGAACACGGGAACCGACGCGATGAGGGCGAGAAACGGGGTCACGACAAAGATCCAGATGGCGATGGCGCCACCCTGGGTCTGCCGGACCACCGGCGCCGGATTGCTCGTCATGGCCGACACGATGCATCGGCTCCCACTACGGCGGGTGAATGTCACGTGGGCGTGCGGTGAAGGTTGACCGACCTGTGGCGCCAGCCGGTGCGGGACCCGCCCTGACGTGATGTCTGATTCACATCCTCAAGGGAGCAGAGCGGCCGCCGCGGCATTGACGGCGGCCGCTCTGACCGTCTCCAGCGGCAGGTCGGAGTACTCGACAACGCAGTCGGACATGCCGCCGAGCGCGACGGAGGCGTGGATGCGGGCGTCGGTGCCGGGCTCGGCACCGAGCAGCAGAGTGATGAGCTGCCGCCGCCATTGGAATGCCCTGTCGGCGAGGTTGAGCGTGGCCAGCGTGGATGGATCCCTGATGATCATTGTGAGCACGGCCCGGTGCTGCCACAGCAGGTCGAAGTACTCCTCCAGCAGGCGCCGGGCATCGCCGGGCGCGCGATCGGCCAGGAACGCCTCGGTCTGTTCGATCAGCGGCGCGATGATGCTCCTGACCAGTTCCTCGCGCGACCCGAAGTGGTAGTAGAGCGCGGGTTTGGTGATGCCCAGCCGGTCGGAGATCTGGCGCAGGCTGGTGTTCTGCACACCCTGCGCGATGAAGAGCTCCTGTGCCACCGCCTGGATGCGTTGCTTGGTTCCTGAAGGTCTGGCCGCCATGGATCAAGTATGACTGACTTATCGGTCGGTAAGTCTATTGCGCCGGCGCTCCACGATGCTTACCATCCGTTAAGTAAGTTTGAGAGACGTGAGGCGGGCGGATGGTGAGGGCAGTGCGGATTCTGGTTTCGGGAGCGAGCATCGCGGGGCCGGTGCTGGCGTATTGGCTGCACAAGTACGGGTTCACGGTCACCGTCGTCGAGCGGTCGGCCACGCTGCGCAAGACGGGCGGGCACGCGGTGGACCTGTTCCGCCCGGCCATGGACATCGTCGAGATGATGCGTGTGCTCGGGCCGGTCCAGGCCAGGACGACCGGCATCGAGCGGCTCGGATTCCGGCTCGAGGACCGGCTGGACCGCCGCCACGTGCTCCAGGTTGGACGGTTGATGGGCGCCGTGTCGGACCGTCACGTCGAGATCATGCGCGACGACCTGAGCGAGATCTTCTACGACGCGACGAAGGAAACCATCGACTACCGGTTCGACGACTCCATCGCCTCCATGATCGAGGACGCGGACGGCGTCGACGTGACGTTCGAGCGTGGACCGTCCGAGCGGTTCGACCTCGTGATGGGGGCTGACGGGTTGCACTCCAACGTCAGGCGCCTGATCTTCGGGGAGGAATCGTCGTTCGCCACCTGGATCGGGGGCTACCTGTGCGTCATCTCCCTGCCCAACTATCTGGACCTCGACGGCACCTCGGAGGCGATCTGCGGCGTGAACCGGATGGCCGGCATCTATGCCGCGCCGGATCTGACCGACGCGCGGGCGGTCTTCCTGTTCCGCCCGGACCGGCAACTCGACTACCACCACCGCGACGTCGAGCGGCAGAAGCAGTTGCTGCGCGAGGCGTTCGCCGGCATGGGTTGGGAATTGCCGCGCTTGCTCGCCGAGTTGGATCACGCGCGGGCGTTCTACTTCGACTCGATCACCCAGCTGCGCATGGACACCTGGTCGCGCGGCCGGGTGACGCTCGTGGGCGATGCGGGTTACTGCCCCGGCCCGGCGGTGGGCGGCAGCACGAGCCTGGCGGTCGTCGGCGCCTACATGCTCGCGGGCGAGCTGGCCGCGGCGGGTGGCGATCACACACGCGCATTTCCGGCCTACGAACGCGAGATCGGCGACTATGTGCGGCGCAGCCGGGCTTTCGCGATGCGGGCGGTCAAGCAGCTGATCCCCGCCAGCCGGGGCGACCTGCGGGCACTCCTCGTGATCAGCCAGCTCGTCACGCACCTGCCGTTACCGTTCACGCGCGCCCTGACCCGCCTGAGCAACTCCGGGGTGAGGCTTCACGACTCGGTCAGGCTGAAGGACTACTCGAATCTTGAAAGAGTCAGAACGCCGTGATCGACACCGGGGCTCGCTCGGCCCGCGACAGCGCTCGCAGCACCGCCGGCTGGCCGTGCCTGCCCGCCGCGAGGCTGGTCAGCAGGGCCAGCACCGGGTCGAGCACGTGCGGCGGCAGGTCGGGAGTGGCGATGCCGACGCTGACGGCCAGATCGTCGGAGTGCACCGCGATCTCCATCATGCGCGTGACGAGGAAGTCGTCAAGGCGCAGGCACCAACCGGTCCAGGGCAGGCGCACCACGTGGTCGGCGGGCAGCTGAGCCAGCCGCTCCCGCAGGTCGGACGCCGTGTCCGAAACCTGCTGCGCCAACGCCTGCGGACCGACCAAGGCTATCCTTTCGCCACCCTCACGGATGCCGACGTTGATCTCAGCGTCGACCCCGGCCTCGATCCACTGGACCGAACCGTAATGGTCCAGCAGCGATATCGGCTGCTCGCCGGCGACATCGGCCGACAGCGCCAGCGGCACATTGAGGACCTGGGCTGCCAGGTGGCCGGTGAGCCCGCTGACCGAGAACTCGGCCAGCGCGCTGGGCTTGGACCACGCTGCGGCGACGGCCGGAAGGGCGATCAGGCCCGCCGCCGACCGGGCCGCTTCGGCGAAAGCTTCGCGCTGAGAGACCACCGCGTCACTCTATAACGTCACTGGTCAACCGCGGGTCAGCCGCGCCCGCGACCCGGTCTCGATGCCGCTCAGCCGTGGCACCGCTCAGATCAGGCGGCGAACGTCGTATGTGGACGGTGCGGGGGAACCGGAGTACTCCTGGCCGCGCATGCGGCACCACGCCGGGATGTCGATGGCCGCGGCCGGATCGTCGGCGAGAACCCTTACCACGCCGCCGATCTCAACCGAGCCGATACGGCGGGCCAGCTCGATCACGGGCAGGGGACAGCGCTTGCCCAGGCAGTCCAGCTCGATCACATTCCCACCTCCGCGCGCAGTTCACGCACAATCCCCGGCAGCTCGGCGAGGAAACGGTCAACGTCATCATCGGTGGTCGCGCGGTGAAGCGAGATCCTGATGTTGCCGTGCGTCAAGGCGCCCATCGCCGCGAGCACGTGGCTGGGCTGCAGCGTCGACGACGTGCACGACGAGCCTGACGAGACGGCGAAGCCGCGGCGATCCAGGGCGTGCAGCAGTGCCTCGCCCTCAACGTAGAGGCACGAGAACGTGACGATGTGGGGCAGCCGGTCATCGGGATCACCGACGATCTCGACATCGGGAACGGTCTGCGCGACCGTCACGCGGATCCGGTCGATCAGGGCGGACAGCCGCGCCGCCTCCTTCTCCGCCTCCTGGCGCACCGCGTGCAGCGCCGCCGCCGCCGCTACGATCTCAGGCAGATCGGCCTCGCGGCCGCCATCCGGCCAGGGCGTGACCCAACGCGCTCCCTTGCGGATCGCCAGAATCCCCACCCCGGCGGGACCACCCCACTTGCGTGCGCTTGCCGCCAGATAAGACCATTTGGGAGGTACGGCAGCGAGGCCGATCGACATCGCGGCGTCCACGAGCAGGGGCACATCCCCGCAGGCTTGCGCCGCCCGCTCCACCGGCTGCACCGTGCCGACCTCGTGGCTGGCGCTGATCAGGGCCGCCAGGGCGACGCCGGGCCGGCTCACCGCCTCCGACCAGTCGGCGATGTCGATGCGGCCCAGCCGGTCCACCCCGACCGAGACCGCCTCGCCTCCGGATCGGACGTGGTGCCCGGCGGCGTGAAGCAGGCTGGAGTGCTCGATCGCGGAGTGCACCAGCGTGGCCCCGAAACGGCGACGTGCCGCAAGCGCGCCCAGCACGGCGGTCTGCACGGCGGCGGTCCCGTTGGTAGTGAAGGTGACCTGGCTTGTGGGTACCCCCAAAAAATCGGAAACGATGGCCCGCGCCGCATCGATCAGCTGGCGTGCCCGGCGGGCCTGCGTGTAAAGCCTTCCCGGGTCGGCCCAACCGTCCTCTAACGACGCCAGCAGGGCCTCGCGGGCCGCCGGATGCAGGGGCGTCGTTGTCGCGGCGTCGAAGTATGCGGGCTGCACAGACATGACGTTAGCGCGAGGACGTTGCCGTGAGCCCGACATGCCGACCCCAAGACCAACGACACACATCTCGTGAAGTACTGTGCGAGTCGTGCTTAGGAGGATCGGCGGCTTGGTCACCGCCGCAGGGCTGTTGGCCCTGCTGGCGGGGTGCGATGTCGGCAGGACTTTCGACGGGTTCGGGTGGCCGCAGGGCGGCATCACCGACCAGTCGAAGCGGATGTACGACCTGTGGATCGGTTCCGTGGTGGCGGCGCTGGCGGTGGGGTTCCTGGTCTGGGGCCTGATCTTCTGGTGCGTGCTTCGATACCGCAAGCGTGGCCAGGAGCTCCCCGTGCAGACCCGGTTCAACCTGCCGATGGAGGTGCTCTACACGGTCCTGCCGTTCCTCGTGATCTCGGTGCTGTTCTACTACACCGCGGTGGTCCAGACCGACGTCAACAGGGTCTCCAAGAACCCGGACGTCACCGTCGAGGTGGTGGCGTTCAAGTGGAACTGGCAGTTCAATTACCGCACGGGTCCAGGCGCCGAGGCGCAGACCGTGGCCTCCACGGTCGGCTCCTCCCAGCTGATCCCGATCCTGGTCCTGCCGACCGGGCGCACGATCCGCTTCGAGCAGCACGCCAAGGACGTGATCCACTCCTTCTGGGTGCCCGAGCTGCTGTTCAAGCGCGACGTCTTCCCCGGCAACACCCGCAACACCTTTCAGGTCACGATCGATCAGGAGGGGCGCTATGTGGGGCGCTGCGCCGAGCTGTGCGGCACCTACCACTCGATGATGAACTTCGAGCTGGTGGCGGTATCGCCGGAGCGCTACCAGCAGTACGTGGAGGCGTTGCGGTCGGGCAAGACCCAGCCCGAGGCGATGGCCGCCATCGGCTTCACCGGCCGGGAGGCGTACGCCGTCAAGACCGAGCCTTTCGAGACCAAGCGCACGGACCAGGGCCAGGAGTGACACCGTGAAGAACGAATTTCGTCTGTTCCTCGGGCTCGCCGTGTTCCTGTTCGTTACGGCGGCGGTCTACTGGGCCTGGACCGGCGCGACCGAGCTGGGCCCCGAGTACATCGGCGTGGTGGCGCTGATCCTGACCGGGCTGCTTGTGGCCATGTGCGGCGGCTACTTCTGGTTCGTCTCCCGGCGCATCGAGCTGCGCCCAGAGGACCGGTACGACGCCGAGATCGCCGACGCGGCCGGCGAGGTGGGCTTCTTCTCGCCGGGCAGCTACTGGCCGTTCGGCATCGCGGTGGCGACTGCGGTGGCCGGGTTCGGGCTGGTGTTCTGGATGTGGTGGCTGATCGCGGTCGGCATCATCGGCGTGCTGCTCGCCAGCTGCGCCCTCGTCTTCGAGTACTACACGGGCACTCGCCGCACCGCCGAGCGCTGACGCTTTTCCGACCCCGGCGTGGATTGCGCCGGGGTCTTTTCGGCTCTATGGTTCATTACATGAGTAGTGAACCGGCGAAGCAGTGAGCCAGACGGGGAGCTTCGACGACCGCTCGCCGATCTACCAGCAGATCGCTGAAAAGATCAAGCGGGACATCCTCCACGGCGACCTGCGCGCCGATGACCAGGTCATGTCCACCAACCAGTACGCGGCGTTCTACCGGATCAACCCGGCCACCGCCGCCAAAGGATTCCACCAGCTCCTCGACGAGGGATACCTCTACAAGCGCCGCGGCATCGGCATGTTCGTCAGCCCCGACGCGCAGGAGCGCCTGCGCGCCCGGCGACGCGAACGCTTCTTCAGCGATGTGGTCGCGCCGATGGTGGTCGAGGCACGCGCCCTCGGCATCCCCGTCGAAGAGATCATCCACCACCTCAATGGCAAGGACGGTGCATCCCGGTGACCCCCGGAATCGAAGTCAACGATCTGCGTCTGACTTTCGGAGACACAAAAGCGCTTGACGGCCTGTCGTTCCGCATCGACGGCGGGAAGATCTACGGCCTGCTCGGGCGCAACGGCTCCGGCAAGACCAGCCTGCTGTCGCTGCTGGCCGCGTTTCGCCGCCCCACAGGCGGCACCACCCGCATCGACGGCGCCGACCCATGGGAGAACGCCGATCTGGTGCGCCGCATCTGCCTCATCCGCGACAGCGGGGACGTTTACGACAACGAGCGGGTCAGCCTGGTCCTGCGCATAGCCGGGGATCTGCGCGCCTCGTTCGACCGCGACTACGCCGCCCGCCTGATCGACCGCTTCCAAATCCAGACGCGCAAGCGGGTGCAGACACTGTCCCGCGGGCAGCGCTCGGCGCTCGGCATCGTCCTCGGCCTGGCCAGCCGCGCGCCGCTGACCATGTTCGACGAGTCCTACCTGGGCATGGACGCGCCCTCCCGCTAGGGCCCTTCTGGTGGCGCCTTTCGCTGCTTTGCCGCTGAGCAGCGGCATGGAGCTGTCGTTCGATCTGCATTGGACGATCGCCGCCGCGATCGTCCAATGGCGGCGGCCGCTGCCTGGCTCGCCGCCCGCACCGTCGCCATCCGCCCCCGCAAAAGCTGAATATTTTGCGCGTTGCTATGCACGCGCCGATGTTGCAGCGACTTCTATCCAGCGGTCCAATGTGGACGTAGCCGAGCGGTCGTCGACAGCGGCGGCGGCCCGGGCCATGTTGGCCTGGATCGCGCTCTTGAGGTCACCGGCGACCCCCGACTTCGCCCACTCGTGCGCCGTCAGCGCCACCGCCGCGTTGATCAGCACGGCGTCGCGCACCGGGCCGTCGCCGCCGCTGAGCGTGGTGCGGATGACGTTGGCGTTGAACGCCGCGTCGCCACCGCGCAGCCCCTCGGCGGCGCAGCGTGCCAGGCCGAAGTCGGCCGCGTCGAGCACGGTCTCCGAGACCGCGCCGCCCTGGGCGATCCACACGCGGGTGGGCGCGCCGGTGGTGAACTCGTCGAGGCCGTCCTCGCCGCGCATGACGAAGACGGTGTCGCCTCGGTCGGCGTAAACCTGGGCCATCAAGGGCGCCATGCGGATGTCGGCGCAGCCGATGGCGCCGGCACGTGGGCGGGCCGGGTTGGTGAGCGGGCCCAGGAAGTTGAAGAAGGTTGGCACGCCGAGTTCTTTTCGCACCGGGCCGGCGTGGCGCGCGCCCGGGTGGAAGCGCTGGGCGAAGCAGAAGGCTATCCCGGCCGTATCGGCGACCGCGGCGACCTGCTCCGGGCCGAGGTCGAGCGGGATGCCAAGGTGCTCAAGTACATCGGCGGTGCCACACAACGATGACGCTGCCCTGTTGCCGTGCTTGATGACCCGCACCCCTGCCCCGGCGACGACGAGCGCCGCCATGGTGGAGATGTTTACCGTGTGCGACTGGTCGCCGCCGGTGCCCACCACGTCGACGGTGGAGCGGCGCTGCTCCTCGGTCTGGTCGACCTGCAGGGCGTGCCCGAGCATGCTGCGCACCAGCCCGCTGATCTCGCCGGTCGTCTCGCCCTTGGCGCGCAGCAGCAGCGCGAAACCGGCGATCTGCGCGGGGCTGGCCTCACCGGTGACGATCTGCTCCATGGCCCAGGCGGCGTCGGCTTCGGCGAGCTCCTCACGGCGCACAAGAGCGCCAAAGATGTCTTTCCAGGCCATGGGGGCCTCCTTCAGACGGCCGCGACCCTGGCGTCGAGCAGCTCGGCGACGGTGCCGGCCGTGGTCACCGGGTCAAGGGGATGCAGCAGCGTAGCATCGACTTTGGCGTATGCCGCAAGCCATCGGTCGGCCGAGCGCGCGATCACGACACAGGTCGGCGGGCAGTCCTTGATCTCGTCCTTGAGCTGGCGCGCGATGCCCAGGCCACCGGCCGGAGCCGCCTCACCGTCGAGCACCAGAAGATCGATCTCATACTCGTCGACCAGCCGCACGCACTCGTCGTAGGTCGACGCCTCGACGAACTCGATCTCCAGATCCTGGCGGGGGCGGGTGCCGATGGCGAGCCTCATCCGCTCGCGGACCTGCGGGTCGTCGCTGTAAAGCAGCACGGTCGCACTCATGCCGCAGATCCTAGCCTTTGCTCCTCGCGGTCCAATTCGCGGTCTATGCGAGCCGCTTCGAGCCGCGATTGCTTGACCCATTGAGTCACCAGGACGCCGAGCATGACGACGGAGACGAGCTCGCCGCCGGCCCACAGGATCCCGCCCGCGGTGACCTGATCCGCCACGGGGTCCATCCATGTCAAGCCCAATTGGGGGTACCAATCCCCGCCAAGCAGCGTCGTGGACTGCATGATCGTCAGGCCGAGGACGGTGTGGAACGGGACGCTGAGGATCATCAACAGGGCACGTGCCGGGTACGGCCAGCGCCCGGGCAGGGGATCGCGCCCGATCAGCGGCCAGAAGAACAGGCAGCCCGTAGCGAGAAAGTGTGCGTGCACCCACTCATGCACAAGCGGGTTGCGCAGCGAAAGCTCGTAGAGGCCGCTGAAGTAGAGCGCGAACGGGTTGAGCACGAACAGGCCGAAGGCGAACAGCGGGTTGGCCAGCACCCGGGCCACCCTGCTGTGAAGCACCCGTACCAGCACCCGCCTCGGCCGCTTGTTGAGCGTGCGCAGGGCCAGCGTCACCGGCGCGCCCAGCGCCAGGAAGATCGGCGCCACCATCGACAGCGCCATGTGCTGGGCCATGTGGACGCTCAGCAGCGTCGTGTCGTACGCGCCCAGGCCGCTGAGCGTCGCGAGCGCGATGGTGCCCAGGCCGAGCCCGACGAACGTGACCGTTCGTGAGACAGGCCATTTGTCCCCGCGAGCACGCAACCGGTGCACCCCGTACAGGTACAGCCCGACGGCCAGCAGCAGCGCGACCGCCAGCCAGGAGTCGAGCCGGGCCTGTTTGAACAGGGCTTCTACCGAAAACGGGGGCACCCGGCCAGGCTATGTCATCCCGCCTTCCGGCGACACACGCCCTAAGCAGTACCCCGGATGCTCATGGATGTGCCACAAGGGCAATAATCATCGCGTGACTGCGGCCTCAGCCATCATCGACAAGAGCAGGATTCACTCCCTGACCAGGCCCAACATGGTCAGCGTCGGGACGATCGTCTGGCTCTCCAGTGAACTCATGTTCTTCGCGGCGCTGTTCGCGATGTTCTTCGCGATCCGCGCGGCGGACTACAGCCTGTGGGAGAAGCACTATCCGACGCTGGACCTGCCATACGCCTTGGTCTTCACGGTCATCCTGGTGGCGTCCTCGATCACGTGCCAGATCGGGGTGCTGCGGGCCGAGCGGGGCAACGTGCACTCGTTGCGGCGCTGGTTCGCCGTGACCTTCGTGATGGGTCTGATCTTCGTCCTCGGGCAAGCGAACGAGTACCGGCACCTGGTGTCCGAGGGCATTAAGATCAGCACCGACGGCTGGGGGTCGATGTTCTACCTCACCACCGGCTTCCACGGCCTGCACGTCACCGGCGGTCTCATCGCCTTCATCATCTATCTGATCCGCACCACCATGGGCCGCTTCACGCCCGCCCAGGCGACCTCGGCCATCGTGGTGTCGTACTACTGGCATTTCGTCGACGTGGTGTGGATCGGGCTGTTCTTCATCATCTATCTGCTGGAGGCGATGAATGGTCTCGCGTAGCCCAAGCCGTATCAGGCGGCGGGCGATAGCGGCCCTGCGGATGCTCGCGGCCCTGGTGCTGGCGGGAGGCATCTACGCCCTTGTCTCGCCGGGCGCCCAGGCCAACGCCCCGGGCTCGCTCAGCGCCGCCGCCGAGGAGGGTAAAGCGCTCTACAACAACTACTGCATCACCTGTCATGGCAACAACGCCCAGGGCGTGGAGGGCCGCGGCCCCAGCCTGATCGGCGTAGGCTCGGCCGCGGTCGAGTTCCAGGTCGAGACCGGACGGATGCCGGCGACGGCGCAGGGAGCGCAGATCGATCGCAAGCCGCCGCAGCTCAACAGCGACCAGGCCCGCCAGCTCGGCCAGTACATCCAGGAGCTGGGCGGCGGCCCCCAGGTCCCGTTCAGCGGCGAGCGGTCGCCGACCCAGGGCAACATCGCCCACGGCGGTGAGCTGTTCCGGATCAACTGCTCCTCCTGCCACGCCTTCTCGGCGGGCGGTGGGGCGCTGTCCAGCGGCAAGTTCGCGCCGCCCCTGAACGAAAGCACCGACCGCCAGCTCTACGCGGCGATGCTCACCGGCCCGCAGAACATGCCGGTCTTCGGCGACAACCAGCTTTCGCCGCAGGACAAGTTCGACGTCATCGCGTATGTGCAGAATCTCAATACCGACAACGATCCCGGCGGTTGGGGCCTGGGCCGGTTCGGGCCGACGACCGAGGGCGTGGCAATCTTCCTGTTCGGCATGGTGGTGCTTGGTTTCGCGGCGCTGTGGATTGCGGGTAAGTCATGAGCATCAGCAATGAGCGTTTCGAGTTCGTCCGCCAGGGCGCCAAGGAGCGCGACGACGTCGAGATCGTCCACTACGAGCTGCAGTACCCGCTGGGGTCGCGGCAGGAGAAGCGTGTGGTGCGCTTCGTCTCCGGCCTGTTCCTCCTGAGCGGGCTCGCGTCGGTCGTCTTCGTCGCCTGCTACATCTGGTGGCCTTTCACCAACTTCCCGGCCGTCACCGGGTGGGAGTACGAGCCGGGCAACTCATGGATGAAGGGCTACACCCCGATCCTGGGTCTGACCCTGGGCATCGCGCTTGCCGCCTTCGGCTTCGCGGTGCTGGTCTGGGGCAAGAAGCTGCTGCCGCACGAGATCGTGCTCCAGGATCGGCACGACGGCGCCTCAGACCCGGCCGAGCGCAAGCTCACCGGCTCCACGTTGCAGTTCATGGGCGAGGAGATGGGCCTGAGCCGGCGCCCGCTGCTCAAGGTGGCGCTGCTCGCGCCCGCCGGTGGCCTTGGCCTCGCGGCGGCGGCGCTCCCGATCGGCATGCTCATGAAGGATCCGCACCACCCGGACGTCTTCCTCCACACCGGCTGGGATCCGCAGGCCAACGGCGGCAAGTTTGTCCATCTCGTACGCGAGGACGGCGAGACGAAGATCCGGCCCGAAGACATCAGCATCGGCGGCCAGATCACCGCGTTCCCCGGCATTCCGGGCGGCACCACCAACAAGCACGCCGACTCGCCGGTGCTTCTGATCCGCCTGCGCCAGAACGACGCCGAGGCGTTGAGGGCCAACATCGAGAAGGGCTACCCGATCAACAGGGGTGGGATGGCCGGCGACCTCGTCGCATACTCGAAGATATGCACCCATGCGGGCTGCCCGGCCAGCCTCTACGAGCAGCAGTCCAACAGGCTGCTGTGCCCGTGCCACCAGTCGCAGTTCCTCATCACGGACAACGCCCGGCCCATCTTTGGACCGGCGACCCGTCGCCTGCCTATGCTTCCCATAGTGGTGGACGAAGAGGGCTTCCTGGTGGCCACGAGCGACTTCAACGGCATACCCGTCGGCCCTGCGTTCTGGGAGAAGCCTGAAGCATGAAAAGACGCAAATTCGACATGAAACAGCTGCCGGCCTCGACCGCCGGGGCGATCGACGATCGGTACAAGGTGGCGACCCCGCTACGGTCGTTGCTGAACAAGGTCTTCCCCGATCACTGGACCTTCCTGCTGGGCGAGATCGCGCTGTTCTCGTTCATCATCCTGCTGCTGACGGGCACGTTCCTGGCGCTGTTCTTCGAACCGTCGTCTCAGGAAGTCACCTACCAGGGGTCATATGTGCCGCTGCGCGACGTGCACATGTCGCGGGCGTATGAGACGGCGCTGAACCTGTCCTTCGACGTGCGCGGCGGCCTCATCATGCGGCAGATGCACCACTGGGCGGCGCTGCTGTTCATGGCCGCGATCGTCATCCATATGGCGCGCGTCTTCTTCACCGGCGCCTTCCGCAAGCCGCGCGAGCTGAACTGGATCCTCGGCCTGACCATGTTCTGGCTGGGCTTTTTGGAGGGCTTCGCCGGCTACTCGCTGCCCGACGACGCGCTGTCCGGCACGGGCCTGCGGATCGCCTCGGCGATCGTCCTGTCGATACCGGTGGTGGGCTCGTGGCTGTTGACCTCGTTGTTCGACGGTGAGTTCCCGGGCGAGATCATCCTCGAGCGGTTCTACATCCTGCACGTGTTTCTACTGCCGTTGCTGCTGCTCGCCCTGGTGACCGTCCACGTTGGACTGGTCATCGTGCAGAAGCACACGCAGTGGGCGGGTCCGGGGCGCACGAACCACAACGTGGTCGGCGAGCGGTGGTTCCCGCGGTACATCATCAAGCAGGGTGGCTTCTTCATGCTCGTCTTCGCGTTGATCGCGTTGATGGGCGGCCTGTTCCAGATCAACCCGATCTGGTTGTTCGGGCCCTACGAGGCGGCCGTGGTGTCGGCGGGCAGCCAGCCCGACTGGTACGTCATGTTCCTCGACGGCTCCTCACGGCTCATGCCAGCATGGGAGATACGGGCGTTCGGATACACGGTCCCGCCGCTGTTCTGGCCGACGATCGTGCTGCCCGGCCTGCTCACCGTCCTCCCGATGTTCTACCCGTTCTTCGAGGCGAGGCTGAGAAAGGACAAGGCCGCGCACAACCTGCTCGACCGGCCGCGCGACGTCCCCGACCGCACGGGCCTTGGCGCCGCGGGCATCGCCTTCTACCTGGTACTGGCGTTCTCCGGCGGCAACGACATCATCGCCGACAAGTTCTACATCAGCCTCAACGCGATGACGTGGGCGGGCCGCATCGGGCTGCTCGTGCTGCCCCCGCTGGCCTACTACGTCACCCGGCGCATCTGCCTTGGCCTGCAACAGCACGACCGTCAGGTGCTGGCGCACGGCGTGGAGACCGGCATCATCAGGCTGCTCCCCGACGGCAGGTTCGTCGAGATCCACCAGCCGCTCGCACAGCCCGACGGGCACGGCCACGCCGAGCTGCCCTACGTCGGCGCTCCCGTGCCCAAGAAGATGAACCGCTTGGGCGCGTTGGGTCCGGCCATCAAGGGCTTCTTCGTGCCGATCGAGGAGCCCGCGCCCAAGGAGAAGAAGGCGGAGATCACCAAGGAGAAAGAGCCCGTCTGAGACTCGAGATTTCGACCACGGACCCGCCGGCGGCACCCGCCCCGGCGGGTCTTGTGTTTCCCTCCACAGGCGGTAATGTTTGACGGAGTCAAAGATCTGGAGGAAGTGTGGTGGCCATAGAGCAGCGGATCGCCTCCGTCCGGCAGTTCAACCGGTTCTACACCCGAACAATCGGCGTGCTAGGCGACGGCGTGCAGCGCACCCCGTACTCGCTCACCGAGGCACGGCTGATTTACGAACTGGCGCAAGGGGATCAGGTCGAGACCATCGGGTTGCGACAGTCGCTGGGGCTCGATCCCGGGTACCTGAGCCGGATCCTCGCCCGGTTCGAGGCCGACGGCCTCGTCGCGCTTGGGCGGTCGTCTTTGGACGGTCGCAGGCAGGTGGTGCGGTTGACCAGCGGCGGGCGGCGCGCCTTCGACATGCTCAACCGGCGCGCTATGCAGGACATGGGTGCGCTGCTGGAGCGGCTGGACGAGGCCGAGCAGCGGCGGCTGCTGGCCGCGATGTCGACGATCGAGGGCCTTTGGCGGGAGGAGACGGGTCAAAGCGAGGTGATCCTGCGCGAGCCGAAGCCCGGGGAGCTGGGCTGGGTGGTGCAGCGGCACGGCGAGTTCTACGCGGATGAGTACAGGCACGACGAGGGCTTCGAGGCGCTGGTCGCCCGGATAGTCGCCGATTACGTGGACAACCGCACATCGGGACGAGACGCCGCCTGGATCGCCGAGGTGGACGGCAGGCCGGCAGGCTCCATCTTCTGCGTGCGCAAGGACGACGAGACCGCCCAGTTGCGGCTGCTGTTCGTGGAGCCGTGGGCGCGCGGCGCGGGGGTGGGCGGCAGGCTCGTCGACGAGTGCCTGAGCTTTGCCCGCAACGCCGGCTACCGCGAGATCGTGCTTTGGACCAACGCGATGCTCGACGCGGCACGCCGCCTTTATGAGCGAGTGGGGTTCAAGCTGGTCTCCGAGGAGCACGAGGAGCGCTTCGGCGGGCGGCAGACCTTCCAGAGCTGGAGCTTGACGCTGCGTGGTTAACTGTCTCGCTGACACATGAAGCCACCATCCCCGAGAGGCTTGAAAATTGGATACCGCCACCCTTCAGGCGCAGCAGACCTTCCATGTGAAGCAGCGCATCACCTTGATGGTGAACCAGTACGAGGTCCGGTCGGTCAACAGCGACGGATCCATGGGGCAAATAGTCGCCTTCGCCCAGCAAAAGCGCATGACGCTCAAGGAGCAGGTCACGCTCTACCGGGATGACTCCAAGACCGGCGTAGTCGCGGCCTTCAAGGCCCGCAGTGTCATCGATCTGGGAGCCACCTATGACGTCACAGACGAAACGGGTACCCCCATCGGCTTTTTCAAAAAAGATTTTGCCGCCTCGCTGCTGCGCAGCACCTGGCACCTTGAGCAGCCGCGCCTGGGCACCATCACGGGGCAGGAGCGCAACATAGCGATCGCGCTGCTGCGGCGGTTCGCCGATCTGACCTTCTGGCCCTATCACTTCGATTTCACGCGCAACGGCCAGCCGGCGTTCTCGGTGGCCAAGAAGTTCGGCCTGCGCGACAAATACGTCGTGACCATCGACGACCCGCAGCTGGACCGGCGTCTCGTCATCGCCATGTCGGTGGCGCTGGACGCGTTGCAGGCACGCTGATCTCAGCCGGGCAGGGCGGCCAGAATAGCCAGAAACTCCAGCCGCTCCTGCTCGGTCAGCGCCTCGTAGATCGGTGCGTCGCGCCGGTTGGTCTCGTCCTCGATCGCCCGCCGCTCGGGCGTGTCGAGCGGCATGGCGAGCAGTTCGTCAAGGGTGATGCCGGCGGCGGCCCAGGCGGCGCGGTGCGCGTCGGCGCGGTGGTGGCGCAGCGTGCCCAGACGCCCGGCGACCACGAGAGCGGGCGTGGCGTCCTCAGGCTCGTGGGGCGGTGAGACGGCGCGGAACGCGGGGCCTCCGGTCGCGGCGCCGGCCTCGAGCAGCCGGCCGAGCAGATCGGCAAGGCGAGACAGGGGCGCGGGCCAGGGCAAGGTGCCCAAGGGTTTGCGGCTCCACAGCTCCTCGGCGCCTGCGGCGACAGCCGCCATCACGCTAAGGGCGAAATCGCGCCCGGCCTCCGTGAGCCGCCAGGCTCCATCTTGGTCAAGCAGGACCAGGCCGTGCTCCACGAGCGGGGCCATGTCGGGGGAGCGGTAGGTGGTCACCGCGGCGAACCCGTCCGCCGGCATGGGCCGGGCCAGCAGGCCGGAGTGGAAGTCGAGGATTAAGCCGGGCCGCACACCGGCGCCCTCCACCACCGCGATGAGGTGTGAACGCCCCGCCCCGCGCATGCTCGAATAGACCCGGTCGATCGCCGGCCTCGCCATTGCCGCGTAACCCAGCATGGACGCGAGCGTATCTTGTTGGGGTGCGTATCGCGCTTGCGAGTCTGGTGAGCCTCGTGTTGCTGGCCGGCTGCACGCCGCCTCCTGTGCCCGTGCCTATGCCCGTACCCGTGGAGAAACCCTCGGTGCCGCCGCCTTCGGAGGTCTGCGCGATCCGTGCCGATATCGCCGTGCCGCCGTCGGAGGGTGACGTGGAGGTGGCGGTGTTCAACGGCTCCGGCGTCACGGGCCTGGGTCAATCTTTGGGCGCCGATATGGCCGCCCGCGGCTTCAAGGTGGTGAAGGTGGCGAGCGAGCGGAACCGTTCGGACGCGGTGGCGGTGCTGCGCTTCGGTCCGGCCGCCGTTGGCCGGGCCACGCTGGTGAACGCCCACTTCCTCGGCCGGGCCCAGCCGCGGTTCGACATCGCCCGGCAGGGCAAGACGGTGGATGTCGTTGTGGGGGCGGGGTACCGCCAGCTCGCGTCCACGACGGAGAAGAACCAGGCGCTGGCGATGATCGGCCTGCCGCAGGCACCCCCCGGGACGTGCGCTGATGTCCAGTCCTGAGGAGAGGGTGTCCAGTCCTAAGGACCGGGTCCGCGACGCCTGCGCCCGTTACGGCGAGGCGGTGATCGCCCTGTGGTGCGCCGACCTGCTCGCCGGGCGGGCAGGGTTCGACGATCCGGCGCACCCGTCGATCGTGTGGCTGGGCGGGCCGACCGCCGAGGCCATCATCGCCAAGCGGCTCAAACCCGACTACTGGCCCCGGGTCTGGGGCGCACGGGGTTTGCTCTACGCCTGGACCCCGGCTGCGGCGCCGGCCGTGGTCGCGGGGCTGGGCGACGAGTCGTGGCGGGTGCAGGAGATGTCGCTGAAAGTGGTGCGGCTGCGCGAGTTGGGCGAGGCCGCGGAGGTCGCAGCCGTCCTCACCGCCGACGAGATCGAGCGGGTCCGCAAGGCGGCGGTGCGGGCGCTGGCGCGCATCGGCGAGGCCGAGCACGCCGAGGCGATCCGCGACATGCTCGACGACCCGTTCGTGCGGTACGACGCCGAGCGGGCGCTCGAGGAGATGCGCCGCCGCCTCGATCGCCCGCTCTAGGCAATGCCTTCAAAGGGTTTGATCCATTGGAGTAGCGCGGCGATGGTGATGGTGGCCTGGCAAGAGGTTGCGGTCGCGTTCGGGGATGGTGTGCCCGGTGCCGCGGCGGCGCAGCTGCTCCGGCGAGCACCTCGTTCCCTGCGCCATGTCCAGTGTATCGGTCCGTCAACCCGGCCGAATCACCCCGTCGCGGAGCTGGTCATCCTGCACAGCAAGCCGCTGCCGGAAAACCTCAGGAAATAAGCACCGGCAGGGTGTCGGTGCCGTGCTGCACGAATCCGCGCGCCGTAGCGGAAGGCGAGCGGCGCGTCCGGATCGAGTCGCAGCCGTGGGCACGCAGCCCACCTGCGGTCGGGGCGACAAGCCCGGTCCAAAAAGGTCTTGGCACCGTGTCTCGCTGCACTCGACGCCAAGGTTCTTTGGCCCTGGTGGGCCTGCACCTCCGCCCTAGGCCGCATTCCAATCGCTGATGAGCGACGCGAGTGGTGCGCCCGCCTTCACCCACTTGAAGTGATCGATGTCGACCCCGGCGGCGGCCCGCGTCAAGTGCTCCCGCCGCACCTTGGCGGACTCCAATTTGGACACGAGGAAATCGGTTGTGGCGGGCGGAGTGTACTGATCATCGTCGACCGTGATCGCCAGCACGGGCACGGTGACGCCGCCCAGCTTCTCCTCCACGCCCAGCCTCGCCGGGAAGCGCCCGTGCCGCCCGGTGTACGCCCAGTCGCCCATGACGCCACGCGCCTGCCGCCCCCCGAAACCCCAGCCCGGCCAGACCCGCAGCACCGTGCTCACGGCGTTGATGCCCTGCGTAACCCCAAATACCCCAAGCATTTGCCGGCCGTAGACGCGCCAGTACGGAAGCCCGACCGCGATCAGGATCAGGCCGTCGACCCCGTCCTGCGAGCTGGCCAGGTGCATCGCACACACCTGCCCGCCCAGCGAGTGTCCTAACAGGAGAGTCCTCTTTCCCGAGCGCAGCGGCGCAAGCGCCTCGAGCACGGCGCCCACATCGTCGGCGAGATCGCCGTACCCGTACCGGCTGGAGCGGCTCGGGCGGGGAAGGCTCTCACCGGAGCCGCGAAGGTCGGCGATGGCCACCGTCATGCCCGCCTCGACCAGCACCCTCGCGAACCGCCGGTAGTAGCCGCCGGGTACACCCATGGCGGGGAAGAGGACGACAACGCTGGTGGCGGAAGGGTTTTCCTCCACCCACACCGAAAGCCGATCGGTGCCACGATCAACGACAAGCCGCACCCCGCGAATGTTACGCGCGAGTAGCTTCGACTGTCACTCCAGTCGAGGGACGGATCACATCGGAGAGCACCTCATCGACGCCCACCTCGGCATCCGCCCACACCACGGTGCGCCTCACCACACCCGCTACCCGCGCCCGCGCACCGATGACACATGCTCTCACCGGGCCCGAGACGGAAGCCGTCGGATCGATCAGGTTCTCGCCGCCGGCCGCGTGCATGTTGGCGGCCAGATAGTCGGCCGGCGTCCCGCAGTCGATGTACCTGCCCTCAAGCTCGATGGCGTCGAGCCGCCCGGCGCGCTGGGCGGGCCGCCACGTCGTCAGCACCAGGTGCGAGTACTCGTCCTTGAGCCTGGCCGCCTCCGCCGCCGGGATCAGCGACGCACCCGCGAACGACAGCCCGCCGAAGGGCGGGTGACCGTCGTCCTCCCTCCGGCCGAGCATCCGCACCCGCTCACCGTCCCAACCGTCAAACAGCCGCAGCAGGTCGCCCGGCGGCGCCGACACATAAGCGTCCGCGTTGACCACGAGCACGGCCCGGCCGTCGATCCACCCGCGCAGGTGGCCCAGCGCACCCGCCGACCCCAGCGGCTTGCCGTCCTCAATGGACAGATGCGCCCGCTCACCAACGTGCGCCGCGATCATGCCGGCGTGGTGATGCCCATTGACCGCGACGTCGCCCTTGCCCGAGAACCCGGCGGCGGCAAGGCGAGCCAGGGTGCGGTCGAGCAGGGGCACATTGCCCACCGGGACCAGCGCCTTGGGGCACACTATTGTCAAAGGCATCAGACGGGTACCCAATCCGGCTGCCAGGACAACGGCGCACACATCGTTCATCGGGGCTGCGCTTCCGCACCGATGCCGTAGTGGGCAAGCAGCCTGGCCGTGGCGGCCGTGAGCATGGGAAGGTCATCGACCGGGTGCCAGGCCGCCTCCCACACCTCCGCCCCGTCCACGCTGAGCTTGGTCGTCGAGGCCGAAACCCGGGCGGTGAACACCATGTCGATCCATTTTCCCTTGGTGTGCACCATGGCGTTGGGCGTGGCCGGAGTCAGGTCCTCCTCGGCGAACTCGATGCCGGTCTCCTCGGCGGCCTCCCGGCACGCCCCGGCGACCGGCGTCTCGCCCCGCTCAAGCAGCCCGGCGGGCAGGGTCCATCCCCGTCCCGGCGGCTGCCGCAGCAACAGCAGCCGCTCCTCGCCCGCTGCCGCCTCCGAGTCGAAGACCAGCACGACGGAGCCGACCATGTATTTGTGCCACAACAGCCTGACCAGGCGCGCCCGCCACCTGTGCGGGATCATGTAGAAGACGCCGTATCCGATGGCGACCAATCGGGTGCGGATGGGGGAGCGCCTGCGGATCACCTAGCCAGGCTAGTGGACGAGGACGCCGGCGGGGTGGGCGCATTGCCGCCGCGCCGGAGGCGGCGCCAGTGGCAGGGCCTAGGGCGGCGATGCCGCGCGTTGCTTTGCACGCGCAATATTTACCGCCCGGTCGTCGACGGCGGCGATCAGCTGATCGACGATCACGTCGGCGCGGACCCTGTGCTCCGCTATGGCGATCAGCAGGGAGTCCAGGTCGGGGTATCCGAGCGACTGCGAGAGGTCGGCCAGGCGCTGCTCGTCGGAGAGCGCGCGGTCGCGGCGCCGCAGGGCCAGGCCGATGGCGGCGCGGCCGATCTGCAGGCGGTCGCTGACCGTGCCGGCGGGCGCGGCGGGCTCGGAGAAGCGGCGGCTCAGGCGCAGCTGGGCGTTGGGCGACTTGACGAAGTCGAGCCACTCGGGGCGCGGGCCGGGGTGATGGCGGTCGCGGCTGACCAGCACTTCGACCACGTCGCCGTCGACGAGCTGGGCGTTGAGCGGGGTGAGCACGCCGTTGACGGTCGCGGCGACGCATCTGTCACCGGTGCGCGAGCTGATCTCGTATGCCACATCGACGGGCGTCGCGCCCGCCGGAAGGAGCATCTGCCTGCCGCGCGAGAACACCTGGATCTGCTGCTCGGCTAGGTCGCAGCGCAGGGTCTGGACGAACTGCACCGCGTCGGGCGCTGCCTGCTCCAGCTCGAGGGCGCGCTTGAGCCATGCCATGTCGCCGTTGGCGGGCATCTCGTCGGGGCGCTTGCCGAAGCGGCCCGCCTTGGACGGGTAGCGATACTTGGCGATCACCCCGTACTCCACCTCGCGGTGCATCTGCTCGGTGCGGATCAGCACCTCCACCATCTGGTCGTCGGGGCCGAGCAACGTGGTGTGCAGCGAGCGGTAGAGGTTGTTCTTGGGGGCGGCGATGTAGTCCTTGAACCGCCCGGGGATCGGCAGCCAGTGGGAGTGCATGACTCCGAGGGCGGCATAGCAGTCCGCCTCCTCGCCATCGAGGATCACGACTATGCGCGGGAGGTTGATGGGCGACGGGCTGCCGGCCTGCTTGGTGTCCTTCCAGATTGTGTAATAGTGGCGAGGCCGGGGGATCACACGCCCGGCCAGCTTCTCCTTCTTGAGCGCATCGTTGCCCTCGCGCGCTATGCGGGCGACATAGGCATTCCAATGTGGACGCTCACGCTCCACCATCTCGTGGATGCGCTGGTAATCCCCTGGCTCCACGTAGCGCAGCACCACGTCCTCGAACGGCCCCTTGAGCACCTGGATGCCCAGCCTGTCGCACAGCGGCACCAGCACCTCATAGGTGGCCTTGGCGATGCGCGCGCGCGAGGCGGGGGAGCGCGCCTCGAGGGTCTCCATGTTGTGCAGGCGGTCGGCGATCTTTATGACCAGGACGCGGATGTCCTTGCTCGCCGCGACGATCATCTTGCGGATCGACTCCGCCTCGGCCTGGGCGAAGTGGGCCTTATCGAACTTGGTCACCCCGTTGACGAGCACGGCCACCTCGTTGCCGAAGTCGGCGCGCAGCTGGGCCAGCGTGTAGGGCGTGTCCTCGACGGTGTCGTGCAGCAGCGCGGCGGCCAGGGTCACGCTGTCCATGCCCAGCTGCGCCAGGGTCAGCGCCACCTCGAGCGGGTGCGTGATATACGGCTCGCCGCTTATGCGCTTCTGATCGCGGTGCATGCGCTCGGCGACCGAATAGGACCGCCGCAACAGCACCGTGTCGCCGTTGGGGTGGATGCCACGGTGGGCGCGGATCAGCCGCTGCACCGGGTCGACCGGTTGCCCGGGACGCTCGCGTGGCAGTGACCAGTTCAGCAGGGCGCGGAACCGGGATGCCAGGTGATTTTCATCGATGCGCCCCGCGGCACCTTGAAAGCTGGCGTCGACATCCACTCAGGACACCTCCTTCGCCAGCACGTTCCTCATAGCCTAGTAACGAACATGATGGCCAATTGGTCAATACCTGTGGGTCGATCGGTCAACACTTTGACCCTTTTCCATGGTGGTTGCTACGGGAGATTCAACCCTAGCGATCAGCTTGCGCAACCGCATCGCGCCTTTCGCCGGTGACGCCCAGCCGGCCGACGCCTCCACCAGACGCGTCTCCGGCCGCTCCAGCCAGTCGAGGATGCGCTCCGACTCCTCCGCCGTCGCGGCCGGTGTCGGGCCTACGCCCGGCACCACCGTCTCGGCCGTCGGCCACACCATCTCCAGCGTCCGTCGTGGATGGACACCGGGCGGCGCCGTCGCCGCCGCGGCAAGCCGCCCGTGCCGGATGATCGCCAGCTCCCAGCCGCCGTCCTTGGCGCGCTTGGCCGCTATCAGCTCGGCGATGCTGGTCAGCGCGGTCAGGCGCTGCATGCGGGCGGCCACCCGCAGAAACCACAGCATGCGGTCGCGCACCACGGCCGCCTCCTCGAACCGCTCCGAGCCCGCCAGGCGATCCATCCGCCGCAGCAACGGCTGCACCACCGGATCGGGATCGGCGACGAACGCCTCCTTGACCCTGTCGACCAGCTGCGAACCGTAATCCCCCGGCGTGATCCGCAACTGGCAGGGCGCCGGGCACCTACCCAGCTCTGCCAGGACGCAGGCGGCCGACTCCCTGGTGGCCGACAGTTTGGTCGTGCACTGGCGCAGGGGCACCGCCTCATGGATCGCGTCAAGGGCCGCCTCGGCGCTGCGCCTGCCGGGGAAGGGGCCCAGGCAAACCGCCGCCTCTGGACCGATCTTTCTCACTAAAGACAGCCGGGGGTACCCCTCAGAGGTCAATTTGATCCAATGGACCCTCTCCGGATGCTTGGAGCGCCGGTTATAAGGCGGGGAATGCGCCGCGATGAGCCTCAGCTCGCGGACCTGAGCCTCGAGCGAATGCGCGCAGACGACGGCCTCGACCCGCACCGCAGCGGCGAGCATCTCGCTGATCCGCGCCCGCTTCTCGGCGGCGGTGAAGTAGGTGCGCACGCGGGTGGCGATGTCGTTGGAGGTGCCGACGTAGAGCGGGCGGTCGTTGTGCCCGCGGAACAGGTAGACCCCCGGGGCGTGGGGCAGGCCCTGGGCCAGGTGCCGCTTGGCGCGCTGGGTCGGCGTTACCGGCTTGATGTAGGCGAGGGTGTCGCCGAGCGTGCTCACGCCCAGGCTGCCCAGCCGCCCGATCAGCGCGTGCAGCACCTCCACCGTGGCAAGGGCGTCGTCGAGTGCCCGGTGTGTCGGCGGGTGCGTCTTGAAATACGCGGCGAGCGTGCCGAGCCTGCGGTTGGGCACCTCATCGCGCAGCAGCACCCGCCGCGCCAGCATGGCCGTGTCCAGAACCTTGGGCGCGGGCCATGTGTAGCCGTGCGCGGCGCATGCCGCCTTGAGAAAACCGACGTCGTACGGCGCGTTGTGGGCGACGAGCACCGAGCCGCTCAGGAACTCCAGCACCGAGGGCAGCACCGTCTCGATCGGGGGAGCTGGCTGGAGCATCGCCGTGGTGATGCCGGTGAGGACGGTGATGAACGGCGGCACCGGGACGCCAGGATTTACCAGCGTGGCAAGCCTGCCCAGCTCCTCACCGCCGCGCACCTTGACCGCGCCCACCTCGGTGATGCCCGCCCCGTCCGGCGCCCCGCCCGTGGTCTCCAGGTCGAGCACCACGAAGGTGGTGTGGATCAAGTCGAGCTGGAGCGGGTCGTCCCAAAGGGCGTCCAAGGTGAGCTGCACGGGGCGCAGGCTAACCGGACGGTGTGACACTCCGGCCCCAAGCGGGTAGATACAGAGCCAGCAGATACCCGGAGACAAGATCCCCGCACGGTGGGAGACTTGAACGCATGTCATCCGCAGCGGAACCAGCCTTCGACGCTTCGGTCGATGCTGCGGACTTCGTCCCCGAGCCCGCGCTTCCCGAGGCCGTCCGCCAGCGCGTCATCGCTCTCGCAGCGGGCGTGCTCACGGCGCTGCCCTTCGACGAGCTGCCGGTCACCCTGCGAAAGGTCGCCAAGTTCGCGCCCAACCGCCGCGCCCGCCTAGGCGGCGCCGCGATCGCTTCCCAGCTCAGCACCGATCCGATCTTCCGGCAGCGGATCGGCGCGAGGGTCATTGCCGACGCCGGTGAGCTGGGCGCCGCCGTCTTGAGCGGGGTCCTGCCCGCCGCGGCCGACCCGGTGGAGGTGGCGGCGCTTGCCTACCTTTCGCGGCCCGCCGGATGGCGTGACCTCATCATTAGCGCGGGCGAGGCGGTGGCGGCGCAGGCCGAGTTTGCCGCGATCGAGGAGCTTGTGCGCGAGGCCGAGAGCCGCGCCGCGCGCGCCGAGCACGATCGCGCCGTTGCCAAGGTCGAGGCGGACAAGCTGCGGGCCGAGCTGACCCGCCTGCGCGACGAGATGACCGGCATCCAGCAGGAGCAGCGCGCCAACATCAAGGCGTTGCGGGAGGCCCAGGCCGCGCTCAAGCGCGCCAACGAGCTGCTGAGCATCGAGAAGGGCCGGGCCGCGAAGGCGGTGCAGGATCACGAGGCCGAGCTGCGCAAGCTGCGCACCAAGCTGGCCGATGCCGAGGCCGCCAAGGGCGACTTCCGCCAGGCGGCGCGGGAGAGCCGCGCGCTCGATGAGGCGCGGCTGTGGCTGCTGCTGGAGACGATCGGCCAGGCCGCGGTGGGCCTGCGCCGCGAGCTGGCGCTGGACCCGGCGAAGATCATGCCGGCGGACACGGTCGCCGCCGACGCGCCCGGTGCCCAGTCGCCGTCCTCGCGCGGGCTCGACTCCGACGACCCGGCGCGCCTGGCGCAGCTGCTCGCGCTGCCCAAGGCGCACCTGATCGTCGATGGTTACAACGTCACCAAGCGGGGTTTCGCCGAGATGTCCCTTGAGCAGCAACGCAATCGGCTTGTCACGGCGCTGGGCCTGGTCGCCGCCCAGACCGGGGCGGAGGTGACCGTGGTGTTCGATGGCGCCGAGCGCGTGCACGGCCTGCCCCCGGCGCCGCGCGGCGTGCGGGTCCTGTTCTCCCGCAAGGGAGAGACGGCCGACGAGCTGATCCGGCAGCTGGTGCGCGCCGAACCGGCCGGCCGGCCGTTGGTGGTCGTATCGTCCGATCGCGAGGTGGCCGAGGGCGTCAAGCGGCACGGCGCATACCCGATGGGCTCGGATTCCTTGCTGCGCCGCCTCTCTTCGCGCTAGTGCGAGGAGTGGTTGATGACGCCGGGTTGCTGGCCCGGCTTGACCACCACGAACTGGCCCATCATGCCCTGGTCCTCGTGGAAAAGCACGTGGCAGTGGTACATGTACGGCGTGTTCGGGTCGGTGTGGTCGCGGAACCGCATGATCAGCTTGTAGTTGCGGTCGGTGTGGACGGAGATGGTGTCCTTCCAGCCGCTCAGGTGCGCGGGAGGCGGCCGATCGCCCTCGGTGAGCACCAGGAACTGGACGTCGTGCACGTGGAAGCTGTGGGCCTCACCGTCGTTGTTGAACACGTTCCAGATCTCTGTGGTGTCGACCGTCGACACGTGGTTGACGGTGTTCATGTTCACCTTGTCGCCGTTGATGTTGCGACCGCTGAGCTTGAACTTGCGCGTCACCACGGCGGTCGAGGGGTCGAGCCTGTCTATTTTGGACAGCTGCGCCGGGATCTCGGTGCCGGCCTTCAGCTGCGCCGCCGCGCGCAGCTGAAGCACGTCGAACCGGTCGTCGCCGCCCTGGAAGCGCTCGATGCCGCCGCCCAGGTTGGGGTCGTAGCTGCGCAGCACCGGCCGCTCGCCGGACTTGACCTTCACCACGATCTCGGCGCGCTCGCCCGCGGCCAGCTGGATGCGGTCCATCCGCGCCGGCCGCTCAAGCAGCCCACCGTCGGTTCCGATGAGCGAGAACTGGCGGTCGTCGTCGAAGCCGAAGTTGTAGCTGCGGGCGTTGGAGGCGTTGAGAACGCGCAGGCGCACCAGCTCCGTGGTCACGTCGAGGTACGGGGCGTAGGTGCCGTTGACCACGATGTCTTCGCCCATGATGCCCAGGTCGCCCAGTAGCGGGTTTCCACCGCCCAGCCCAACGCCGCCACGCGCAAAGTTCTTGTCCTGCACGATGACCGGGATGTCGTCGACGCCGTAGGTCTTGGGCAGGTTGAGCGCATTGGTGTTCGCGTCGTCGAGGATGAACATCCCGGCCAGACCCTGGTAGACCTGATCGGCGGTCTCGCCGTGCGGATGCGGGTGATACCACAGCGTCGCCCCCGGCTGGTCCACCTTCCACGTCGGGGACCAGGTGCCGCCGGCCCGCACCGGCTGATGCGGCCCGCCGTCCATGGCGGCCGGCAGGTGCATGCCGTGCCAGTGCACCGAGGTGTCCCTGCTCAGGCCGTTGCGCACGTTGACAAGCACCTGCTCGCCGCTGGAGGCGCGCAGGGTCGGCCCAAGATAGGAACCGTTGAAGCCCGACGTCGTCGCCGAACGGCCGGAACCGAAGTCGTGCATGCCCTGCCGCGCGTCCAGCTCGAAGACCCGCCGGCCCTGGGCATCGACGCGCGAGACGGCCAGCGGTGGAATCGCGAGCCGATTGGCGAAATCCACCTTGCCGAACGTGTCGGTGGCGCTGGCCGTGATGATCCACGTGCCGAGCGCCACCGCACCCCCGCAGCAGACCAGGGCGACGGACATGATGATCAGCAAGACTCGTCTCTTCACCACGCCAACTTCGCGCGCAAAACCGCAGGTGTCGACCCTGAGACGGCCTTTGTGGGGGAGAAGTCAGGGGTTGCCCGGAGGGCCTAATCGTCTGGCGGCGCAGCCGCCGGGCTAGCGGCCTATCGTCTGGTGGCGAGCCCGCGAGCCGCGGGCCAGGAGCCTACGATCTATGGATGACCGTGCGGGGCTGGGCCTGGATCACGCTGATCGTCGTGCTCGCGACGTTGGCAGTCTTCGCGTTTCTGATCGTGCCGTGGCACAGGCCCCCGGCGCCCCGCGCCGACCAGCTCGACGCCCTGGCGCAACTGCCGGCCGAGCGGGTGGCCAAGGGCAAGGAACTGAGGGGCGAACTGCGCTGGATCACGTACCCCTCGATGATCTTGGGTTTGATCTTCGCTCTTCTGCTCGGGCTCACGCCGCTCGGCGCCAAGCTCGTGGCGGCCGTGCCCGGCCCGTGGCTGGCCAAGGTGCTCGGCGGCGGCCTGCTGGTGCTGTTCGCTGCCGACGTGATCACGCTGCCGCTGGCGGCGTGGCGGCACTCGATCCTTGTCCGCTATGGACTGTCCACACAGGACTGGGGCGCCTGGTCGGTGGATGTCCTTAAGGGATACGGGGTCGGGGCGGTCATGGGAGCGGTGGCGCTGCTCGGCTTCTTCGGCCTGACCCGGCTGTTCCCCACGTGGTGGTGGGCCTTGGGCGCGGTCGGGGCGGCGGGGCTGGTGGTGCTGCTCAGTTTCGTCTTCCCCGTGCTGGTCGAGCCGGTGTTCAACAAGTTCACGCCGATGGAGGAGTCGCCGCTGCGCACCGAGCTGATGGCGATGGCGCAGCGCGACGGCGTGCCCGTGCGCGATGTGCTGGTGGCCGACGCGTCACGGCGCACCACCGCGCTCAACGCCTACGTCAGCGGTATCGGCCCGACCCGGCGCATCGTCGTCTACGACACACTGGTCAAGGAGGCGCCGCAGGGCGAGGTGGTCAGCGTCGTCGCCCACGAGCTGGGTCACGCCAAGGACAAGGACGTGGTGGTCGGGACCGTCATCGGCGCCCTCGGTGCGGCGGCCATCGTGATCGGGCTCTATCTCCTCGGCGGCTGGGGATGGCTGCTCAAACGCGCGGGCGTCGAGTCGATCAGCGAGCCCAGGGCGATCGGCCTGCTACTGGTGATCGCCGCGGTGGTGGGCCTGCTGGCCACGCCGGTGCAGGCCTACATCTCCCGGCTCATCGAGGCGCGCGCCGATCAGCACGCATTGGTGCTGACCGATGACCCCGCCACGTTCGAGGAGATGCAGAAGCGGCTGACCCTGGTCAACCTGGCCGATCCTGATCCACCCGCCTGGGAGCAGGACCTTTTCGGCTCACACCCGACGACCGTCGAGCGGATCGCCGCGGCGCGCGCCTACGCCCGGTCAGCTCGCTAGCAGATCCCGCAGGCGGGTCGCCTGGCTCTCCCACGTCCACGCGCTTTGCACCCACTCCCGGCCCGCCGCGCCCATCTTGCGCGCCAGCGCCGGATCCTTCAGCAGCGTCACGAGACGATCCGTCAGCTTCTCAAGATCGCGGCCCGGGACCACGAAACCGGTCTCGCCCTCCCGCACCGCCTCCGGAGCCCCACCCGAGTCGCCAGCGACCACCGGCAACCCGACCGCCGACGCCTCGAGGTAGACGATGCCCAGCCCTTCCACATCGAGGCCCACATTCCGTGTGCGGCAGGGCATCGCGAACACGTCACCGGCGGCGAAGTACGCCGGCAGTTCCTCCCACGGCACCGATCCGGTCAACACGACGTGGTCGGCGACGCTCAGCTCGCGGGCGAGCCGCTCGATCGCCGGCCGGTGCGGGCCACCGCCCACGAGCAGCAGCGCGGCGTCGGACACGTGACGGCGCACGTGCGGCAGCGCCTTAACCAAGGTGTCTTGACCTTTTCTGGGTACCAGACGGGAAACACACACGATCACAGGGCGTTCGCTCAACCCGAGCCGGGATCGGACCGCCGATCCGTCGACCTCCGGATGGTAGGTCGAGCTGTCCACGGCGGGTGTCAGCCGCTCCAGCCTCGCCCGCCCGTTGACCACCGGCTCCAGCCGTGCCCGCTGGTACTCCGTCAGATAGGTGATCACATCGCAGCCATCGGCGATGCGCCGCAAAGCGTTGCGCGCCAAAGGAAGCGCCGCCCAGCCCACCTCGTGCCCGTGGGTCAGCGCCACCGCCCGCTCAAGCCTGAGCCTGCGCGCCAGCAGCCCGAGTGGCGCCGCCGCACCGAACCACACCCGGTCGCACCCGTGCTCGGTGGCCAGCTGCGCCGCCCGGCGCGCCACGCCGGTCGTGGGCAGCAGCAGCTCCGTGTCCTCGCGGATGACCCGGAACGGTTGCACCGCATCGAACTCCGACGAGCCATGCCAGTCCGACGAGTAGACGACAAGGTCGTTGCCGGGCAGCCGCAGAGCAAGATCGTGCACGAAGCGCTGGATGCCGCCCGGCCGCGGCGGGAAGTCATTGGTTATCAGCAGCGTTCGCATGCTCACGCATTGCCTTGTGCCACGCGCTGGGCGCGGGCAGGTCCAGCGTCACCTTCCATGGCCTCTCCGTCGTGTAGACATCGCTTGTGGCCTCGCCGTAGTGATAGTCACCGTCGGGACCAAGCAGCCGCTCGATCAGACTGATCTGACCGCCGCTTGGGTCGATGATGCAGTAGGTGGGGATACGGGATCAGGCACAGGCCCGCTCCTTATCCACCAGGACCCGAAGGTTCTGGGACTGTGAAATCACCTTTACCACAAGCTGCGCGCCGTCAAACGGCACGGCATCGCCGACCGTCCAGTAGGTGCGTAGAGAGAAGTCGAGCGGAAGCTGCGATGCGGCCGTCATGCTGCCAGTTTAGCCAGTTCGGCGATGATGGCCTCGCGAAGGGCGTCGTACTCCTCGGCGCGTTCCGAATTGATCGGGTCCGCCTCGGGGGCGTTGCGGACCTCGTCGGGGTAGCGCCAGATCGGGCCGGAGCGGTACTCGTGCGGCTCCCACGTGTACCGCGGCGTCACATGCGCGTGCAGGTGCTCGTACGAGTTACCGAGGATCTCGTAGTTGATCCGGCGGAACGCGGGGTCGTAGCCGTTGCAGGCGTTGAAAACCGCCTGCCCGAGCAGGGCCATGTCCTCCAGGAAGCGGGTGCGCGCCGCCGGTGGCAGGTCGGTCAGGTGGTTGGCGTCGTCCACATCGGACAGCAGGACACAGTAGCCGGGCAGGAACTGGGTGCTGCCGAAGACGACATAGCCACTGTGGAGCTTGGCCATGGTCAGCGGGTTGTCCTCGCTTCGCGCAAGCGCGAGCCAGTCCGGCTCGCCGCCCGGCAGGATGAAAGCGGGAGATGAGGAGTGTCGGCCCATGGCTACGAAAGGTTGGGGGCGTCCGGAGCCTGGAGCAGGCCGAGCCGCAGGGCCGTCATCAGCGCCTGTGCCCGGTTGGCCGCGCCCAGCTTCTCGTAAAGCTTGGAGATGTGCGTCTTGGCGGTCGACTCGCTGACGAACAGTTGCTTGGCGATTCCGGAGACGCTCATGCCCTCGGCGAGCAGTTTGAGCACCTGGCTCTCACGGGGGGACAGCTGCGGGCCGCTGGGGGTGAGGCGGCGCTTCATCGCCTCGGCGAGGTCGGCGGCGGTGAAGGCGCTCGGGGCGGAGGCGGCGTGCCGGGCCGCGGCGACGACCTCGTCGGCCGGGGCGGTCTTGGGGACGAACGCGCTCGCGCCCGCCTCAAGCGCGCCGAAGAGCTGGTCGTCTCCGGCGTACATGGTCAGCACGACGATGCCCATGTTGGCGCTGGACTTGCGCAGGGTGCGGGTGGCCTCCAGGCCGCTGCCGTCGGGCAGGCGCAGGTCCATGATTACGACGTCCGGGTGAAGGGCGCCGGCCTGGCGCACCGCCTCGGCCGCAGTGCCCGCCTCGCCGACCACCTCGAACTGGCGATCGCGCTCGAACGCGTGCCGTAGCCCTTTTCGGATAAGGTCATGGTCGTCCACGAGGAGAACCCTCGTGCGACCCGTCGGCACCGCGTTGGTAGACATGCACTCTTTCTCCTGTCTAATGCACCTCGCACCGATGAATGTGCGGGTGGTACACGTTATCTTGCTGCCCGAGATTCCTGTCTAGTGGTCCCACCTATGACCACCGCGACGGTCGTCCCGCTCGGCTCCCTTGGTCGGATCTCAAGCCGACCACGGATACGTTCCGCCCTCTCTGCCATGATCGCAAGACCATAGCTGCCCTGGTTGCGCTGATCCGACAGTCCCTGTCCGTCGTCCGACACTTCGATGAGCGCAAACGGCGGATCAATTGTGCAAGAGACCCACAGGTTTGCCGCGAAGGCATGCTTTCGGGCGTTTGTGATGGCTTCCTGGGCGATGCGGAGCAATTCAGACTCCATCGATGCAGGCAGGCGGCCCGCCTCGTCAAGGGAAAGGTGTACCTTCAGGCCCGCCTGGTTACCCGAGATCCGCGCGAACTCCGCGATGGCGGCGGTGAGCCCGCCATGCCGGTCGACCTCGGTGCGCAACTCGAACAGGCTCAGCCGCAGCTCCGTGATCACCCGGGTCACCTCGCCGCGCAGCTCGCGCAGCTCCTCGGAGGTTTCCTCGGCGTTGTCGGGCAGGCCTGCCTGCGCGTTGTCGATGCCATAACCGATCATCGCCAGCTCCTGCGCCACCCCGTCGTGGATCTCGCGCGCAAGCCGTTGGCGCTCCTCATTTGTGGCCAGCGAGCGGACCTCGTCGAAGAGGAGAGCGGCCTCAAGCCGCAGGGCGGCCGGGGCGGCGGTGGAGATTATTTTGTAGGTCAGGCTTGGGGGG
>Ga0209382_10001348_pt1 | contig 38773 bp, 23 predicted proteins | sample SoiMetdeltSBSDD5_FD_187599 | JGI IMG/M metagenome (GOLD analysis project Ga0209382, IMG submission 187599) | Bulk soil microbial communities from a Populus tree surrounding site in Tennessee, USA - Soil MetaG P. deltoides SBSDD5 (SPAdes) (version 2) | ecosystem: Environmental > Terrestrial >... | reverse complement strand
ATGCCCCATCTCCGGGACGACGCGTCCGAGAAATCCCTCGAGCGGCTGTTGATCTCCGCCACCCATGCGCATGTTGTCCATCAGGTTGATCATCCGGGTCTGCTCGAGCGCCGTCGCCACCGGAACCTTCCGGTCACGAATGAGATAGGCGGCCCAGAGATGACTCGCGCGCCAGGCGATGGTGCAGTGCAGGAGGACCTTGCCGTCCGCCGCCGCCATCGCTGCCGCGAAGGCGTCGAGTGCCTTCGGCCCATACGGATGGTCGGCGGTCCCGCGCATCGGGATGTGGACGTACTTTATTCCGAGCTCTTTCACGAGCGCGGCCTCGTCGAACCCCACACGCGCCATCTCCTCCGGCATTCGCAGATTCACGACCGTCGTCACGCCCTTGGCTCTGAGCTCGCGAAGCGCTCTTTCCGTAGGTTGGCCCCCGATGAACATGTCATCGCCTACGCTCACGAACTTGGCCTGGAACATTCCCGACGCGTCGAGATTCACCGGGGCCGGCACGGGGCCGGTCTTGTCCTTCCCGACGATGCTTTGAGCGCCGGCGGGAAGAGCGATCAGGATGGTCAGCGCAGTTGCCGAGAGGTAGCGATACAGCGATGGCCACGTCATAGGGCACTCTCCGGGAAGTTGAAGAGACAGGTACCACCAAGACGAGGTTGTAACATGTCCCGCTTCACCTGGTGACTGACGTCGGCACGCGGACCGGACGCGATGAAGTCCCCGGCATAGTCGGCGCTGGCAATGCCGTGTCGAATCAGAAATCGCGCGAACGGGTGGACGCGCTCGCGAGTCTTCGAAGGCCAGGCTCAACACGGACGTCATTCTAGCCGACGCCGGCCTCCAGGCTCTTCGCGGTCGAGAGAGTATTTCGGCCACCCGTGACCGGGTGTAGGATCGCGCCCATCGCGGGGTCACATCAGAACCGTTCCATCGATGTGAGTTGATGCGGGTCTTTCTTTCGTACGCACGCGAGGATCTCGCCTTCGGCGAAAGGCTCGTCGCCGCGCTGCGCGCGCGGCAGGTCGACGTGCTCTGGGACCGTACGCTCAGCCCCTCCGTCGATTACTCCGAGCAGCTTCGCGAAATGATCAGGGCGTGCGACACCTTCGCGGTGTTGCTGACGCCGCACAGCGTCGTCTCGACCGAATGCGCGGCGGAGATGTCGTATGCCATCCAGCTGGGTAAGAGGCTGCTGCCCATCCTGGGAGAGTCGGAGATCGACCCGAGCGGTCTCCCGGATCCGATGCGGAAAGCACAGTGGTGCCTGTCGACGGGCAGCGACGGTCTCGCGGGTGCAGCGCTGCAGATAGAGCAAGCGCTGCAGACCAACGTCGAGCTCGTGGCGATGCACACACGGTTGTTGAACCGAGTGGAGGACTGGCAGGCACGAAGCCATGATGCTGGCACGTTGTTGCGCGGACAGCTCCTCGAAGAGGCGGAGGCGTGGCTGATTCGCGCCGCTGGCATGGCGCAACGTCCCCAGCCTACCGACCTTCAGCGCGCGTATCTGATTTCCAGTCGAGCCGAAGAGACACGGAGGGCGGCTGTTCGTCGCCGATGGGCCGCAAGCGGCATCGCCGGGCTGATCGGCGCCTTGGTGGTGATGGCTTACCTCTACGTCGATGCCGAGCGAAATCGCCGCACGGCGGACATCAATCGGAAGGCCGCCGATGAGAATGCGCAGAAAGCGAAGGAGCAGACCAAGATCGCAAACGCGAATGCCGAACGAGCGAACGAGCAGACCAGGCTCGCGAACGACAACGCCCACAGAGCCAACGTCCAGACGGGTATTGCCAACGAGCAGACGCTCATCGCGCGGGCGAACGCTGACCTGGCAACCCGGCGCAATCGAACGCTGCTGGAAGAACGCGGACGGCAGGAATTGCTCGAAGGCAGGTGGGAGAGCGCGGCCGTGCTGCTCGCAGAGGCGTTTCGATTGGGCAGCGACACGCCCGCCCTCAGGCTGATGCTGGGCGGTGCGCTGCTGCCGCTGAATGGATCGCGAACAGCGATCATCGGTGGCCAGAGCCCGATCACTTCGGCCGCCATCTCCCACGACGGCAGGCGCGTAATCGCTGCCACGCTCGACGGTACGGCGACCGTGTGGGAGATCGGGACCGGCCGCTTGATCAGCCGCCTCCCATCTCATCCCGGACCGATCGGCGAGGTTCATCTGAACTCCAACGGTGCCCGCGCGCTCATCGTTTTCACGTTGACCCGCGTCGATCAAGCCGAAGGGGGGTTCTACCGTACCTACGAGGTACCGGCGTATGTCTGGGATGTCGACCGCGCGAACCTCATTCGCGAGCTGGATGCCGGCGACGCCGAACGTCTTCGTAATGCGGTTCCGCCCCTGGCAGCACTCGATCCGGCAGGCGACAGGTTCGTGCTTCCCAACGGCAACGAGTTTCGATTCTCCGATGGCGAACCCGTGAAGCGTCAGCCGTGGCCGTCGGACAATCGGCCTCGCGCGGACTCAGAGATGAATCGGACGGCCACTCTGGCCTGGTCGCGCGATCGTTCGATGATCGTGACCTCCGGCCCGGCCAACGGCGCGATCGTCTCGGACCGAGGGACACGTGACACTCCGCTCCTCACTTCGCTGTCCATCGAACGATCACGCATCGCGTTTCTGAGCACTTCACGCGACCTGGTGGTTGTGAATGCCTCGGGTCGATTTCACCGGATCGTCGAGGAGGGCAACGGCGTCGAGAACAGAGGGCCACTGCCGCAGGGCTCGGAAATCGTCTTGAGCCCTGACGGACGAAGCGCCGTTGTGCTCGGCAAGGGCACGGGCGTTCCGGTCAACCTCGAGACCGGCCGCACGGAGGATGAGTGGACGACGGAAGGGGCGAGATTCTCGCTGGACGGCCTCTTCGTGCTTGGATGGTCGAAAACCGCCTCGCAGCTGTTCGACTTCTGGGCGCAACGCCTGCCGGATTTTCAGACGGGTACGGGCAGGCGCGCGATGGCCAACTACGATCAGGGAATTGCGGCGGTGAGCAATTCCGGGTCGGTTGCCTTTGCCGATAGCCGGGCGACCCAAGTCTGGTGGAGGAGCAGGCCCGGTATGAAGCGTACGGGAACCGATTCGGCCGACGGCACGCCAGTCGACCCGGCGCTCGCGGAGTTCTCCCGAAACGGCGACATTCTGGCTGTCGCGTTGGACGACGGCTCGGTTCTCATTCGCGAGGCCGGCTCCCCAGAGGGCTGGGACCGGCGCCTTCGCGCCGGCGCCGGTTCCGTCACGCATCTGGATTTCAGCCACGACTCGAAATGGCTGGCAGCGGCAACCACGAGCGGGGCGGCGAAGGTGTGGGAGCCGACTTCGGGGAGGCTCGTGGGCACCTGCAGCGGTCATGGCGGGGCGATTGCTGCCGTCCACTTCAGCCGGGACGGCACGCTGCTGGCGACTGCAGGAACCGATGGGACCGCCCGCGTGTGGGAGTTGCCGGCGTGCCGCGAGTTGCTGCGTTTCCCAGGGCACAAAGACCGAGTGGTAACCGCGATCTTCGACGCAGGCGCCACTCGCCTGGCGACTGCCGATCGGCAAACGGTCCGCGTCTGGGAACTGATCCGCGAGACGCGACCGCCGGCCGCCGTTGCCAGGTTGACCAGCGAACTCAGTCCATCCTGCCTCGTCGATGGCAGACTGGGACAGTGGACGATGCCAAGCAAGGGCAAACGGCGCGGCGGCTGCTCCGCGAAGTAGGTTCTGCAGCGACAAGAGCCGACGGGTTGCGGTTGGCTCAGGTGCCCGTGAGCGTCATTGAGACCGAGACCGCTGACACGGCGTCGGCTGAGGCCTCCGCGTGTCGAGGATGCACCGGGCCAAGCGCCTGGAGTTCGAGCGGGTGGTCCCCCTCACTTGTCCACTCGCCTGAGCGCGGTTCGGACGTCCTCATATTCACCCGCATGAACATTCAGCTGGCGTGATCGATCTGCCTTCCGGTTCGGCGTAGGCTGGGGACATTATGGGCAGGCGGCGGACCAGGTGAATTCAGAATTCAGTTGACTGCGGGCCCCAGGAAATCGCGCTGATTTCTAGAAGCTCACGATTCTGCGCAGCGGCTCCAGCCATCCGAACACTGATTCGCCAACTTCGGGGAACAGCGCTCCCAGAATGGCGAGGACAGGCAACGCTCCCGATATCGCGACCTGCCGGATGAAGTTCCAATTGAATTCCACCTTCCCTGGTGTGGTCTTACGTAACGAACTAATCACTCTGTCACGCTCGATACTTACCAGAATCCACAACGTCACGGCCGATGCGCCGACGATCATAACAACGTCCGTCAGCAGGTACGAGGTTCTGCCCTGAAACGTGTAGAACAAATGCGCGCCGGTGACTAGCACCAGCGTGAGGGTCGCTGCGAACAGCGCCGAAACGGTTCGCGCGAGGACGTCACGGAAGACGAACGCGAACAACAGGGCAACCAGCAATCCAGACGGCCCTGAAAACCGCGCATCCTTGACGTCGGGCTTGTGCGGAGGCTGCTGGATCGGCGGAAACGCGTCGATGTGCACCGAGTCGGTGCGTTCTGACACAGTGACTAAAGCGTCCGAGAGTCGCCACAGGCTTTGAAACGTGTGGCTCTCAAGGAGTCCGGCGAACGGCTGGCGCTGAAGCTCGAGTGCCAGCATGCCGCTGTAATCGCGCAGCGCGAGCCGTCGAAGTAGCCTGAGCTCTGCGCGACGTTCATGAATCATGGCCGGAGACCGAAGCATCGCGGTCAGCCCTTCGACCTGCTCACGTATGCCCGTTGCGAGTTCCACGAGTGGGCGCAGTTCGCCAACGTGGGGCGGCGCCAGCGACAGGTTCCAATCAACATGTGCTGCGTCGAGCGCGTCGAAGCTCTTGGCGATCTCGCGCTTCGCGAGCTGCAAAAGGTGCAATCTGAGGAGCTGCCAGGTACGTGCCGCTTGGCTCAACAGCAGGACCACTGCGGCGAAACACGACAACGTCGCTAACGCGAAGAACCGCGAGAACGATGGGTGTTCAAAGGTACGCAGCGGCCAGCCGAGGCTCAACCCCAGCATTGCGAGTAGCAAGGCAACGAACGCAGTGTGCCGCCACTTGAGACTCTGGGCCGGCATATCGATAGTCCGGGCCAACTCGTCAAGTTCGGAATCGGCCTCTGTCTCGCGGCGGCCCTGAGCCCGTTGCACGCGGTGGGAAAGCAGGCTGAACGTCGCTGACTGACGTCCCAGATTCTGGTAGCCGATCCCGACGAGGGACAGCCGCCGCAGGCTCCAGGGCATGGGCACATACATCGCAGAACAGAGGAGGGCAACTGCGATCCCCGGCGAAACGACGCCCGCGCTCACGGTCCGCGCGGCTGTTAGGGTCGCGGCCGCATCACCAGGACGGGGGGACAGGAAGACCTCATACGTCCACTGGACTAGGAATGCGGCGGCCGCGAGAGCGACGACTATCGCCGGCACCAGTGCAACACTGCCAGCTGCTCGGGGAGCATGGAACCTGAGCCTCCGGCTGTCCACCCGGCGGATTTCTGGAGTGTTGGCCCTAATCGAGAGGCGGGACACGTATAGCGCCAACGCGAAGCAGGAGACTCCACCTGTGATGACAATCGAGCGCAGTGCCCACGCCCACGCCACTGGCGGTTGCAGGTAGGAAAGGATCACGGCCAACGTCCATACAGTCAGTACGCTTACGAAGAGCACCATCAGGTTGAGAGCTAGCGCATGCATCTGGCGGCCTAGTAGCGGGGTGATTGGCGGTCCGAGGACACTTACGACCGAGCCGATGCGACGCTCTCCGCATTCGCGCGGTGAGATAGCGTGCCGTCGCCAAGCCCCGAAATCGGAGTTGGACCGCTGCTTTCTTCGGAGGGACTTGGCGACGAGCAGAAGACCCCCGAAGTGCAGGGCCGCCACCGCAACAATGACCACCGCGGGAAGGATCGCCGAAGCGGGCAAGGGACCTAGCACTCGCGCTGACTCTTGTGCAATCGGCAGCGCATCTCTCCTTGCTCGCAGCAACGCGGCGGCGGCGGGGATCGTTGGCTGAGAGGGGCGTGCGAATTCGAGAGGCCAGAACGCGTCCGCGCCTACGACACTCAGCCATATCATCGGGGCGCACTCACCGACAAATGACGGCGGCGGCTCCGCCGGAATGCCGGCATGATCTCGCTCGCCGGTCATACACTTGTAGTCGAGGAGTTTGCCTCCGTCGGCGGTGATGACGGAAGTGGGCCGCCCGGCTTCTGGGCCGGTGCTGAATCCCGAGACGGCGGCGGCGAGTTGCGCCGTCACTGCGTTGAAGACGCCTTCGGCTTCCATGCTCTCGAACGCGATTTGCTCAGCGGCTGGGTTGCTCGGTTGTTGTACGGCCAGATGGAGCGGATATGGTGAGGCGACGAGCGCCCCTCGCAAGTACGGGCGGAAGTCGGGATGCAGGTATAGGGCGTGGCTGCCAAGTATGAAGAGTTGAACGTCAGGGGCGGTTTGTTTTAGCTCTCGCGACAAGAAGAGGACGTCGCGGACGTCCGTCGCTACGATGCCAACTGCGTGGATGCCTTTATGGCGGACCGCGTCGAATATCCTTTTGATCGTCACCGCGACCGTGGGTGATGTCAGGATCGGTCTGAGGGCGGGCAGCTGGTCGGAGGGTGGCTTTGACTCCCGGAGGGACAAAGGCACGGCGGGCGCCAGACTGAACGTGACCGCGGTAGCGGGCGCGGCGGGCATGTCGTTTCGCAATTGAGAGACGTGCAACGGGAACCTGAAAATGTTCTCTCGGCGTCCGCTGGTGGCGTCCTCACCGTACGCGGTGTTGCTTTCGATCAACAGCGCCGTCCTGTCGGAGTCGAATCCCTTGCTACTCAAGAAGTGTTGCGCGGTCGCCAAAATGTCGGATGTCTTTGGAACGGTGGTCGCGTAGCGGATCTCCGCGGATCGTGCCAAGCTGGTGAACTTGCTGCGGTTGGCGTCGGCGTTGGCCGCACCACTGATGACGATGATCTTCGAGGCTGGAAAGTACTTCGTTCCCTCGCTTCCGACGACTTGGGCCAGTGATGGGACAGACCCAGAGAAGGTAGGCCCAACGATCTGCAGCCAGCCTGCGTCGTTCGATTTGCGGTTCCAACGGCCTACAAACTCCACTGCGTTTCTGAGCGCAACCGCGTGGATTCCCGCAGTCGCGGTCTCGGGCGCCAGTAGCACGACATAAAATTCGGTTATCGAAGCGTGAACGTCTTGACCAGTGTTGTTTGATAACTGCACCCGTCGGAAGATCAAGGCACCGGGCTGCCGCTCATGGGCGCGGCTCTCCGTTGCGGCGACGTTCGGCCGCGCTTCCGTGGGAGACCAGTCGACCAGCCTGAATCGGTCAAGGCTGTATCCTCCTCTACTCATCGCGTGTTGTATACCGCTCAGGACTGAATCGGCCATCCATCCGCTGTTCGAATCGGCGTAATCAGGTATCGTAGCGATCAGGAAACGGACCTTCGCGGCTGCTGGGGAGGATGATCCCGAATTCCCCGCCCGGAATAGGGCCATGAATAGTTCCGTGTTGTGCCGGTCTTGCACGGATCGTGCAAACTCGAGGCGTCCCAGATGACGCGTCCTATCACTTGCGTCGAGGGCATGTGGGTTCTTGAGTTCACCGAGCAATGCCAATGACAACCGGTAATCTGCCGATGTGCCAGCGGAGATCCCCAGTGATTCAGCCATCAGCTCCATCACTGGCCGGAGCTCCTGCAAGCCGACAAGAGGCTCATCCGGTGCCGACGCAGTGACGGCAGGTATTTGGATCGGCGTCTCCTGGATTGGCTGGAGCGGCTGCTTATCCGTGGCAAGGACGAGGGCAGCGACAAGGGCGCCAGGCAGAAAACCGATCGCGACGTGTCCTTCTCGACGCATGGAGAGTCTCACCATCAATTAGAGCCCGGGATGGCCATGTGATGCGTACGCTTCATCTACCGGCGTACGTTCACGGCTCCGAGCCGCCAACCAGCAAATTGTGCGGTATCGTCACGGCGCCGACGCTCTTCCAACTCGCTGGGAATACAGTTCCACGCAAAGTGCCATCGCTCGAGGTCGGTTTGGCCGAGTCTCCACGAGCGTGTACTTTCCTCTTGGCGGGGCAGGCCGTGCGCGAGATGATTCGCTTACCGCTGGATAAGCAAACGACCGTCCGCGCGCTCCCACCGAGGTAAAGCCTTCTCATGCGGGATCACTCCGCGTCAGGAACCGACGGTCTGCCGAGATCGCGGCCGCGACGACGATCAAACATGGGGTTCCCGCAAACGGCCCGGCGCGACTAGCGCTTCCGTCCAGGCTTCCCGTCAGCACCTGCTCGCGGTCTGAACTTAGCGCAAGACGTGGCCTCAGCGCTGTGGCGGATGAGGTCATGAGTCAGCTGTTCACGTTCCAGTTCCCAGATCTGGACCGCTGCGGCCATATGGCGCGATGATCCATCGTCGATCATTTGCGAGGATGGCGGCGCCGTCCGCAGGTCTTAGGTGTCAAATATTAGCGTTCGCAGCCGATCCGGGCTGCATGTCGCCGACCGCTGCGAGCGCGGCTGGTTTCGACTTGAGCACGTCCGCGTATAAGGCCCAGAACATGTCAGCGGCCTGAACTACGTCCGTACTGAACGCATCGGCTTCGGCCTTTGCCCTCGCTTGCGCATCTAGGTCCGCGGGCGCAGCAAGGGCCTTTGCCCGTGCCTCTTGGCATTTCGTTTCACGCTCACGAATCTTCACCAGCTTCTCGTCGAGCTCTGCGAATGGGCTTTTCTCCACCGCTTTCCCTCCGATGAAGATCGCCTGGCTCAATCCGAGTAGCCCCAGCAACTCGTCCGGGATTTCGAAGGTCGCCAATCCAGTTAGATTTGTGCTCAGTAACGCGGTCGCGACAACGACACTGAAGATCGCCATCTGAAAGCTGTAGATATCGAATTCCTTGTTATCGACGTCCGTGACCAGTTCGGCCCAGGTGGCCTGCGAGGCGATGTCCGATCGTCGTTTTTCGGTCTCTTCGTTCGGCAGCCATTGCTTTGAGCGGAGCCACGCCCAGCTTTCGAGGCTGATTCGCCGCTTCGCCGAGTACGTGTAGCGTGCGCCGGCTGTGCCAACGCCGCTGATGCCGAGCAGGAGCAGCACATCAGTCGACAGTCCGCTCAAGAGGCCATTGCGCAGCTGCGAGTAGAGGAGGAGACCGAAAATGATCAGGCTAAAGGCAAAGATTTGGAGTTTTGGCAGGCTTGCACGGCCATACATGTTGGCGGTGATCTGAACAGGATCGAGCTTCTTCCATAAGCTCGGTGTGGTGATCACATCTATGATCGTCTTGGCAGTCAGGCCACGATTCGCCCTTCGACGTTCTGCTCGCCACGCGATCATCGCGCATCCAGGATAGATAAATCCGACGGCGGCTAGAGTGACGAGCAGCGGAAACCAGCGCACACTGACGCGCACAGACCCGTCGTAGAACGCACGCGCCTGTTGAACGCCGCCTGCTCCGGCGGCGTTTGCCAATACGGTGACCTGCGCATACTGGTAGACCGGCCACCAACATGGCGGTCGAGGGATAAAAAGAGTCAGGCGGGTTTTTGAGCTGTTCCCTTCCACTGGCGCCTTCGTCAAAACGTCCGCGGGCACAGTCGACGAACCATCGAGACAGCCCCGACTCTGAGCGTGTTGCCGCCACCGAAGCGCGACGCCTGGCAGGCGTGGAAGGTCCGCCGCCTGCACATCAACGTCCAGCGCATTGGTAGCCCCTCCTGCCAGAATGCGGCTTTGAAACGCGCTCGTGACCGTCTGAGGTATCAGGCCTGTTGCGCCAGCAATCGACCCCGATGCTGGCGCAATCGGTGCCGCTGAATCGTTGTCAGTTGGCGCAGCTGAAGTCGGCACCTTAGCTGCCTCACTACTGGAGGATGGCGAAGCTGGCGCAGATGGTCCAACTGTCGGCGCCGAAGAAACACTTGCGGAAGGTCCCTGTGCGTCGGGCGCTGCTGATGATCGCGTCTGCGCTGCGAAAACCAGCACCGCCAGAACCATCAGCTGACCTTTGACAAGCAAGCATCGCGAACCCATCGCTGCCTCCAGGTGTGCCGCCGCGGATCGAGCACGTTCCTTCGGTTCAAGTAGCCCGCGAGCCTATCGGGCCAACCCCGACTTCTCTCGAAATCAGTGCGCCGTTAGTGCGCTTATTCCATTCTGGCTAGCCGCCGCGACCGTCGTACTCCTCGCCAATGGTCGGCGGAATCAACGACCGTCCTTTGGCATGCGGTGATTACCAACGGGCGACGTGTTTCGACGCGGCCGCAAGCCAGGCCCGACATGCGCGCGAAGGGCTCGACCAAAGAATCCTTGACGTTTCGGAAGCGCTGCATTGTCGGTACATTTGACGGTCACGTCCACGGAATTTCCGCTCACAGCGTGCAGCCTTCGGAATGTTCTGGAGACGGTCGGTTACGGGCAGGGCGTTCTTGAGAACGGCGTTGAGGGTCACGCCTAGTCCTTGCCACGATCTTCGGCGCTCGAGATACCGACGCACAGCCGGTGCCACAATGGTCAGAATCTGACCATGCATGCATGTGATCCGTGGACCGGACGTCTTGGGGTGGCCCCATGACGACTGCCTTAGTCGGGGAAGGCCGTGCCCCATCTGTCAGGCGGCAGACGGGGATGAACGTTGGGTGCCGTTCGTCAGCGTCGAAGACTACGGTTGAGGGTCGGCTCCAGGCGCCGTCAGGGTCTATGTCCTAGCGCGCCTCCCCAGGAGACGCGGCATCAGGCGAGCAGGAGGTCAGGGCGCATCGCCGTGCCGCCCGGCGCCCCCACATACTCCGGGCGGCGCCGATCCAGCAGCTCATGCCGCCCTTCCGTCTGCGAGTACTCGGGTGGGCTGTCAGGCCCCAGGCAGCAGATCTCTCCGGCCATCAGCCTCCCGCGACTCGCGGGTGCTGGTCGCCGGTATCGCAGACGATCTCTACGTCTGGCATCTTGACCATGTCGGTGTCACACAAACAATTCGCGGCGAACCGGCCTGGCCGAAAGGCACCGGTAGAGAAGCAGAAGCGTCCCAATGAAGAACGGCCGCCAATGGGACCAGGGGAGGCGCCCAGAGAAGCGCGAACAAACGGGCCCAAGGAAGCGCGTCAGACATAAGCAGTCGCAGACAGTGACCCAGTCTGCGCCGAGGGGCATCCGATTGTCTGAGCTTAACCGAACGCCGCCCGCGGCACTACGGAGGTGTCGTCGCCAGTCTCACCGCTGGTGCTTCGCGAAGAAGGCCGCGGGGACGCGACGGGGGCGTTTCGTGGAAATACTCGTCGAGACGCGCTGCCAGTCGCCTGCCGCTACGCACCGAGTCCGGAGGAGAGCGAGATCAGCTGGTGACATCGATCAACGATGTCGCGCGTCACATCGAGTAGCGGCGCAAGAGCGTGTACAGCTCACCGCGCGACAATCCGAGCAGGCGGGCGGTGTGTGAGCGATTTCCCTTGGCTTCGGCAAGCGCCTTCGCGATCAACGCGCGCTGCACGTCGTGAAGCTTGGCCTGTGGCTGGCCCGTCGCGACGGGGAGCGTCGTGGGCGCAGCCGCGGTGGCGGCCTGCGGGTCCCGAGCGGAAGATGTTCACCGGTGATCTTCGCGGTCTACCTGCGGCGGCATCGGCAGGTCTACGCGCTCGCCGTGCCTGAGTCGCGCTCCTATTGGCTGCAAGCGGTGCAGCGGTTGATCCAACTAAGGTTCGTGCGAACCCGAACGAGCGAGTAAGCGCGCCATCCGCCGCGTGGAGATTTCCCCACCTCCGAGCTCGCGCCGCACGCGAGCCGTGACAAAGCCCCAAAGAGCAACAACACCAGCACTGGAGAAACGTGAAACGAGATCCGTGGCCCATCGGGCCGCGGTCGTGTAGGTTCGTCGGCGCGCATCTCCATCATGGAGAGAACGGGCTGGGACGCCCCGCAGGCGATGCCGAACTTGCGTCGCAGCGGGGGCAGCGGCGCCTGCGACCGGACCAAATCGCACATATAGTCCCAGCCGTTCTCGCCGCTGCGGCAGGCGACGGCGTTCTCGGGGAAGGAGTGCAAGACGGCTTCTTGAATCTCGGGAAGAGTGCGTGCCGGCCACAGGCCGATTCCGTAGAGCGCGTCGCTCGCCGGGCCTACGCCAACGAACATGTGCACCGCGAACAATGCAACGCCAAGAGAACCGAACACAAGGCGCAGATAGTCCATCGACGCTCTCGAGTTGCAACCCCCGATCCGGCTGTCAGACCCGAGATCCCGAAAAGGCTGTCTCCATACTTCGCGACAGATTGCCAGAATGGTGTTGAAACTACAGAACTGTCATGCCGAAGCCGCGGCCTTCGATGGTGCGTATCTCAGGTTCACGGGCGAGATGAGGCTCGAGCACTATCGGCGTGGTGTAGCCGTTGCGTCAGTGAGCGAGCCGGCGCTGTGGGAATTGATGTATCTGGGACATGCGCGTCCGGCTGACAGCTGATTCGCGCCCTCGGGCCGCGCTCACGACGTGGCGATCGCGTGAAAGCCGGCGATCGCGCTCCAGGCGCCAAGACCTATCCCCTGCGCCATTTGCGACAGTTCGAGCATGTTGTGCGAGAGGAAGATCAGCACGGATCGATCGTTTGGATCCGCCTGCCACCAACCCGCGTACGCGCCAGGCCAGCCAATCGTGCCGATGCCGCCCTGGCACCGCATCGGGTCTGCCTGTTCGGGTTCGAGCACCACGGCAACGCCCATGCCGTAGCCGTGGCCCACGGCAAAGATTGGCTGACCAAACATGCGAGCCGCGGCGCGTTGTTCGGGTGTGAGCTGGTTCGACGCCATCAGCGCGCGCGTCTCCGCCCGCAGGAGCGCGGGCAGGTCGGGATCGCCCAGCAGCATGCGAGCGAACGCAAGGTAGTTATCGACCGTGGACCACAGGCCCTGTCCGCCTGACTCGAAGGTCATGTCGCCGGGCCGCTCCTCGAGCGCGTGACCACCGGGCGCGGCCGTCAGCGTCGTCAAGCGACCTTGATCATCGAAGCCACACAATGCGGCGCGGCGATCGCGTCTATCGCGTGACACGACGAAGCCCGTGTCGCGCATGCCGAGCGGCGCGAAGATCCGCTTTGCGAGCACCTCACCCAACGATTCGCCGTGGAGGCGCGCCACGAGGAAGCCGAGAAGGTCTGTCGAGATGCTGTAGTGGAAGCCGGCTCCGGGCTGATCGATGAGCGGCAACGTCGCGACACGCGCGATCCACTCGTCCGGCGTGAGCGGGTTGTCGATGTGCGGGCCGAGCGTCTCGGCGTAAGCGCGACGAATCGGACCACGGTGAAACTCTCCGACCGTCAGGCCCGACCGATGCGTGAGCAGATCGCGAAACGTGATCGGTCGCACCGCTTCGTCGGTTTCGGCGAGCGGCCCATCCGGATCGCGCAGAACGCGCATCCGCGCGAACTCCGGTGCGGAGCTCGTGATTGGCTCGTCGAGATCGAACCGGCCCTCGTCGTGCAGCATCAGCGCGGCAACTGTCGTCACCGGCTTGGTCATCGAGGCGATGCGGAAGATCGTGTTGCGCTCGACGGGGGCGTTCGTGAGCAGATTGCGTGTGCCGACGGTCTCGATGTGCGCCTGGCGATTACGCCAGATGAGCGTCGCGGCTCCCGCCAACTGACCGGCGTCGACCAGCCTCCTGAGCATCTTTTCAACGGAATTCTGGGGACTTGTGTCGATAGGCATATTGAAATTATTAAATAAATATACTATTTTATTCGTAATGACAAGAGAAAAAGAACGGAACGCCCGCCGTAAGCCGAAAGGCGACAAGCGCGATCGGACACGGGCCGCCCTGCTCGATGCGGCTCGGGCGCTGATTCGCGAGGAGGGGTACGAACGAACGACGCTGGCCGCGGTCGCAGAGCGCGCCGGCATGACGACTGGCGCGATCTATGGAAACTTCAAGAACCGCGACGAGCTGTTCATCGCGCTTGGACAGAAGTTCTGGGCGCCGGTGAAACCGGAGGTGAAGCCGGGCGCGACATTCGCCGAGGCGATGCAGGCGCTTGCGCGTGCGACGCTCGCCGCTGTCGACGACCGGAGGTCAGCGGCGGTTGGACGACTGACCGGACTCGCGTACGCGCTGAAGACGCCGGAGCTTCGTGCGCGCGTGCACGAGATCACCAGGAACAGCTACGAGTTCGGCGCCGAGTGGCTGCGCACGTTCGATGAGCGCGAGTTGCCGTTTCCGGCCGACGTGCTCGTGCGCGTGATACATGCGCTCATCGAAGGGCTCGTATGGCAACGTATCCTGACGCCGGAGCTGTGCCCTGACGAGGTGTTCTTCGCGGCATTCGCGGCGCTGGCAGGTCACCGGCGGTAACCGACACTCTCCGGCGTCTGTGCGGTGGATACCAGGCAGGTATCCACCGCACATCGCTCACGCGGACGGACTACTTCCAGCCCTGCCAGACCAGTTCGAGCTGCCCCTCGATGCTGAACCCTCCCACTATGGCGCGGAGCCGGACAACGTCCCCCAGTAGGCTCCCTTGGTCGAGTAAAAGGAAATGGTACTTCCAGAGACTCCGGCCCCGCCTCCGCTAGCCGTGAAATTGCACGGCCCCTTTCTGACCCTGCCAATGCCGGGCTGGGTGGCATCGTGGAATTCGTTCGACAAGCGGACCTTGTTCGGGTCAACGACAAACGATCCCACGATCACCTGCGTACCAGTTGCCCAGGCTTTCCAGCTTCCCCCCGTACCGCCAAACAAGAAGACCAAGGGAGTTTGGCCCAGGAACGGAACGCCTCCGCCGATGGCCCACTTGTAAAAGGAACTTATGCTCAGGTTGGCAGGACTAGGGCGTTGTCGGAACGCCCAGTATGCGACGGAGAGTTCACCGAGCGGTCGTAAGATCGATGCGACCCGACTCTACAGGCCATGCGACAGGCCCTATCCGACGCGCTTACGCTTTCATCGCCTTCAGAGCCGCGACACTCTCGATCGTCAACGGCATCGCCTGCTCGACGAAGTAGTTCTTGATCCCCCCCGCTTTTTTTGCCGCCGCGAAGGTCGCCGCCCAGTCGAGACCGCCCTTGCCGATCGACGTCTGCGGGTAGCCACCGCCACGACCGTTGACGACCGGCGTCCGGCCCGCCTTGATGTCGAGGTCCTGCAGGTGCATCGAGAAAAACCGCGTCGGGTACTTCGCGAAGTACTCGACGGCGATCAGGCCACTGTTGTACGTCGACATCTGGAACTGAAAGCCGATGAGCTTCGGGTCGGTCATCCCGATGATGTGATCGTAGATGAATGTGCCGTCTGGGAGCTTCACCAGATCGAACGCTTCGTTGTGCGAACCCGCGCGCATGCCGGCCTTATTGATGTCCACCGCCATCCTGTTGAACTGATCGGTCAGCATCTTGGCTTCCTCGAGGGTGCCCGTGGTCGCGCCACTTTTCACGGTCGGCACCATCATCTGGTCCAGGCCCAAGTCCTTCGACCAGGCGATCGCCCTGGCGAGGTTGTCGCGGAGCTCGGGGAAGAGGAAGTGGCAGCTGACGGCCTTCAGGCCATTGTCCTCGACGATCTTCCTTGTCGCCTTGCCGTCGGCGAGGCTCTTGAACTCCGGATAGCCCGCGCCGCCAAGATAGCCGCAGAGCTCGATCTGATCGACCCCGATGTTCTTGAGCTGCTTGAGCAGATCGACGAACTTGCCCTCCGCGATCATGGCGCGGTGCGGATAGGTTTGGCTGCCGATCGGCAGGCCCAGCGGATTCCCCGATGCCGTCTCCGCAGTCGCCAGCACGAACCCGGCAGCGCCGGCCCCAGCCGCCGTCTTGCCAAGGAACTCCCGCCTCGTCATCTTGTTCACGTCATCTCTCCTGACCGTCAATCGTCAATCTGGATTCCCGCCGATCGGCCGTCTATTTGTTCGGTGCGGGGGCCGGTGCGGCCGTCCTGCTGGTGAACGCAAACGTCCCGAAGATGGTCCCGACGACAATATCCGGCCTGCCGTCTTTGTTGAGATCGACGACGTCGAATGACGAACCGACGCCGGACTTGTTGTGCACCAACTCGGGTACGAATCGGGCGCCGCCGGGCGCTTTGGGATCCCGCACGGTCCTGTAGATGTAGAGCACCGGATCGCCCGCCGGATCGTTGTGCGTCAGGACGTTGTTCCCGGCCTCGGACCAGTAACGCTTGCCCGTGATCAAGTCGGGGATCTTGTCGCCGTCCATGTCGGCAAACCGTGCGCCGTGCGACTCCGAGAACACCACGCCCGCCATGTTGGTGGCAGCCGTCGAAAAGTCCTGCGCGATATTGTGGCGCACGAATGCGCCGTCCTTCTTCTGCTCGAACCAGTTGAGTCCCCAGTTGTGGCCGGTGCCCGCGACGACGTCGGTGAGGCCGTCGCCGTTGACGTCGTAGACGCCCATCTCGCCGCCACCACTGCCGAACACGGCGGGATCGGCCAGCTCCGCGTCATGGAATGGCCACGGGCTGGTGGTGAGGCCGGAGGCAGGCTGTTCGTACCAGCCGGTCGGCACGACGATGTCCTGACGGCCGTCGCGATTGACGTCTCCGACGCCGAGCCCGTGACCGTTGACGGCCTGGCCGGGCGCCCAGACCGGATGCGGAGTCCACACAGCCGTTGGACTTGCCGGGTCGGGCTTCGCCCAGGCGTAGCCGCCGTTACCGACAGCCTGGCCGAAGATGACCTCCGGTTTCCCGTCCTTATCGAGATCCTTCAGCAGGACGATTTCGCTCGAGATCGTCGGCAGAACGCTGAACTTGTCCCAGCGGCGCGACTCGCCGGCCGGATTCACATACAAGTCCATGTGACGATTGCCCAGGGACGAGAGTACGTCGGGCCAGCCATCGCCGGTGAAGTCCGCCGCCAGATTCACCATGTCCGGCGCGAACGAACTCTCCGGGTTGAACATCGGCCCGTCGCGATATCTCCGCTGCTCCGTGAAGTTCGGGCCGACGTAGTAGAACGGGCCCGAGATCACGTCCAGGGCGCCGTCGTGATTGACGTCGCTGGTGGTCGCCCCCCAGCCGTAGTAGCTCGTGCTCAGTCGGCGAACGGTGAACCGAGGAGAGACCTGCTCCGGGTTGGTGACGACCCGCATCAGGTCCTTCCACGCAAGATCCTTGAAGCGGACCTCGCCAGTGCCGCCGACGTACAGCGCGATCGCGCCAAACGACGTGGCGTTCTTCTCGTCGACCGTCGCCGTGGCCGTGGGACCGAAGGTGGAGAGCACTCTATTCGGGCCAACCGTGCCGGCCGGACTTCCCGACGCGGGTCCTTCCTGGCCGATCGTGATGTCCACGGCGTTCCAGTCGCCGGCCTTGAGGGTCGGCCGCGGCCGGCCGCCACTGCCGACCTGGGTTCCGCGCGCCGGAGGCGGTGCGGCCTGGGCTGCGCCCGTTGCCGCCTCTCCGCCGCGCCCGCCGCGCCCGCCGCCGCGACCTGCGTCCGCACCCGCGGCATCAGCCGGCGGCGCGCCACCGCGAGCGGCGTTGGCCGCCGGCGCTGCGGCTCCGCCGCCACGCCCCTGCGCGGACAGCCGGTCTCGCGACGTCTCCTTGCCGCCCGCATCGAGCGCCAGCGAGTAGTACCCGGTGTCGTCGGGAACGAGTGACACCAGCACGCCGGTCATGCTGCCGTCGGCTGCCTTTTTCGCCCGCAACAGCACTCCCGACTTGCACTCGCCGGTGCACTTGTAATTCAGGTGCAGTTGCACGTCCTGGAAGCTCCTGTCCATGACGAGCCAGCCACCGCTGGCGCCGGGCCTGGCCTTGCCGATGATCTCGCCATTCTGCGCGGTCCAGTCCGCGTCACCGACAGTGCGCCAGCCCGTGAGCGCGGAGCCCTTGAAGACTCCGTCAGGCTTGAAGTTCGGTGGATCGTCAGCACGCACGCCGAGCACCAGGCTGGACGTGCACGCGGCGGCGATCGCAATCGAACGAACGAATCCGTGATGGCGGGTCATGTTCTATTCACTCCTGCGCGGCGACGGGATGTGCGGCCGGCTCGCTCGGGAAAACAGGATCAGGACGGAGACGTGCGTTGCAGGCCCGGGCCACATCGCGCTCGAGTCGCCTGGTCCGTGGAAAATCGAGATCGGTGCCTGGTATGGGATTCGGATAGTCAGGAGCATGCGGCTGACGGTTGCCGGAGGCTACCATTTCACGCGTGGGATAGTCGAGCATGCGCGGCCGCGCCAGAATTCGATGTGTGTCGACTCCCCGGCTTGATCTTGGCGTGTGGTTGATGGGCGCGGTGGAGCTGCTCCCGTCAGGAGCAGCGGACCTCGAAACGCACCACCGCGCTCCGGCGTTGCGGCGAGAGCGTGATCTTTCTCTCCGTACCGGAATCCGCGCGGCACTGCGCAGGCAGCGCCAGTCGGACGACCTGATCCCCGTCGGGGATATGGTCGTTGACGAAGACCCCGGCGTCGGCTTTGACGTCGCCTGTGATCCCGGCTGGCTCGATCGTCAGATGGAACATCGACGGGCTGGAGTTGCCGCTCGTCGTGACACCAACGGTGAGTTTGCCCCGGTCGGGACTCTGACGGACCGCACCAGTCGCGCAGGCACCGGCGGCCACGGCCAGCGCGAGGGGGAGCGTCGTCCAGGCCGTCCTCATGTCAACGTGCATCATACGCCGGCGCTACTCCCAGTACCAGACGACGATCACGCCTTGGTTGTCGTCTTCAGAGACAGAAATATTGATCAGTCGCTCGCGGCCTTGCGAGGTTGCGAAGGCGGCCGCTTCAGCGCAGAGGTTCTCCCACGACTGTGTGTAGCTCTTGAAGATCTGAAACTTGATCTGCATTGCGTCGCTCTCCAGTGAGCGTCTACCGCCGAAATGGCAATGTGCGCGAGTGGCGGGGGCGGAAAGCTCAATTAATCCGGCCGCTGACCTGACTGTCCCCACAGCCGCTGTGCCCACAGGCACAGCGCGCGACGACTCGATCATCCGGCTCGAGAGGCAGGCTGGTCGACACTTCGACTCGGTTCACTAGCGACGCTCCGAGCATCGCGCAGATCTCGCTGCAAAAAATTTCGTCGGTTTCAACGAGGCACTTGCACGGTTTGTGGGCGCACAGCTCGGGCATGGTGAGCTTGAGATTGAGGAAGTATAGGGCAAGGTGGACCGAAGACATGGACACCGCGGCCCCCGAAGCCCAGCCGTGAGAGCGTAGCAGAAGCGAAGAAAATTCGACGGCTCAGGTGGATTCGCGGCCGAGTCTTAGTACATTTGTTGTCACGGTTTCCCAGGCAGGGCACTGAACGTACTCCGGTTTCCGATGACCTTCGAAATTCCCGGCTCGCTCTTCCGCTCGTTCGGCAGGTTCGCCTCTCCCAACACCGATCAGCGGATCCGTGAATGGCAACGGCAGTGGCGTCGCGGCGCGGATGCCCGATGGTCGGGGCTCTCGGCCGACACCAATCCGAATCCTGCTGGTTCGGATCGATCAGCCGCGTGGAGTGCCGGGTGGTCCTGGGCGGAGCATCATCCCGATCGCCGCCTGACCGCCCAGTCCCGTCTGGCGATTCCCCATCGACGCATCACCGATACCTTTCCGCGACTGATGAGACACGCGAGGGCAGGCGCGATCGGCGTGTCGGCGCTGACCGTGTTCGGCGGACTCTGGGCCATTCGCCGCCGCCGGACTCGCGGCGATAAAGACTGATTCGAACTCACTGACGCGCGGACCGATCAGTCGATCGACGGCATTCGGGTCGACCGACGCTTCACCACCTCGAGTAGTGCGTCTATTGTTCGAACGGCTTCGCCGAGCCGTCGTTTCTGATCGCTCGATCCAGTCAGGGAGCGCTGGGCCACTTCAGTCACCCGAGTGCCGCGTGCTCGACCCGGTGTCTCCTCGAGTTGTCGCCCGCGGCGTCCTGGAACCTGGCCCCGGCCGCGCGGCGTGTCCACGCTCGCGTGAACTCCTGCCCAATCAATGAGATTCATCGACAGCGGTGACGGTCGCCGTTCGCGGTCCGGCGTTTGCTCCCTCTTCGAACGCCACGACGCACAACAACGGGCTATCGGAAACTGCGGCTCGCAGAACGGGAATGAAGCGCCCGACGCGGGTAGCAACTGCACGTGCGAAAGCGCAGGAATCGCGATCCGCGAGCACCTGCTACCCATCGGCGACCAACGGCACACGTAACGTCACGAGAAACGAGCCGAGATGTCGAGCATTCCGAAGAATCGCGAGCTGGCATCACCCTTGGTCAGTCGTCCTGCAACCGTGCTTGGTACCGATGGCCCGCGAGACTCCCCGACTGTGCCGGAACAACCGGCAGGCGGCGGTCACGATCCCGCCAAATCCGACGGAGGCAATCCATGTTAGCGGTGCTGCTCCTTCTTCTCGCGACTTTCCCGGAGCAACAGGCCACAGGAATCCCACCTGGGTACGTCAAGATCGATGGTGCGAAGACGCCCGAGTTGATTCCTCAGTATGCCCTCTGGCAGTCGGCCTTGCAGAATCTGCGCGTCATCCCGACCGAGGCGCTCCACACGCAACTGCCCTTGACCAAGGAGGAGGACGCAGTCCTCTACGCCGCAGCGAAAGGACAGGTCGAGCGCGATGCGGCATGTGAGAAGCGGCTGGAGCGGATGCTCGCTACGACGCCCCCGAACGATCAGAACCGGGCCTGGAGGGAACTGACCCTGTCGTGTCGCCAGGCCGACCTCGATGCAGCGGACGCGCTGCTCGAAAAGTTTTCACCGGAAACGCGGGCGCGTGTGATCCAGTGGATCGATAGCAAACGTGCCAAGACGGTGATCCTCGTCGACAAAAACCACTACGACATTTTCAGTTTGCCCCGCTAGAGGGCAACGTGCCCCGCTAAGGGGTGGGAGAGAGATATGACCAAGAGTGTCATTCTGGCTATCAGTGTGCTCATTTGCACCGCGACGACTGCGCGGGCGCAGATCGCCGGCTGCGGCGACGTCAAGACCACGAACGACATCTATCAAATCGATTCGCGGAAGGCGGTCGCACTGCAGGCGAACACGACACGTTCAATTTCACCTTGTCCGATTGTCGTGCAGACAGAAGCGTGGGTCGTCGGGGTCGGGGGGGCGAGCAAGAACAAGGGTGCCTATTCCGCCCCAATCTACTTCCAGATCGGCGTGCCAGAGTGGGGTACCCGACACTCCGAAAGCAAGCACTTCATCGTCTGGTGTTGCGAGCGGTACGAGCTGTTTTCGTACGGGCATGACGAGGTGAATGTCATCGCACCGCCGGAGCCCGACTGCTCCGTCTTCAATGGCGGTGGCGTGTACTACGTCTGGAGCGATTCAGCGCAGACGTGCGTGGAGTGGGTGGGGAGCCCGATCATCGTGGACCCTGCGCGCGATGGGTTCAAGCTCACGAGTGCCGAGGATGGAGTGCTTTTCGACCTCACCGGCGACGGGATTCCAGAGCAGATCGCATGGACGGAGGCGGGGAGCGACGACGCCTGGCTGGCGATGGATCGGAACGGTAACGGTCGCATCGATAACGGCGGGGAGCTGTTCGGCAATCACACCATGGCGATGGCTGGCGTAAAGGCGCTGAACGGTTTCGAAGCGTTGAAGTTCCTGGACCAGGGCATATGGACGCAAATCGACAACTCCTTTGCCAGTTTCGGGCAATTGGTCCTGTGGAACGACGCCAACCACAACGGGATCTCCGACCCTGGCGAGCTGACTCCGGTCGCTGACAGCATCTCGGTCATCGAAACCGATTACAAGGAGAAGCAGAAGCACGATAGATACGGCAACGAATTCCGGCAGAAAGGCTCGCTGCGGTGGAGGGATGGGGAGAGGGGGATCGTCTACGACGTCTGGTTGAGAAGTGTGCAATAGCGCCAGCACAAAGGCCTCACTTCTGAATTGGATGTGGGGCCGTTCAATTCTCGGCAGCGGGTTCCACCAGGTGTCTTCCGCTCTTCCACCCGCGAACGCAACGCACACAAAGCGGCAGGCTCAAACGGCCTGAGCCCGATCAGCCGGGGGAATGAAGCGCCCGTGGAGGGTAACGGGTGCACCCGTGAACGCGCAGGAACTGCGATCCGCGAGCACCTGCTACCCACCGGAGACCAATCGCACGACTGGCGTGAGGAGAAATGAGCCGAGATGTCGAGTATTCCGAAGAATCGCGGGCTGGCATCACCCTTGGTTAGGCCTCCTGCAACCCTACCAGGAGGTCGGATGCTCGAACGGGATCCCGCCGCAATGTCCTCGGACAGTTATGGCCGGCGCGCGACTGAGCGGCGGCGTGGTGCAGCCGCGTTGATGGCGGCCGTGGGTGCCGGGATCACGCTCGGGAGCGAGCCGCGGGCGGCGCGCGAGCGGCTGGAGGAGGAGTTGCGCTCGACCCTGCGGGCCCGCTCCGTCATTCTCCGCGACGAACCAGCACCGTTGCTCGCGCCGAACACCTTGTGCTTCGACGTGCCGTTTGGCTATGGCGATGGACGCGCGCGACTCGAGATTCTGTTCGAAACGCCACGTCCATTGGACGAGTGGAGCTGCCAGGTGATCGAGGCCGCAACGCAGTTGGCGGCCATGATCCTCGAGCTCGAACGCGCGACCGGCCGGCTGATGAGCGGTGTCCGCCGGCAGGCTGACGGAGCGGCGCCGCTGATCGGATCGAGCGAGGCGATTCGGCGCGTGCGGGAGCGGATCGAGCGGGTGGCCGCGACCGATTTCACAATCTTGATTGAAGGCGAATCGGGCTCGGGCAAGGAACTCGTCGCCCGGCAGGTCCACGAGCTGAGCCGTCGCCGGCGAGGCCCATTCGTGGCGGTCAATTGCGCCGCAATCGTTGAAACGCTTCTCGAGGCAGAGCTGTTCGGGATCGAGGACCGCACGGCGACTGGCGTACGCGGCCGGCGCGGCAAGTTCGAGCACGCACATGACGGCACGCTGTTCCTGGACGAGGTGTCTGATCTCTCTGCTGCCGCGCAGGCCAAGCTGCTCCGGGCGATCCAGGATTTCTCGATCGAGCGCGTGGGTGGGTATGGCACGCGCCGGGTCAACACCAGAATCGTGGTCGCCACCAATCGCCCGCTGGCCGGCCTCGTGGCCGATGGCCGATTCCGGATGGATTTGTATTACCGCCTGATTGGGGTGGAGGTGCAGGTGCCGCCGCTGCGCGAGCGCCGCGCCGATGTGGTGGAACTGGCGCAGTATTTTCTCGAGCGGCATCGCGGGTTCCGGACACTGCAGCTGTCGCAGGCGGCGGTCGATGCGTTGCTCGCGTATCACTGGCCGGGAAACGTGCGTGAGCTCGAGCGGGTGATCGAGCGCGCGGTGGCGCTCGCGGGATCCGATCGTCTCGAGGTCGACGATCTGCCACCGGCACTTCTGACGGGGTACGAGCACATCATCCTGCCGTCGATCCGGCGGCAGGACACGATGCGTGAGTGGGCTGCACGGTACGCCCGGCTGGTGCTGGAGCGCTGTCAAAACAACAAGCGACGTGCGTGCCGGGAACTGGGCATCTCCTATCACACGCTCCAGGGCCACTTGCGCTACGGAGCGAGACCACGCGGTCTGAGTTCGGGACCGCAGTGAATCCGGGTTTCTCGAGTTGCCTGGCGTCTGCTGTGCCGGTTGCCTCCGGCAGTCCCCTAGAAGGGGGGCAGGCGGGAGGAGTGATGCCCTCGCGACCGAGCGCGAACCGGATTTCAAGACTCGCTGGCGCCGCACGGGATGGGCCGCCCCGGCCATCGTTGGTGCGGCGCGCAGCGGCGAAGCGAGTGAGGCCCGAGATGCACCTCCGTTGCTGCGCAGCTACGCCGCACAAGGCGGAGCTGGGATCGTGGGCCCCGCGAGCGAGCGTGTAGGGGGTCCGGGGGTGGAGCCCCCGAATCCCGAAACGAGCGAGCGCGACGCGAGCGAGCCACGAGAGCGGAGCGGGGATCGTGGCGCCCCGCGAGCGAGCGTGTAGGGGGTCTGGGGGCGAAGCCCCCAGATCGAGATTTGACCGGTGGCCGAGCTGCATAGTACCGTTTGATGTTCTAGTCCATAAACGGCAGCGTATTGTGCAGTTCCGGTTATTTCCTCGATGGCTCAAGCTGTTCCGGGCAGTCTGAAGAAGACACCTCTCAACGCCCGGCATCGCGCCCTTGGCGCGCGCATGGTCGAGTTCGGTGGCTGGGACATGCCGGTCGAGTACTCCGGCGTCGGCGACGAGCACCTGGCGGTCCGGACCCGGGCCGGGCTGTTCGATGTCAGCCACATGGGCGAGATCGAGCTCGCGGGCCGCGATGCTCTGGCTGCCGTCCAGAAGCTGACCTCGAACGACGCTTCACGCCTCGCCCATCATCAGGCGCAGTATTCCGCTCTCACCACCCCCTCCGGCACCTTCATAGACGATGTGCTGACCTACAAGTTGGGGGAGGAGCATTTCATGCTGGTGGTGAATGCGGCGAATATCATCAAGGACTTCAACTGGATCACCAGCCAGATCTCCAACTCCGGTGACGTCGTCGCGGTGAACACCAGCTCGCGGTACGCGTTGCTGGCGTTGCAGGGGCCTGCGGCGCGTGACGTGCTTCAGACTCTGACCGGCATCAACCTCTCGGAACTCAAGTACTACTGGTTCACCACGGGAGAGATCGCGTCGGTCGCCGGGACGATCTCGCGTACTGGTTACACGGGTGAGGACGGTTTCGAGGTATTCGTGCCGCCGGCGGCGGCCGAGCGCGTGTGGGATGCCATCCTCAACGCCGGAAAGGCGGCTGGCGTGGTGCCTGCGGGACTGGCCGCGCGCGACACCCTCCGGCTCGAGGCGGCCATGCGGCTCTATGGCAACGACATGGACGAGACCACGACCGTGCTCGAGGCTGATCTGGGGTGGATTGTCGGGTGGAAGAAGGACGGATTCACCGGGGCGGAGGCGCTGCGCCGCCAGAAGGCGGAGGGCGTGGGCCGGAAGCTCGTGGGGTTCGAGGTTCTGGACCGCGGCATCGCGCGTCAGGGCCATCTCGTGTTCGTCGACGGCGCCCAGGCCGGTGTCGTGACCAGCGGCACCCAGACGCCGTTCCTGAAAAAAGCGATTGGCATGGCCTACCTTCCGGCCGAGCGTACGACGCCTGGCACGGAGTTCGAAGTGGACGTGCGCGGCCGGCGGCTGCGCGCCCAGGTCGTGTCCATGCCGTTTTACAAGCGCCCCCGCTGAACGCCGCTCCGCGCGCCCCAGCAGAATGCGAGCGAACGCGGTGGGCGAGGCACGCGAACGGAGTGGGGCCCGAAGGGGCCCCCGCGAGTGAGCGTGTAGGGGAGTCCGAGGAGCGAAGCCCCGATGCGCGAGCGAGCGCAGCGAGCGAGGCACGCGAACGGAGTGGGGCCCGAAGGGGCCCCCGCGAGTGAGCGTGTAGGGGAGTCCGAGGAGCGAAGCCCCGATGCGCGAGCGAGCGCAGCGAGCGAGGCACGCGAACGGAGTGGGGCCCGAAGGGGCCCCCGCGAGTGAGCGTGTAGGGGAGTCCGAGGAGCGAAGCCCCGATGCGCGAGCGAGCGCAGCGAGCGAGGCACGCGAACGGAGTGGGGCCCGAAGGGGCCCCCGCGAGTGAGCGTGTAGGGGAGTCCGAGGGGCGAAGCCCCTCGGAAAATCATCGTCCGCATCGAGGAGAGCGCGATGTATCCGTCCGAACTGAAGTACACCAAAGATCATGAGTGGATCCGCCTCGACGGCGGCGAAGCGCGCGTCGGGATTACCGAATATGCCCAGAAGCAACTGGGCGATGTCGTGTTCCTGGAGTTGCCGGATATTGGACGCGTGCTCGAGAAAGGCGAGGTCTTCGGGACGATTGAGTCCGTAAAGGCGGTATCGGAGCTGTTCAGCCCGATCGGGGGCGAGGTGACGGCCGTCAACAAGGCGCTCGTGGAGCGGCCTGAAACCGTCAACAGCGATCCGCACGGGGCGTGGATGATCGCGCTCAAGCTCCCGGCGGGCGCCGATGCGGGCGATCTGCTCGACGCCGGCCAATACACAGAACTGACACGATGAACCCAGAGAACGTCCGCGTTCTGAAGTCTCACACCGGTATCGATACCGAACGTCCCGGCTCCTTTCAGTCAAGACATATCGGCCCTGATGCGGCCGCACGCGACCAGATGCTGGCAGCGATCGGCGTGCCGTCGCTCGACGTGCTCATCGATCAGACCATTCCTCCCGACATCCGGCTCCAGACGCCGCTCGACCTTCCGGCGGCTGACAGTGAGCACGGGTACTTGCGGCGGCTGCGCGGTATTGCGGTACGCAATCGCACCTTCAGGTCGTTCATCGGCCAGGGCTACTACGACTGCGTGACCCCGGCGGTGATCCTGCGGAACGTCCTCGAGAATCCCGGCTGGTATACGCCTTACACCCCCTACCAGGCGGAAATCGCGCAGGGTCGCCTCGAATCGCTCCTCAACTTCCAGACCGTCGTCAAGGACCTGACCGGCATGGACATCGCCACGGCGTCGCTGCTCGACGAAGGGACCGCCGCGGGCGAGGCGATGACGATGTTCCACCGGCTGCAGACGAAGAAGGCGCCAGCCGGCACGGAGAGCGTGTTCGTGGTGTCGGACCGCTGTTTCGCGCAGACGATCGACGTGCTGCGCGGGCGGGCGGAGCCGCTGCGGATTCGTCTGGAGATCGGCGACGTGCGGGCGATGCCGCAGGAGCTGATCGACCGCGCGTTCGGGATGCTGCTCCAGTATCCGGACTCGCATGGCGAGGTATCCGATTTGCGGCCAGTCATCGAGCGTGCTCGTGCCGCAGGAGCGCTGGTGGCAGTGGCGACCGACCTGCTGGCGCTGGCCCTCCTGACCCCTCCGGGCGAGATGGGCGCCGACGCGGTGGTCGGGAACTCGCAGCGTTTTGGCGTGCCGCTCGGGTATGGCGGGCCGCATGCGGCTTTCCTGGCGACGCGCGAGGGGTACGTACGCCAGGCACCGGGACGCATCATCGGGCTCTCGGTCGATGCGCGCGGACAGCGCGCGTACCGGATGGCCCTGCAGACCCGCGAGCAGCACATCCGGCGTGAGAAGGCGACGTCCAACATCTGCACGGCGCAGGCGTTGCTCGCCAACATTGCCGCGATGTACGCCGTATTCCACGGCCCGTCGGGAATTCGTGCGATCGCCGAGCGCGTGCACAACCTGACCCGGGTGCTCGACGATGCGCTGACGGCAGCGGGCCTGCGACAGACCAACGGCGCGTACTTCGACACCCTCCGCCTCGAGGGTGCGGACGTTCGAGCGGTTCGAGCGGCGGCCGAGGCAGCGGGGATCAATTTCCTATACGCCGGCAAGGCAATCGGGATCTCGCTCGACGAGACCACCACGCTCCAGGACGTCGAGGACATCGTCCGGGTGTTCACACGCGCCGTCGGAGGCGAGGCAACGCCGATCGTGAACGAGGGAGCGGCGTTCGCGCTCAAGGCGCCGCCGGCCCTGATCCGGAGCACCGCCTATCTGACGCACCCGGTGTTCAACTCGCATCATTCCGAGACCAAGATGATGCGGTACATCCGGCGGCTCGAGCGCAAGGACGTCGGACTCGACACGTCGATGATCCCGCTCGGCTCCTGCACGATGAAGCTGAACGCGGCCGCCGAGATGCTGCCGATTACCTGGCCGGAATTCTCACGACTGCATCCGTTCGTGCCGCGTGAACAGGCGGAAGGGTATTCGCAGGTGTTTGCGGAGCTCGAACAGGCGCTCTGCCGGATTACCGGGTTCGCAGCCGTGTCTCTGCAGCCGAATTCGGGCGCGCAAGGAGAGTTCGCCGGGCTCATGACCATCCGGGCCTACCAGCGCGCCCTGGGCCAGGATCGCCGCAACGTCGTCCTGATTCCTTCGTCTGCGCACGGGACCAACCCGGCGAGCGCGACCATGGCCGGTTTGCGCGTCGTGGTCACGGCCTGCGACAGCAAGGGAAACGTCGACCTGGCCGACCTTCGGGCGAAGGCGCAGCAGTACCGCGATGAGCTGTCTGCGCTGATGGTGACGTATCCCTCGACCCACGGCGTCTTCGAAGAGGACATCCGGGAGATCTGCGCGGTGGTTCATGAGGCCGGTGGGCAGGTCTACATGGACGGGGCGAACATGAACGCGCAGGTCGGGCTGACCAGCCCGGCGTCGATCGGCGCGGATGTCTGCCACATCAACCTGCACAAGACGTTTGCGATTCCACACGGGGGTGGCGGACCAGGCATGGGGCCGATTGCCGTGGCCGCCCATCTGGCACCCCACCTGCCAGGTCATGTCGTCGTGGGACTCGGCGGAAGCACTGCCACGCCGGCGGTGTCGGCAGCGCCCTGGGGCAGCGCCAGCATTCTCCTCATCTCCTATGGCTACATCCGCATGCTCGGGGGAGTGGGTGTGGCCGATGCGACGCGGTATGCCATCCTGAACGCGAACTACATCAAGGCACGCCTTCAGGGGCACTACGGCGAGCTCTACGCGAATCACAACGGGCGGGTCGCACACGAGATGATCTTCGACCTCCGCCCGTTCAAGCACGGGGCGGGACCGTCAGTCGACGAGCAGGACGTCGCGAAGCGGCTGATGGATTACGGTTTCCACGCCCCGACCGTGTCGTTCCCCGTCGCGGGGACGATGATGATCGAGCCGACGGAGAGCGAATCGAAGGACGAGCTCGATCGATTCTGCGATGCGCTGATTTCGATCCGGCGGGAGATCCAGGACGTGCTCGACGGCAAGGCCGACGCGCGCGACAACGTCCTGAAAAATGCTCCGCACACGGCAGGGGAGCTCACCGCGGACGAATGGACGCATCCGTACACGCGTGAGCAGGCCGCGTACCCGTTGCCCTATCTCCGGGAAGCGAAGGTGTGGCCGAGCGTCGGCCGGATTGACAATCCCTACGGCGATCGGAACCTGATTTGCGCGTGCCCGCCGATCGAGGCGTTTGCCGAGAGCGGATCCTGAGAAGGCAGGGCCTCAAGGCCCTGCCCTACAGCCCCATTCCCGGGTCGTGGGGCAGGGCCTTCAGGACCTGCCTTCTGCTGCCATCGCCGAACGCGTCGATTCCCACGCATAGCGCCGGTACCGGGCCAGCAGATCGAGCGTGATCGGTCCCGGTGCGCCGTTCCCGATGATCCGACCGTCGATGCGCACGACCGGGCTCAGCTCGCGTGTCGTGCTCGTGATGAAGACCTCGTCGGCGGTCTCGAGGTCCGGCGGATACAGCGTTTCTTCGCGGGCCTCGATGCCGGCCTCGCGCGCCACATCGAAAAGAAAGCTCCGGGTAATACCTTCCAGCAGCCCTGCTTCTGACGGCGGTGTCAGGAGCACGCCGCCCCGGATCATGAAGAAGTTCGATTGCGAGCACTCGGACAGCTCGCCGCGATAGTTGCACATCAGGGCTTCTTCGCCGCCACGCTGATTCGCCTGCTGCATGGCGATCGCATTGTTGAGCAGGTTGTTCGACTTGATGATCGGGTTCACCGAACCGGGGTGATTCCGGAGCACCTGCACCAGCGAGATCGTGATCCCGTCCTGCTCGATCCGGGCCGGCACCGGGTCGAGCGGCTTGACGATGACGACCAGGGATGGTGCGGGGGTCGCGTCGATGTCGTAGGACAACTCGCCAACGCCACGAGTGAGCAGCACGCGAATGTACGCCTCGTCCAGATCGCCCGCCGCGAGGACCGTGTCGTGGATCCATCCCGCCAGCGCCTCGTTGTCGAACGGCACCAGCAAACGAAGCCGCTCGGCGGAGGCGCGCAGCCGGCGCGCGTGCCGATCGTAGAGGAATGGAACCCGGTTGTAGGTTCGCAGTGTCTCGTAGACGCCTTCCCCGTAGAGAAATCCGTGGTCGTAGACCGGGACGACCGCGTGTTCGGCGGGCGTGATCGTGCCGTTGACATAAACCGCACCGCGAAGAGGCATGCACGCGATCGTACTCCAATTGACCACGGTCGCGTAGCCGCGCTACGCTCCAATCCGATGCGCGTACTCAACACCGAGCAGATGCGGGAGGCTGATCGCCGAACGATTGAAGACCTCGGCCTTCCCTCCATCGTGCTGATGGAGAACGCGGGCCGCCAGACCGTGGCCGCGATGGAAGCGGCCTTCGAAACGCTTGGATCGAGCCGGGTCGCTGTCCTGTGCGGCCGCGGCAACAACGGCGGCGACGGGTTCGTGGTGGCGCGCACGCTGGCGCAGCGCGGCGTCGAAGCGATCGTCTTCCTGCTCGGCAGCGTCGCGGAGGTCAAGAACGACGCCCGCATCAACCTCGAGGTGCTCGGCCGCATCGGGATGACGGTCGTCGAGATCACCAACGCCCAGGAGTGGGAGCTGCACTTCACCGAGGTCTCCGAGTGCGACGTGATCGTCGATGCGCTGGTGGGAACCGGGTTTCGCGGGCGGCTCACCGGGCTGTTCGAAACCGTGGTTGCCGACGTGAACGAGCTGGGTGTCCCGATCGTCGCTATCGATCTGCCCAGCGGCCTCTCGGCTGACACCGCTGAACTGCCCGGGGCCGCGATCGAGGCGTCGATGACGGTCACGCTCGCGGCACCGAAGATTCCGCTGGTGTTCCCGCCAGCCGATTCACGAGCCGGCGATCTGGTGATCGCGGATATCGGGATTCCAGCGCCGATCCTCGATGACCTCGAAGGGCCGCATCTCGAGCTCCTGACGCGTGAGCGCATGCTGGGCATCCTGCCCGGTCGTGCTGCCGAATCTCACAAGGGGGACTTCGGCCGGGTCCTGATCGTCGCGGGATCGGTCGGGAAGACGGGTGCCGCGCATCTCGCCGCGATGGGCGCGCTGCGCTCGGGGGCGGGCCTGGTGACGGTCGCGACGCCGCGATCGGCGCTGCCGATTCTCGCCTCGATGGGGGCCGAGTACATGACGGTGCCGCTCGACGAGACGCCGGCCGGCACGATCGACTTCACCGCGCTCGACAGGGTCCTCGAGCTCAAGGCCGACGTGATTGCTGCCGGCCCCGGCATCGGCCAGGATCCCGGCACCGCGGCATTCGTGCATGGCTTGCTCGAACGGGCCGGAGTGCCGCTCGTCCTCGATGCTGATGCCATCAACGCGTTCAGCGGCGATCCGGATCGACTGGTGGGCAGGGACGGCGTCGACGTCGTGATCACGCCGCATCCCGGAGAAATGGCGCGGCTGCTGAACAGCACGATCGAGGCCGTGCAACACGACCGTCTGGCGCACGCCCGCGAGTTCGCCGCGGCCCACCGGGTCCACGTCGTGCTGAAGGGACACCGGACGATCATCGCCGGGCCGGACGGCCGGTCGTTCGTGAATCTGACCGGCAATCCGGGGATGGCGACCGGCGGCACCGGCGATCTCCTGACCGGCATGATCGCCGCCTGGTTCGCACAGCTCCTCGACGCCGAAGCGGCGTGCAAGCTGTCCGTGTATCTCCACGGCGCGGCAGGCGACCTCGCCGAATCCGATCAGGGTCAGACTGCGCTGATTGCCAGCGACGTGGCGACGCGTATCGGCGACGCGATGCTCGAGTTGAGTGGCCGTCGCGCCGCTTCGGACGCGGACTGACTCGTGGTGACGCGAACCGTCGAGACCAGCGGTGAAGCGGAAACCGCCGCCGCAGGCGCGCAGCTCGCGCCGGCACTCCGGACCGGTGACGTCGTGCTGCTCTCGGGCGAGCTCGGAGCAGGGAAGACGGCGTTCGTACGCGGTCTTGCGCACGCATTGGGCGTGCCCGAGGAAGACGTCACCAGCCCGACGTTCACGCTCGTCCAGGAATATCGCGCGCCCCACGCCGTCCTGTTTCACGTCGATCTTTACCGGTTGTCGCCGCGCGAAGTCGAGGATCTCGGCCTCGACGAGATGACAGGCGACGGGATCCTGGCTGTTGAATGGCCGGACCGCTGGGTGGATCTGCCTCCTGGCGCTTACGACGTGCAAATCGAACATCTCGGCGGCGATCGGCGGGTGGTCAGCATCATGAAGACGTGACGACTCACAGCGATCCGCGGAGTCAGCGCACCTTCATCACGATGAAGGTGAGATCGTCGTACTGCTCCGCCTCACGAATCCAGTTTTTCATCTCGGCGGAAATCCGCGCGCTGATCTCGTCGGCCGGGAGGTGAGCGGTCTGGCGGAGCAGTTGCTGCAGGCGTTCCTCGCCGAATTCTTCGTCCTCGGCGTTGTGCGCCTCGGGGACGCCGTCGGTGAAGGAGAGAAGGACATCGCCGGGGTACAACTCGACGGTCGCCTCTTCGTAGACCATGTCCGGGAACATGCCGACCACCGTTCCTCCGACGGACAGTTGCTCGATCTCGGGCAACGCGGAGTCGGTTGTCGAGTGCCGTCCGGCTCGCAGGAGATACGGTGCGTTGTGGCCGGCGTTGACGTATCTCAGTTGCCGGCGCCGCTCGTCGAGTTGCGCATAGAAGAAGGTCGCGTACTTGCTCCCTGGCGTTGACCGGTATACGAACTCATTCATTCGCGCGATCAGTCGTGGCGGCGCGATGCCGCCTTCGGACGAGATGATCCGCAGCGACGCCTGCACCACCGACATGATCAAGGCGGCGGCGACACCTTTTCCCGACACGTCGGCCAGCGCGATGCCGATCTCGCGGTCGCGCAGCTCGACGAAATCGTAGTAGTCGCCGCCGATGCGGCGAGCCGCAACACTGCTCGCGGCGAAATCGGCGAATTCGGAACGCGGCGGGGCCTCGGGCAGCAGGCGGCGCTGGACGTCCGAGGCCAGGGCGATGTCGCGGCGCAACGTTTCCTGCTCGACGACCCGATCGGTCAGCCGCCCGTTTTCGATCATCAGCGCGAACTGACCGGCCGACGCGCGTAGCACCTGTTTCTCGTTCGCGCTGAAGCCGGCGCGTGGCCGCCCGCCCTGAGCGAGCGGACGCGAGTCGAAGGGTTCACCCAGGAGCAGCACGCCCAGGATCTCGCTGCGTGTGCGCAGTGGCACCGCCAGGCCGACGCCGGCGGCGGCGAGTGCGCGAATCTCGTCGAGCCGCTCCGGACGATGCGCCGCGGCCCAGTCGGCGAGGGCGGGCAGTTCGTTCGGCGCGAACGGCAGCGGCAGGGGATAGCCTCGCAACCGGGTGATCAGAAAACCGTCGCCGGCAACCGCGGGCGCGGCCGTTTCGAGCGCGCCTACGCCGACGAGACAGCGGTAGTCAGCCCGAGAGCCGGCCCGCCGCTCGAGCAGCGCGGCCGAGTCGATGCGAAGTTCGGCGCACACGCTGGCGAGCACGGCGCGCAGGGCCCCGGCATACGAGTCGGCGCTGCGGGCGGCGTCGACGAAGGCCGTCAGCACGTCTATCGGCGAGACGTCCGCTCCGGTCTCGCCGCCGACGGCCTGGCGAATGCCGCGAGCGGCGCGCTGCATCCGCTGACGCGCCCACCCCCAGACCGATCGCGGCTGCTCGCGAATGGCGGCCATCGGCGAGAGGAACGTGGTGCGCAACGCCGGCACCGAGGCCGCCGCCGCGGCGACGAAGGTGACGACCGCTGTGGACGACGCGAACGGCAGCCATCCAAAGTTGGCGACTTCGAGAAACCGTACGAGCAGCCAGACACCGCCGGCGAGCGCGATCGATCCTACCGCCATGCCCGCCAGCGAGAGCTTCAGTCCGTCCCCGAGCACGAGCGCCACGAGGTCGCGGTTGACGGCGCCGAGGGCCATCCGCGTGCCCAGCTCCACGGTGCGCTGCCGGACGAAGTACGACATCACGCCGTAGACCCCGAGCGTCGCCATGACCAGCGCCGCCAGGCCGAAGAACGTCATGACCAGCGAGCTGAGACGCTCGAGCGTCAGGTAGGCGAGGACGATGTCGTGTATCGTCCTGACGGACTCCATGACCAGTGTCGGATCGGCCTGCCGGATGGCGCCGCGGACGGCGGCGATCAGTTGATTGGCCGGCAGGTCCGAGCGGACGACGACGTTCATCGGATTGATGCTCGGCGCGGCGACGTAGAGCTCGGGCACTGGTGGCTTGTTCAGCCCGTTGTTGCGGACATCGCCGACGACGCCGACGACCTCGAAGCGGTCGTTGTCGGGCGCGCTGAGGCGCGCCGTGGCGCCGATCGGATTGCGCTCGGGCCAGTACGCGCGCGCGGCAGCCTCGTTGATGACGACGGTCACCGCATCTTGCTGGCTGTCGGACTCGTTCAGCAGCCGGCCGGCGCGAAGCGGGATCCGCATCGTCGAAAAGAAGTCCGGTGTGGTCAGAGTAAGGCACACCCGCGGCGCGAGCGCGTCCTTCGGCCGGCCCTCGAGGTAGATGGGGGTGCCGCCGCAAATGGGATCGGGCGGCCGGCTCGCGAACGCGGCGCCGGTCACGCCGGGCGTCTTCTGCAGTACGTCCATCAATCGCGCCTGCGCCGCACGCCGTTGCTCAGCACGTTCCTGGGGTGTGCCGGCGCCTCTTGGCAGCGTGAGGTTGAACGCGACGAGGCCGTCGGGGTCGAAACCCAACGACACGCGTTCGAGATTGCGCATGTGAACGACGAGAATGGCCGACGTCGTCAGGAGCGCGAAGGCGAGCGCGATTTCGGCGACGACGAACGCTTTCGACAGGCGTTGCGCAGGCGCCGCCGCTGATGCGCGCACGCCCTCGGAAAGCACCGCGTTCGGCGCCATGCGGAGCGCCTGCCACAGCGGGGCCAGACCCGCAAGCACGCCGGTGGCGACTGCCACCGCCACGCTGAAGCCGAGCACCGTCCAGTCGATCGTGATGTCATCGACGCGAGGGATGAAAGCGGTCGCGGCGGCCAGGATGTACCAAACGAGGATCACGCTCAGACCGACGCCGGCGGCGGCGCCGGCGACCGACACGAGTGCGCCCTCGGCGAAGTAGCTGAGCGCGAGCTGCCGTCGCGACGCGCCGAGCGCGACCCGGATCGCCGTCTCGCGGGCGCGAACGACGGATCGCGCCAGCAGCAGCGTGGCCACGTTGGCGCAGGCAATGAGCAGCAGGAGGCCGGCGCCGCCCAGCAGGATCAGCAGCGGGGCTTGGACGGTCGAGCCCACCATCCCGATCGTCGCCTCGCGCAGGTCGGCCATGCCGGCCGTGTAGTTCTGGTAGCGTGCGGGCTCGATGGCGGCGACGGCGGTGGCGACTCGCCTGGCGTCCGCCTTCGCCTGTTCCAGCGACACCCCGGGTTTGCGGCGGGCGTACGCGACGGAGAGCCCGCTGCCTCGGCTCGCGTTGGGCGGGGACGGATCGAGCGGAATCCACACCTCGGTGTCGCCGCGTGTTCCCCCCAGGCTCGCGAGCGGAAACTGGAACGTTGGCGGCATGACGCCGATGATCGTGTACTGGCGCTCGTCGAGCGTAATGGCGCTGCCGATGATGTCGCGCCCGCCGCCGAGGCGGTGCCACAGGGCGCTCGAGATGACGGCGCTCGTGTCGTCGGCGAACCACTGGCCGAGGCGTGGTGGACCGAGCTGCCGCGCCAGGGCCGGCGTCACCGCCGCGCCAGGCACGAATTGCGGCTCGCCAGGGGCCGTCATGCGGAATCGGCCGGCACGAAACCAGCCGAACGCGTCGAAGCTTGTCGTCTGCCGCTCGTAGTCCTGCAGCTCGGGCGCCGACATCCACATCATCGTGTTCGGGTCTGTCGTGTTGATGCCGTACAGCAACACGAAGCGCTCGGCGCCCGGGTAGGGCAGCGGTCGCAGCAGCACGCCGTTGATGATGGCGACGATCGCCGTGGCCGAGCCGATCCCGACGGCAAACGCGATCACCGCCAGCAGGGCGACGCCAGGCGCCGTCTTCCAGGAGGCCCAGGCTTGGGAGAAGGCGGACAGCACGGCGCCATGACTTTAGCGCCAAGTCGCACCGCGCTCCAATACCGCTTTCGCGGAGCCGGGATCAACTCCTCAGGGACGGTGAGTTCCTGCGACCCGGCTTCTCGGATCGTTGGGGAGGGATTGTTACTCGACCCTGTAATTGGGCGCTTCTTTCGTGATGATCACGTCGTGCACGTGACCCTCCCGATGGCCGGCGGGGGTGACGCGAATCAGGCGGGCCTCGCGCTGCAGCGTCGGGATGTCAGCAGCCCCGCAGTAGCCCATCCCGGCACGCAGCCCGCCAACCAGTTGGTGAATCATCGCCGCAACGCTGCCTTTGTGCGCGACCCGGCCCTCGATGCCTTCGGGCACCAGTTTTTCGGCCGATTCCGCTGACGCATCGAGGTCGAACTCGTCCTGGAAATACCGATCGCGGCTGCCCCGGCGCATCGCGCCGAGCGATCCCATGCCGCGATACTCCTTGAAGCTGCGGCCCTGATACAGAATCATCTCGCCGGGACTCTCGTCGGTTCCGGCGAACAGGCTGCCGACCATGACGCAGCTGGCGCCGACCGCCAGCGCCTTGGTGATGTCCCCGGAATAGCGGATTCCACCATCCGCGATCACCGGCACCCGGTGAGGTGCCGCTGCGCGGGCGCATTCGGCGACCGCGGTGATCATTGGCACGCCGATGCCGGCCACGATACGCGTGGTGCAGATCGAGCCGGCGCCAATCCCGACTTTCACGGCGTCGATGCCGAGACCGATCAGGGCCTCGGTCGCGTCACCGGTCGCGACGTTGCCTGCGACCAGGTCGACGTCCGGGTACTGACGGCGGATGCGCTTGACCATGTCGAGCACACCCTGCGAATGGCCGTGCGCCGTGTCGATCACGAGCACGTCGATATGGGCCGCGACCAGCGCCTCGGCGCGTTCCATGGCGTCTCGGCCGACGCCGATTGCCGCCCCGACCCGCAGTCGCCCGAGCGTGTCCTTGCACGCGTTGGGGTACTTGATCATCTTCTGGATGTCCTTGACGGTGATCAGTCCCTTGAGCATGAACTGATCGTCGACAACCAGCAGCTTCTCGACCTTGTGACGGTGCAGGAATTCGCGGGCCTGTTCGAGCGTCGTGCCGACCGGCACGGTGAACAGCGGGTCGCGCGTCATGATGTCGGCGATCGGCCGATCGAGGTTCGACTCGAAGCGCAGGTCCCGGTTGGTCAGGATGCCGACGAGCTTGCCCTCCTTGCTGCCGTCGGCCGTGATCGGGACGCCCGAGATCCGGTACTTCTTCATCAGCTCCAGCGCTTCGAAGATCCGGTTGGTCGGCGACAAGGTGATCGGATTGACGATCATGCCGCTCTCGGACCGCTTCACGCGGTCCACTTCGGACGCCTGTTCTTCCACGGTGAGGTTCTTGTGGACAATCCCGATGCCGCCCTGCTGCGCCATGGCGATGGCCAGGCGTGATTCCGTGACCGTGTCCATGGCCGCACTGATCAGCGGCACGTTCATCCTGATGTTGCGGGTGATCCAGGAGCCGACGTCTACAGCGCTCGGCAGGACGGTCGAGTGTCTCGGCACCAGCAGCACGTCGTCGAAGGTGAGTGCCGTCGTCAGGCCAATCGAGATCTGCTCGCTGTTGAGGACATCCGTTCGCGCTTCCATTCACCCCTCAAAAACGAAAAGGGCAGCAACCGTCGTTGCTGCCCCTGAAGTTTGCTGTTGCTGGCACGGCACCCGGTGACTCTGGACCTTCATGCGCCGTGACACTTCTTGTACTTCTTTCCACTGCCGCACGGACAGGGATCGTTGCGGCCGACCTTCGGCTCTTCCCGCTTGACCTGCTTGATCGTGTCGTCGCCGCCGGTCCGGGCGGGCCGCGGCGGTTCGGCGACGGCGCTGGCGGAGCCGCCGCCCCTGATGGCGCCGAACGGCGAGGGCGCGGGCGCCTGTGACGGACCGCTCAGCGTCAGTTGCGGCGGACGGCGCGCCGCGGGTTGCCGCACCGGCGCGGGCGGTTCCGCGCCTTCCTCGCCCATGACCGGTGTGAGCCGCCACAGGTACCGGACGATCTCTTCTTCGATCCGATCCTTCATGGCGCTGAAGAGCGAGAAGCTCTCCTTCTTGTACTCGACCAGCGGGTCTTTCTGACCGTAGCCTCGGAGCCCGATGCCTTCCTTCAGGTGATCGAGGCTGTACAGGTGATCCTTCCACTGCGAGTCGACAATCTGCAGCATGATGTCGCGCTCGACCCGGCGAAGGATCTCCTTGGGGAGGAGCGCTTCCTTCCGCTCGTACTTCGTGAGGATCGGCGGCCAGAGCGCGTCGCTGATCTCCTCAGGGTTGAGTCCCTCGACGGGGATGGTCTCGAGGTCCGAGACGTCGACGCCGTAGATGTCCGCGACGGCCGTCTTCAGCCCTTCATAGTCCCGCTGCTCGGGATCGGTGTCCTGGCCCGCATAGTTTTCGGCAGTGCTGTCGAGGAGCTCCTCCGCGAGCGTCATGAGGTACTCGCGGGAATCGACCGTTTCATCCTCGGTGAGCTTGATCTGGCCCTCGAGCAGCTCGCGACGGAGCGAGTAGACGCTCTCGCGCTGCTTGTTCATCACGTCGTCGTATTCGAGGAGGTGTTTGCGGACGGAGAAGTTCTGCGCCTCGACCTGTTTCTGGGCACGCGCGATGGCGTTGGTGACCATCTTGTGCTCGATCGGAACGCCTTCTTCCATGCCCAGCCGCTGCATCAGCCCGGAGATACGATCCGAGCCGAAAATCCGCATCAAATCGTCTTCGAGCGACAGGTAGAACCGTGACGATCCCGGATCGCCCTGGCGGCCCGCGCGCCCGCGCAGCTGATTGTCGATGCGGCGGGCCTCGTGCCGTTCGGTCGCGATGATGTGCAGTCCCCCCAGCGCAACCACGTCGTCGTGCTCGGTGTCCGTTTGCTTCTTGAGCGCCCGGTAGATCTGGTCGTAGGCGTCCCGCGGAACGCGGTAGAAGTT
>Ga0209382_10001346_pt1 | contig 38833 bp, 31 predicted proteins | sample SoiMetdeltSBSDD5_FD_187599 | JGI IMG/M metagenome (GOLD analysis project Ga0209382, IMG submission 187599) | Bulk soil microbial communities from a Populus tree surrounding site in Tennessee, USA - Soil MetaG P. deltoides SBSDD5 (SPAdes) (version 2) | ecosystem: Environmental > Terrestrial >... | reverse complement strand
CCACTCCTTGAAGACGTACGGCCCGGTGCCGACCGGGTTCCGCCCGAGGTCCTTGCCGAACTTCTGGAGCGCGGCCGGGCTGATGATCCGGATCGAGCCGTCCGCCATCAGGAACGGCAGGTCCGGCGTGGGCGGATCGGTGGTGATCCGGACCGTGCCGTCGTCCGGGGTCGCGACCTCCTTGATGAGCGTGTAGCTGGCGCGGCGCGACGATCCCGTGGCCGCGTCAAGCAAGTGCTCGACGGTCACCTTGACGGCCTGCGAGTTGAACGGGGTGCCGTCGTGGAACTTGACACCCGGGCGGAGCTTGAACGTCCAGGTCTTGCCGTCCGGCGTGACCTCCCAGGTGGTGGCCAGGGCCGGTTGGAGCTCCATCTTGTCGCTCCAGGCCGTCAGGCCGTCGTAGATGGCGTTGAGCGGCGGCTGGAACGGCCCGGTACCGGGGGCAGGATCGAGGCTGGCCGGCTCGGTGCCGTCGGCCACGATGAAATCGACGTCCTTCGTGTCGGAAGGCTTGGAGGCAGCCGGAGCGGCCTGCGGCGCGGCAGCGGCGGGTGACGCGGCAGGGGACGCCGCTGGCGAGGCAGCCGGCGAAGCGCCCGGGGCGGGGGATGCCGCCGGCGACGCGGCAGCGGCGGGAGAGGCGGCCGGCTGGGCCTGGGGCGGCGGCGCGGTCGGCACGACCTTCGGAGCGGCCGTCGGCGCCGAGGTTGGCGCGGCGGCCGGCGCCGAGGAGCAGGCGCTCAGCAGGGCGGCACCTGACCCGACGGCCACCAGGTGCAGAAAATGACGACGCGTCACCGACATGGTCGTTGCTCTCCTTCGTGGTGACGGTGGTTGTAGCGCATCTGGCGGTATCAGGTCGCCCAGATCGGTGGGGCCGTGGCTTGTGGGCGCCGCCAACGACGTCCGTGAGGGAATCGTGAAGGCGGAGATTGTCCTGACCGCCGTGCATCCGTCCTGAGCACCCATTCGTATGAGGGAGAGGCGCCGCCCCTCGCGCGACGACGCGCGACGCTGGTGAGGGAGGCCACGGACGACGCTACCCGGGGGTGACGAGGTCCGTGTTGTCGATGCTCGCCGCGTGCTTGGTGGCGCACTCATCGCCCGCGTCGTGGAGGGATCGAGGATGGACACCGTACGTCGTGCCGGGCAGCGAGCCCTGACGGTGATGGTCGCGCTGGCGGCCGTCCTGGTGGTCGCGAGCGTTCCGTCCGCCACACCGGCGCATGCCCAGGGAGCCGTCACCCTGGAGTGGTTCGGCTGGTCGCACTTCCGCCTGACCTCGGTCAACGGGAAGGTGATCTTGCTCAACCCGTTCCTGACCAACCCCGATTCGACGATGAGCCTGGACGACCTCTCCAACGTCGACCTGATCCTGCCGGCAGACGGTCACCCCGACGAGACTGGCCAGACGCTCGAGGTCGCGCAGAAGACGAACGCGCGGGTCCTGGTCCCGTTCGAGCTGGGCACCAACCTGATGGCGCGGGGGCTCCCGATGACGCAGGTCGTGCGGAGCAACCCCGGTCAGCGTCTGATCATGGACGGTATCACCGTACGCATGGTCAACGCTGTGCACGGCTCCGGCCTGGCGGTTCCGGACGGTGCTACCAGCCATCCGTACAGCGGTCCTGCTGTGGGCTTCTACGTCACCTTTGAGAACGGCTGGACTGTCTACTTCACCGGCAGCTCGGCGGCGACCCAGGACCAGGCGATCTGGGCTGCCAACTACAAGCCGGACGCGATGATCTTCCACATGAACGCCGCCACCGATCCGCTCGACGTGGCGACGGCGATCCGCCTGACGGCCACCGATAACCCGAACCTGAAGACGCTGATCCCGCACCACCACCGCGTCCAGCCGCCCACGGGCGCCACGACGATCGCGGACATCCAGGCGGCGATGTCCCAGGTCGGCGCTCCGGCGATCCAGATCACCGAGCCAGTGCGCAGCCAAGTCTACACGTTCACGAAGTAGCGAGCAGGCGAGTTCGAAGCAGACGAGTACGAACGACTGCTCTGAACTCGTCTGCTTCGAACTCGCCTGCTACGGGAGCCACTCCACGGCGCCGTAGCCGCCCTCGTTGGTGACGCAGTACGTCTCGGTACCGTCGAGGGTGATGACGTGGATCGCTTCCGCCGAGAACGTCGCGAGCCAGCGGCCGTCGGGTGACCAGGTGACGGATGAATCGTCGTCCGCGAAGCTGGTCACCCGACGCAGCTCCGAGCCGTCCGGCCGAACGACCCAGACGTCCCAGGGGATGCCGTGGGCGCGGGCCGTGGGGGCGCCGAGCAGGGCGGTGACGGTCCCGAGGAACGGCTGCTGCCAGGCGGCCATCAACTGAGGGCTGGCGCGCGACGCGAGACGATCGTCAGGCGTGCGCCCCTGACCGATCACGGCGCCCGGGTCTGAGGCGGCCGTGAACGCGATCCAGGCGCCGTCCGGCGAGAAGCGCGGGAAGGCGATCGAGAGCATGTGGGGCTGGTCCACCAGCAGACGCTCGGGGCCGCCGTCCATTGGCCGGATGTACAGGCGGTCCGTGCCGGCGAACCGTACCATCGCCAGCAGCGTGCCGTCTGGTGACAGGCCGGGCCAGAACGCGTTCTCGGCGAGGATCTCGCCGGGCTGGCCCGGCTGCGCCCGCTCGATGCGGACGGCCTCGTTTGAGCCGCTGAGCACGCGCCGCTCGTAGACCAGCGAGCCGTCAGGGTGCCAGGCCGGCGATCCCAGCACTTCGCCCGGCTGGCCCCGCTCGAGGGTGGCCCTCGGCACGCCGCTGGCCGCGTCTACCAGGAGGATGTCCTGGCCGCCAACCTTGTGCTCCGGCGGGCGCCAGAAGCGGGGCACGGCGAACAGGGTGCCGTCCCGCGTGCTGGCGACGCCGGTCGTGACGCCCTGCGAGGGGGCGATCGGCACGGCACGCACGACCCGGTCCGGCAGCCCGACGACCGCCAGCCCGCTGGCGCGCGGCAGGATCAGCCGTCCGCTCACGCCAACGCTCGGGTCTGGGGTGCAGGTATGGGCTTCGCCAGTTGGGATCGGGGCCGCGAGCGCGAGGCCAGCGAGCAGGAGCGCCGCGAGTGCGACGCGCCAGCCGGTGCGCCAATGGCTACCTGGGCCAGCCACGGGACTCCTCCGAGAAGGCCCTCACCCCCCAGCCCCCTCTCCCGTGCGCGGGAGAGGGGGAGCCGATGAGGAGGCCGTTGTTCTCCACATAGTACGCGCAGGCGCCCGGCGCCGGATGTGGTACTCTGTTCTTCAGCACGGTGACCGTGCGATTCGGGGAGTCGCAGATGCCCGGCAGCCACTGGATGATCGTGATGAGCCCCGAGAACTTCGAGATCACGCGTGAGCGTGGCTTCGACGTCGTCGGTCTCAAGTCGCGCCACCGAAAGAAGGCCGAGCGGATGGCGCTCGGCGACCGTGTCCTCTTCTACGTCGCCGGCAGCCGGGTCTTTCCGCTGACGGCGACGGTCAGCTCGACCTTCTTCGAGGATCATAGTCCGATCTGGGTCAGCACCGAGCGCCGGCCGGACGTGGCGCCGTGGCGGGTCCAGATCCGCACTGACGTGGTGCTGAACTGGTACGAGTACCTGGACGCCCGCCAGATCGCGCCACGGATGCTGTACGTCAAGCGGTGGGCGCCGGAGGACTGGCCGCTGGCGTTCCAGGGCCAGATCCACCTGCTCTCCTCGCAGGACTTCGCGCTGATCGAGTCCGAGATGCGGCGCACCATCGACCGGCGAGCCCGGCGCCGCGAGCGGCCACCCCATCGGCCGCGCCTGCCGGCCTCCGCCCAGGCCGCGTCCCTTGGTCTGATGACGAGTCCGGTGAACGGTGGGACCGTCGTCGCGACACCCGAGGTCGTTCACCAGGGCCACGGTGCACCGGTGAACGGCGACGACTCGATCGTCATGTCGCCGGGATCGACAGGCGGCCGCTAGCGCCCGCCTGGGAGCGCCGCGAGGATCGCGGCGCTCCTAGGTGATCCTAACGCCCGGTTCAATCGTACTCTCAGTGACGCCGACGTCACAGACCCGTCGGCGTCCGGGCCGTGGCGGCCCGATCTCCCGTTACCATCTGGGCGGTTCAAACTCCGACCGACACGAGGCCTGGCGACGACAGCAGTGGTGGTGAGCGACCGTGCGTGGCGCCGCGCGTGTGACTGCGCGCGGAGTAGCGCCCTTTTCTGGGCAAAGCTATAATCGAACTACCAGGAAAAACCAGTCGGCTCTCCGTTTGGCGAGGGCGGAAGGCCCCCTTGCACACGGCTCGATTACCACGAAGCGAGACCGTTCTGGCGCCGGTTGCGGCGTCGTGTTCTTGTCGCCAGCTCGTTTCGAGGCCCGCTGTCGTGCCCCGGATGGCTTAGAACGCCGCGGGAGCTGGGAGGAATGATGGCAGAACGCGACGACCTGGTCATCCGCATAGCAGGCGAGGCTGGCGAAGGTGTCTTGAGCACCGGCCAGCTGATCACCCTGGCAGCCGCCAGGGCCGGCTACGGCGTGTTGACCGATTCTGTGCCTCCCGCTGAGATCAAGGGCGGGCATTCACTGTTTCAGATCCGGATCGCACCGCAACGCATCTTCTCACGCGGGGACGTCTTCGACATCCTGCTCGCGTTCAACCGCGAGGGGTACGACCGCAACATCCGCGAGCTCCGCGACGGCGGCATGCTCCTCTACGACTCCGGCGATTTCGAGCCGCCGGCGAACCCGGGCACCTATCAGCAGCACGCGCTGCCGCTGACCGACATCGCCAAGAAGGAGCTCCAGTTCGAGCTTGGCAAGAACGTCGTGGCGGTCGGCGCGATCTCGGCCCTGTTCGGCCTCGATCCGGAGTACATTCGGAGGCTACTTCACCAGCGGTTCGCCCGCAAGGGCGAGGCGATCCTGGAGAAGAACTACCAGGCGCTCGCGGCCGGCATCGGCTACGTGGAGCGAAACATCCCGGAGCGCGGCACGCTCCAGGTCAAGGTGGGCACCCTCGGCGAGACGTCGAGGATCGTCGTGTCGGGCAACCAGGCGATCGCGATGGGCTCACTGGCGGCCGGCTGCCGGGTCTACGCGGGTTACCCGATCACCCCAGCCACGGACATCATGGAGTTCCTCGCCTCGGAGCTGCCGAAGGTAGGCGGCTCGGTCGTCCAGGCCGAAGACGAGATGTCGGCGTTGGGGATGGTGATCGGCGCCTCCTACGCTGGCAAGAAGTCGATGACGGCGACCTCTGGCCCGGGCGTCAGCTTGATGGTCGAGCTGATGGGCCTCTCCTCGATGGCCGAGATCCCGATCGTGGTGGTGGACGCGCAGCGGGCTGGCCCCTCGACGGGCATGCCGACCCGTCAGGAGCAGGGCGATCTCTTCCTGACGGCACTGGGCGGCCACGGCGAGATCCAGCGGATCGTGCTGGCGCCGGTCTCAGTCTCGGACTGCTTCACCCAGGCGATCAACGCGTTCAACCTGTCCGAGCAGTTCCAGATGCCGGTCATCTTGATGGGCGACACGACGCTCGGCGTGCGGACCGAGAGCATCCCGACCCCGGACCTCTCGAAGTACGAGATCGTCAACCGGCTCGGGATCCACGACCACGGCAGCAACGGCTCGAACGGGACGAACGGCGCCACCGGGACCGGGCCTGGGATCGAGAGCGGCTATAAACGGTACCAGCTCACGGACTCGGGGATTTCGCCGATGGCGATCCCGGGCGAAGAGGGCGGTCAGTACGTCGCCACGGGCCTGGAGCACAACGAGTCCGGCCGGCCGCGCTCGGATGCGAACAACCATCGCCAGATGACGGACAAGCGGTTCAGCAAGCTGGAGCTGGCCCGCGCAGCGGCGCCAGCGGCGCACTACTACGGCGACCAGGACGCGGACGTCGGCATCCTCTGCTGGGGCTCAGCCTGGGGCACCGTGGTGGAAGCGGTGGACGCGGCGACGAAGAAGGGGTTGCGGGTCGCCGCGATGGCCCCGCGGATGGTCTGGCCGCTGCCGGATCACCAGCTGCTGCCGTTCATCGAGTCGAAGCGGGTCGTGCTGGTCCCCGAGATGAACTACAGCGGGCAGTTCGCGCAGTTGATGCGGGCGCGCTACCTGCGCGAGCTCGTCTCTGTGACCGATTACTCGGGCGGGGTGTTCACTGTCGCCAGGCTGGTCCAGGAGATCGAAGGAGTCCATCAGCATGTCTGATAGCGTGGCGACGAAGCCGCTGACGCTTGACTTTTACAAGAGCGACGAGAAGCCGACCTGGTGCCCTGGCTGCGGCGACTTCGGCGTGTTGAACGGCCTCTACAACGCGATGCGCCAGAAGGGGCTCCAGACGAAGGACATCGTGGTGGTGTCCGGCATCGGCTGCTCCAGCCGGCTGCCGTTCTTCGTGTCGAGCTACGGCTTCCACGGGGTCCACGGCCGGGCGATGCCGATCGCGACGGGCATCAAGGTCGCCAACCCTGATCTCAAAGTCCTGGCGATGGGCGGGGACGGCGACGCGTTCGCCATCGGCGGCGGCCACTTCGTGCACGCGGCCCGCCGCAACCTCGACATTTGCTACGTCATCATGGACAACAACATCTACGGGCTGACGAAGGGCCAGACCTCGCCGACGAGCCAGGTCGGGTTCGTCACGAAGACGACCCCGAAGGGCACGCCGGACCGGCCGATCAACCCGTTGCGGCTGGCGATCGCCTCCGGCGCGACGTTCGTGGCGAGAGGCTTCTCCGGCAAGCCGAAGGAGCTGGCGGAGCTGATCGTCGAGGGGATCAACCACAACGGCTTCGCCGTGATCGACACGTTCAGCCCCTGCCCGACCTTCAACAAGATCAACACGTTCAAGGCGTACCGCGAGGAGGTCGCCGACCTGCCGAAGGACCACAATCCTTCGGACATGCACAAGGCGATCGAGGCGGCCTCGTCAACCGACCCGATGTACCTGGGCGTGCTGTACCGCGAAGAGGGCGAGAGCTTCGAGGACCACCTGGCAGCGGCGAAGGTGGGCACCGAAGAGAACGCCGCGAAGGTGATGGAGAACCTGTTCAAGGTCTACAGCTAGACGAGAGTTCTGGGTTCTGGGGGTGGCGGTCCCGATGTGGATCGCTACCCCTTTCTTCAGCCCCTCACCTGAGCCCCGGGAAGCCCTCACCCCCGGCCCCTCTCCCTTGCGAGGGAGAGGGGAGATGCTGCACCGTCGACCTGTTCGTGGACGGTCCATACCGCGAGCGTGAGCGAGTCGGACCCTGTCACCTCGACGCGAGCTCCGTCTGAGAAGCGAGGCTGAGGTCATGCGGGCGGCATGTTTGCCGCGAACTCCGCCCGTGAAGTCGTACTCGTCACGCATCGTGTCTCGATCATCCATGCGACGACTGTACTAGAATTTCGTGGCGATCAGGCGGCTTCGGCGAGGCGGGAGCGCAGCGGGAGCGAGAGCGGGACGACGGCCAGCGTCAGCAGCGCCATCACCACGAACGTGATATCCAACCCCGACCAGTCGGCGTAGAGGCCGTACGCCGCCGTCATCAGGGCTGCCGCGACGTCGATGACGGTGTAGTAGAGGCCGTACCCTCGGCCGCGCTTGCCGTCCGGCACGAGCGAGGCGACGGCAGCATAGAGCACGGACGACGTCCCGTTCAGGCCGAAGCCGAACACCATCGCCAGCGGGATCAACGCCGAGGACGGCCCCCAGACGAGTCCCAGGAGCGCCAGCGCCGTCGTCGTCTCGGTCAGCACGATGATCGCGAACGGCCCGAACCGGTCGCCGAGCGGGCCGCACAGCAGCTTGCCGAGCGCGCCGCCGACAAACAGGACGCCGAACAGGAAGCCGATGGCGACGCCGTCGAGCCCCTGGCGCTCCAGCGCGAACGGCAGGAAGGTCAAGGCAGCCGAGCGGGTGCTGGCGTCCATCAGGCCGACCAGCGACAACAGGTAGAAGGCGGGCGAGACGCCGAACAGTCGCCTTGACGGCGCGGTTGCGGATGCCGATGGCGACGTGCCAGACGCCGTCCCGTTGCTCGACGGCGAGGACGTGCCGGGCTGGCCGTCGACGGGGGCGGCAGCGGCAGCGAGCGCGGCCGGAGGTGTGGCTGGCTCAGGGGCCGGCGGTGGCGGCGGGTTGACCCACGACTTCAACAGCCAGACCCCGACCGAGAAGACGATCCCGAAGATCCCGAGCGCCAGCAGCGCCGCCCGCCAGCCGAACGGCAGCGCGACCAGGCCGACCAGCGCGGGAGCCGCCATCTTGCCGAGGTCGCCGGCGAAGTTCAAGGTGCCGATCGCCGTGCCGCGCCTGCCGCCCTCGAAGGCTCGGGCGACCATCGTCGAGGCGCATGGGTGCTGGAAGTTGCCGCCGAGGCCGGCCAGGATTGAGAGCACCAGGAGGATCGGGAACGTCGTGGCGGCGGCCATCCCGAGCAGGCCCACCGCGCCCCAGCCGTTCCCGAACGTCAGCAGCGCATACTCACCCCAGCGCTCGGCCATCACGCCGGCCGGGAGCTGGAGGATCGCCGAGGCCCCGCTGTAGAGCGCCTTGACCAGCCCGACCTCGGCGTAGGAGAGCCCGAGATCGAGGGCGATCAGCGGGAGCAGCGGGTACATGACGGCGAACATCGCGTCGTTGCACGTATGGACGCTGGCGGCGACCAGCAAGACCCTCGACGGATGGCGGCGTGACGTCGACGGCTCCGGAGCCGCGGCAACGCTCGAATCGGCGGCGATGCTCGAATCAGCGGCGACGGCGGCGTCTCCAGACGCGGCGGCGAGGTCATCGGACTGCCGCGTCTGGGCCATCACACCTCCGGAGCCGGTGGGCCGGGCAGAACCACCAGCAGGCGATATCATGCCACGTCTGTAAGGCTTTACACAAGCCTTGGATCGGCTCCGTGCGCCGCCCTCGTCGCCGACGCAGTGTAGCCCGTCTCCACCGGAAAGTACACCGTCTACCGAGGGACGAGGGGCGAGGGCGCTACGGGCAGTGGCGCTCCAGGATCAAGTACGGCGTGAAGTTCGCCACCTCGCCGTAGCAGCCCCAGAGGTAGTCGCTCAGCGGCCGGTTCGTCAGCTCAGACTTGAAGTAGGTGACGCCGCCGTGGTCCCACAACACGTAGCGCGGCTTCGCGCGCTCCAGGTCGCGGATCACCTCGTCCAGGTCGGCGGGAGTCAGCGCCCCGGCGATGAAGTGGTTGAAGCGGGTCGGGTTCGGGCGATCGGCCAGGAAGTTGAACAGCGGATCGACCGGATAGGCGAAGAACGGTGCGCCCGGCGGGGTGCCGGCCTGGACGTACTGAACGGCCCCGCGCACGCTGGCGGCGATATGCTCCGGCAGGCGCACCGGCGCTCGTTCCAGGTCCAGGTCCACATACGGCGGCGGCGTCGGCGAGCGCGGATCGGCGTGGGTGATCGTCACGTACCGCCAGTAGACGTGCGGCACCACCGAGGCGACCGGCACGATCAGCAGGCTGAGATAGACCAGCACCTGGACGACGAGGTGCGACCGGCCGGCCAGCGCCCGGTGGGCCAGTGCCAGACCCCAGGCCCCGACCACCAGCAGCGGCGGTCCGGCGAACATCGCGTGGATCGTGTCGACACGCGGATAGATCGCCAGCGCCGTCAGGCCGCCGGCTAGCAGGTACCAGGCGAGCAGGCTCGTCGGCGCGCCGCGGAGGCGGGCGGCGACCAGCATCGCCAGCCCGGCCCAGGCGCTGAAGGCCGGGATGTACAGGAACGTTGTGCCCAGCTCGGCTTCGAGGAGGCTGAGCCACGGGTACAGCCCCGGGTCCTCCACGAGCAGTTCGTCCGGCACGTACGCCGTGGGCATGAGGATGGTGAGGATACCCGCGGCGACCGCCCACAACACCAGATCGCGCGACGGGAACGCGCGCCGTCCCCCGAGCATCGCGACGACGACCGGCAGCCAGATCCCGACCAGCAGGACCGGCCGGGTGGCCGGCGACGGCGGATCGAGGTGCAGGATCAAGGCGCCCTGGTTGACGTGCCCGACGAACAGGCCCCAGGGCACGCCGCTGAGGCCGAGCGCCAGCGTCAGCGGCACCAGCCAGGCGAGGGTGACGGCGACGAACGCCGCTCCAGCGATGATGGCGTCCGGCAGGAAGCACGCGAGGCCGGCGGTCCAGCCCTTCACCACCGGCCGGGTCCAGGCGAGCCAGATCAGCAGCCCCAGCGTCAGCAGCAGCGGCATCCAGAGCGATGCACCCAATCGAACGGTGAGGCCCGGCCAGAGCAGGACCGTCGCGGCGGCGCCGAGCATGAGTGCGTACAACCCCTGCGCCAGCAGCAGCAGTCGGCCGACCGGCCGGTACTCTCGGACCAACAGCAGGTACGCTCCGACCGACAGCGCCGCGAACGCCCCGACGTTCTGCTTGAAGGCGAACGTCAGCCCGGCCAGCGCCCCGGCGATCACGATCCAGCGCCGTCCGCCGCCGGCCTGGTGCCGCGCGAGCGACTCGACGACGCCGAGGGTGGCGAGAATCGCCGGCCAGGACGGATGCGGCTCCGGGAAGACCGGCGAGGCGTCCACGGCGGCGATCACCAGGAACGGCAACAGCGCGAACGGCCACGGCGCCACGCGCCGGGTCAGGCCGTAGAGCAAGACGGCCCAGAGCACACGGATCGCCGACATCAGGACGCGGATCGGCTCGACGGTCAGGCCAAACAGATCGAAGGTCCAGGCGAACAGGTAAAAGATGCCGGGCGTGTAGTAACTGTCGAAGTCACGATACGGCAGGTCGCCGGCGTGGACGCGGCTGCCGAGGTAGACGAAGTACCCCTCGTCGATCAGGTCGATCCAGTACCGACCGGACCAGGCGTAGAGCGCGAAGATCGCGATGGCGGCGACGGCAACGGCGACGACCTCGGCACGCTGCATTGCGCGGGCGCCTGGCTGCTCGGCGGGAACGGCGACGGCCCACGCCTCAAGTGGAGCCGGCCTGGGCAACAAGACGGCGCTCGGGGGGACAGGGGTCTCCGGGGTGCCGGTGGCAGTCAGAGGTCCTCCCAGTCTGACGGCGGCGCAACGAGCGCGGCCGGATCCACGGGGCCGGCGTCGTCGACGGGCAGAACGAGGGGGACGCGACAGCGCGTCCCCATCAGACGAAGTATAGCGACTGAGTCGCCCCAGGGAAGGAAAACAGCATCGGCGTAAGACGTAGGTTGAAGTCCACGGCCCGCGGCGTGGCCCGACCAACGGACAACGTGGCCTTGCTGAATCGATTGTGTCATCTGCGCTAGGATGTGAGCGATCGTTCGTGAGGGGGACCGGGTGGACTTACGCCAGTTGACGTGCTTCGAACGCGTCGCCGAGCTTGGGAGCATGTCGCGCGCCGCGGAGGCGCTCCACCTGGTCCAACCGGCTATCAGCCAGCAGATCGCAACCCTGGAGCGCGAGGTCGGCCTGCGCCTGTTCCATCGTGGGCCGCGCGGAGTTCGCTTGACGGAGGCCGGCGAGGCGCTCCTGCCGTACGCCCGCCGCGTCCTGACCGAGGTGGAGCGGGCCAGCCAGGTGCTGGGCGGCCTGCGCGAGCTGCGGGGTGGGCGCGTCGCGCTCGGGATCACACCGTCGGCGGTGATCTGGCTGCTGCCGGAGCTGCTGGAGCGGTACCGAGGCCAGCATCCGATGGTCCAGGTCCAGGTCCAGGAGGACATGACCGACCAGCTTGTCGAGTACCTTGGCGACGGGCGCCTCGACCTTGCGGTCGTCTCGCTGCCGATCGACGACGACGGGCTGATCGTCCGGCCGATCCTCGAGGAGCGGCTGGCGCTGATCGTCGGGCCGGAGCATCGGCTGGCCGGCACCGAGTCCGTCGATCTCGCCGACCTGGCGGATGAGCCGTGGATCTTGCCGTACCGCCGGCACGGCGTCCGCGCGCTGGTGGAGGCGGCGTGCGCCGAGGCCGGCTTCCAGCTTCGGGTCGCGGTGGAGTTGTCCGGGCTGGGACCGATCAAGCTGCTGGTCCAGCGCGGCCTCGGGATGTCCGTGCTGCCGCCGGCCGTGGTCGCCAACGAGGTCCGGCTCGGGCAGTTGCACGCCGTCACGATCGATCGGCCGGCGCTGGTGCGGACGGTCGGGCTGGCCCGACGGCGCAACGAGCACCCGACCCCGGCCGCCGGCGCGATGGAGGCGACGATCGTCTCGGTGTCGGAGCACACCTGCCGCTGGGACTGACCGGGCCGACCGCGCGAGACGTGCTACGCTACTGGCAATGCGGGACGTGCTCCCGAGTCAGCGAGGTTTGGCCGTGACACTGGTGTATCTGAACGGCGAGATCGTCGACGAGCGAGACGCGCACATCTCGGTGAACGATCGCGGCTTCGTGTTTGCGGACGGCATCTATGAGGTCATCCGCGTCTTCGACGGCAAGCCGTTCGAGCTGGAGCGCCACCTCGATCGGCTCGAACGGAGCGCCGCCGCGATTCGCCTGACGCTCAACCCCACGGCCGACAAGATCGGCGAGATCAGCCAGGAGCTGCTGACTCGGGAGGGCGGAGGCGAGGCCCAGATCTACATCCAGGTCACCCGCGGCACGGCGCCGCGTGGCCACGCCATCCCGGCCGGCGTCACGCCGACCACGTTCATCGCCATCCGCCCGGCCCTGGCGCCGCCGGCCGAGATCCTCAAGAGCGGAGGCGCAGCGATCACCGTCCCGGACGATCGCTGGGCGCGTTGCGACGTCAAGGCGATCGGCCTGACCTCGAACGTCCTGGCCCGCAGCAAAGCGGTGGACGCCAGCGCCTACGAGGCGATCTTCGTCCGCGACGGCACCGTGACGGACGCCGCCTCCTGCAACGTCTTCGCCGTCGTCGGGATGACGCTGATGACGGCGCCCTGCACCAATCACATCCTCTGGGGCATCACCCGCGAGGTGACGCTGGAGCTGGCCCGCGAGGACGGTATCGACACGCTGGAGGCGTCGTTCCGCGTCGAGCAGCTCCGCGAGGCCGACGAGATCTTCGTGACCGGCACCAGCTCCGGGATCGTGCCGATCGTTACGCTGGACGGCGCGATGGTCGGGACGGGCCGGGTCGGTCCGGTCACCCGGCGCCTGATGGAGCTGTACGAGCTGCGGACCGGCGGCGCGAACGCCCTGGCGCAGGCCGCCTGGGCACACTGACGAGGGTGCTGGGTGTTGGGTCTCGGCGAGCAAGCTCGGTCCGTACCGCGAGCGTCAGCGAGCGGACCTGGTGGCTCGGAGTCCGGCTCGCGGAGTTTATCCCGACGAAGGAGGGACTCGCGGTACCGATAGCCGTCTGTCCCACGAAACCTAAGACCTGAAACCCACGGAGTGAGAGATGGGAAGTGCGAACCTGCCGTCCATCGGATTCATCGGGCTGGGCCAGATGGGCGCCCCGATGGTGCGGAACCTGATCAAGGCTGGCTACCGGCCCGTGATTCACAACCGGAGCCGCGCCATCGTCGACGAGATCGCGGCCGAGGGGGCAGATCCCGCTGGCTCGGCCGCCGAGGTCGCCGAGCGCGTCGAGATCCTGTTCACCTGCGTGGGGTTCCCGGCGGACGTCGAGCGGGTCTACCTGGGCGAGGGCGGCGCGATCGAAGGGGCGCGGGCCGGGCAGGTCTTCTGCGACCTGAGCACGGTCGGACCGGACACCCACCACACGATCAGCGCCCGCGTCGCCGAGAAGGGCGTCGGCTACCTGGACGCCCCGATCAGCGGCGGCACGTCCGGAGCCGTTGCTGGCACGCTCACGATCATGGTCGGCGGCGAGCGGGAACATTTCGAGCTGGTCCGCCCGATGCTCGACGTCATGGGCCAGAACATCCACCTGGTCGGGCCAACGGGGGCAGGCTCGGCCATCAAGCTGGTCAACCAGATGATGAACCTGATCAACGCGATGGGCGCCGTGGAGGGGCTGATCCTGGCAACGAAGGCCGGCATCGACCCTGAGCAGGCGTACGAGATCTTGCGGACCAGCAGCGGCGCCAGCCGGTCGCTGGATAACGTGGCGACGACCGCGCTCCCGCGCAACTTCGAGCCGGGCTTCACGGCCGACCTGATGCACAAGGACGTCTCGCTGGCGGTCGATCTCGGGCGGCAGCTCGGGGTGCGGCTACTCTCGGGAGCGCTGGCGGAGCAGATCCTCGAAGAGGCCCGCCTGAATGGGCTCGGCGGGAAGATGTACACCGCGCCGATGCTGGTCCAGGAGAAGCTGGCCGGCGTCGAGGTGAAGAAGAAGGAGTCCTGACGCGAGATGACGAGCGACGTGAGGCACGACACCTGATGGCGACGAACACCCTGTACCTCGTCCGGCACGGCGAGAACCTGGCGAACGTCACGCGCGAGTTCTCCTACAAGAAGGTCGACTACGACCTGACCGAGAAGGGCGTCCGCCAGGCCGAGTTGACGGCCCGGTACTTCGCGGCGATGCACGCCGAGCGGCCGATCGACGCGATCTTCACCTCGCCGCTGAAGCGGGCGGTCCAGACCGCCGAGATCGTCGGCGCCGCGACCGGGCACCCCGTGGCGGTGATCGAGGAGCTGCGCGAGATTAACTGCGGCGACTTCGACGGAGTGCCGCCAACCGAGGAGATGTGGGCGCACCATGACCAGATCCTGCGGAGCTGGCGCAACGGCGAGCACGACGTCCGCTTCCCCGGCGGCGAGGACTTCCACGAGCTGCGGGCGCGAGCGCGCTCGGCGCTTGGGCAGGCGGTCGCCGGGCGGGATGGCAAGACGATCGTGCTGGTGGCGCACGGCGGGATCGTCGGCGCGGCCTTGAGCGACATCTGCCCTGACCTGGACCACGAGCTAGTCTGGCGGGTGCCGAACCGGAACTGCGCCGTCACCGAGCTGGAGCTGCACTCCAACGGCGCTGACATCGCCAGCGCCTGGGGCATCCTGAAGCGCTGGGCCAACTGCGAGCACCTGGACGCCTAGAGGCTCAGGACCCCTGGGAGCGTGGCCATTCCTTCGCAAGCTCTGGCCACACCCGGGTGCCGCGAGGATCGCAGCGGTCCCAGGTCACAGCGTGAACGCGGTGGGCAACAGCTCCGACACGCGGAAGGTGCGGACGCGATCCACCATCACCTCGCCGTCTGGTCCCATCAGCTCGGCCATCACCTGACGGCAGGCGCCGCACGGCATCCGGCCGTTCTCGCCGAGCTCAGGGCCGGCGTCAACGCAGGTGACGGCGATGCGCGCGATGCGGCGATGGCCGGCCGCTATCGCCGTGAACAGCGCCACGCGCTCGGCGCAAACGGTCAGGCCGTACGAGGCGTTCTCGACGTTGCAGCCGGCGTAGGTCTGGCCGCCGGCTTCGACGGCCGCGCCGACGCGGAACTTCGAGTACGGCACGTAGGCGCGCTCGGCGGCTGCTCTGGCCTGATGAAGGAGCGGATCGACAGAGATCTGGTCAGGCACGACGCGCCTCCTGGGCGGGCTCGGCCTCGACGGCCGCGTCGGGCGCCGACTCGAAATCGGGAGGCTCTTCCATGGACATGCGGGCCTACTCCGCGAGCGCCCCCGCCGTAGGGGCAGGTTTCCAACAGCCAATCCCTGCAAGCTTCAACCCTAGCCAGGTGAACCTGAAAGCCCCCACCCGCACGTCGCGTGCAGCGCAGTGTGAACAAAATCTGCGTTACGGTGCCCGAAAGGAATCTAACCTGCCCCGCCACCTCGCATCCGATGCCGTCAAGATCCTACCCTAACCGGCGCGGCCGGTCGGAGAGTGCGTCCTGCTGCTCGACGTCGCTCCGCTCTTCCAGGACGCCCGCTCGCTCGGCGGGCGCCGCCTGGACACCCTCCTTCGGCAGAAGGTCGCCTGAGACGACGTCTTCGGCATCCACCGAGGGAGCCAGCCGCTCTGAGCGGATCTCGTCCACGATCACCGAGACGGCGGCGGTGACCGGGACGGCCAGCACGGCGCCCAGCACGCCCATCAGCTCGCCGCCGACCATCAACGCCAGCAGCACGGCAAGCGGGTGGAGCTCGACCGCCTTGGACATGACTCTCGGCACGATGACGTAGTTCTCGAGCTGCTGAATGAGCAAGTAGAGGATCGCCACCAACAGCGCCTGCCAGGGCGAGTACAGGGCGGCGACGATCACGGCTGGGACGGCGGCGATGAGCGGGCCGACGTTCGGCACGGCCTCCATGATCCCGGCGATCAGCGCGAGCACGACCGCGTACGGGACGCCGATCAGCGTCAGGCCGACCCAGGAGACGACGCCGATGATGACGCAGAGGAGGATCTGGCCACTGACCCAGCCGCCCAGACGCACGAAGATGCGGTTCGTGACGCGAGACGCCTGTTCGTGGCGGTCTAGAGGCAGAAATGTGCGCAGGTAGCGGGCGATCCGTGGGCCGTCCGTGGTGATGTACAGCGCGAGCAGCAGGATCATCAGGACGTCGAGCAGGCCGCTGAGCAAGCCGAGCACCTGCCGGAAGACGAAGACAGCCTGGCCCATGACGTTGAACACCTGGGAGACAACCCCGCTCAACTGCCCGCCGATGTCGAAATCGGCGACCATGTCACGGCCGCCAGGGATCAGGTCGAGCACCTGATTCACACCGTCGACAATGCGCGGAGCGTAGACCGGGAACCCGTTGACCAGGTTCTGGAGCTCGACGATGACGACCTGGAGGATCAGGCCGCCGGCAGTCGAGACCAGCGTGATGATGACGACGTAGACGAACAGGACGATGAGCCCCCGAGGGGGTGTCCACCAGCCCTGGCGTCGCAGCTCGCGGGCGGTGAGGCGATCGACGAGCGGCTTCATGCCGGCCGCCAGGATGACCGCGAGGAGCACGCGCACGAGCACCGAGGTGAGCTGACCGAGCAGCCAGAGCGCGATCAGGACGGTGATCGTGAAGAGGACCGCGCGACTCACGACGCGCCAGGCGGCGGATTCGGTCATACGCGCCTCCGGGCGGGCTGGCTGGCGTCGTCGGCATCGCGGGCGCAGCGGAACCCGAGGTTGCCGGTGGCGCTGTCCGGGGTGTTGGCGCTCCGGGCGGCCACCCGGTAGCGGTAGCAGTACGATCGGTGACAGAGGTAGGAGCCGCCGCGCATCACGCGGCTGGCGCCGGACTTCGGGCCTTTCGGGTTGCGGCGCGGCCCGGTGACGTGAAATCCCGGGTGGAACCAGTCGGCGCACCACTCCCAGACGTTCCCGGTCATGTTGTAGAGGCCGTAGCCGTTCGGCGTGAACGTGGTCACGGGAGCGGTGCCGACGTAGCCATCTTCGACGGTGTTGCGCCGGGGGAAGGTGCCCTGCCAGACGTTCATGCGGTGCTCGCCGTCCGGCGTCAGGTCGTCGCCCCAGGGGTAGCGCTGCTGCTCCAGGCCGCCTCGGGCGGCGTGCTCCCACTCGGCCTCGGTGGGCAGGCGCTTGCCGGCCCATCGGCAGTACGCCCGGGCGTCGTTCCAGGAGACCTGAACCACCGGGTGGTCGAGACGATCGGCGATGGTGGAGTGCGGCCCTTCCGGGTGGCGCCAGTCCGCGCCATGGACCTGGCGCCACCAGGGCGCCTGTGGGACCGCGCGAGTCGGCGGAAAGTCATCTGGGAGGAGCCCGGCGAAGACGAACGCCCAGCCGAACGTCTCGGCTTCAGTCTGATAGCCGGTCGCCTCGACGAAGGCGGCGAACTGACCGTTGGAGACGGCGGTGCGATCGATCCAGAACGGACTGAGGCGAATCTTGCGGACGGGGCCTTCGCCGTCGGCCGGGTACCCCTCGCGGTCGTCGGTGCCCATCAGGAACTGGCCGCCGGGAAGGAGGACCATGTTGGCAACTCCCACCCCCGGCCGCTGCGCGTAGCTCTCATCGGCTGCGATGTCGTCCGCAGGACGATATTCGCGGGGCCGCGCCCCGACGTCCTCCCCCGTGCGCGGGAGAGGGGAGACCGGCTCGTCCGAGACGGTCGCCGCATGGCCGTCGGCGCGCGACGCTGCGCAGCACGCACCACCAGATTCCGCCTGATTCGCCAGCTCCGGTACCGTCATCGTGACCCCCGACGCGAGATTATCGGTGATTAGGGGAGGTCCCCACCCCAGCCCCTCCTCAGAACGTGGGGGAGGGGCGAGGATCATTTAAGGCGCATCTCGTTGGTCGGCTCGAATCCGTACAGCTCGTAGAGGGGGCGGCCGTCGTCGGAGGCGTGCAGCGTGAACCGAGTGATGCCGTTCTCGCGGCCCCAGGCGAGGATCGCCTCGACGATCCGGCGGCCTCGGCCGCGTCGGCGGTGGTCGGGGTCGGTCCACATGCTGACAATCAGCCCCTCCGGCTCGCCGTAGACGTAGCCGGGGCGCGGCATCAGCGTCCGAATCTGCAACCCGCCCCCGGAGACGACCGCGCCCTCGTGCTCGACGACCCAGGAGCGGAACGTGCCGGCCGGCATCGCCTGAACGATGTACCGAATGACGGCCGCCTCCAGCAGGTCGCCCTGGTCTGTTGGCAGCGACCCGATGCTGTCGAACATCAGCCGGCGCTGCCGGGCCAGGAGCGGCGCGTCGGCAAGGGTGGCCTCGCGCAGGATGTAGCCGTCCGGGAGGTCAAAGGTCTGGCTCATGACGTCAGAAAGGGTACACGCCACGGGACGCGCCATGCGCACGCGAAAGCTACTCGTCGAAGCTCGACGCGCTCGTCGGAGTCGTGGTGATAGATCGCGAACAGGCCAGGCGTCGGCGGTTCGACAGTTTTGGCCGAAGCCCGCTGGTACGATCGCCCGGTGGCGGGCAGTGTGGCCCACTCGGTGTGCCGCGCGATGCACGGCGGCGACCTGTCGGCGTGTGACGTGACGAAAGGTCAAGATATGACGGCCGATCCGCTGAGAGATCTGAAGACCGGGCAGACGATCGGGCCGTATCGCTTCGACGGACGGCCCAGAGAGATCAACGTTGGGGGGCTGTGCCAGGTCGTCCACACCGTCTCGGGTCAGCCTCGAACGCTGAAGCCCGTGCACCCGTTGCAGGCAGCCGATCCAAACCTCATGGATCGAATCCGTGACGAGGCGAAGGCCCTGGCCCGACTCCAACACCCGCACCTCGCGCAGGTTTACGGCGTCGAGGAGTCCGACGGAGTCCACTTCGTCACGATCGAGATGGTAACCGGCCGATCGCTCGACGTCGTGCAGCGCGACGAGGGACCGCTGCCAACGGCACGCGCGCTCCATCTGTTGACGTTCGTGGCCTCGGCACTGGACGCGCTCCACGCGAACGCCATCGTCCATCATGACGTCACGCCCAGGGATGTCGTCGTCGATTCGAACGACCGGGCGAAACTGCTCGACTTTGGGTGCAAGCGCGCGCTGGCCGCAACCGCACTCTACAGCACGCATCCGATCGTGAGGCCGGAGTACATGGCACCGGAGCTCGTGCGTGGAGAGCAGTCCGGGCCAGGCATCGATCAGCACGCGTTCGGGGTGGTGGCGTACGAGCTGATTGTCGGTCGTCTACCGTTTGTGGGCACCGGGTTGGAGCTGCCGCGGAGCCACTACCAGGAAACGCCGCCGCCTCCACGCACACTGCGGCCAGATCTGCCGGAAGCGATTGAGGCCGTGCTGTTGCGGCAGCTGGCAAAGCAGGCGGCCGAGCGCTACCCGACCTGCTCGGCGTTCACGCAGGCGCTCTCGGCAGCACTCGCGCAGTAGGGGAGGCCGGGCCCACCGACGGATCTCGGGACCTCGGGCCGTGGGTTGCCGTGCGCCTGCCGGCAGGTTACAGTCCGCCCATGACCTCGGCGACGATCGTGCCGGACGGCGCCACCGCGGCGCGTTCTCGATTGATCATGACGCTGCTGGCGGCCCAGGTCTGCGGCAGCACCGGCCACACCCTCACGCTCGCGGTCGGCAGCATCGTGGCGGCCGATCTGACAGGCGACAACACCTGGTCCGGCGTGCCGGTCGCGGTCGGGGCGCTTGGCGGGGCGCTCGCCAGCGTGCCGCTCTCCCGCCTGATGGGCCGCTCCGGTCGGCGTCCGGGGCTGGCGCTGGGGTACCTGATGGCGGTGCTCGGCAGCGTCTTGAGCATGCTCGGCGTGATCGACCGGAGCTTCTCGCTCTTCCTGGTGGGCATGTTCCTGTTCGGGTTCGGGCAGGCGTCCAGCTTGCTCGGGCGGTTCGCGGCGGCGGACGTCAGCACGGCCGATCAGCGGGGCCGGGCGATCGGGTTGATCGTCGGCGGCGCGACGGCCGGCTCGATCATCGGCCCGAACCTGATGGCGCCGGCCACGACGCTGGCGGTCTGGCTCGGACTGCCGGCCGCGGGCGGGCCGTTCCTGATCGGCATCGGCGGTTTCGGGCTGGCGGCGCTGCTGATCGAGCTGTTGCTGCGGCCGGACCCGCTGAAGATCGCGCACCACTTCCACCACGGCGAGGCCACCGCCCGGATCGGGCGAGCCGTCCGTCCGCTCGGATCGATTATGCGCATACCGCGCGTCCGGATCGCGTTCGGGGCGCTGATGACGAGCCAGCTGGTGATGATCGGCACGACGTCCACCGCGGCGGTCTACCTCCTGGACCACGGCCACGACGTCCAGATGATCGGGCTGGCGGTCTCGCTGCACCTGGGCGGCATGTACGTCGCCTCGCCGTTCACAGGCTGGCTGGTGGACCGGGTCGGGCGGCTGGCGATGATCCTGATCGGCGGCCTACTGCTGATGGCGGCGGTGATCGTAGCGGGCCTGGCGCCGGGCAGCAACGGCCTGCTGGTGGCGCTGATGTTCTGCCTGAACGGGATCGGCTGGAACTTCGCCTTCGTCTCGGGCAGCGCGCTCCTGACGGACGCCCTGGAGCCGGCCGAGCGGACCTCGATGCAGGGGTTCGCCGATCTGATGACCGGCTTGATGGGCGCGCTGGGCAGCACGCTGGGCGGGTTGACGTTGCAGAGCTGGGGGTTCGGCGCGCTGAACGCGGCCGGCGCGGTGCTGATCCTGGGGCCGCTGGCGGCAGTCTGGCTCGGGCGGGCGGCGCTGGCGCCTCAGCCTTCGGAGCGCTCGGGGGCCGCCGCGTCCTCCTCCGCCTGACCGCCGCCTGCCTCGATAGATGTTGCCTGATCCGACTGACTTCTGCTCGGGTCGACCCAGCGAGGCATGATGGCGTCAAACAGCTCACGGACCGTCAGTGTCACTCCTGGCAGCACGTCGTCAACGTCGATTCGATCGTTGCCCTGGAGCACACGCACTGGCTGTCCAGACCGAAAAGCAAGGATGGCTTCATCATCAGGATCAACGACCAGTGCGATCTGCGCGCCGTAAGCGAGGTACTCCTGGCACTTCCGAATGAGTGAGGTCACGCTCTGATCAGGGGACACGATCTCGACGGCGATGTCTGGGATTCCCTGCGTGCGATCGTAGCGACCTCCCGGCAGGATTCGCAGGTGCTCGAGGCGGTAGTAACTGACGTCAGGAACCCTCACCAATTTGGCAACGCGGAATCGGAGCTCAAAGAACGTGCGGCCGAGCTGGCGCTGGCTGGCTGCGTCGTTAAACGCTTCCCGGAAGATTGCCTGAAGCTCAGTATGGTCCGGCGTTGGAGCCATCTTCTGCGTCACCACCTCGCCATCGAATTCGAGGGCCGGCTTCTGCTCGGGAAGGGCCAGGAACTCTTCGAGCGTCATTCGCTGCCCGTCCCACTTCGACCGGGTGGAGTCGTCGACGATGTCTGGACGCTCAGAGATTGCCATCGCGCTGTCCCAGGTGATCGGTGTCGCTATCATCATACCGTCCGCGAGCGCTTCACTCCCGCGTTGCCGGGCCATCAAACTGGCCGGATCTCGCACAAATAGCCACGATGCGAGGCCGTTCCACTGACCGGGTCCCTGTCCGCGGCTGCGACGAGCAAGTTGAAATTGGAGTCCGACGGTCCAAACGGATCGTAGCCGGGCGCGCCGGTTTCAGCACACGCCTGCCACCAGCCGTGTGTGCCCACCGCCACGCGGGGATCCAGTCGATCGTTGACCCTGGCGCGAGCGCGCACGCTGGCCTCCGGGGTCTCGACGCACACCCAGTCGCCGTCGGCGATTCCACGCACCCGAGCCGCCTCAGAATGCAGGTCCACCTCCGGATCCGGGGCGCGCTTCGGCAGCCCCTTTTGGATTGGTTCGTCTCAACGGGTGCGTCAGACGTTCAGGGTGATAGACTAGCTCCGGCCCAGCGCGTCCCTTGGCGCACAGCGCCTGCCCGGTCGGGTGGGTCGGGTCGGGCTCGAGCCGGGTGAAACGGCCGTTCTCCACCGTTGCAATCGCCCCGCAACGGGAGATGCAGAGCGCGCAGTAGCCGCGAATCTGATGCGACTTCGTGTCTTCTGTCACCTGGGATGCTCAGGGGCGAGCGGGTCAGCGGACAAGACGATGAAGCTGTGGCGGGCAGCGGACGGGGTGCTGTTGCGGACGTTGGAAGGGCATCCCAGCCAGCTCTGGAGCGTGATCTTCGCGGCTGATGGTCAAACGCCTGCTCAGCGGCTCAGACGACCGGACGGTGAAGGTGTGGGGCATCCAATAACGGGCAGGGGCAGGTGGTGGCGGCGCTGGCGCCTCAGCCGCCTGAGCGCTCTCGGGCCGCCGCGTCGTCCTCCGCCTGACCGACCGTACAGCAGGTCAGTCCGCAGCTTCGGACTCGGGATCTGGCGTCGCTCGCTCCTGCGCGGTGGGTCGCGAAAACCAGGCGGGTGCGACCGAGTCGAACATCTCGTTCAGCGCCACCTGGAACCCCGGCAGCACCTCGTCGAGATTGATGCGATCGTCGCCCTGAAGGACCCGTAGCGGCTGGCCGGGCCGAAGCTCGAACACCGCGCGCTCCTCCGGGTGGATGAACAGCGTGATCGGGACTCCGAGCGCCTGATACCGGGCGCACTTCTCAAGCTGTGCGGTGACCGTCTGCCCTGGCGACTTGATCTCGACCGCGATGTCGGGTGGAACGATGAAATCCTCGGGCACCCGACCTGCACTGTCGACACCTTCGGCTCGCCCGCTGCGGTAAAACGACACGTCAGGTGCGAGCGCACGTCCTTCAGTCACGAAGCGCGTATCTGTGTGGGCCATGCCCAGCTCACCGACCCATGCGACCTGATTCAACACTGTTGCCAGATACGCCTGCAGACTTCCATGGACCCGCTTCGCGGCCACCTTTTGCCTCACCACGCCATCGACGTATTCGAGCGACGGTTTCTGCTCGGGAAGCGCCAAATACTCTTCGAGCGTCATTCGCTGCCCGTCCCACTTCGACGGGATGGAATCATCGGTGATATCTGGACGCTCGGAGATCGCCATCGTGCTGTCCTGGTCGAGAAGTGTCCTCAACATCATACCGTCCGCGAGAGCGCCCCGGAGCACCGTCCGGGGCACGCTCGCCGACGGTCATTGTGCAGGGCTGGCGGCCGGCGTCGAGCGGAGGTGGCGAATCGGCGAGAAGATCAGCCAGAGCACAGCCGGGAGCAGCCCGATGCCGCCGACCAGCATCGTCGCGCGCGGCCCGATCGTCTCGCCGAGGATGCCGCCCGCGATCGTGCCGAGCAGCATCGCCGTCCAACCGATCACCCGTAGGCAGGACGTGACACGGCCGAGCGACTCGTCAGGAACGGTCGCCTGGATCAGGCTCTCCTCATGGATCTGGTAGATGACCGCCGGCGCGTCGGCGAGCTGCTGCACACCCACCAGGAAGACGACCAGCACGAACGGGCCGGCCGCCAGCGGGACCGTCAGCACGGCGGCTGAGCCGAGGAAGAAGCTCCAAATCAACGTCGGCCCGAGGCCGAACCAGCGCTCGACGCGCTCCGCGGCCAGCGCCCCAAAGAACGAGCAGACGCCGCCGATCGCGAACAGGATGCCGAAGACGATCGGGTCGAGCTCCAGATCGCGCGTCAGGAAGACGAGCAGCATCGAGACCCAGATGAAGAGGAAGAACTCGTTGGTCGCCTTCGCGCCGGCAAGGGCGCGCAGGGTCGGGTCGTGGACGACCATGCGCAGCCCCTCGCGGATCGCCATCCAGGTCGTGTGGCCGTCCGTTGCCGGCCGGGCCGGCGGCTCCGGCGTCCGAATGCCGCCGAGGCAGACGGCTGAGATCACGAACGAGATCGCGTCGAGCAGGATCGCGATCGGCGCGGTCAGGATCTGGACCAGCAGCCCCGCGAAGCCGAACGCCGCCACCTCCACCACCGAGCCGCTCGCCTGAAGCTTGCTGTTCCCCTCGACCAGCTCCTCGCGCGAGATGACGGTCGGCAGGTACGACCGCGACGCGATCTCGAAGAGGGCGGTCAGGGTGCCAGCCGCCACGACGACGATCACGAGCTGCCAGAGACTCAGCACGCCGAGCAACGCGGCCAGCGGGATCGAGAGCAGCAGCAGGGCGCGCCCGACGTCGGTCCAGATCATCAGCGGCCGGCGCCGCATCCGATCGACCCAGACGCCGGCGAACAGGCCGATCACCACGCCCGGCAGCACGTCCGCCATCCGCAGGAGCGCGACCTGCCCAGGTGAGGCGTCCAGGGCGAGGATCGCGACGAGCGGCAGCGCGAAGCGGCCAACCAGGCTGCCGGCCAGCGAAACGGTGTGGCCAGCCCAGAGTCTAAGGAAGTCCGGATGGCGCCAGAGGCCATCGAAGCGTAATCTCGCGGACACGTGGTCCCTCATGCAGTGCAGCCCTGGCGGCGTGCGCCAGGACGCGATATGCCAGAGCGTCGAGAACGGTGGTTGCCCCGGTAGGGCGTGCATCGACAGGCACGATGCATGAGGTAGCGAACGGCTTCATGGGCCATCTCCTCTCTCGGAGTGGGAACGGGAGCCAGGCACGAGGCCGGGCAGGAGCCAGGAGGCACGCCGATCGGCGGACGACGAATACCTTCCCCACATGCGGGGGCTCGTTACCGCCCGAAGCTGCCGAATCCCAGCGGGCGCCGACGTGTATCGTAGCCGATGCGAGCGCCCCGTACTGTGCCCGGCACGACATCTCCGATCGCGCAATGCCGTGCCGGGGGTGGTCCAGCGGGCCGTGTGAGGCGGCGCGCGGCGTGTACCATGGAGCGGCAACGGCGACTGCGTGACGTGGTCCCTGGAAGGCCGCGACGACGCGATGAACGAAGGAGGACGTCGTGGTCCCTCAGTTCGGCATCTTCGATCACCTGGAGCGGCAGCCAGAGCTCTCGCTCGACCAGCAGTACGAGGAGCGGCTACAGCTGCTGGCGCGGGCCGACGAGCTCGGGTTCTACGCCTACCACCTGGCCGAGCATCACCAGGCTCCGCTCTGCATGGCGCCCTCGCCGAGCGTCTTCCTGGCTGCTGCCGCCAGGAACACCCGTCAGCTTCGGCTCGGGGCGCTGGTGACGATCCTGCCGTTCCACCACCCACTGCGCCTGATGGAGGAGGTCTGCATGCTCGACCACCTGAGTGGCGGGCGGCTCCAACTGGGGATCGGGCGCGGCATCACGGCAATCGAGCACACGTTCTGGGGGCAGCGTCCGGAGGAGGCGCACGCCCGGAACGACGAGGTGCTGGAGATCCTGGTCAGGGGGCTGACCTCCGACACCATGGACTTCCAGGGACAGTTTTACCGCTTCGACAACGTGCCGCTGGAGATGACCCCGAAGCAGCAGCCGCACCCGCCATTCTGGAGCGCCGGCAACCCCGAGTTCGCCGGGCGGCACGGGACGCACTTCGTCTGCCACGCGGGGCAGCGCTTCCAGGCAATGGTGGCCCGCTACCGTGAGCTGTACCGGGAGCACCAGGGCGGCCCTGGCTGGCTGAACGGCCACGTCCAGGAGCCGCTCGTCGGCAGCACCCGCCACTTCGTCGTCGCGGACACGGACGCCGAGGCCGAGCGGATCGCGCGCTCATCGTGGCCGGCCTACAACCGCAACTTCGCCAAGCGGGGCATGACCGGCCCCGGCCCCGAGACCAGCAGCGACGGCGCGATCAAGGCGCTGCCGGCCGGCGGCCCGGGCCTGGGCGGCGACGTCGAGAAGGCGTTCGAGCTGGAGCGCTGCATCGTCGGCTCGCCGGACACGATCCTGGCGCACGTCGAGCAGTACACGGTCCAGGCCGGCGTCAACTACCTGGTCGGCTCGTTCCAGTGGGGCAACATCACCCATGAGCAGGCGATGCGCTCGCTGGAGCTGTTCGGGACCGAGGTGCTGCCGAAGATCGCGGAGCGAGCGAGCGTGGCCTCAGGCTGATGGACGAACGATGTCCGGGGGCTGGTCGGCGCGGTGCTCGAAGCGGGCGGGCACGTGGAGCAGATCGTCGCGGTCAGCCACGAAGCCGTTGGCGCCGCCGGTCGCCGGCACCATGAAGTCCCTGGCCACGCCCAGCGAGTCGTAGATGGCGATGCCGTCCGGGCCGAGGATCGAGAGGGCGACTGAGTACAGCCCCGGCTGGAGTGGCGGACCATCAAAGGTCGCCTCGACGACGCCGTCGCCCTCAACCAGCTCCGGAATGTCCCGTGCAGTAGTGTCGGCGGCAAAGATCGTCACGCCCTGGCGCGGCGCACAGATCGCGAACCGGAAGATCGGGCGCTCCAACGGGCGGTGGGCGCGGTAGGCGGCGCGGACGCGGATCGGCTCGCCCGGCTGGACGACCTCGGTCGGTCGGCCAGCCGGGTCCAGCAGTTCGACGCGGCGTTGGTCAAAGCGGGCATCGCCGGAGCCGCCACGCGTCTCGGTCCGGTCTCGTGCGCTCTGCTCGGCGGCGGCGCGGCTGTTGACGTCGTCCAGATACTGCGCGACGATCTCCTCGGTCGGGCCGAGGGCGCGGATCTCGCCCTTGTCCAGCCAGAGCACCTGCTTGCAGAGGCCACGCACGTTGCCGAGATCGTGCGAGACGAGGATCACCGTCTTGCCGCTCTGGACGAGCCCGCGCATGCTGTCGATCGCCTTGCGCTGGAACGCGGTGTCGCCGACGGCGAGCACTTCGTCCACCAGCAGCACGTCCGGATCGCTGTGCGCCGCGACGCCGAAGCCGAGGCGGGCGTACATGCCGGACGAGTACCACTTGACGGGCGTGTCGACGAACTTCTCGATGCCGGTGAACGCGACGATCTCGTCTAACCTGCCGGCGATCTCCTTGAAGCTCAGCCCGAGGATCGCGCCGTGGAGGAAGATGTTCTCGCGGCCGGTCAGCTCGGCGTGGAACCCGGCTCCCAGCTCGATCAGCGAGATCACCTTCCCCGCCACCAGCACCCGCCCGCTGGTGGGCCAGGTGACCCGCGAGAGTAGCTTCAAGATGGTGGTCTTGCCGGCCCCGTTCGGCCCGAGCATGCCCAGGCTGTCGCCCTCCTGGAGCTCGAACGAGACGTCGTTGAGTGCCCAGTGGCTCGGCCGGCCTCCCCCTTTGCCGACCATCTTGCCCGCCCAGTTCGCGAACAACTGGGTGAACTGCCGCTGGCGGCCGATCTTGTAGACCTTGGAGACGTTCTCGAACCGTACCGCGAACATGCTGGCGGGAGTATGCCACCCAGACGATCGTGAGCAGAAGATAGGTCGTCCGGACGACGCAGGCTGGGGGTTGAAACCGCGTCACCGGGACCGTGGACTGAACTCCACGTCTACCATAGTGCCGTCGCTACGCGACTCACGGAGGGGGGCGGTCCGCCGATCCCGGTCCCGTAGGGACCGACGATGGTAGGCAGGGACTTCAGTCCCTGACCCCTGACATGGGTTTCAACCGACGGAGCGACCTCTAGACGCGTGTACCGGATGCTCCTGACTCGCAGTCCGGTACACTCCCAGCGAGATGAGTGCCACACCCCCGCCGACCGTCCCCACCTACATCGAGCTGGACCGCGAGAACCGGCGCCTGCTCGTGCGCTGGGCAGACGAGCACGAGTCCTCGCTTGATTGGGAGTACCTCCGCTGGCGCTGCCCCTGCGCGGAGTGCAGCGGCGAGGGCGGCATGCCGGGCCTGCTCCAGAGCCTGCCGATGTTCCGCCCGGGCCAGACGATCATGAACGACATCAACCTGACCGGGCGGTACGGCGTGACGCCGGTCTGGGGCGACGGCCACAGCCTGGGGATCTACACGTTCAGGATGCTGCGGGCGATCTGTCCCTGCGAGGCGTGCGTGGCAGCTCGAGGCGGCGAGGCCCCGCGCGGACGCAATCGCGGCGAGTGGTAGGGCTACCCTCCGTACCGCGAGCGTCAGCGAGCCGGACCCTAAAGCCCGGAGGTCCGGCTCGCTGACGCTCGCGGTACGGACCGAAACTGAACACCGCCCCCGTTGCGCGGGGGCGGTCAGCGGCGGAACCTGGATGCTGAGCGCGTCAGGCTTCGGCGAGAGTTGGCGGGGTCGGCTTGCGGCGGCGCCGCCAGCGGAAGCTGAGCGTGAACGGCAGCGCCGCCAGCGCCGGCTGCCAGCGGGAGCGGCGCGGAGCCCGCGCGGCGACCAACGGCTCGGGGAGCGCGGCCGGCGCCTCCGGGACCAGGCGAACGGGCGGAAGCTGCGGCGTCGTCGTGGGGCGCGGCCCGAACAGCCGCGCCATCGCCTTGCCGTCGATCGTCTCGATCTCCAGCAGCTCCTCGGACGCCTTCCTGAGCGAGTCGAGCCGTGGCTGCAACAGGGCGATGGCCAGCGCGCGCGCCTCGTCCACCAGCCGGTGCAGCTCGAGGTCGATCTTCTCGGCCAGGTGCTCGCCGTACCCACGGTAGAACCGGCCGTCGTCCTCGCTGCCAACCGCCAGCGCGCCGAGGACCGGGCTCATGCCGTAGTCGCAGACCATCGCGCGGGCGATGCTGTACGCCTTGCGCAGGTCGTTCGAGGCGCCGGTCGTGACCTGCCCAAACGCCAGCTCCTCGGCCACGTGCCCGCCGAGCGCCGAGGCCATCGCCGCCTTGAATTGCGGCATCGACCACATCCGGCGGTCCTCTTCGGGCGTCATCCGGGTGTACCCGCCCATCTGACCGCGTGACACGATGGTGACCTTCTGGACCGGATCGGCCTCCGGGAGGAGGTGCGCCACCAGCGCGTGGCCCAGCTCGTGGACCGCCGTGATCTTGCGCTCGAGCTCTGAGAGCGAGCGCCCTTTGCGGCGCGGTCCGGCCGTCACACGATCGAGCGCCTCTTCGAGGTCGTGCATCTCGATACGAGTCCGACCGTCGCGGGCGGTCAGGATCGCCGCCTCGTTGAGCAGGTTCTCGAGGTCCGCGCCAGAGAGGCCGGTCGTCTGCGGGATCACGGCCTCCAGATCGACACCTTCGGCGAACGGCTTGCCACGGGCATGGAGCGTCAGGATGTGCCGCCGCGCCGCCGCGTCTGGCGGATCGAGCCGGACCTGGCGGTCGAAGCGGCCAGGGCGGAGCAGGGCTGGATCGAGGACGTCCGGGCGGTTCGTCGCCGCCACCACGATCACCCGCGAGCGGAGATCGAAGCCGTCCATCTCGACCAGGAGCTGGTTCAGGGTCTGCTCGCGCTCCTCGTGGGCGTGCCCACTCGGGCCGCCGCGCCGGCGCCCGACCGCGTCGATCTCGTCCACGAAGATGATGCTGCGCCCGTGCTCGCGCGCGGCCTTGAACAGGTCCCGCACTCTCGAGGCGCCGACGCCGACGTACATCTCCACGAAGTCAGAGCCGGATGCCCGCAGGAACGGCACGCCGGCCTCGCCGGCCACCGCCCGCGCCAGGAGCGTCTTGCCGTTGCCAGGAGGCCCGACCAGGAGGACGCCGCGGGGGATGCGCGCGCCGACCGCCAGGAAGCGCTCCGGCTCGCGCAGGAACTCGACGATCTCGGCGAGCTCCTCCTTCGCCTCGTCAGCGCCGGCGACGTCCGTGAAGCGGGTTGGCGGGCGCTCGGCCACCAGGCCGATGCGCGAGGGACGAGTCGGAGTGCGCGGCGCCCCACCCGTTGCCATCGGCGGTCCGTCACTTGTGCGGGCGGATGCCCGGCGTCCGCTCACGATCAGGTAGACGGTGAGCAACGCCAGCGCCACGCCGAGCAGCGCCACCAGGAGCGGCGCCGACGGCTGATCCTCAGGCCAGCGAACGCCGACCTGGACGAAGCCAGATCGGAACGCGGTGACGATCGAGGTCACCAGGACGCCGAACAGGATCACGAACAGTAAGGGACGCAGCGTGGGCTTCGACTCGCCATTCATGTCAAGACACTCTCAGCGTTGGCAGATCCCGGCCCGTCAGCGATGCACGTGGTGTGCCATAAACGTTCCGCTCTCCAGATGGAGTGAGGTCGCTAGACGCCGCGGGCCGGTCCCACGTCGCCTTACTTAGTACAACGACCATGGGTGACGCCCCATTCCCCCCAATCTGACGGAAAGCACGCGTCTTGTCGAGTGTACTCCGGTCACCACCCGCGAGGCGACCTATTGACGCGTGAAGTCGGACATTTCGACGCCACGCCGAATGTCGAGCTCTCGCAATCGGATACCCAAACCGCGACGACGTGATGTCTCAATCCGGACCGCCACATCGCGCCGGGTAACAGAGTTGTAACATCACAATCGTCCCCGAAACGCTTTCGAAGGCGTTTCCTCCTTGACAGTCACAGGTTCATCACGTATGCTCCGCTCGTCGCATGGGGAGTTGGGTACTCTTCGGCGATGCGTGAGGCTGAATCCTCTTCACCCGAGGAGCGGGGGAACCAGATCATCGGGGTGAATCCGCGAGAGCTCAACTGGCGCGGCGAAGCTCGCCGGGCCGCCGGGGTCTCGCGGTAGGGCAACACTTCTGCCCGAACCCGTCAGCTAACCCCGTAAGCCGCGCTCACCTGTGACGCGAGGGCCGTGCTCACTGGATCGGCCCGAAATTCGACGCGTCGCGGGGTGACCGCGAAGGAGGACCTACCGCGTGTCGATCGCATCGGCACCCGCACGGTCAGCGGCTGGGCCGGATTCCCGGCCAGTTTCACGTCTCCGGCGCATCGGTTTGCGCCGCCGGCCAGATCGTGATCCTCGCCCCACCGGCCGAACAATCACGACGAGATCGGAGCGCACGCCGCTCCGCGATATCGAGAGAGGGTTCTATCGCTTGCGCTCAGGTCTGATTGCCGCGATGCTCGCGGCGTTGGCAGCTCTCCTTCAGATTGTCGGCGTGGCGACGGTCCAGGCCGGATTCGAGATCCAGCCCGTTTCGCCCACGACGATTCAGCCAGGCCAGACGGCCGTCGTCACGGGAACCGAGGGGCGCGGTCTGCGCGTGCGCTCTGGTCCGGCGATGAGCCACGGCATCGTGACCACGGCGAATGAGGGGACGTCTGTGCAGGTCATTGCCGGCCCGGTCAACGACGGCGGCGACGACTGGTATCAGATCAGCGTCGGCTCGTCGAAGACGGGCTGGGCGATCGGCAAGTACCTGACCGCGGGCATCGCGCTCCAGTCGATGTCGAACGTCGAGGGGCGGCGCACCTTCCTGGCCAAGGTGACGGCGTACGCGGACGGCATCGGCGGTGTGCCGCTTGGAGCGAAGACCTACTCCGGGACGCGTACGCGCTGGGGCATTGTCGCCGTCGACCCGAAGGTGATCCCGATCGGCTCGTCGCTGCTGATCGAGGGGTACGACGACACGACGTTCGTGGCCGAGGACGTCGGCGGCGGGATCAAGGGCGAGTCGCTCGACATCTGGCTGCCGGACTCGAAGGATGCCCGGACGTACGGGACCCAGTACCGCCGCGTGACGATCGTCCGCGAAGGCCCGGCCCGCTAACGAGCCCTCACCCCAGCCCTCTCCCAGAGGGAGAGGGGCAAGTTAGACGTCTGCTTTCGAGAGGGTTGCCAGGAACTCGCGGTTGCTGGCCGTCTTCGAGAGGCGCGTCAGCAGCAGCTCGGCACTCTCGGCCTGTCCGACCTGCGCCAGCATCCGCCGCAGCGTCCAGACCAGGCGCAGCGTCGTCTCGTCGAGCAGCAGCTCCTCGCGGCGCGTACTCGACTTGAGGACGTCGATGGCGGGGAAGATCCGGCGCTCGGCCAGCCGCCGGTCGAGCTGGATCTCCATGTTCCCGGTGCCCTTGAACTCCTCGTAGATCACGTCGTCCATGCGGGACCCGGTGTCCACCAGGCAGGTCGCCAGGATCGTCAGGCTGCCGCCCTCTTCGATCTTGCGGGCCGCGCCGAAGAACCGCTTGGGCGGGTAGACGGCGGCCGGGTCGATGCCGCCGCTCAGCGTTCGGCCGCTGGGCGGGACGGCCAGGTTGTAGGCGCGCGCGAGACGGGTGATCGAATCCAGCAGGATCACCACGTCCCGGCCGGTCTCGACCAGCCGCTTCGCGCGGTTGAGCGCCATCTCGGCGACCGTGATGTGATCCTCGACTGGCTCGTCGAACGTCGAGGAGACGACCTCGGCCCGCACCGAGCGCTTGAAGTCCGTCACTTCCTCCGGCCGCTCGCCGACCAGGACGGCCATCAGGTGGACGTCCGGGCTGTTGACCGCGAGGCCGTTCGCGATTCGCTTGAGGATCGTCGTCTTGCCGGCCTTTGGCGGCGAGACGATCAGCCCGCGCTGGCCTTTGCCGATCGGCGAGACCAGGTCGATCAGCCGCTGCGTGACGACCCGCGCCTCAGTCTCCAGCAGGAGCTGCTCGTTCGGGAAGATCGGGGTCAGCGCGTCGAAGTGGGGCCGCTGGCGGGCGACGTCCGGGATCTGGCCGTTGACCGCTTCGACCCGCAGCAAGCCAAAGTACTTCTCCGCTTCCTTGGGCGGACGCACGTGGCCGGTCACCCAGTCCCCAGTCCGCAGCCCGAACCGCCTGATCTGGGACTGCGAGACGTAGACGTCCGCCTGGCCGGGCAGCAATCGCTCCTGGCGCAGGAACCCGAACCCCTCGTCCACGATCTGGAGGACGCCGCCGGCGAAGATGTTGCCCTGACGCTCGGCCTGGGCCTGGAGGACGCGGTAGACCAGCTCGGTCTGCTTGAGACCGGCGACGTCTGAGACGCCGAGCGACGTGGCGATCTCCTCAACGGCCGCCCGCGAGCGCGTCTCCAGCGCCGCGAGCGTCAGCTCAGGGGCGGGCACGTCTCCACCGGCCGTCGCCTCGTCCGCCCCGGGCTCCGAGGCGACGCGAGTGCTTCGACGCGGCAGCTTCGGGCGCTGAGCACCCTCGGATGGCAATGGCGTAACGGGGTGTTCGGAGAGAGTCACACGAGCCAGCCTTAAATGAGGTCGGTCTCGAGAGAGGAGGTCCGGAGGGCGGACACAGCAAGAGAACCGGAGCAGAAACCGACGTATCGGTTGCCGGGGCGTGTCCGAAGCATAGCACTCACTTCGGCGGGGCAACAACGGAATCCGATTGCCAGAGTGGACGGGTGTCAAACACCGTGAGGTTACGCACACGCTGGGAGCGTACGCCGTCCTCGGAAAGGTCACGGAGCTGATCGGCGTACTCGCGGCGCTGCGGGTCTCTAGGGTCGTACAGCACGTATGAGACGCGATACTCGATCAAGAACTGTCGCAGCAGATCGTCGGAGAGGCGGTACGGCAGGAGGACCATCGGTCGACCGGTGAAGAAGCCGTACGGCCAGGGGTGGCCGTGCGCCAGGACCATGTCGGGCGTCGTCTGGCCCCGGATCCACTCGATGCCCTCGTCCAGGCTGCCGTCGTTCACCCAGCGCGGCGGGCCAGACCAGCGCAAGCCGTCCGTGACGCGCGTCCCGACCGGCCGCTCACCGTAGCTGAACTGCCCCTGGTACTGCTCCAGGAAGCGGGGCGACCAGAGGACTGCCACGGCGACCACCGAGGCGCCCAGCAGCACCCCCTGGGAGCGCGGCCATCCTGGCCGCTTCGTTCCGGGGCAGCCAGGATGGCCGCGCTCCCAGAGGGCCCCCACAGATCGGAATGCCCGGAGCAGGCCGTCCACGGCGAACGGCAGCAGCAGGAACAGCGTGGGCAGCATGAAGCGATCTTGCCAGCTCGACCACGTCACGGCGTAGAAGACGAAGTTGGAGGCGGCCGCCACCAGCACCAGCGTCGCGGTCCACGGATACCGGCCGCGCACCAGCGCCAGCACGGCGCCCGGCCAGCCGAGCGCCAGCGGCGCTAGCCACTCGCGCTCGAAGAAGATCGAGCGAACGTAGAGCGTCGTCACGGTCCAGATCGCGCCGAGCACGAACGACGGGTCGGCGGCGATGAAGGCGAGCGGGCTGAGCGGGGCGGCTGCGTAGCCGTTCTCCATGATGTCGGCGTCAGACACCACGCCGTACAGGTACCCCTTGCCGGAGTACGAGAGTCGGCCGCGCGTCAGCAGGCTGTAGGCGCTGACCGGCACCATGACGATGGCGAGCCCGCCCGCCAGCCCGAGCATCAGCCGACGAGCCTGCGCGAAGCTCGGCGCCATGAACGGCAGCGTCACGATGAGCGCCGCCGCGATCACCACCACCGGCGGCCGGGCCAGATACCCGATCCCAAACAGCAGCCCGGCCAGCAGGGCCGGGCGGAGAGAATCCTGGTCGGCGGCGGCGATCAGCAGGCGGATCGCCGCCAGCGCCAGCGCCGTGGAGAGCGCATCGCTCTGAATCTGAACCTCTTGTGCCAGCCCGACGGGGCTGACCGCCGCCAGCACACCGGCGGCGATCCCGACCGTCCGCCTGAACAGGCGCGCGCCGATCGAGCAGACCATCGCCGCCGCCACTCCGGCGAACGCCGCGTTGAGCACCTGGACGGCGTACAGGTCCAGGCCGACTGCCAGCAGGCCGGCCATGATCAGCGTGAGGAGGGGGGTGCGGTGGAGGAGCCCGTCGTGGACCACCGCTGGCCCGCCGATGTGGTACGCCTTGATCCCGAGGACGTACCCCTCGCCGTCGACGAGCCGGCGCGCGACGTCAACGTACTCGACCATGTCCGGGCTGAGCTGAACGACGCGCGCCGCGGACGGCACCATCAAGGCCCAGGCGAGGACGCCCACGAGGATCGTCGGGCTTACGGCGACCCACCCCGGCCACTCCCGAGCAGCATCCCGGCGCACATCCACGGCTACCATGGTCTGAGGGCGCCAAGTATACCTGCCTCGCCGTCAGAGGTCAGGGGTTGAAACCCCTGCCTACCATCGCTGCGTCCCTACGGGACGGTCACGACGGGACGCCCCGGCAGTCCACTCGTGAGTCGCGTAGCGACGGCACGATGGTAGACGTGGGTTTCAACCCACGGTCCTGGTGAGGCGGTCAACGCTAGAAGCGGCGGCGGCGCGCACCATATACTCGCCATACCCGGAAACGAGCGCGGCCAGCACGCTGTGAATGGCACAGGCCACGAGCTCGCGGCAGGTGGGGGACGACGTGACCGATCGATCGGGTGGGCTGACCGACGCGGCCGACGCCGAGCCACGTATCGAGGTCGGGTTGGCAACCGACGTCGGCCGGGTGCGGACCGGCAACGAGGACAGCATCATCTGCGAGCCGCTCGAGAGCCTGCTCGTCGCTGAACGGGGCCTCTTCTGCGCGGTGGCAGACGGCATGGGCGGTCACGCCGCCGGCGAGGACGCCAGCTCGATGGCCGTCCAGGTGGCACGCGACACCTTCTACGGCTCGACGGCGGGCGCTGACCCGATAGAGGCGCTGCGCCTCGCGGTGGCGCAGGCGAACGCCGCCGTCTACGAGGCCGGGGCCGGCAAGACCGGCCGCGACCACATGGGCACCACCCTGACGGCAGCCGTGCTGTTCAACCACCGCGTCGTCGTAGGCCACGTCGGCGACAGCCGCTGCTACCTGGTGCTGGACGACACGATCACCCAGCTCAGCAAGGACCACTCCTGGGTCGCCGAGGAGGTCGAGGCCGGGCGGATGACCCCCGAGCAGGCCCGTGTGAACCCACGACGCAACATCATCACCAGGGCGCTCGGCCTGCGGCCGGACGTGGACGTGGACGCCTACGAGGCCTCGCTGGAGCCGGGCAACGTCGTGGTGATCTGCTCGGACGGGCTCCACGGCCTGGTATCCGAGGAGGAGATCTACTCGTACGTCAAGCGGCTCCGGCCGGTCGACGCGGTAGACGCCCTGGTCCAGCTCGCGAACGATCGCGGCGGCCCGGACAACATCTCGGTCGTGATCGCGCGGGTGCTCGGATCGGAGGCCGACGAGGCCGACACCGAGCGTGGATTCCCGGTGCTCAGCGAGGCGTACACGCCAACCGAACGGGCGGACCTCTCCGAGCTTGGCGACTTCAAGACGGCGCCCGCCTCGCCGCCATCGGAGGTGAGCCAGCCGGCGGCCGAGGCGACGCCAGACACGCCGACGCAGCCGGCCAGCATCCCGACGCAGGCGGACGCCGAGCCGCTGCACCATCATGACCCGCCGACGCCACCCACGCCGGAGCCCGGTCAGATGCTCGCCCGAACGGCGCCGGCCCAGCAACCGCAACGGCGAGGGGGGCGGGGCGGTGGCATGGTGCTGCTGACGATCCTGATCTTGCTGGTGCTGCTGGGAGCCGGGATCGGGTTCATGCTGTACCGGATGGCTGGCATCAACCCGTAGGAGCGACCTCAACTCCGGGCGGGCGCGAGCCCTGCGCCCCTATGGATCGGGAGACTCCCAGAGCTGGATGTCGCTGAGCCAGTCGCCGGTGTGCCGATCGTCAGGGGGCTGCTCCGCGAACAGCGGCAGGCCAGCGGCCATCAGGACGGCACCGGTCGATTCGACGGGAGCGGTGCCTGGCGCGACGACGGCTGTCGTATCTGGAGCCGGACTGGTCGTCGTGTCCACACGGCGGTACCGTCGAGCCGGGTCAAGGCCGCGCAGGCGCGCTCGCCGGGCGCCACGGCCGACCCGCCCGCGCACCTGGTACGCCATGACCACCGTGCTTCGGCGGTCCGGCGAGACGTACTGGACGGCGCATGGATCTTCTCGGCCGGGATCCGCGAGCCAGAATTGCTCGCCCTGCTGGACGATCGGCCGAATCCTCTTATACGCGGCCACGTTGAGACGGGCCAGCTCCAGGTCGTCGGCACTCCATTCCAGGATGTTCCCACCGATCCCCAGCACGCCCTGCATCGCCACGTCGAAGCGGAACCCGAGCGGCGCCTCGCGGCCGGTCTGCTGGTTCGGGACGTCCGTGACCCAGTTGACCATCGTCCGGGCGGCGTAGGCGTGACTGTAGCCGTACTGGATCAGCAGCCGATCGGCCGCCTCGGTGTTATCGCTGGTCCAGATCTGGTCTGTGAGCGCCAGGATGCCGAGATCGGCCCGCCCGCCGCCGCCGGCGCAGCTCTCGATCAGCAGGTCCGGAAACTCACGCCGGAGCTTGCCAATCACATCGTAGACGCCCCAGACGTGCCGGACCCAGACCTCGCGCTGGCGCTCCAGTGCGGCGGACGGCCAGCCGGCTTCGGTGTACGGCCGATTGTGGTCCCACTTGACGAAGTCGATCCGGTGCTCGCGCAGGAGCCGCCGAAGCTGCTCCAGGATGTTGGCGCGAACGTCCTCGCGGGCGAAGTTCAGCACGAGCTGATTGCGGACGAACGTCGGCTCGCGATTCGGGAAGTGGAAGATCCAGTCCGGGTGAGCCCGATAGAGGTCGCTGTCCGGGTTGACCATCTCGGGTTCGACCCAGATGCCGAACTGCATCCCCAGGCCGTTGACGGCGTCGATCAGCTCGCCCAGGCCGTTCGGGAACTTGCGCGGGTTCACAACCCAGTCACCGAGACCGGCTGTATCGGAATCGCGCGCGCCGAACCAGCCGTCGTCGATCACGAACAGCTCGACGCCCATCGCAGCGGCCCGTCGGGCCAGCTCGACCTGGGGTAGAACCCGCACGTCGAAGTGGGTCGCCTCCCAGGAGTTGTAGAGGACCGGGCGGAGCGTCTCGCGGTGGCGCGCCGGCAGCACCGCGTCCACCTCGAAGCGGTGCAGCAGCCGCGCGGCACCGCCCAGGCCCTCGTCAGAGAACCCGCAGACAAGGGCCGGCGTCTCGAACGACTCGCCGGGGGCGAGGTGCCAGTCGAAGTCGAACGGGTTGACGCCAACGACGACGTTGAGGGCGTCGTTCCGCTCGACCTCGCAGACGATCGTCCAGTTGCCGCTCCAGGCGAGCGCGCCAAACCAGACCCGGCCGTGCTCCTCGGTGGACTCGCCGGCCGGCGAAATCGCGAACCAGGGGTTCGCCTCCTGGCTGGTGAAGCCGCGACGGCTCTCGGTCACGAATTTGCCCGGCGCCAATGGGCGCGAGGTCAGGTGGTACTCGGCGCCCCACTGGCCGTGGAGGGTCCAGGCTTCGTACCGATCCGGCGGCAGGCCGATGGCGCCGGAGAGGACGCGCTCGACGCGGACCGGCGCCGCGCCGGCGTTCTCCAATCGCACGCTCCGCCGGACGACGTCATGCTCGACGAACACCTCGAAGCGGAGCGAGACGACGAGCTGCTGGACGGGGTCCTCGAACGTCAGCGTCAGCGTGGGATGGCCGTCACGCTCGACGATCTCGTCGTCGCGCAGTGCCAGGCGCACGGTCCGGGTGCCATCCGCGAACATGACGGCCAGGCACGGCTCCTTGAACGACGGGTCGCCGTGGACGGGAAAGGCCAGCGGCACGCCATCCAGGAACGCCCGGTGTGAGGGGCGGTTCCGGGGTGGACGCGGCAGGTAGTCATCGCCACGCTCCGATGCTCCGCCGGCACCCCAGTGGTCCAGGATGAGGGCGCCGTCCTCCCTGAGCGAGAGCAGCATCGCGGCCCGGCGGGTTCTGAGCAGCCAGGCCGTCCGCCCCTCGCAGCTCGTCCGCGCGATCGCCGGCAGGTCCGACATGCTGGCCCTCGTCCTCATCGGTGATACACGGAAGGCTACGCAGGCGGCGGTTTGTAAGCAACCTCGGGAGACAAGCGCGTGTCGAACCGTAGACCACGCGGTGCCGGCCGCGACGGTCAGCCAAGCGTCAGGGACTGAAGTCCCTGCCTTGTATCTTAGAGGCGGGATCGCCGGCTGGCAGATCGTCCCTGGCTCGGTCTTCGAGACCGCATGGTAGCCTGGTCG
>Ga0209382_10001344_pt1 | contig 38857 bp, 37 predicted proteins | sample SoiMetdeltSBSDD5_FD_187599 | JGI IMG/M metagenome (GOLD analysis project Ga0209382, IMG submission 187599) | Bulk soil microbial communities from a Populus tree surrounding site in Tennessee, USA - Soil MetaG P. deltoides SBSDD5 (SPAdes) (version 2) | ecosystem: Environmental > Terrestrial >... | reverse complement strand
CCGGCTGCCGACTGCTGCGGGGACGATGCCTCCTCGCCGCCCTGCTGCACCCGCCGCCACGCGGTGACGAAGACATAGGCCGAGGTCAGCATCAAGACGAACCCGACCACAGCGACCACCGTCAGAGCGGAGATCGCGCCGATCATCAGGGCAGCCACGCCGACCAGGAAACCCAGAACGGCCAGAATCGCATGCCGACGGCTGCGAGCAACAAGGGCCGATCCACGCAGTGCCGAGGCGAACTTCGGGTCCTCGGCTACGAGCGCCTGCTCCATCTGCTCGAGCAGCCGCTGTTCCTCTTCAGACAGCGGCACCGTGTCCTCCTGCAACCTGCTGCGGGTATCAGTCGGTCCGGATACCCCGTATACACAGTCTAGGCAGCGGCACGGCATCCGGAAACCCGGGACCGGGGAATGTCGCGGATGCTGACAACCTTTCCCCTGCCCAAAGCGTCATTGAGGTGCGTCGATACTCTGACGCGCCGGCTGGGTCACTCTCGGGGGTGGCCGGACTGCACACGGAGGATCCCATGAACAAGGGCGGGCGATTCGTCGTCTCCGCAGCTCTCGCGGCGGGGCTGACGGCGGGAACACTGGCCGCGACCACGACCGGCGCCACGGGGGCGGCAACCGGCCAGCAGGCGACCACCGTCGCCGCCGTTCAGGCCGCTGGCCCCAACGTCTTCAAGCCACGGGCCCGATTCGCCCGGGAGTTCACCCGGCGCGGCGATCGCGACACGTCCACGTCGCATATCGAACACGTCCGAGAGCTGCAGTACCGGCTGCACTGGGCCAACGTCTACAACGGCCCGGTGACTGGCACGTTCGCCAACCGGACGTTCCATGCCGTCAAGCGCTTCCAGCGCAAGCACCACCTGAAGGCCACCGGCAAGGTCAACGCCCGGACCTGGGCGAAGCTGATCCCCGCGACGGTCCGCGGTCGCCACTCCATCCCGCCGTCGTGCAAGCGCAAGGGCTGGCACGCCTGCTACGACCGCCAGCGTCACCAGGTGACCCTGTGGAAGGGCGGAACGCTCTGGAACTCGTGGCTGGTCCGCGGCGGCTCGTCGTCGACCCCCACCCGGGTCGGCAAGTTCAAGGTCTTCTACCGGGACAAGGACCACGTCAGCAGCCTGTTCCACACGCCGATGCCGTACTCGCAGTTCTTCTCGGGCGGCCAAGCCTTCCACGGTTCGGTCCTGATGATGGATCCGTTCGTCGATCACAGCCACGGCTGCGTCAACATGTACCGCGAGGACGCCCGCCAGCTGTGGAAGCTGACCGCGAGGCACCCGCTCAAGGTCCGCGTCTACGGCGCGTGGGACTGACCGGCTAGGGCGACGCCACGACGTGGAGCTGGGCGGCCACGGCCGCGAAGGCCGGCATGTCGGCGACCGACCGCTCCAGCTCCAGCAGCGCCCGCGACGCGTCCGGCTCGAGGTCGAGCACCGCGCTCGGCACCAGGTCGGCGAACACCCGGACGGCATGGACCCGATCCGCGGTGAACCCGTGGGCACGCAGCAACGCGACCACCTCGTCGGGCGTGTAGCGACGCGGCCGCGACGGCGTCACGGGGGCCGTCGTCGGAGGGGTCTCGAGGACCGATTTTGCCTCGCTCAGGTGGCCGGCCATCGCCTTGGCGAGTACGGCGGCGTAGCGGCCGGCGACCGCAACGCTCAGGACGCCGGACGGCTGCATGGCGGCATGGATCGTGTCGAGCGCATCGTCGGGGTCGTCCACCACTTCGAGTACGCCGTGGCACAGCACGACGTCGACGGTCCCGGCGTCGACATGGTCGAGCAGATCGGCCGCATCGCCTTGCACACCGCCGATCCGGTCGTCGACCCCACGCTCGGCGGCTCGCCGGTCGAGGGCGGCGAGGGCGTCCGGACTCGGGTCCACCACGGTGACCCGGTGGCCGAGCTCTGCGACCGGCACCGCGAGGCCGCCCGTACCGCCGCCGAGGTCGAGCACCAGCAGCTCGTCGCCGGCCGGATGATCCGTCGCCGCATCGATGAGCTCCCGGACCGCCGTCCAGAGGACGCCGCCGCGGACGGCCACGGGACCCGTGCCGGGGGGTTCGGCCACGTGCGTACTCCTCGCGAACGATCGGACTGGTCCGCGCACTCGGGCGCGAAGGCGACGCCCACACCTTAGTGGCCGCGCCTACGTGGAGATCCGCTCGTACTCCACGACAGCGAAGCCCTCCCCCGGCTCGCGGCCGACCTCCCGCCAGTCGCTCCAGTCGATCTCAGGGAACGACGTGTCGCCGGCCGGCTCCTGGTCGACCCAGGTCAGCACCATCCGATCGGTCCACGGGAGCGCCGCGGCGTAGACCTCCGCGCCGCCGAACACGTAGATCTCGCGATCGTGCCGGGCGCCGAGCTCCAACGCGGCATCGACGCTGTCTGCTACCAGCACGCCCTCGGCCCGCCAGTCCGGCTGCCGGGTCACGACGACCGTGGTGCGCCCCGGCAGCGCTCGTCCGATCGAGTCGAAGGTGCGCCGGCCCATCACGAGCACATGGCCCATCGTGAGTCGCTTGACCCGGGCCAGATCACCCTTGAGTCGCCAGGGCAGCCCTCCGTCGCGTCCGATGATGCCGTTGGCGGCGACCGCGGCGACGATCGTGACCGTGTACGGCTTGGTCATACGGCGATGGGTGCCTTGATCGCCGGATGCGGGTCGTAGCCGTCGATGCGTACGGACTCGATCGTGAACTCGTCGAGGTCGCGGCAGGCCGGGTCGAGCCAGAGCGTGGGCAGCTCCCGTGGCGCGCGGCCCAACTGCTCACGGGCCTGGTCGAGGTGGTTGCGGTAGAGGTGCGCGTCGCCGAGCGTGTGGACGAACTCGCCGGGCTGCAAGCCGGTCACCTGGGCGACCATGTGGGTCAGCAGGGCGTAGGACGCGATGTTGAACGGCACACCGAGGAAGAGGTCGGCGGACCGCTGATAGAGCTGGCAGGACAGTCGTCCCCCGGCCACGTAGAACTGGAACAGCGCGTGGCAGGGCGTCAGCGCCATCCGATCGAGGTCGGCGACGTTCCACGCGCTGACCACGTGCCGCCGCGAGTCGGGGTCGGTCTGGATCTGCTCGACGATGCGGCGCAGCTGGTCGATGTGGCCGCCGTCGGGCGTCGGCCAGGATCGCCACTGGTAGCCGTAGATCGGGCCGAGGTCGCCGTTGTCGTCGGCCCACTCGTCCCAGATCGTGACGCCGTGCTCCCGCAGCCATTTCACGTTGGTCTCGCCGCGCAGGAACCAGATCAACTCGGCGACGACCGACCGGACGTGGATCTTCTTGGTCGTGAGGAGCGGGAATCCAGCGTCCAGATCGAACCGCATCTGGTGGCCGAAGACGCTCAGCGTCCCGGTGCCGGTGCGGTCGTCCTTGGGCACTCCGTCGTCGAGGATTCGCTGGACCAGGTCGAGATACTGCCGCACGCGGCGACAGTAACACCGGCCGCCGACCGGCCAGACGCTCCCACGCCGGACCGTCCGGCCGCCCTCAGCGGTACTGCCAGCCGGCCAGGAACGGACGCACGCCGACCCGGTTGGCCCAGTCACTCCAGCCCGCGCTGAGCTTGTCGACCAGCGCGGGGTGGGTGGCGGCGAGATCGTGCTGCTCGGCTCGGTCATCCCGCATGTTGAACAGCTCCCAGGCGCCGGCGTACTCCGCGACGAGCTTCCACCAGCCGTGCCGGGCCGCGCGGTTCCCCTCGTGCTCCCAGTAGACCCGGCGGGACGGCGTCCAGTCCTCGACGACGCGAGGGCCCATGGCGCCGGCGAAGCTGCGGCCCTCAGGCAGCGGGATCCGTTTGCCGTTGCGGGCGCTGGGGTATCGCGCATCGCAGATGTCGACGAGCGTCGGCATCAGGTCGGTCACGTGGAGCAGCCGGTGGTCGATCCGGCCGGCCGGCAGCCGGCTCGGCCACGACACGAGGAACGGGGTGGCGAGACCGCCTTCGCCCATGAAGTGCTTGAAGGTCGAGAACGGCGTGTTGCTGGCATTGGCCCACGCCAGGCCGTAGCTGGCGAAGGTGTCGCTCGGTCCGGGCGCGATCCGCCAGAAGTTGCCCGGCCGCATCGGTCCCTTGCCCCCACTGACCGCGGAGCCGGCACTGCCGTGGCCCATCCGCTCGGCCGAAGCGCCGTTGTCGGATAGGAACATCACGATCGTGTTGTCGCGGATCTTCAGGTCGTCGAGCGCGGCCAGGACCTGCCCGACACCTCGGTCCATCGCGGTCATCTGGGCGGCGTAGACCTGCATCCGCAGGGCCTCCCAGTGATGATGCGAGGCCCGCTTCCAGGGCGGTGCCTCGGCGTCCCGCGGCGGCAGTTGGTCCACGCCCGGAATCAAGCCCGACTTGTGCAGCCGGGCGAACCGCTCGGCACGGATCTTGTCCCAGCCCTTGCCATAGGTGCCGCGATACTTCGCGATATCGCGCGGCAGCGCCTGCAGCGGGAAGTGCGGCGCCGAGTACGTCAGCAACGTGAAGAACGGCGCCCCTGACTCGGCGAAGTCGCGGATCGTGTGGACCGCTTCGTTGGTGAGCGCCTCGGTCATGTAGAAGTCGGGATTGGACGGCCGCCCGATCAGCCGAGTGTCGCGATAGAGGTTCGGCTCGAAGTACGACGACTTGCCGCTGGTCGGTCCGAACGACCGCTCGAATCCACGGGTCGCCGGAATGACACCGGTCTTGAACTGGGCGACGTGCCACTTGCCGATCAGGGCCGTGCGGTAGCCACTCGGCTCGAGCACCTCGCCGAGCGTGACGCAGTCGTCGCTGAGCCGGCCGCGGTATCCCGGCGAGCCCTCGTTCTTGGTGACGTAGCCGAGGCCGACCTGGGTCGGGTAGAGGCCGGTGAGCAGGCTCCCCCGGGTCGGCACGCAGCGTGCGTTGGTCAGCATGCCGGTGAACCGGGTGCCGGTTTGGGCCAGCCGGTCGAGATTGGGGGTCGCGATCTCGGCGCCGAAGGATCCGATGTCGGAGAATCCCATGTCGTCGGCGACGATCAGGACCACATTGGGTCGCTGCGGCGGCTTCCGGGCCGGCTGCTTCGGCTTGGCCGGCTTGGTGGGCTGCTTCGGCTTGGTCGGCTGCTGACCGCCACCCGGTGGATCACCGCCCTGATCCGGGTCGAACCGAAGGCCGATCGCGCCGGAGGCACCGACGACACCGACACCGCGCACGAAGTCGCGCCTCGAGAGGCCGCGAGACCGTGGGGTCTCCCCCATGCTCCCTCCATCCCTGTTATCCGCTGGTCTACAAAGGTCCCGAAAGGTCCCGCCGTTCCCTCAGCTTAGGCATCGTAGTCGAGCACGACACGTTCGCTGGTGGGGTGTGACTGACACGTCAGTACGTAGCCGCGTTCGACCTCATCGGGCTCGAGCGCGTAGTTGGAGTCCATGCGTACCGTACCCTCGTCCAGCCGCGCTCGGCAGGTGCCACACACGCCTCCCTTGCAGGCATATGGCGCGTCCGACCGGACCGTCAAAGCGGCCTCGATGATCGGCGGCCCGTCCGGCGCAACGCGGATCGTCGACCGCCGCCCGTCGAGCGCGAACACGACCTCGGCCGCGTCCGGGTCGTCGGCCGCCACCGGCGGTGCCACGGGCCGGGGCGCGGTGTCGACGTGGAAGAGCTCGGTGTGCAGATGGGCCGGGTCGGCGCCGCGCTTCTCGAGCACCTCGTGCAGGTCGGTGACCATGCCGTAGGGGCCGCAGAGGAACCACTCGTCGACCTGGTCGACCGGCAGCAGCGTGTCGAGGATCCGCTCCAGCCGGGCGCCGTCCAGCCGGCCCGAGAACAGCTCGACGTCCATCGACTCCTGGCTGAGCAGGTGGATCAGGTGGAACCGGTCGGCGTACTCGTCCTTGAGGTCTTCGAGGTCCTCGAGGAACATCACGCTCTTCGTGGTCCGGTTGGCGTAGAGCAGCGTGACCCGGCTCGCCGGCTCGGTCGCGAGCACCGTGGCCGCGATGGACAGGATCGGCGTGATGCCGGACCCGGCCGCGATCAGGACGTAGTGCTTGGCATGATCCGGGTCGAGCGGCGTGAAGAACCGGCCGCTCGGGGTCATGACCTCGATCTCGTCGCCGACGGCGAGTCGCTCGATGGCGTACTCGCTGAACGCGCCGCCGGGCAACCGCTTGACGCCGATCCGCAGCCGCTTCGAGCCGGCCGGGGCGCAGATCGAGTAGTTGCGGCGTACGGTGTCGCCCGCTGCGGCGGTACGCACGGTGAGGTGCTGGCCGTGGCTGAAGTCGTAGTCCGAGGCGAGCTCGGGCGGCACCTCAAAGCCGATCGCGATCGCGTCGTCGGTCAGGCGCTCGACCTCGCACACCCGCAGGGTGTGGAAGACCGAGTGCCGGCGCGTCGACGGCCGGGCGGGACTCTGCTCGGTCATAGCGCCTTGAAGTGGTCGAACGGCTCGCGGCACTGGTTGCAGCGCCACAGCGCCTTGCACGCGGTCGAGCCGAACCGACTCAGCTCCCGGGTGTCCGGCGACCCGCATCGGGGGCAGCGGACCGACAGGGTGAGCGTCACCGGGCCGGAGCGGTGCGGCGCGGCGCCCGACGGCGGTGCGATGCCGAACTCGGTGAGCTTGCGCCGCCCGTCGTCGCTGATCCAGTCGGTGGTCCACGCCGGCGCCAGAATGAGCCGGACCCGGATCCGCTCGTGGCCGGCGTCGATGAGCCGCTGCGTGATGTCGTCGCGGATGGCGTCCATCGCCGGGCAGCCGGAGTAGGTCGGAGTGATGTCGACCTCGATCGCGCCGTCGGCGGTGGAGCGTACGTCGCGCAGGATGCCGAGGTCCTCGATGGTGAGGACCGGGATCTCCGGATCGGGTACGTCTGCGACCAGATCCCGGAGCGACTGAATCGTCGTCGTCACCATTGCGCCCCCGGATGCGATCGGGCCAGATGCTGCAGCTCCGCGAGGAGATAGCCCATCTGCTCGGTGTGGATGCCGCGACGGCCGCCGCTGTGGTGGCTGGCCGGCTCGGGCTCGTCGAGGGTCGCTTCAAGGAACACGGCTCGAACGTGGGTCATCGTCGGACCGTCGAGATCGGCCGGATCGACGGCGATGCCGGCGGCGGCGAGCTCGGTGACCAGGTCGTCGGACTCGAAGAGCTCCCGGACGTAGGGCCAGATCGTGTCGAGCCCGGCCTGCATCCGCCGGTGCGACTCCTCGGTGCCGTCGCCGAGCCGGATCACCCAGGCGCCGGTGTGGTCGCGGTGGTAGGCGACCTCCTTGAGCGCCTTCGCCGCGATCGCCGCCAGCGTCTGGTCCGCGCTGTCGACCAGCCGGCTGTAGAGCTCGTACTGGTAGGACGCGAACACGAACAGCCGGGCCATCGTGGCACCGAAGTCGCCGCTGGGCAGCTCGACCAGCTGGCAGTTGCGGAACTCCCGCTCGTCGCGGAAGTACGCGAGATCGTCCTCGCTGCGTCCCGAGCCGTCGGCCTGCCCGGCGTACGTGAGCAGCGACCGGGCCTGGCCGAGCAGGTCGAGTGCCAGGTTGCCCAGCGCCAGGTCCTCCTCGAGCTCCGGCGCCGATGCGATCCACTCGCCGGTCCGCTGAGCGAGGACGAGGGCGTCGTCGCCGAGGCGCAGGGCGTACTCGCCCACGCGGGTGTCGACGGCGATCTCGCTCGAGCTCATAGGTGCTCGACCCCGTCCGGCACGTGGTAGAAGGTCGGGTGACGATAGACCTTGTCGTCGGCCGGGTCGAAGTAGGCGTCCTTCTCGTCCGGGCTGCTGGCCGCGATCTGATCGGCCGGGATCACCCAGATCGACACGCCCTCACCGCGTCGGGTGTAGACGTCGCGGGCGTTGCGCAGCGCCATCGCGGCATCGGGCGCGTGCAGGCTGCCGACATGGACGTGCGACAGTCCGCGCCTGGCGCGGACGAACACCTCCCAGAGCGGCCACGACGTGGTGCTCACGCGACCGCCTCCGCGGTCCGGCGGGCAGCCTGCTTGGCTTCGTAGGCCGCGGCGGCCTCGCGTACCCAGGCTCCCTCGTCGTGAGCCCGGCGCCGATGCGCGATCCGCTGCGCGTTGCACGGGCCGTTGCCCTTGATGACCTCGAAAAGCTCGGTGAAGTCGATCTCGCCGTACTCCCAGTGGCCGGTCTCGGCGTTCCAGGTCAGGTCGGGATCGGGCAGCGTCAGCTCGAGCGCCTGGGCCTGCGGCACGGTCATGTCGACGAAGCGCTGGCGCAGCTCGTCGTTGGTGAACCGCTTGATCCCCCATCGGCCCGACTGCGCGGTGTGGGTCGACTCGGCGTCCGGCGGGCCGAACATCATGAGGCTCGGCCACCACCAGCGGTCGACCGCGTCCTGCGCCATCGCCTTCTGCGCTGGGGTGCCGTGGCTCAGCGTCCAGAGGATCTCGAAGCCCTGGCGCTGGTGGAACGACTCCTCCTTGCAGATCCGGACCATCGCGCGGGCATAGGGACCGTAGGAGCAACGGCACAGCGGCACCTGGTTGGTGATCGCGGCGCCGTCGACGAGCCAGCCGATCGCGCCCATGTCGGCCCATGTCAGCGTCGGGTAGTTGAAGATCGAGGAGTACTTCTGCTTGCCCGCGATCAGCAGCTCGACGAGCTCGGACCGGTCGACGCCAAGTGTTTCGGCCGCGGCGTAGAGGTAGAGCCCGTGGCCCGCCTCGTCCTGGACCTTGGCCATCAGGATCGCCTTGCGCTTGAGGCTCGGCGCCCGGGTGATCCAGTTGCCCTCCGGCTGCATGCCGATGATCTCGGAGTGCGCGTGCTGGGCGATCTGGCGGATCAGCGTCTTGCGGTAGGCCTCGGGCATCGCGTCCCGGGGCTCGATCCGGCCGTCGGCGTCGATCAGCGCGAGGAACGTCGGGTCGTCCGGCGCGATCTCAGGCGCGGCCTCGGGGCCGTCGCGATCAGGGCCGAAGTCGTTGCCGTACACAGGTCTGGACCTCCCACGGGTCGGTCCTTCCAGCGTAGCAGGATCTGTGACAACGACGCGCATTCTGGCAGTAGCTGTGTAACACCGGCACTGTCGCGGCCGGCCACCCGCAAAGTTGGCGCATTTTCGCACCAACTCCGCGTCGAACCTGCGCTTTCACGCCAACACTTCGGCTCCTGATCCCGCGGCGGCCGGAGTACGCATGGGTGCGACGATGGGCCGGTGAGCGAGCCGAGGTCGGAGGTACGCGTACGTGTGGCCACCATGGCCGACGCGGAGGCGATCGCCCGGGTCCAGGTCGCATCGTGGCGCGAGCGGTACGACGGCGTGCTGCCGGCCGAGCTGATCGACGCGATGAACGTCGACGACTTCGCCGAGCGCTGGCGGGGCAGCCTGCATCGACCGGGCGACGCACGCAATCGTGTCCTGGTCGCACTCGACGGCGACGACGTACGCGGCTTCGCCGTCACCGGACCCGCCACGGATCCCGATGCCGACCCGATCGCCGACGGCGAGATCGCCGAGCTGACGGTCGAGCCGGACCATCGTCGGCAGGGCCACGGGTCCCGGCTCCTGCAGGCCTCGGCAGAGACGCTGCGCTCGGACCAGTTCACTCGCGGCACGGTCTGGGTCGCCGGTGCCGACGACGCCACCCGGACGTTCGTGACCGAGGCCGGCTGGGCCCCCGACGGCGCCCATCGCGAGTTGGATCTGCGAGGCGACGGAGCTGTGCGGGTCAAGCAGGTCCGCCTCCACACCGCCCTCGACTAGCAGGTTCCGGACGAAGGCGTCAGCGGCTCACCAGCCGGCGCCGAAGCAGATGAACGGCACCACGGCGTCGGAGTCGCTCTCGGCCCGCGCGGCTGCCAGTGCGACCGACGGCGGCTGCCCGACGGCGAGCCCCTCGTGAGTACGGGCGAGCACCTCGCAGGCCACGTCGTCGTCGACCCGGGCCGGTGACGCGATCACACAGGCGGTGCCGGCGTGCAGCCAGGCGACTGTCATGCCGATCGTCTCGGCGCCCCATCGCACCGCCGAGCGCCCCAGCTCACAGGCCGACAGCACGACCGTGGACGGCACCCGCGGAAGCCGGTCGATGTCGTATCCGAACCACGGCCCATCCACCAGATCGAGACCCGAGAACAGTGGGTTGTCGGCCGCATGGCGACCGTGCGAAGCGACGTGCAGCACGTCCACCTCGGCGGCCAGCGCACTCACCTCGGCCGCGACCGCATGCGGCCCGGTCAGCACCCGTACCTCTTCCCAGGCCTTCGCCGCCTGCAGCACCTCCTCCTCGGCCCGTGGCACGTCGGGACCCGACACCAGTCCGGCCCACCGCGGCATCGCGCGATCCCGCGACCGCAGCCATGACGACGCCGACCGGGCCACCGTCAGCGGCCGCTCCCCCAGCCCGGACAGCATCGACCAGGGCACTGCCACCAGGGCACCCGGCGGTACGACCACGGCCGGCCGGTCGCCGACGCAATTGGCCAGTGGCGCCCAGAGCAGGTCGGACAGGCCGTCGAGCCGCAGCCGCAGGCCGTTGAGTACGACGGTCCGCATATGCGGCGGGAGCAGCGATGCCGCGACGTCGAGGTCGGCCTGCAGACCGTCGAGCAGGGCGTTGATCGGCGCCATCGGTCCGAGCGCATGGACGACCGCGTCTTGCTCGGTCACGACGACCGCATGGATCGCGTTGTCGGCCGCGACGTACGAGATGATTGCGCCGCCCTCGGTCGGGAACGCCGCGCGTACCTCGTCGAACGTGACCGGTTCCAGGACCGTGTCGGCGCCGATGCCGTACCACGAACGCTGGCGGATCTGCTCGCGAAGCCGGGTCGCTCGTCGAGACAGCTCGGTCTTCGCCGCGCCCTTCTCGGCCTTCCGGAGGTCGAGCTGGATCCGACGCAGCTCGGCGATTGACGCTGCTGCCGTCGGATCGGCGGGCGGTCGGACCGGAGCGACCCGGCTCGCCAGTGCTCGGGCCCGCTCGAACCACTCGAAGACCACCGCCGCCCGGCCGTCCTCGACCGCCATCGACAATCCGAGACGCGCCAGGTCGCTCCCATGGCCGACCAGCGACGTCTGCAGATCGAGACTGCCGAACGACGACTGCCAGCTATGCAGGTCGTCGATCCCGGCCCGTACCTGACGCAGCGCGAGGCCAGGCCGTCCTTGCTCGACCGCCAGCTCGGCCCGTGCCTGCCGCTCGAGCAGGCGGGTCGCGATCGGTGCCGAACCGCCGATCCGCAGGCCCTCCAACTGCTGCTCGACATTGCCGAGATCGCCGACCCGGACGGCACAGCGGGCCGTCTGCAGGGTTGCCGCTCTCGCATCGTCCTTCAGGCCGTGCCGGCGGAGCGACTCGCTCAACGCCATCGCCCGACTCACAGCGTCCGGGTCGACGCGATCGGTCTCCACCTCACAGCTCAACGCGATGAGATCGGCGCGCAGGGTCCAGGCCGGGGCCCCTCGGCTGGCGAAGTGACGGGACGCGCGTCGGGCAACCTTGCGAGCCTCCTTGAAGTCGCCGGTGACCATCAGCAGCCGGGCGAGCACGAGCTCGGCCTGTCCCTGCCGATGCCGTAGCCGGCGGGCTCCGAACGCCGCCACCACACCGCGCAGGGTCTCGGCCGCATCGGACGTCAGCCCGGCGGTCGCCATCACCTCGGCCCGGTCCTGATCACAGATCGCCCTGGAGACCGAGGACAGGGGCGCCAGCTCCGGGCGGGCGGAGTCCATCCCCCGCAGCGCGTCGACAAGGTCGCCCGCGAGCATGTGGACGTAGCCGAGATTGTGCTCGGCCTTCGCCCGCAGTACGCCGCCGTCACTTTGCGGGGCCAGCCGAATGCATCGCTCGAGATCCATCCGAGCCCGAGTCAGATCCCCCGCGTCCAGATGCGCGCTTCCGCGATTCAGATACAGCCTGGCGATCTCGATCGGCTCCGACGGGTCGAGCAGCGGAAGGGCCAGGTCGAACTCCTTCAGCGCGTCGGCATGGTTGCCCGACCGCATGAGCAGCAGCGCGCGCTGCGCATGAACAAGCCCCCGTACTGCCGGACTGACGTCTGGAATGGCCAGCGCCTGATCGCACAGCGCCAGATCGTCTGCCCAGCTCCCCCTGGTCGATCCGGCGTTGGCCAGGCTCACCAGGATCCGGGCGGTCAGCTCGTCGTCGTCGGCTCGATCGAGCGCCCGGTTCAGCAACGCGCGGGCCCTGCCGTACTGTCCGGCCGCACTCTCGTCGACAGCTCGACGATGGAGCTCCGTCGCGGTCAGCACCTAGGCATCATCACCTGCGCCGAGCCGCGGCTACTACCAACTTCCGGCCCTTATCCCGGCGTTTTCCGGCGGGTCAAACGGCCCGAATTGGTAGCGAAACGGCGTTCACTTCTGCCCCCGAGGTTCATAACCGTCGGCTCACCAACCGGCACCGAAGCAGATGAACGGGACGATTGACTCCGCATCGGTCCGAGCTCGTGCCTCGGCGAGCGCCACCGCCGGCGACTGCCCGGTCGCGAGGCCATTGTGAGTGTGCGCCAGCACCTCGCAGGCGGTGTCGTCGGCGACCCGAGCCGGTGAGGCGATCACCGACGCGGTGCCGGCGTGCAGCCAGGCCACCGTCATGCCGATCGTCTCCGCTCCCCACCGAACCGCCGACCGGCCCAGCTCGCAGGCGGACAACACCACCGTCGACGGCACGCGCGGCAGCCGGTCGATGTCGTAGCCGAACCACGGTCCGTCCACCAGATCGAGACCCGAGAAGAGCGGGTTGTCGGCCGCGTGGCGACCGTGGGATGCGACATGCAGTACGTCGACCTCGGCGGCCAGCGCACTCACCTCCGGTGCGACCGCATGCGGACCGGTCAGTACTCGCGCGTCCTCCCACGCCTTCGCGGCCAGCCGTACCTCCTCCTCCGCCCGCGGCACGTCGGGTCCCGACACCAGTCCGGCCCGCCGCGGCCGGGCGCGGTCCCGTGCGCGCAGCCAGGCCGATGCCGACCGCGCCGCCGTCAGCGGCCGATCGCCGAGGCCCGGCAGCATCGACCAGGGCACGCCGACAAGCGCCCCCGGAGGCACGATCACGCTCGGCCGATCGGCCACGACGTCGGCCAACGGCGCCCACAACGCGTCCGACAGCCCGGCCAGGCGCTGGCGCAATGCAGTGGCTACCACGGCCCGCATCTCCTTCGGCAGCTGAGAGGCCGCGACATCCAGGTCGGCCTGGAGTCCGTCCAGGTACTGCTTGACCGGCTGCAGCCGCCCAAGCCCGTGCACCGTCGCCGACTGCGCGGTGACCACGACCGCATGGATCGCGCCGTCGACCGCGACGTACGAGACCAGCGCGCCGTCATGCGAGGTCAGCGCTCCCTGTACGTCCGCGAGCGTGGCCGGCTCGATCACGAGATCCGCACCAGCGCCGTACCACGCGCGCTGGCGGATCTGCTCTCGCAGCCGGGACGCCTCCCGGCTCAGCTCGGCTTTCGCGGCACCGGGCCTCGTATCCCGGAGCTCGACCTGGATCTGGCGGAGCTCGGTCAGCGCGGCCGCCGCGTCGCGATCTTCCGGGGGCCGCACCGGCACGACCCGGCTGGCCAGCGCCCGGGCCCGCTCGAACCACTCGAAGACAACCTCCGGACGACCGTCGTCGACCGCCATCGACAATCCCAGCCCGGCTAGCTCTTGGCCATGACCGACGAGCGAGGTCTGCAGGTCGAGGCTGCCGAACGACGACTGCCAGCTATGCAGATCGGCGATGCCGTCCCGCACATGGCGCAGGGCGACGGACCGCCTGTGCTGCCGCAACGCCAACTCGGCCCGAACCTGCCGCGCCAGCATGCGGGTTGCCATCGGCGACGAGGCGGCGACCCGGACCCGTCGCAGTCGAGCCGTCGCCGACTCCAACTCGCCCGTGCGTACCGAGGCATGGGTGGCGAGGAGCGCGGCGACCCGTGCGTCGTCCCGCAGCCCGTTGTTGTCCAAGGCATCCTCGAGCGCAGCCGCCTCATCCTCGATGTCGCGAATCCTCCGGCGGGATGCGAGGTCGGCTCCGAGTGCGATCAGGTCGGCGCGGAGTGCCCACACGTCACTCCCCCGGCTCCGGAACCGCCGCGCTGCTTGTCGCGCGACCCGACGCGCCTCGGTCAGGTCGTCGGTCATCAGGAGCAGCCGCGCGAGCACGAGCTCAGCTTCGGCCTGCTGCTGGCGCAGGCTCCGCGAGCCAAGCGCGACAACGGCACTCCGCAGTACGACCACAGCGTCCTCGGTAAGGCCGGCGGCGACCAAGACCTCGGCACGATCCTGGTCGCAAACCGCTGCCGCGGCTCGCGACAACTCATAGATGATTGGCCGGGCTTCGTCCATCATTCGCAGCGCAGCTGGGAGATCTCCTGCGAGCAGTTCGACATAGCCGAGGTTGTGCTCAGCCTTGGCCCCAAGGACAGGGGCCGGCACGCGACGAGCCTCGGCGATCGCTTGCTCGAAGTCGGTACGCGCCCGCTCCACATCGCCCCGCTGCAAATAGACGTTGCCACGGTTCAGGCATAGCCGGGTCAGCTCTTCGGGTTGCTCGGCGACAGAGAGCCCCGGTTCGGCTTCGGTGAAAGCCCGCAGGGCATCTGCGCTGCGCCCTGCCCGCATGAACAGCAGTCCTTGCTGCGCACGCACGAGTGCCCGGAAGTAGTCGGTCTGATTCGGATGCCGGAGCGCCTGCTCACATCGGAGCAGCCCATCGTCGACGCTTCCGCGCTCGGATTCGGCATAGGCAAGGCTGAGCTCAATCCGTGCCCGGACGTCCTCGGCGGGGCCACGTTCGAGAGCCTTCAGGAGGAGAGCGCGAGCGCGGCCGTAGCGACTGGCCTCGCCCTCTACGAGGGCGCGACGATGAAGCTCAGCGGCCGACAGCACCCCATCATGATGACTTGATTCCGGTCACCGCTTCTACCGCGTTCCAGCCACGAACCAGTGCATCCGCAGGCGGGTCCGACTGGTCCTTCGCGGGCATGTCGGGCAGCAGATGCGATGCGAGCCGACCGGCGAGCAACGGCGCCGCGAACGACGTGCCGCTCCACACCGCGAAACCGCCGCTGAAGTCGTCCGGATCGATCGCCTCGCGCTCGCGGCCGAAGGCAGTCGTGCGGGCCATCGGTTCCAGCCCGCCTTGGAACGGCGGGATGGTGCTGACGATGGCGGCGCCCGGCTGGTAGGCACGAACCCACGGCCCAGAGTTGCTGAACAATGCGGTGCTGTCGTCTGGGTTCAGCGAGCCGACGGATATCACCGGGAGACATTCGGGCCGCGTCGAAACTCCGCCACCGTCCGACCATGGTGCGAATGCCGCCGGATACATCGGCCGCGCCGTCGCATCGTTGCCCGCACTGGCGACCACAACGGTGCCGCACTCGCCCATCATCTCCAGCAGGTCGTACATCGTGGGATCGAAGAGCAGATCCTCAGGCGTCTCGTGGTAATAGCCCATCGAAAGGCTCAGCACGTCGATTGCGTGGCCGCCTTCTTCGCCAGCGGCATGCCGGCGGACGAGCTCGGCGATCTTGGTCAGTGCATCGACCAGATCGGACTCGACGATCGTGCCGTCGGACTGGATCACCCGCCACGCGAGAATGTCGGCGTCAGAGCAGCCCTGATGCACCAAGCCTGCGATGAAGGTCCCGTGACCGGCCAGGGGGTCGATCTCACCATCCAGAGATCCGGTGAGGTCGCCCCCGGACTCCGGGTCGGTATCGGGATCGGTGTAACCAATGGGCACGCCGTCGAGCGTCACGTCCTCCCGAACGATGCCGTCGAGCCACGGATGTTCGCCGCAGCCGGTGTCGAGAATGGCCACCACCGGACGCCGGACTGTCAGCTCATCTGCCCGGTGAGGGCGTGGCGCAACCACCGCAACCGGCTGACGGCCTCCACTTCCTGGCCAGCCATAGGACGCGATCGCCGGGCCGAACGGATGACCCGAGTGGAACGGGTGACCTGAGTGAAATGGATGGCCGGAGTGAAAGGGGTGACCCGAGTGGAAGGGGTGACCGGAGTGGAACGGACTCCCCTCAACCTCTGTTGTCGCGTAGAGCAGGTGGTCCAGCCCGACGCCACGCATCGCGTCCACGCCGTGCTTCGCCCTTGCATGCTGCAGCAGTTTCCAACCGTCCGGTGGAGCACCCGCCGTGCCCTTCTTCGGCCTCAGCGCAATACGAGCAACGCCAAGAGTCTGCTCCTGACCCTTGCGTCGACGCTTGACCGTGGAGCAGGTCTCCTCGTCGGCGACGTCGAGAACCCAGCCCAACTCGTCGGCGGCCTTCTCGAGCTTCGGGAGCACCTTCTTGCGGTCGGCCCCGGTCGACATGAGCAGCCGACGCGACAGGTACGCCGTCGGACGTGGCTCCGGTACGCCGTCGACGACCGTGGCGTTTTCGGGATCGAGAAAGCGAGCGCTATGGCGCTTGAGCAAGTGCTCGTGAGGGGCGGCCGGGTCGCGATCTTCCCGCGCCGCGGTCACGACAGTTCCACCAGGGGCGTCGCGAACGACTTCGCGCGTCCTTCGCCGTCGACGGCCTCGGTGAGCAGCACGAACCGGGTCAGGCCGACGCCCAACTCCGACAGGGAGAACCGGCCCGTCGCATCGACTCGCACGGTACGAGTGGAGCCCGGCTGGACCACCTTGACCGTCATCGGCTGGGCCGGGGCCACCCAACCGTCGACGCGGCAGCGCTCCGGTGCCGTCGGGCTGACGTGGAGCATGACGGTGAACTCGCCGGCCGCGAAGGTGATGGTCACCGCCTCGGCGACACTCCGGGTACCGACCAGCTCCTTGGACCGCTCGACCAGGTGCAGCATCTCGTGTTCGGCGTCGAGATCCTCCAGAGCCAGCGCGACCAGAACTCGATCGGGCAGATCCGTGGGCATGGGATCCCGCTCCTCCCACATCTCGGCAAGCTCCGAGAGCTTAACGTTTGCCTTCATCACTGATCCTTCCCCGAGTTCGTGGCGAGCAGGTCCTTGAGCTTTGCGAGGCAGCGGCCCCGGGTCGGGCCGATGCTGCCGATTGGCATTTCCAGGTCGCGAGCGATCCCGGCGTAGTCGGGACGATCGTCAAAGGCGATGATGCGCAACAGTCGCTGACATCGCGGGGACAGCTGGCCGACGGTCCCCCAGAGCCGGTCGCGTTCGTCGGCCGCGACGACATCGGAGTCGGCCCCCGGACTGATGTCCGCCTCGCGGGCCAGCTCGTCGTCCTCGACCGGTAGCAGTTTGCCGCTCGTACGCGACACCCGCCACGCCTCTCGCCGTGCCGTCGTCGTCAGCCAGGACGACACCGCCTGCGGGTCCTCGATCGTGTCGGACTTGCGTACGAGCGTGAGCCAGGTCGTCTGGACGACGTCCTCGGACTGGTGCCGGTCGAGTCCGTAGGCACGGACTACCTGCCACAACACCGGAGTCAGCGTTCGTACCAGGTCGTCCAGGGCCGCGGAATCGCCGTCGAGCCAGCGCCGGAAGTGATCGGCCGCCGCTGCCCAACGCGATGTCCCCGCCTCCGGTCGAGTAGTGCTCACGGGCCCTCCTTGCTTTGGGCGCGCTGCCCCTTCGCGTGCGCCCACACTAGAAGGAGAAGGGTCCTCATGGGCTGATACACCCGATCGGCCACGGTGACAGACAGTGACGAAAACGGCGTAAGATGCCCAATGTGCGGCGTCGCATCGCGCGAATCCTCGTCGGCCTGATCGCCGGCCTGCCGCTCCTCGCCGCCGAGGCACCCGCTGTGGCCGCGCCACCACCGGCCCAGCCGGCCGCGTCCGACGCCGGCTCCCGGGCCACCCCACTCCGCCGATTCGCTCCCGCCGTCTGGCTGGCCAAGCAGGAGTCGTTCCGGCCGATCTCGGCGCACCGGTTCATTCAAGCGAGCAAGCTGCGCTGGAGCCACGACAGCGGATGCGCCGACGACACCATCGACCCGACGCCGTCGGCCGGTCGGATGAGCGGCCGCACCGGCCGGGTCTATCGGCATCGTGGCAAGGGGACCTGGTACCACGGCTGCGAGCACGGTGGACGCTTCTACAAGTCGACCGAGTGGACGCCGCCCCGTCGAGGCTCGGTCGCCGACGAGAACGAGGGGTTCTTCCTCGACCTGCCCGACGCGAGGCACCACGGCGGCGGGATCGGATCGCCCACGTACGTCCAGCGCGTCGGCCGACACGGTCGGACCCTGCTGTACTGGTTCGCCTACGGCTGGAACCAGGCCACGGCGGGGGCGAATCACGAAGGCGACTGGGAGCGCATCGCGGTCCGGCGCGGGAGCGGTGGCCGACCGCTGAAGGTGACGTTCTGGCGCCACAAGGGCCCGTGCTACCTCCCGTGGCGCCGGGTCCATCGAGACCACGGCCACCCTGTCGTGTTCTCGGCCAAGGGCACCCACGCGTCCTACGCCCGGCCCGGCAAGCACAAGGTCGTCCTCAACGACCTGCCTGACTGGACCGACCACACCAGCCGCGGGAAGTTGTGGAAGACCTGGCAGCACCTGGCGCACGTCAAGCGCCAGACCTGGTGGGGCTACGGCGGCGCATGGGGCGAGACCGGCGAGTACGGCGCGACGTCCGGCCCGGGCGGCCCAAGTCCGGCGCGGCCGAATCCATGGAGTGGGATCTTCACCAACGACCGCTGCTGATCGACGCCGTCAGGCCAGACCGAGCACGTGATCGAGCCCGACGGTGAGGCCCGGCCGGTCGCCGACGGCCCGGATCGCGGCGACGACACCGGGCATGAACGACTCCCGGTTGGTCGAGTCGTGCCGGATCGTGAGCGTCTCGCCGGGGCCGCCCAGCAGCACCTCCTGGTGTGCCAGCAGGCCTCGCAGCCGGACGCTGTGCACCCGTACGCCATCGATGTGGGCGCCGCGGGCACCCGGCGACTCCGACGTCGTCGCGTCTGGCATGGCGGGCAGACCGGCATCGGCGCGGGCCGCAGCCACGATCTCGGCCGTCCGCTGGGCGGTGCCGGATGGGGCATCGGCCTTGCCCGGATGGTGCAGCTCCACGATCTCGACCGACTCGAAGAACCGGGCTGCCTCGCCGGCGAACCGGGTCATCAGCACGGCGCCGATCGAGAAGTTCGGCACGATCAGCACGCCAGTGCCCGGCGCGCCCCGCAGCCAGTCCCGGACCAGCTCCAGCCGCTCCTCGTCGAAGCCGGAGGTGCCGACGACGGCGTGCACGCCGTGATCGACGCACCAGGCGATGTGGTCCATGACGACGTCCGGACGGGTGAAGTCGACCGCGACGCCGACATCGGCGTCGGCCAGGCGACTCAGCTCATCCCCACGATCGACCCGAGCGGCCAGGTCCATCCCGTCGGCGTCGTCGACGGCCTGGCAGGTCTGGGCGCCCATCCGCCCCGAGGCGCCGAGGACTCCGACCCGGATCTTCGTCTGCTCGGTCACGCGGCGATGATCCCACGCAGCATGTCCAGGCCGTCCCACGCCTCGACGTACGACGTCGTCAGCGGCGACAGGCCCAATCGGATCAGGTCGGGGTTGCGGAAGTCGGGGATGACGCCCTGCTTGATCAGCCGGTCGGTGAGCGACCGAGCCTCCGGATGGCGGACCGTGACGTGGCTCCCCCGCTGGGCCGACTCCCGTGGCGACACGACCTCCGCGCCGGCCGGAGTCAGCCAGTCGTCGGCGAGTCGGGTGACCAGGTCGGTCAGCGCGATCGACTTGGCGCGGATCCGATCCAGTCCGGCCTCGCCGACCAGGCGTACTCCCTCGTCCACCGCGATCAGACCCGGCACGTTCGGCGTCCCCGACAGCATCCGCCGAATGCTGGTCGCCGGCTCGTACCTCGGCCCCATCGCGAAGACGTCCTCGGCGCCGAACCAGCCCTCGATCGGCTGCCGTACGTCTGCCAGGTGGCGGGCCGCGACATAGAGGAACGCCGGGGCGCCCGGACCGGCGTTGAGGTACTTGTACGTGCATCCGACGGCGAAGTCGACCTGCGCCGCGTCCAGCCCGACCGGCACGATGCCCGCCGAGTGGCACAGATCCCACACCGTCAGTGCACCGGCGTCGTGGACGAGCTCAGTGAGCCCGGCGAGATCGGCCAGGGCGCCGGTCCGATAGTCCGCCTGGCAGGCGACGACGATGGCGGTCCTGGATGAGAGCACCGGCTCGATCGTCTCGGCGGTCACGCCGTACGCACCTGGCCTCACCCAGCGCACGGTCAGGCCGCGCTGCTCCGCGACGGCGGTCACCAGATAGCGGTCGGTCGGGAAGTTGGCGTCGTCGATGACGATCTCGGTCCGATCGGGACGCAACGCGGCCGCGGCATGCAGCAGCTTGAACAGGTTGACCGACGTCGAGTCGGCCACGACGACCTGGCCGCTGTCGGCGCCGAGGACGGTGGAGCCGAGCCGGTCGCCGACGGCGGTCGGCAGGTCGGCCCACCCTTCGGTCCAGCCCCGGATCAGCCGGCCCGCCCACTCCTCGTCGAGCATCGCGCGCAGCCGTTCCAGCGTGGCCTTCGGCGGCCGGCCGAGCGAGTTGCCGTCGAGGTAGGCGATCGGGTCGGGTCCGATCGCGAACCGGTCGCGGAACTCCCCCAGTGGGTCGGCCGCGTCGAGGCCCAGCATCTCCTCGCGCTTCGGCGTCTCACCCATCCGTCGCGCCGATCTCGGTGCGCACCTGCAGCAGCTCCGGGAAGAAGGTCAGCTCGAGTGCCTGCTTGAGGAATCCGACGCCGGACGAGCCACCGGTCCCCCGCTTGTAGCCGATGACTCGCTCGACCGTCTTGAGGTGGCGGAACCGCCACAGCTGGAAGCTCTCCTCCACATCGACGAGTTCCTCGCAGGTCTCGTACGCCGCCCAGTGCCCGCTCGGGTCGGCGTAGATCCGGCGGAGCACCTCAACGACGCCGGAATCGGCCTCGTACGGCTGGGTCCAGTCCCGCTCGACCCGGTCCGGCGGCACGTCGTGACCCTCGCGGGCGAGGTAGCGGAGGAACTCGTCGTAGAGGCTCGGCGCGTTCAGATCGCGGGTGAGCGCCTCGTAGGCGACCGGATCGTGGCGGAACACCCGGACCATCCCCGGATGCTTGTTGCCGAGCAGGAACTCGACCGTGCGGTACTGCGCCGACTGGAAGCCCGACGCCTGTCCGAGCTTGCCGCGAAACTGCGCGTACTCGATCGGGGTCAATGTCTCGAGCACCGACCACTGCTCGAACATCTGCCGCTGGATGTGCTTGATCCGGGCCAGCCGCTTGAGCGCCGGCGCGAGGTCGTCGGCGGCCAGCAGCCGCATCGCCGACCGCAGCTCGTGGATCAGCAGCTTCAGCCACAGCTCGGTCACCTGGTGCTGGACGATGAACAGCATCTCGTCGTGGTGGTCCGACAACGGATGCTGCGCGTCGAGGAGGGAGTCCAGGTGGAGATAGCCGGAGTACGTCAGCGCACCGGCAAGATCGGTCCGTACCCCCTCCTCCAGGGGCCGGAAACTCGGCTGTCCACTCATCGTCGCGAGCCTACCCAGCCGATCGGCTTGTCAGGGTGATGTCAGGGTGACGTCCCTGGCAGCGATTTGCCCGAACCGACAAGGTTGTGCGGACGGGGACCTGTGCGGGTGGCACATGGAGTTCAGGGCCGCGGCCGCTCCTCAGGTCTAGCTCCGGGTTCGTCGCCCGGCCGGTGGCCACCGGCCGGGTGGCGAACCACTCTCGTCCCCTTCGGACTCCTGCCGTTGCAAGGGAGGACTATGACCGTCGAGACCTTGCTGCCCGGCTTGAACGAGGCCTTTCGGGGTCAGCTCATCCGGCCCGGCGATGCCGAGTACGACGCCACCCGTGCGGTCTTCAACGGCACGGTCGACAAGCGTCCGGCACTCATCGTCCGTCCCTCCGGGTCCGCCGACGTCGTCGACGCCGTCAAGTACGCCAAGCAGCGCGGCCTGCCCGTCGCGGTCCGCTGCGGGGGCCACAGCGTGGCCGGCAAGAGCGCGACCGACGGCGGCGTCCTGATCGACCTCCGCAGCCTCAAAGGCGTCCACGTCGATCCTGAGACCTGGACGGCGTACTGCAACGGCGGCGTCCTGTGGGGTGAGTTCGACCGGGAGACCCAGACCTTCGGCCTCGCGACCCCGGGGGGCCGGATGTCGACGACGGGAGTCGGCGGCTTCACCCTCGGCGGCGGGTACGGCTGGCTCTCCCCCACCTACGGGCTGGCCTGCGACAACCTGCTCTCGGTCGACGTCGTCACCGCCGACGGCCGGCTCGTGACGGCCAGCGAGGACGTCAACCCCGACCTGTTCTGGGGACTGCGTGGCGGCGGTGGCAACTTCGGCGTCGTCACGTCCTACCGCTTCCGGCTGCACCCGGTGGGGCCGATCGTCCGCGCCGGGCTGCTCGTCTACGCGGCAGACCGGGCCGAGACGGTGCTGCGGTCCTATCGCGACTACGTCGCCACCGCGCCAGAAGAGCTGTCCACGGCCGCTGCGATGGCGATGATGCCGGCCGCGCCGTTCGTGCCGCCGGACCTGGTCGGCAAGCCGGTGCTCGGCATCCTGGTGATGTATGTCGGCGAGCCGGACGACGGCGTCGACCCGATCGAGCCGCTCACCGAGTTCGACGGGCTGCTGATGAACCTGGTCGAGCCGACGACGTACCTCGGCTTCCAGGCGATGCTCGATCCGTCCTTCCCCGAGGGCTGCCTGAACTACTGGCGCGGCCATCACATGACCGGCCTCAGCGACGACGCGATCGACGCGTTCGCGATGCTCGGACGGCAGATCCCGTCGGAGATGACGCAGCTGATCCTGTTCCACACCGGCGGCGCCGTGAGCGGCGTTCCGGACGACGCGATGGCGGCCAGCCACCGCGACGCCGTCTACATGGCGCACCCGCTCGCGGTCTGGACGGATCCGGCAGAGTCGGATCGGCATCGGGAGTGGGTCGATGCATGCACCGCCGCGCTGGCGCCGGACCTGACCGGCGGCCTCTACCTCAACTTCGAGCCGGACGACGACGAGGACCGGGTACGGGCCGGATTCGACGCCGACACGTACGCCCGTCTGGTCGAAATCAAGGACGCGTGGGATCCGGACAATCTGTTCCGCGAGAATCTCAACGTCAAGCCATCCAAAACCAGACCGCAGAATCCGGGCTGACCTGTAACACACCGGGCCCCACCAGCGATAACGAGGACGGGAGGGAAACCATGACTGTGATCGCCTGGACACCCGAGTCGGACGTCGGCACTGCCATTGACCCGGCGGGCGATCGGTCGGTATGGGACTACGTACCCTCGGTCACCAAGACCTTCCTGCTCGAGCCGGAAGGCTATCGCGCCTGGAAGGCCGCCCGCGCCGACGCCGTCCCCAAGGAGGCCGAGCGCCGCTGGAACCGGCTGGCCACCGTCGCCGCCGCGGCCGCCGTACGCGCGCTGCGCCGCACGCCGGCCAACCGCGGGCGGCTGTCCAGTGTCGAGCGATGGACCCTCGAGCCGGACGTCGTCTCGCTCGACCCGACCGACCTCGCCGTCGTCCTGTTCGCCGCCAAGGTCGCTGCCCACACCGAGGACATCGACGAGAGCGACGTCGACTCGCTTCGGGCGCACGGACTCGCCGACGAACAGGTCTTCGACATCGCACTCGCCGCGGCGGCCAGCTGCTTCTTCGCCGACGCGTCCGACTCCGCCGTACGCTGACCTGCCCGCTCGGATCAGGCGCCGACCGGATAGCCCTCCGCCACCGCATGCAGCGGTGCCCGCGAGCCGGCATCCCATGCCCTGGTGAACGCAGCGCGGTCGAGCGTCTTGCGGATCGCCGCCACACACGCGTCGAGCTCGACCGCCTCGCACGGCGGCACCGGAGCACCGATCGCGTCGCGTACGGCGGCCGCCGCACTGACCAGGTAGGTGGCGTACTCGGCTCGGCCCCGCATGGTCGCGACCTCGGCCAATGCCTCGATGACACTGGCCATCCGCCACCGGTCGCCGAGGTCGCGATGCTCGGCGAGGCTCTCGTCCAGCAGGTGTACGGCACGCTCGTTGTGGCCGCGACGCAGCTCGACGACACCGAGCTGGTTGAGTGACCAGGCGATGCCCTCGCGGTAGCCCAGCTCCTGCGACAGACTCAGGCTCTCGCACAGCTTGTCGTCCGCGTCGGCGAGATCGCCGCGGTAGAGGGACACCACGCCGAGACTGATCAGCGACCAGGCGATCCCCTCCCCGTCGCCGAGATCCCGGAAGCTCTCGAGGGCCGCTCCGCACTCCTCGCCCGCAGTCGCCAGATCGCCGCGCAGCCAGGCGATGAACCCGAGATGGTTGCGGGACCAGGCTAGGCCGGAGTGGTCGGCGATCTCGGAGCGGAGCCGCTCAGCCTCGCGATGCAGCTTCTCGGCCCCGTCGTAGTCCGCGCGCTCGCGGGCGATGCTTCCGAGCCGCTGCAGGCAGTCGGCCGTCTCCACCAGCCGATCGTGCGCCCGATAGTGGCTCAGCGCCTCCTCGATCGATCTGGTCGCCAGGTCGTACTCACACTGGAGGAACGCCAGCATGCCGACGCCGAGGATCGCCTTGGCCCGGATCTCCCAGTCGTCGGCGGGACCGAGCTCCAGGGCCGTCTCGAGCCACTCGCGGCCCTCGGTGTAGTGCCCGCGCAGGTAGCAGAAGTACCACAGAGAGCCGGCCAGCCGGAGCGCCAGATCCGCCTCGCCCTGCGACACGGCCCATTTCAGGGCGCTCCGGATGTTGTCCAGCTCCTCGCCGACGAGGTGGAGCCAGGCCATCTGGTCGCTGGTCCGCAGCTCGGAGTCGGCCACTTCGAGCACTGCGGCGTAGTGCCGGGCGTGCCGCTCCGCGACGGCGTCGGCGAGGTTCTGCTCGTCGAGCCGGGCCAGGGCGTAGTCGCGGATGGCCGACAGGATGTCGTAGCGCGCCTCCGCGCCCTCTCGCCGGACGAAGACGAGCGACCGATCGACCAACCGCCCGACCAGCTCGAGCACGTCCGGCTCGTCCGGTCCGAGGTCGGCACAGACCGCCTCGGCGGCGTCCAGGGTCCAGCCGCCGACGAAGACCGCGAGCGCGGCCAGACAGCGCTGATCGGCCGGCTCCAGCAGGTCGTAGCTCCAGGAGATCGCGGCCCGCATGGTGCGATGGCGTGCCGGGCCGGACCGATCGCCGCCGCGCAGGATGCCGAACGACTCGTCGAGCTCGCGGGCGAGCTGACGGACCGTGAGCACGTTGAGCCGGGCGGCGGCCAGCTCGATGGCCAACGGCATGCCGTCCAGGCGACGCACCACATGGGCGACCTCGGGCATGGCGTCGTCGATCGAGTCCACCCCGCGAGCGGCCGCCCGGGCGAGGAACAGCCGCACCGCCGGCGACCCGACCAGGCGCTCGGCCGGAGTGTCCGGTGGCGGCAACGCGAGCGGGCGCACGACCTGCACCGCCTCCCCCGCCACTCCCAACAGCTCGCGGCTGGTCGCCAGCACCCGGAGCTCCGGGCACCGACCGAGCAGCGCGGCGGTCATCGCCGCGCTCTCCTCGATCACGTGCTCGCAGTTGTCCAGCACGATCAGCGTCCGGCGGCTGGCGATCGAGGTGGCGATCAGGTCGAGCGGGTCGGCGCCGGGCATCGGCCGTAACCCGAGCGCGGCTGCCGTGGTGCTGGCCACCGAGGACCCCGCGACCACCGGCTCCAGCGACACCCAGCAGGCCATCGCGCCCAGCCGGTCGGCGGACGCCTGTGCCAAGGCCGCAGCCAGCCGGGTCTTGCCGATTCCCCCCGGTCCGGTGAGGGTCAGCAGACGGGTCGGCGTCTCGGTCAGCCGGAGTACGGCGTCGGACATCTCGGCCGCGCGGCCGATCATCTCGTTGGTCGGCGCCGGCGGCGGGACGCAGCGGACGGCATCCTCGGCCGGACCCGCGGCAGTGTCGAGGAACGTGATGCGATCCGCGGTGTCGAGGCCGAGCGCATCGGCGAGCATCCGGGCCGTGAGCGGGCGGGGGGCGCGCCGCCGGCCGCGTTCGAGTGCCGCGACCGCGTCGACGCTCAGTCCGGCGCGCTGGGCGAGCTCCTCCTGGGACAGACCGCTGGCCCGGCGGTGCTGGCGCAGCAGCCGACCGAACTCGGGTCCGTCAACGGCTTCCGAGTTTCCCTGAGTCCGTCCAGAGACCACCCGTTTGTTCCCGTCTCCTCCGCGCCACCGTTCCTGTCCTCCCAGGTCACGGTAATCCGCAAGGCGCGAGATTGTCAGCCGACAAGAGGCCGTGGCGAGACGGCATCTGCCTGGTGGGGGCGCTGCTAGGCGACCGCGCCGGCGAACCGGGAGGGGTCGTCGAACGGTCCGACGATGGCCAGCGCCGGTGTCGCCGCGAGCAGATCGGCGGCCAGGTCGCGTACGTCGTCGAGGGTGACGGCGTCGATCCGGGTCAGCACCTCGTCGATGCTCGGCAGCTCGCCGTGGAGCAGGTCGGCCTTGCCGATCCGGCTCATGCGCGAGCCCGAGTCCTCCAGGCCGAGCACGACGCTGCCGCGGAGCTGGCCCTTGCCGCGCTCCAGCTCGGCCGCGCTGATGCCATGCTCAGAGACCTGGATGAGCTGCTCACGGACCAGTGAGAGGACGTCGTCGACCTTCGCCGGGGCGCAGCCTGCGTAGACGCCGAGCAGCCCGGCGTCGGCGTAGTTGGACGCATAGGAGTAGACCGCGTAAGCCAGGCCGCGCTTCTCGCGCACCTCCTGGAACAACCGCGACGACATGCCGCCGCCGAGCGCCGCATTGAGCACTCCGGCCGCGTGCCGGCGCTCGTCGCCTCGCCGGAGGCCCGGCAGACCCAGCACCAGGTTGGCCTGCTCGGTCTGCCGTGTGACCAGGCTGGCCCCGAGACCGAACGGCGCCGATGCGCCGCCCCGTCGCGGTGCCTGCGGCCGGATCGAGTCGTCGGCGAGGAACCCGCCGAGCCCGAAGGCGCGACGCACCAGGCGCACGACCTGGCGGTGCTCGACGTTGCCGGCGACCGCGACGACGATGGCGTCGGACCGGTAGCGGCGGCGGTAGTAGCCTGCGATCTGGGTGCGGGTCAGGCTCCGGATCGACTCCGGCGGACCCGCGATCGGGCGGCCCAGCGGACTGTCACCCCAGACCCGCGACGCGATCAGGTTGTGCACCACGTCGTCGGGGTCGTCGTCGTTCATGGCGATCTCTTCGAGGATCACCCCGCGCTCGGACTCGACGTCGATGCCGGCCAGCTGCGAGCTGGTGACCATGTCGGCCACCGTCTCGACCGCGAGCGGCAGGTCGGCGTCGATCACCCGGGCGTGGAAGCAGGTGTACTCCTTGGCGGTGAACGCGTTCATCTCGCCGCCGACCGCGTCCAACGCCTCGGAGATGTCCAACGCCGATCGGTTCGGCGTCCCCTTGAAGAGCAGGTGCTCGAGGAAGTGGGAGGCGCCCGCCAGGCTGGGCGCCTCGTCGCGCGACCCCACGCCGACCCAGATACCGAGGGATGCCGAGCGGACGCCCGGCATCGCCTCGGTGATGACCCGCAGGCCGCCCGGCAGCACCGTACGCCGCACCAGGCCGCCGTCGTCGGCGCCAAGGAGCGTACGAGTACTGCCGATCGGCTGGTCGGCGTCGAGCCGGCGTGCCGTCACTGGGTCGAAGCCGCCGACTCGGCACTGCTCGACCCGGCCGACTCCTCGGCCGCCTTGGCCTCGTCCTCCGGGACCGCGATCAGCGACAGCTTGCCGCGGTCGTCGATCTCGGCGATCTCGACCTGGAGCTTCTGGCCCACGCTCACGACGTCTTCGATGTTCTCGACCCGCTTGCCGCCGGCGAGGGCCCGCAGCTTGCTGATGTGCAGCAGGCCGTCCTTGCCGGGAAGCAGCGAGACGAAGGCGCCGAAGTTCATGATCTTGACGACCGTGCCGAGGTAGCGCTCGCCGACCTCGGGCATCGTCGGGTTGGCGATCGCGTTGATCGCCGACCGCGCCGCCTCGGCCGCCTCGCCGGTCTCGGCGCCGACGTAGATCGTGCCGTCGTCCTCGATCGTGATGTCGGCTCCGGTGTCGTCCTGGATCTGATTGATGACCTTGCCCTTGGGCCCGATCACCTCGCCGATCTTGTCGACCGGGACCCGCATCGTGATGATCCGCGGTGCGTACGGCGACATCTCGTCCGGACCGTCGATGGCCTCGGTCATGACGTCGAGGATCGCCAGGCGAGCGTCCCGCGCCTGCTTGAGCGCGGCCGCCAGGACCGACGCCGGAATGCCGTCGAGCTTGGTGTCGAGCTGCAGCGCGGTCACGAACTCCCGCGTGCCGGCGACCTTGAAGTCCATGTCGCCGAACGCGTCCTCGGCACCGAGGATGTCGGTGAGCGTGACGTACTCGGTGTCGCCGTTGACCTCACCGGAGATCAGGCCCATCGCGATGCCCGCGACCGGAGCCCGCAGCGGGACACCGGCGTTGAGCAGGCCCATCGTCGAGGCGCAGACCGAGCCCATCGACGTCGAGCCGTTGGAGCCGAGCGCCTCGGAGACCTGCCGGATCGCGTAGGGGAACTCCTCACGCGTCGGCAGCACCGGGAGCAGCGCCCGGCCGGCCAGCGCGCCGTGGCCGATCTCGCGCCGCTTGGGCGAGCCGACCCGGCCGGTCTCACCGGTCGAGAACGGGGGCATGTTGTAGTTGTGCATGTAGCGCCGCGTCGTCTCCGGCGACAGCGTGTCGAGCTTCTGCTCGAGGCCGAGCATGTTGAGGGTCGTGATGCCCATGATCTGGGTCTCGCCCCGCTCGAACAGCGCCGAGCCGTGCACCCGCGGCACCACGCCGACCTCGGCCGACAGGGTACGGATGTCGGCCAGGCCACGGCCGTCGATGCGGACCTTCTCGCGAAGCACGCGGTCGCGGACGAGCTCCTTGGTCAGCGCCCGAAGCGCCTCGCCGAGCTCCTTCTCGCGGCCCTCGAAGTCGGCGCCGAGCTTGTCGAGCACGGCCACCTTGATCTCGTCGAGCTTGGTCTCGCGCTCGGCCTTGCCGGCGATCGTCAGCGCGGCCGCCAGGTCGTCGCGGGCCGCCGACTCGACAGCGCCGAAGGCGTCGTCCTCATAGTCGCGGAAGCGCGGGTACTCACGCTCCGGCGCCGTCGCGGTCTCGGCGATCTGCTGCTGAGCGGCGCACAGCTGCTTGATAAAGGGCTTGGCCGCCTCGAGGCCTTCGGCGACGAGCTCCTCGGTGGGGGCGTTCGCGCCACCCTGCACGAGGTTCCACGTCGACTCGGTGGACTCGGCCTCGACCATCATGATCGCGACGTCGCCGTCCTCGAGGACACGCCCGGCCACGACCATGTCGAAGACCGCGTCCTCGAGCTGGCTGTGAGTCGGGAACGCGACCCACTGGCCCTCGATCAGCGCCACCCGGGTGCCGCCGATCGGGCCGGAGAACGGCAGACCTGCGATCTGGGTCGACGCCGATGCCGCGTTGATCGCGAGCACGTCGTAGGCGTGGTCGGGGTCGAGCGCCATCACGGTGATGACGACCTGGACCTCGTTGCGCAGACCCTTGGCGAAGGTCGGCCGCAGCGGCCGGTCGATCAGGCGGCAGGTGAGGATCGCGTCCTCGCTCGGCCGGCCCTCACGACGGAAGAACGAGCCGGGGATGCGCCCGGCGGCGTACATGCGCTCCTCGACGTCGACCGTCAACGGGAAGAAGTCGAGGTGCTCCTTGGGGTTCTTGCTGGCCGTCGTGGCCGACAGCAGCATGGTGCCGTCGTCCAGGTACGCCGCGACCGAGCCGGCCGCCTGACGGGCGAGCCGACCGGTTTCGAAGCGGATGGTGCGAGTGCCGAAGCGTCCGTTGTCCAGGACGGTCTCGGCTACGGAAAGGTTGGGTCCCTCCACGGGATACCCCTCTCTGGTCTCGCGGAGCAGGCCACGAGGCTGCCGGTCCATCGCCAGGATGCGTGCCGGTCTTCGATCGAGGCGGGCGGCGTCGACGACAGGCCGACTCCGCACGCCACTACCGAGGACCGGCCAGCCGTACCGACTCGCCGAAGCTGCTCCGCAGTGGATTCAGTGCTGTTCAGTTGTGGCGTGTACACAAGTGAGCGGCCGCTCCGAGGAGGGCCGCTGCAGGTGGGTCACTTCCGTAGACCGAGTCGTTCGATCAGGGCTCGGTAACGCTCGATGTCGGTGTCATGCAGGTAGTTGAGCAACCGGCGACGACGACCGACGAGCAGCAACAGGCCACGACGACTGTGGTGGTCGTGCTGGTGCTCCTTGAGATGCTCGGTCAGATGCGAGATCCGATGCGTGAGCAGAGCGACCTGAACCTCCGGGGATCCGGTGTCGCCCTCGCCCATGGCGTATTCGTCGATGATCTTCTGCTTGGTCGCGACGTCAAGCGACACGCGAACTCCCTTCAAAGGATTCATTGCGCGGCGCGCCGGGGCCTGTTCACCCGGGCACTGTGATTCCGCGGCCGGTCTACGGCGCGGCCAGGGTATCAGCGTGTTACCGCTTAGCCCTAATTCGCCACGTCCTGACAACCGTGCGGGCGGCCGAAGAATTCCCGGTCGAATCGGTCCAGACGCCAACAGCTAGCCCCTCGCCGCCGCCTCGTCCTCCCGGCGCAGCGTCTCGTACACGGTGTAGACGCCGATCGCCTGCTCCAGCTCCCGGGACAGGCTGGCGAAGAACTGCTCGCGGTAGGTCGAGTCGGTGACGGCGTACACCGTGAAGTAGAGCCCGGCGAACGCGGCGAGGAACACCGACACCTGGAAGAGCTCGTTGGTGATCGGCAGCCAGGGGCCGACTGACGGCAGACCGTGCGTGGGGTGGCCCAACCAGGTGACGATCACATGGTTATCGATCGCCAGCATGCCGAACACGATGAAGAAGACGAAGACGGTCAGCGACAGGACCAGCACCTGCAGCAGCTGGCTGACCAGGAGCACCAGCACCAGGTTGGCCCGCGGCATCCGGGACAGCCGGGCCGGGTAGGCGTCACCCTTGAGCGTCGCCGCGGCCGCGGCCAGCGGCGTCCCGCGGCAGCACTCGACCAGGCGGTCGTCGGCGGCCTCGTCCTCGACGTGATGCACCTCGTCCGGCAGCCGGACGAGCAGGAACGCGATGGCGATGGCGGCGAACAACAGGACGCCCAGCCACAACCGGCCTCGGCTGACGTCCGAAGCGACCTGCCACACCTCGGTGTTGATGAACAGGAACGTCATGAACAGCAGCAGCAGCGGCAGCGCCCGCGTCAGCAGCCGGAACATCAGGCGAAAGGAGCCGACCGTGCGCCAGGCGGCCCAGAGCACGATCGGACGCAACCCAAGGAAGGTCCAGCCGTAGCCGAGCACCAGGAGCAGCAGGACCCCGGTCGCGACCGCTACCCCGGCCGACACCGACGTGGAGAGGAGCCCGATGCCGACGCCGACGGCCGCCGCGATGACCACCGCCCCGATGACGAGCCACACCACCCGGCGCTTCTGGTGGCGCTCGATCAGACTCCGCCGCTCCCGGTATATGAAGTACGGCAGGCCCTTGGCGTCGAGCCAGGCCTCAGCCTGCTGCATCGACTCGGCGCGCTGCTCCGGCTTCATCGCTCGGGATCAGTGACACCGGCGTGGTCGAGGTGGGCGCGGACCTCCTCGACGTCGATGCACATCCGGTCGATCAACTCTTTGACCGAGTCGAACCGCAGCTGGCCCCGGATCCGCTGCACGAAGCTGACCTCGACGGTGACGCCGTAGAGCTCGAGGTCGTCGCGGTCGAGGACGAACGACTCCACCCAGCGGTACGTCTCGTCGAACGTCGGATTGGTGCCCACACTGATCGCCGCCGGCAACGGTCGCCCGTCTCCGACGTTCGAGGGCGGCATGGCGCGTAGCCAGCCGGCGTAGACGCCGTCGGCCGGGACCGCACCGATCCCGGTGGCCGGCACGTTGGCGGTCGGGAAGCCGAGCTCACGACCGCGATGGGCGCCCTCGACGACCTCGCCGACGACCGCGTACGGGCGGCCCAGCCCCTCGGCGGCGGCCGCGACATCTCCCTCGGCAAGAGCCTGGCGTACATAGGAGGACGACCACGCGTGCTTGGCGCCGGCGAGCGCGAGGGCATGCGTGGCGAAGCCGTACTTGTCTCCCAGCTCGGTCAGCACCTGGGTGTTGCCGGAGGCCTTGGCGCCGAAGCGGAAGTTCTCTCCCACGACGACGGCCTCGGCGTCCAGCGCGTCGACGAGCACCCGGCGGACGAACTCCTCCGGCGACCACGACGACAGCTCCAGGGTGAACGGGAGGACGAGGACGCAGTCGGCGCCGGCGTCGCCGAGCAACGCGGCCCGCTGCTCGATGGTGGTCAGCGCGGCCGGCGCCCGCTCCGGCAGCAGCACCTGCATCGGGTGCGGGTCGAACGTGATGGCCACGACCGGAACGCCCCGCTCGGCCGCCACCGCCCGGGCCTGGTCCAGCACGAAGCGGTGCCCAAGATGGACGCCGTCGAAGTTGCCGATCGTCACCACGCTCGGGCCGAAGTCGGCCTCGATGTCGTCGAGAGAACGCCACACGAGCATGGGAGAAGCCTGCCACCTTCCATAAGAACCTTCTCATCCGCGGCTCACCTCGATCTGGAATTGGCGCGCGATCGTGGTGCAATGACCTTGATGTGGAAAGCGGCGGCGGCGTTCATCCTCGCCATCGGAGCAGGCGGCTTCGTGGCCGGATCCGTCCTCGGCGACCCCGGACCCCCGAACGTCGGCGACCCGGTCGTGCTCGGCGACAACGGCTCGGCGAGCCCGTCGCCCGGCGCTGACGACCCGACGGCGCGGCCGACCGACGACGACGGCACCGCCGACCAGGGCGGCGGCAACGACGACGACGCAGACGACGATCTCGATACGATCTACCACTCGCCGGACGACCTGAGCGATGACCATGGCGGACACGGCCGAGGCCGCGGACGCGGGGGCGACGACATCCGCCACGACCACAGCGGCCACGGCAGTGGCATCGATGACAGCAGCGGCCACGGCAGCGGCCACGACTCTGGAGGCCACAGCGGAAGCGACGACTGAGCACGACCGCGGCTCGGTCCTCCGCCGCCCCGTCCCGGTGCGGCTACGGATCACCGCGGCGGTCGTCGTGCTCGCAGCACTGGCCCTCGCGGTCGCCGGATTCGTGGTCTACGCCCTCGAGTCCCAGCGGATCGACGACAACATCCAGCAGCAGATCACCCAGGAAGTCGACGAGTTCGAGCAGCTGGCAAGCGAGAGCTCGTCGAGAGAGCCGGTCCCGCTGATCAAACAGGCGCTGCAGAACAACGTGCCCTCCTCGGACGAGCTGATCTTCGGCTTCTGGAACGGCATGCCCAGGAGCATCAGCGACGGTTCTGCGCATCGCGAGCTGATCGACCCGCCGGACACGGCCGATCCGGCCCTGGTCGGCGCCGTCGAGAGCCTGCTGCCGGAGGGCGGATCCGTCGACATCGACACCGACTTCGGCAAGGCCACCGTGGTCGTGAAGCCGGTCGAGTCCGACGTCGCCACCGTCCGGGATCCGGCGTTCGTCCTGGTGCACTTCGAAGCCGCGGAGCGGGCCCAGCTGACCGACCTGACCCGGACGTATGCACTGGTCGCCCTGGCGGCGCTGGCGGCACTCGCGGTCGGCGCCTGGAGCCTGTCCGGCCGGCTGCTACGACCGGTCCGCGACCTCCGGCTGGCCGCGCAGGAGATCAGCGAGACCGACCTTACCCGGCGGATTCCGGCCACCGGCAACGACGACCTCACCGACCTGACGCTGACGTTCAACGCCATGCTCGACCGGCTCGAGGACGCGTTCGCCGGGCAGCGGGAGTTCCTGAACGACGCCGGCCACGAACTGCGTACGCCGCTGACCATCATCCGGGGGCACCTGGAGCTGGTCGACGTCGAGGACGCCGATGAGGTGGCGTCGACGCGCGCGCTCGTGCTCGACGAGATCGACCGGATGTCCCGCCTGATCGACGAGCTGATCCTGCTCGCGCGCAGCCGCCGGCCCGACTTCGTCCGCCCGGCCCAGCTCGACGTCGGGGAGCTCACCGACGACCTCGCGGACAAGGTGCGCGGCCTCGGCGACCGGGCCTGGAGCGTGGACGAGCGGGCGACCGGCGACACGATCCTCGATGCGCAGCGGATCACCCAGGCCGTCGTCCAGCTCGCCCAGAACGCCGTGCGGCACACCGAGGAGCCGGACACCGTCGCGATCGGCTCGCGGATCGACGCCGCAACCGTCCATCTGTGGGTACGCGACACCGGCCCCGGCATCGCGCTGGCCGACCAAGAGCACATCTTCGACCGGTTCTATCGCGGCAGCAGCAGTGCGTCCGAGGGCTCCGGGTTGGGGCTCTCGATCGTGCGGGCCATCGCCCAGGCGCACGGCGGCTGGGTCACAGTCGAGTCGGCGCCTGGCAACGGCGCGACCTTCACGCTGACCCTGCCCCGCCGGCTCACCTGGACGCCGGGGCCGGCCGATGGTTCGGCCACGTCCGAGGAGGCGACGATTCAGTTGCGGGTGCCGTCGTGAAGCGCATCCTGGTGATCGAGGACGAGCCGCGGATCGCGTCGTTCGTCGCGAAGGGGCTGCGGTCGGCCGGATTCACCCCGACGACCGTCGGCGACGGCCAGGAGGGGCTGGATCACGCGCTGTCCGGCGAGTTCGACCTCGCGATCCTCGACATCGGCCTACCGACCCTGGACGGCTTCGCGCTGCTGGAGCAGTTGCGCGGCGCCGGCAGCAAGCTGCCTGTCATCGCTTTGACGGCGCGCGACTCCGTCAGCGACACCGTGCGCGGTCTCGAGGGCGGGGCGGACGACTACATGCCGAAGCCCTTCCGGTTCGACGAATTGCTCGCTCGGGTACGCCTACGACTGCGCGACAAGGCCGACAGCGCGGCCACCGGCGCCGGTCAGAACGTCCTCGAACACCGCGGAGTGCGGCTGGACCTGCACAGGCGCGAGGCCACCCGCGACGGTGGCACGGTCGAGCTGTCGGCCCGCGAGTTCGCCCTCGCGGAGATGTTCCTGCGGCATCCCGGCCAGGTGCTGTCTCGCGAACAGCTGCTCTCTCACGTGTGGGGCTATGAGTTCGACCCGGGCTCCAACGTCGTCGACGTCTACGTCGGCTACCTGCGCAAGAAGCTCGGCTCCGACGTGATCCGCACCGTACGCGGGATGGGCTACCGCCTCGACTGACCGCTGGCGCTAGCTGGTCAGGGTCGGCTTCCAGCCGCCGAGGCGGGGCTTCGGCAGCGCACCCATCAAGGGCTCGAACTCCTCGGCCAGCTCGGCCGGGACCGGCCGCCGGTCCGGATCCGGGTCGAGGCAGGCCAGGATCGGCTTGGCGATGTCGTCGGCCACCCACTCCGGCAGCAGCATCGGGTCGTAGACCAGCTGCGGCCAGCGTTCCTCGGCCGAGGCGTCGTCGGCGTCGGAGCCGGGCTCGAACGGCGGGTAGCCGGCCAGAGCGTGGAACAAGGTGGCACCGATCCCCCACATGTCGGCGGCGTAGCCGGGCCGCTGCTCCGGGGTCGGCTCGCACTGCTCAGGAGCCATGTAGGCGTCGGTGCCGATCGGGTCGATCAGCTCACTCGCCCGCTCGATGGTCCGGGCCACGCTGAGGTCGATGAGCCGGGCGGGAGCGCCCATGATGATGTTGCTCGGCTTGATGTCGAGGTGGACCACGCCCATCTCACCGAGGTAGTGGATGGCCGAGGCCAGCTCGATCCCGAGCGGAAGCAGTTGCTGCGGCGGGATCGGGCCGTGCCGGCGGATCAGGGACGACAGTCGCGGACCGTCGAGGTTCTCGAGCATCACGTACGGTCGCGGCGGCTCCAAGTCGGCGCGGAAGCCTCGTACGATCGCCGGATGGTTGAGCATCCCTAGCAGGTCGCACTCGCGCTCGAGCCCGCGAAGCGTCGAGTCGTCGTCGACCTGGTCGGGCCGGACCACCTTGACGACCACGGGGGCGTAGAGCTTCTGGTCGAAGGCGAGATACGCCTCGTAGGCGGAGCCGCCACCGAGCAGCTTCATCGCAATCAGCCCGGGCACGATCTCGTCGCCCTGGGCGAGGTCCCACGAGGCGATCGGCGAGTCGGTCATGACAGCTCCTTTCGGATGTACGGATGGCCGGGTAGGCGGCGGCAACGGGTCGCCTGCCTACCCGGCCGGCTTGGCCCTAGGGGTGGCCAAGCGTCTGGGTCAGCGGCCGCGGGTGTTGTGGCGCGAGCCGTCGTTGGTCAGGTTCGCGCTGAAGTCGCGCTTCTTGCCGCCGATGCCGTCGTGGGTCCAGTCGCGGACCCGGTCGCCACGGCTGTGGTCACGGTCGCGGTGGCTGTGCCGACTGCGCGTCCGGGTGTGCGTGCCGCCGCGGGTACGCGTGTGGGAGCCGGCCTTGGCCGCGCCGGTGCGGGTGTGGTCGTCGCCGGCCCGGAGACGGTCGGGGTCGTCGCCGTTGTCATCGTCGTCGGCGACGACGACCCACTCGTGGGCGCTGTCCTCGCGCTTGGCGAACGCCTGGTGATGGTGGCTGCCGTCGTCGCTTCCGTTGCTCGCCTGGGCGGCGCCGACTCCGACGACGACGAGGCCTGCACCCACGCTCGCCGCGAGGGTGGCGATGCCGGTACGCATCAGTGCCTTCATGGTCACTCCTTCGCTCTGGGTCGGTGTCGACCCCTCGGTGTTGATGGGTCCACCTTGATAAGCGGCGATGAAGTGCCAGTGAGCCGACCGTGAGACCGGTCTTAGGAGGCCGTCGATCGGTCAGTCGACGAAGACGGCGACCGCCCGGGCGTCGGCTCCACGCTGCTCGTAGATCGCGAGGAACTCCCCCGCCGGATCGACCAGACCGACCGGGCCGGCGCTCGGCAGGTGCACCTCCGCCAGTGCCCGGCCGTGCCGGACCGACGTCGCCTGGTCGGAGGTGAGCTGGTAGATCGGGAAGCTGCGACCGGCGGCCTCGGACAGCGACAGCAGCTGCCAGTGCCGCTCCAGTGCGTCGAGCGTGGCGGCGTCCGCGAGCAAGAAGCCGCCCGAGCGGGTGCGGCGCAACGCCGTCAGATGGCCGCCGACATCGAGGGCGGCACCGAGGTCACGGGCGATCGCCCGCACGTACGTTCCGGCCGAGCAGGTCACGGACAGGTCGACGTCGACGTACGGCGGCTGCTCGCGCACCTCGTTGACGGTGAGGTCGTCGATGCGTACCGGCCGGCTCGGCAGGGTCACCGACTCCCCCGCCCGGGCTCTGGCGTACGCGCGCCGGCCGTCGACCTTGATCGCGGAGACCGTCGACGGCACCTGCTCGATGTCGCCGACGAACGCCGCGGCCGCGGTCTCGACGGTGGCCCGGTCGAGTCCGGTCGCGTCGGTCGACTCGAGCGGCTTGCCCTCGGCGTCATCGGTCGTGGTCGAGCGGCCGAGCCGGATCGTGGCGTCGTAGGCCTTGGTGGCGCCGGACAGGTGGCCGAGCAGGCGGGTGGCCCGGCCGACGCCGACGACGAGGACGCCGGTGGCCATCGGGTCGAGGGTGCCGGCGTGCCCGACCTTGCGGGTGCCGGCGAGGCGGCGGATCCGGCCCACGACGTCGTGGGAGGTCCAGCCGGCCGGCTTGTCGACCACGACGATCCCGGACATGCTGAGGTCTCTCTCTGCGACTGCGGGGGCTGACGAACCCGGCTCAGCTCGGCTCGGCTTCGTCCTCGTCGCGCCGCCGATACGGATCGGCCTCGCCGGCGTAATCGGCTTCGGCCGCGCGACGGGCGACGGACGCGTCGGACTCCTTGGCCTGCTCGAGCAGGTCCTCGATGTGACGGGCGTTGTCCGGAATCGCATCGAGGACGAACTCCAGGGTCGGAGTGTGGCGCATGCCGAGCTGGCGGCCCACCTCCGACCGGAGCAGCCCGGTCGCGCTGGCCAGGGCCGCTGCGCTGCGGTCGATCTCCTCGGGACCCCCGAGCACCGTGTAGAACACGGTCGCGTGCTGGGTGTCGCCACTGACCCGTACCTCGGTGATCGTGACGAACCCGAGCCGAGGGTCCTTGATCCGGCGCTCCAGCATCTCGGCCACGACGACCTTGATCCGGTCGGCGACCCTACGTACTCGCGGCGAGCTCATCTGCCGTTCTCCCGTGACTCGGATACCACGTACTCATGGTGACTATGCACTCCGCACGGCGTCGACACCATGCCGGGTGTGGACGTACCACGAGAACGTGGTGTCGCGGGCCGGGCCAGCCTAGTCGTCGTCGGCGCGCAGCCACCGCCGGGCCGACAGCAGCTCGACCTCGGGCCGGGCGGCGATCGCCCGCTCGACCTGGTCGAGCACCTCCCGGCCGTGGCTCGGGTCGCCGGTGACGAGCGCCACGCCGACCTGAGCCCGCCGGTACAGCTCCTGGTCGCCCACTTCGGCGACGGAGACGGCGTACCGGCGGCTCAGCTCGGCAAGCAGCGGGCGGACGACCGATCGCTTCTGCTTCAGCGATCGGACGTCGCCCAACAGCAGGTCGACACTCATCGCGGCCACGAACACCGGCGACTACCCGGTCCGATGCCGCACGATCACTCGCGCGGCTTCTCGCGGGTCTCGAAGGACTCGACGATGTCACCGACCTTGATGTCGTTGTAGTTCCGCAGCGTGAGGCCACACTCGAAGCCCTCGCGGACCTCGCTGGCGTCGTCCTTGAACCGCTTGAGGCTCGCCAGGTCCAGGTTGTCGGCGACGACAGCGCCGTCGCGGAGCAGCCGGGCCTTGGCGTTGCGGCGGATCAGGCCGGTCGTGACCATACAGCCGGCGATGTTCCCGACCTTCGACGAACGGAAGATCTCGCGGATCTCGGCCTGGCCGAGCGAGACCTCCTCGTAGATCGGCTTGAGCATGCCCTTGAGGGCCGCCTCGATCTCGTC
>Ga0209382_10001343_pt1 | contig 38870 bp, 43 predicted proteins | sample SoiMetdeltSBSDD5_FD_187599 | JGI IMG/M metagenome (GOLD analysis project Ga0209382, IMG submission 187599) | Bulk soil microbial communities from a Populus tree surrounding site in Tennessee, USA - Soil MetaG P. deltoides SBSDD5 (SPAdes) (version 2) | ecosystem: Environmental > Terrestrial >... | reverse complement strand
GGCGGTGTGGAGCGTCACTGATCCGCCCCTCAAAGCGTTGAGGCGTGTGATCCCACCGTTGCGTCTTGGTACCGTGAGCATCGACCTGCCCTCCATGCTTTTGCTGTTTATCCTGATAATCCTGATGTACTTCGTTGAGAGGCTGATCTGACGGTGGCTCCCACCGGCAGAGCCAGCGCTCAACACGGCCGCGACTGACCCGAGGAGTTTCGATGCCGCTCACCCCGGCCGACGTGCACAACGTGGCCTTCAAGAAGCCCCCGATCGGCAAGCGGGGTTATGACGAGGAGGAGGTCGACGCCTTCCTTGATGAGGTTGAGCGCGAACTCGCCCGTCTGATCGAAGAGAACACTGAACTGCGCATGCAGGTCGAGCGTGGCGGCGGGCGGGCGGCACCCGCGGGCCCCGGCGGCCCCGACCCGCGCCTGGCGGCCGAGCTCAACGAGATGAAGGGCCAGCTAGACCGCATCCAGCGCGAAAAGATCGCAGCGGAGCAGGCGGCACGCGCGATGCAGGCCGAGCTGGAGCAGCTGCGCGGCGGCGGCGGTGGTGGCCCCATGGTCGGTCCCGACGGTGAGCAGCAGGCTTTGCGCGTGCTGATGATGGCGCAGCGCACCGCTGACGATCACGTGTCCGACGCCCGGCGCGAGGCTGACAAGGTGCTCTCCGAGGCCCGATCCAAGGCTGACGAGGTCACGCGTGACGCGCGGGCCAAGGCCGACGCGCTCGAGCGCGACGCGCGCCAGCGCCACCAGGAGGCCATCAGCGGCCTTGACGCCAAGCGCACCGCGCTTCAGCAGCACATCGACACGCTCAAGCAGTTCGAGCGGGAGTACCGCACGCGCCTGAAGGCGTACCTGGAGAGCCAGCTCCGCGATCTTGAGGGTCGCGGTCAAAGCCTGGAAGCGGAGATCGGACGCGACGGCGCGGGTAGCGGTGGTCTTGCCGCGGCCGGCACCGGCTCGTTCAACAGCCGCTGACCGTGCAAGACCGTCGCCGCGGAATCCCCCCTCGACGCATCTTCCGCAGCGGCGCAAAGTCATAGGTATGTCATAAGTCTTTGATGACACCTGGATGCCGATGCGGCGGGGGTGAGCTGTGATTGCTGCAAGTCTCGTGCTCATCCTCGGCGCCGTCGCGCTGCTCGTGCTGGGCCTGGTCAACGGATCAAGCGGTCTGCTTGTCGGTTCGATCGGGACCAGCCTGCTGGCCGCGGTGGCCCTCGTGGTGGGGGTGCGCCAGGCGGCCTCCTCTCGGTCACTGGCCGAGCTCGAGGGGGCCGAGCAGTTCGATGGCGACGAGGATGGTTGGACCTATCAGGCGCCTCAAAGGGAGGGGCCGGTTCGGGCTTCGGTCCCGCCGCGCGGGCCGCAGCGCTTGGACGGATGGGCCGACGAACCCGCCCGCGAGCGGGAGCCGATCGAACGCGCCGCCTTGGAGCGCACCGCCCTCGTCGCCGTGCCGTCGCAGATCTTGCACGACAACGATGCGGAGGGCTATCCGGAGGACGAGGATCCGCCGGACGAGCCCGTCGCCCAGCGCGTGAGCGCCTCGGACGCGGCCCGCGTCGCGCGGATGACCAAGGATGTTCTCGTCATCGACGGCCGTCCCCGGTATCACGTGGCGGGTTGTGTGCATTTGCTGGGCCGCCCCTTCGAGCCGTTGCCGGTGGGTGAGGCGGTCGAGCTGGGCTTCACGCCTTGTGGCCTTTGCGAACCGGATAGCGCCCTGCTGGCCGACGCCCGAAGAGTGTAGGTGCTGAGCAAGCGGAGGAGAGAAACGGACCTGCGAGAATGCCTCCATGGTGATCGTCGCGGTCCGGGTGAAGCCGGGTTCTGCCCGCGCTCGTGTGGGCGGCAGGCATGACGGGGTCAACGGGCCCGCGCTCGTGCTCGCCGTCCAGGAGCGAGCGGTGGATGGGCGCGCGACCGAGGCGGCAAGGCGGGCACTGGCCGAGGCGCTGGGGGTGCCGAAGGCGCGGGTCTCGCTGAAGGCCGGCGCCGCCTCAAGGGACAAGCTGTTCGCCATCGATGATCCGCCGTCTGATTTGGACGATCGACTGGCTCGCCTGCTGGATGAGCCGTGACGGCCTTCGGCGACTTAGTGCTGCTGGCCGCGGCCGCCGTCCTGCTTGTGGCGGTGGCCGCGGTGCGCTGGTCCACCCGCCTCGGCGTGCCAAGCCTGCTTGTCTACCTTGCGATAGGCGTGCTGCTGGGCGAGTCCTTCCTGGGCATCCAGTTCAGCGACGCGCAGCTGACCCGCACGCTGGGCACGATCGCCCTGGTGCTGATCATCGCCGAGGGTGGCCTCACCGAGCGCTGGAGCCGGATGCGTGCCACGCTCGGGCCATCGCTCGCCCTGGCCACGATCGGGGTAGCGATCAGCGTCGCCGTGGTCGCGGTCTGCGTCCATTACCTGCTCGGGCTCGATTGGCGGCAGGCGGCGCTGGTGGGCGCCGTAATCTCCTCGACCGACGCCGCCGCCGTCTTCTCGGTCTTCCGCCGGTTGAAGGTCAGCAGGCGGCTGAAGACCACGCTGGAGACCGAGTCGGGCATCAACGATCCGATCGCGGTGCTGCTGGTCATCCTGCTGTCCACTTCGGACCGTCCGCTCGCCGGGCCGGGATGGTGGATCATCCTGGTGATCGTCTACGAGCTGGTGGTGGGCCTGGCGATCGGCCTGGGCGCGGGCGTGGTGGGGACCTGGCTGCTCAAGCGGGCGGCGCTGCCCGCGGCGGGGCTTTACCCGCTCGCCGCCGTCGGGATCATGGTGCTTGCCTATGCGGGCGGGGCGGTCGTGCACGCGTCGGGGTTCATGGCGGTCTATGCGGCCGCTGTGGTGCTGGGCAATGCGAGGCTGCCGCACCGCCAGGCGATCATGGGTTTCGCCGACGGCGTGGCGTGGCTGGCGCAGATCGGCCTGTTCATCCTGCTGGGCTTGCTGGTCTCGCCGCCCGGACTGCCGGGCGTGGTGCTGCCCGCGCTGCTGATCGGGTGCGTGCTGACCCTGCTCGCCCGGCCGCTTTCGGTCATCGCGTCGGTGACGCCGTTCCGCTGGGGATGGCGGGACCAGGCCTTCCTTTCGTGGGCGGGTCTGCGCGGCGCGGTACCGATCGTCTTTGCCACGATTCCCTTGGCTGAGGGGGTACCCAATGCCGCTTGGATTTTCAATGTGGTCTTCGTCCTGGTGGTGATCTTCACGCTGCTCCAGGCGAGCACCCTGCCGGCGGCGGCCCGCTGGCTCGGGGTCGCCGCGCCGGACGAGCCGACCGAGGTGCGGGTGGAGACGGCTCCCCTGGAGCGGATGCGCGCGGACATGCTGCAGCTGGACATCCCGCTGGGATCACACCTGGCCGGCGTGCACGTCGACGAGCTGCGGCTTCCGGTCGGCGCGGCGGTGACGCTGGTGCTGCGCGACGGGGCGGGTTTCGTCCCCGGGCGTGATACGCGCCTGCGCACCGGCGACAGCCTCTTGATCGTGGCGACGACCGAGGTGCGCGACGAAACGGAGCGCAGGCTGCGGGCGGTGGGAAGGCGCGGGCGGCTTGCGCGGTGGTTTGGGGAGGAGGGGGCGGAACACGCCAGTTAGATGATATCTTCCCTTTTAATCTATTTGAGGGTGAAACAGGCAAGCAAATAGACAGTCAGCGCGTGGCAGGTTTGTGGAGCGTTCACGCTTTCCGTATCCTTGCCACCCTACTCACGTGTGCGCGGCGGCAGCCGCGCACGGCGTTTTGCATGTGGGGGAACCATGGCAGAGCGGGCAACAGGCAACGCGAAGGGCGGCCGGGCGGCTAAAAGCTCAGCCGCGGCCGATCGTGGGGTATCGCGTGTGGCGGGCCGAAGGCCCGACATCTCCGATTCCCCACCTTCGGGTGGTGCGACCGCAACGACGCGTGCCCACAAGACAGTAACGGCGGGTAAAAAGACGACCACGAAAGACCGGCCGGCCGCGGCCCGCAAGGCCGCCGCGGCGGGCGAGACCCCCGTCCAGGCACCGCCGACGGCCGCCGAGTCCACCGAGATGATGACGGCCAAGGGAGCGACGATGGCCAAAGCTGCCGAATCAAAGACCGCGAGCCGCGCCACGGGCAAGGCTCCCGCGGAGAGAAAGGGTTCCCGGAGCGCCGCGGAGACCGAGAAGATCCGTGTCGCGCTGACCGCGCGCCGGGACGAGTTGCAGGAGGAGTACGAGCAGACGCTCACAGACATCACCGAGTTGCAGCGCGAGCGCCTGACCGATTCGGCCGGGGACGACCAGGCCGACACCGGCACCAAGACGTTCGAGCGCGAGCAGGAGATCACACTGGCCAACGCGATCCTCGAGCGGATCACCCAGGTCGAGCGAGCATTGGAGCGCCTCGATGAGGGAAGCTATGGCTGGTGCGAGCGGTGTGGTAACCCGATTCCGGTCGAGAGGCTGGCGGCGTTCCCGTCCGCGACCCTGTGCGTGTCCTGCAAGCAACTCGAGGAGCGTCGCTAACCAGTGCAAACGGGGATCCAGGAGCAGCCGGTAACCGAGGCGCCCAGGGGGTTCAGCCGCCGTGCCGTGCTGTGGCTCGGCGGGATAGCCGCGCTCGTCGTCACGCTTGACGCCCTCTCCAAGGAGATCGCGACGAAGACGCTCGACCCGGACGAGCCGGTCAAGCTGCTCGGTGGCGCCCTTTACCTGTCGCTGACCCGCAACGCAGGTGCGGCGTTCAGCCTCTTCCGCGACTTCACGATGGTCTTCCCGATCATCGCGCTCGGTGTGGCCATCTGGATCGCCTTCATGGCACGCACGCTTCGGTCGATACCCTGGGCGCTGGCGCTGGGGCTGATCCTGGGCGGGGCCATGGGCAACGTGGTGGACCGCATCTTCCGTGCCCCCGCTCCCTTCCAGGGGCACGTAGTCGACTTCTTCAGCCTGTTCGACCCGCACGGGCAGGCATTCCCCATCTTCAATGTGGCCGACATGGCGCTGACCTTCGGCGTCATCCTCGCCGTCCTGCTCGAAGTGCTTGGCCGGCAACGCGACGGCACCCGGCTGCGGAGCCGCGACGAGAAGCATGGGTGACAGCCGGTCGTTGCCGGTGCCCGACGGGCTGGAGGGGATGCGTCTTGACCAGGCCGTCTCCCGCCTTCTCGGGCTCTCCCGCACGATGGCCGCAGATCTGATCGAATCAGGCGACGTCCTGATCGACGGCGTGCCCCGAGCCAAATCGGAGAAGGTGAGCGCGGGCGATTGGCTCGAGGTGAGGCTGCCCGACCCGCCGAGCGCTCCCAAGGTCGTGGCCGAGAACGTCGAGGGCCTGCGCATCATCCATAGCGATGACGACATCGTGGTGGTCGACAAGCCGGTGGGCGTGGCGGCGCACCCGAGCCCGGGGTGGACCGGTACGACCGTGATCGGTGGGCTCGCCGCAATGGGCCAAGCGGTGGCGACCTCCGGCGCGGCCGAGCGGCAAGGGATCGTGCACCGGCTCGACGTCGGGACCACGGGCGTCATGGTGGTGGCGAAAAGCGAAAGGGCATATAGCTTTTTGAAGCGTGCCTTCAAGGCACGCGAGGTCGACAAGCGGTATCACGCGGTGGTGCAGGGGCAGCTTGATCCCCTCCGGGGCACGATCGAGGCGCCGATCGACAGGCATCCCTCACACGACTACAAGTTCGCGGTGGTTTCGAGTGGTAAGCCGAGCATTACGCATTACGACACGCTTGAGGCGTTTCCGGCGGCCAGCCTGGTCGACGTGAGGCTCGAGACCGGACGCACGCACCAGATCCGGGTCCACTTCTCGGCGATGCGGCACCCGTGCGTGGGTGACCTGACCTACGGCGCCGACCCGACGCTCGCCGCGCGGCTGGGCCTTTCGCGGCAGTGGCTGCACGCGCGTGCACTTTCTTTCACCCACCCGTCCAGCGGCGACGAGGTGACCTTCATCAGCGATTATCCCGACGACCTTGCCAACGCCTTGGAGGTACTGCGGTCGGCATGAAGATCCATCGGTGCTGCCTCGTTGGGCATCTGGCTGACCGGCACTCGAAACGCATAGGGTGGTGGCCTCGGGCGAGGTGAAGTGGGTGGGAGGCGCAGCGGTGGATCGGGGCTGGCAAGGGGAAGCAACGCCCCGATGGCGGGTGTTGCTCGACCGCGCCCGCGTCGGCCCCGGACAGGCCCCCGCCCAGCAGGGCATGCCGGGGCAGGTCGAGTGGCGCACGGCGCAGGCTCCCACCGAGGCCGACCGCGAGGTGGCCATCCTGCGGCGCGAGCTGAGCGGGCCCAAGGTGCTGGCATTCGCCAACCCCAAGGGCGGCGTGCACAAGACGACCGCGACCGTGCTCGCCGCCGCGACCATCGGGGGCGCGCGGGGGCGGGGAGTGCTGGCGTGGGACGACAACGAGCTGCGGGGCACGCTGGGCCTGCGGGCAGGTTCGGCGCGGCACGCGCGGACCATCCGGCACCTGCTGCGCGACCTGGTCCAGCTCGAGAACGCGCCCATTTACGAGATGGCCGAGCGGGTGGACGACTACCTGCGGCACGCCTCGGATGGGACCTATGACGTGCTTGCGGGGGAAGAGAATCCGCGCTTCGCCCAGCGGCTCGACCAGCACACCGTGCGGCGGGTGCTGGAGCTGCTGTGCCGCACGCACGACATCATCTGCGTCGACACCGGTAACAACGTGGAGAGTGCCAACTGGCAGACGGTGCTGCGCGCCTGCGACCAGCTGGTGATCACGACGGTGCCGCGGGAGGACGCCGCCTTCACCGCCGACTGGATGATCGACCTGCTGCATGAGATCGGGCTTGGCGAGCTGGCCAACAACGCCGTGACCGTGCTGTCGTGCGCCACCCCCGCCGAGCCGCCGTTGCTGGAGGAGCTGCGGCGGCACTTCGGGCAGCGGACCCGCGTCGTGGTGACCGTGCCGTTCGACCCGTCCCTGGAGACCGGATCGTCAATCGATTACGGCCTGCTGCAGCCCAACACCAAGCGCGCCTGGCTCGCCGCGACCGCCGCCATGATGAGCCGGCTTTAGACATCCCACCGCGTGGCGTTGGTGTCGTCCATGCTGCCCGGGCGGTCGGGGATCACGCAGAAGGGCAGCCCGGCCGGATCGCGCATCACCCACCACGAGTGATGTTGCGCAACCCTTTGGGCGCCAAGGGCTTCCAGCCGCTTGACCTCCGCCGCCAGGTTGTCGGTGTGAATGTCAAGATGCACACGGCTATCGCCGTCTTCGAGCTTCTGGACCAGCAGGCCGAAGTGGTCGTCCAGGTCGGCGCCGTGATACTCCGGGTACCGCTCGAACTGGGTCAGCGGCTTGCCGCTGGCGGCCCGCCAGAACGCCACCTCGGCGTCGTGGTCGGCGGCCGCCACGTCGATCACCACCTTCGAGACGCGGCTGTAATGCGTCATCCTTCGTCACTCCAATAGTTTCTCGGCCGCGGCATGCCCCGCCTTCGAGGTGCGGGAGAGGAAGTCGGCAAGCAGTTGCAGCTCGTCATCGCTGTAATCGGAGAGGACGCCGTCCATCGCCCCGCTCATCCCGGCGTAAAGATTGAAGATCTCGGCGTTGCGCTCCTTGAGCGCGCGCAGCCGCACCGCACGCCGGTCGGTCGCATCGCGCTCGCGGACGATCCAGCCGCCCCGCTCGAGGCGATCGAGGATGCCCGTCATCGTCGCCGGGTGCAGGCCGGAGCGGCGGGCAAGCGCGCTGGGGCTCATCGGGCCGAAACGCGCGATCAGCTCCAGGCACTCAAGGTCGACGTCCTTGAGGTCCACGCGCGCGCTGACATGGTGGTTCAGCAGCGAGAGCTGCACACTCAGCTCGCGCAGCGACTCCTTTATGTCGCTGGTGAGCCGGCGCCGGACCTTGGGATTCATATGCTGTGCAGCATAGCCTCGCGAACTTCATGCCTGCGCCGGCCGGTGCGCGATCAGCGACCGAATCCCACGCTTCCGGCTCCCAGCAACGCCTTCAGGTCGGCCATCAAGGCGGTGCTGGCGTCAACGCGCTGGGGGCCGAGGCGGTAGAGCGTGGACCTGTTGGCGCCGGTCATCAGGCGCAGGTGCACCTCGACCTGGCCGGGGTGTGCCTTGATCACCTCATTCAGCTTGCTGACGATCGGCGGGGTGCAGCGCGTGGCCTGCAGGGTCACCACCACCGGGACGTCGTCGCTGCCGCCGGCGCTGATGTCGGGCAGGGACATGTCCATCGCCATGATGCGGGCCTGGTCGTCGCGCCGGTCCACCCGCCCCTTCACCACGACGATCGCGTCCTCGGCGATGTACTGCCCGATCAGCTCGTAGGTCTGCGGGAAGAACAGCACCTCGACCGCGCCGTCCAGATCCTCCAATGTGGCCGATGCCCAAGCCTTGCCCTGCTTGGTGATCCGGCGCTGTACCCCGGAAAGGATCCCGGCGAGGTTGACCACCTGGCCGTCGGCGACGGTGCCCTCCTCGGCCAGTGCGGCGATCGACATGTCGGCCGCGCTGGCCAGCACGCGCTCCAGGCCGAACAGCGGATGGTCGGAGACGTACAGGCCCAGCATCTCGCGCTCGAAGACGAGCAGGTCGCTCTTGTCCCACTCCGATGCCGGGATCGGCGGGTCGGCGATGACGCTGGGACCGGAGATGTCGCCGAAACCGAACAGGTCGAACTGCCCGACAGCCTCGTTGCGCTTGACCTCCACATAGGACTCGATCGCGTCGGCGTGCACGGCGAGCAGGCCCTTGCGCGGATGCCCGAGCGAGTCGAACGCACCCGCCTTGATCAGCGACTCGATGGTGCGCTTGTTGCACGCCACCGCGTCCACCTTGCGCAGGAAGTCGTAAAAGTCGGTGGAGGCGCCCTTTTCCTTGCGGGCGCGCACGATCGCCTCGACCACGTTGACGCCGACGTTGCGCACCGCCGCCAGGCCGAAGCGGATGTCTTCGCCGACCGCCGAGAAGCGGGCCCGCGAGGCGTTGACGTCGGGCGGCAGCACCTTGATCCCCATGCGCCGGCACTCCGCCAGGTAGACCGCCGACTTGTCCTTGTCGTCGCCCACGCTGGTGAGCAGGGCCGCCATGTACTCGGCCGGGTAGTTGGCCTTGAGGTATGCCGTCCAGTAGGAGACCAGCCCGTAGCCCGCGGTGTGTGCCTTGTTGAACGCGTAGTCGGAGAAGGGTACCAAGATATCCCAAAGGGTCTTGATTGCCTCATCGGGGTAACCGTTGGACCGCATGCCCTCGGAGAAGGGGATGTACTCCTTATCAAGGATCTCCTTCTTCTTCTTGCCCATCGCACGCCGCAGCAGGTCGGCGGCGCCGAGCGAATAGCCGGCCAGCTTCTGCGCGATCGCCATGACCTGCTCCTGATACACGATCAGGCCGTAGGTGTCGCCAAGGATGTCCTCGAGCGGCTCCTTCAGCTCGCGGTGGATCGGCACCACCGGCTTGCGGTTGTTCTTGCGATCGGCATAGTCGTTGTGCGCGTTGGCACCCATCGGGCCGGGCCGGTAGAGCGCCAGCACCGCCGAGATGTCCTCGAAGCTGTCGGGCACCATCGAGCGCAGCAGGGAGCGCATCGGCCCGCCGTCGAGCTGGAAGACGCCGAGCGTGTCGCCGCGCGCCAGCAGCTCATAGGTGGGCTTGTCATCGAGCGGAAGCTCTTCCAGCACAAGGTCTTCGCCCCGGTTGGCCTTGATTCCCTCCAGGCAGTCGTCCATCACGGTGAGGTTGCGCAGGCCCAGGAAGTCCATCTTGAGCAGGCCGATGGACTCGCAAGCGCCCATGTCCCACTGGGTGATGATGGCGCCGTCCTGCTCCCGCTTCATGATGGGCAGCACGTCCATCAGCGGCTCGCCGGACAGGATCACGCCGGCCGCGTGCACGCCCCACTGGCGCTTGAGCCCCTCCAGCCCCTTCGCCGTGTCGACGACCTTCTTGGCATCGGCGTCCGACTCGTAGAGCTGGCGGAACTCCACCGCTTCGGGGTAGCGCGAGTGGTTGGGGTCGAAGATGCCCGAAAGCGGGATGTCCTTGCCCATCACGGGCGGCGGCATGGCCTTGGTGATTTTGTCGCCGACGGCGAAGGGGTACCCAAGGACCCGCGCGGCGTCTTTGATCGCCGCTTTGGCTTTGATCGTGCCGTACGTGATGATCTGGGCGACCCGCTCCTCGCCCCAGCGCTCGGTCGCATATCTGATCATGTCGCCGCGCCGGCGCTCGTCGAAGTCCATGTCGATGTCGGGCATCGAGACGCGCTCAGGGTTGAGGAACCGCTCGAACAGCAGGCCGTGCGCGATCGGATCGAGTTCGGTGATGCGCAGGGCGTAGGCGATCACGGCACCGGCGGCCGATCCGCGGCCGGGGCCGACGCGGATGCCCTCGCGCCGGGCGTAGGCGCAAAGGTCGGCGACGACCAGGAAGTATCCGGGGAAGCCCATCTTGCATATGACATCGAGCTCGTAGTCGGCCTGGCGCAGCCTGTCCTCGGGCACGCCGCCGGGGAACCGTTCGCGCAGGCCACGGTGCACCTCCTCGCGCAGCCAGGTCTCCTCGGTGTAACCCTGCGGCACGGGGAACGACGGCATGAGATCGCGGGAGGCGAAGACCTCCTTGTAGTCCCCGATCCGGTCGGCGATCTCCAGTGTGTTGTCGCAGGCGCCGGGCATCTCCGAGTCCCACAGCGCGCGCATCTCCTCTGGAGACTTGAGGTAGAAGTCCTTGGCGTTGAGCTTGAACCGCTTGGGATCGGACATCGTAGATCCACTTTGGACACACAGCAGCACCTCGTGCGCGTCGGCGTCGCCAGCGAAGGTGTAGTGCAAATCGTTGGTGGCCAACGGTTTAAGGCCCAGCCGCTTGCCGAGGCGCAGCAGATCCTTGCGGACCCTGTTCTCGATGTCGAGCCCGTGGTCCATCAGTTCTACATAAAAGTTGTCCGGACCGAAGATGTCGCGGAACTCGGCGGCCGAGGCGCAGGCCTTCTCGAAGTCACCGATACGCAGCCAGGTCTGGATCTCGCCCGAGGGGCAGCCGGTGGTGGCGATGATCCCCTTGCCGTAGGTGTTGAGCAGCTCACGGTCGGCCCGGGGCTTGTAGTAATAGCCCTCGAGGCTGGCCAGCGACTGCATGCGGAACAGGTTGCGCAGCCCGTCAGCGTCGGCGGCGAGCATCGTCATGTGCGTGTAAGCGCCGCCACCGGAGACGTCGTTTTCCCCGCCCTCGGCCCAACGCACGCGCGTGCGCTCGAACCGTGAGGTACTCGGCGTCAGATAAGCCTCAGTGCCGATTAGGGGCTTTATCCCGGCGGCGGTCGCGTGCTTGTAGAAGTCATAGGCGCCATACATGTTGCCGTGGTCGGTCATGGCGAGGGCTGGCATGCCCAGCCGACTGGTCTCGGCGAACAGCTGCTTGAGCCGCGCCGCACCGTCCAACATGGAGTACTCGGTGTGCACGTGCAGATGGACGAAGGACCGGCTCCCCATGTTCGACAACCTTAGGCCACGTGCAAACGCCGTGCCCAGTAGGATCAACCAGTGAGTTACTTCGCGCCGCCCGCCCCGCCGCCCGCCCCGCCCTCGAGCCGGGGGCAGGAGCTGCTCTCGGCGTTCGTGGTCGCCGTGGCCGTCGCCGTGGGCGGGGTCGTGCTGGGGCTCGCCTGGTATGTCGCGGCCCCGCCGCTGCCGCTGAAGAAGGTGGAGGGTGGCCTGGCTTTCACCGGCCCGCAGCCCGAGGAGCTGGTGGCGCAGGACGGCTGGTTCGCCATCCTCGGGTTGGTCTTCGGCGTGCTCGCTGCGGTGGCGGCCTGGACGCTGGTGCGCCGCTGGCGTGGTCCTATCCAGCTGTTCGCGCTGCTGCTCGGCGCCGTGGGCGCCGGCTTCCTCGCCTGGCAGGTCGGGACAGAGATCGGCCAGAATGAGTACAGGGAGGCGGTCGCCTCCGCCCCCATCGGCACGGTGATCGAGCGTCCGCTCGAGCTCTCGGCGAGCAGCACCAAGACGTGCATGGCCAGGAGGTGCGTGACCACGCGGGGCGGTGACATCCTGGTGCCCGCGCTCGGGTCGGTGATCGGATATGCGGTGCTGGCGGGCTGGTCGCGCTGGCCCTCTCTGCGGCGGCAGGAGGAGGAAGAGGGTCTAGTTGAGGGTGGGGGCTGGCCCGAGCTGGGTCAGACTCGCCGGGACGGCCCGGATCTCCCTTAGCAGGGAGGTCTCGCGGGCCAGCAGTTTGAGCTCCAGCCGCAGCCGGCTGGCCGGGTCGGGCGCGCTCAGCAGCGCCTGCCGATCGGCGACGGTCAATGCCGACGTGGCGGCGACGAGGTGGGACAGGACCACCGCGTCCTCGGGCAGTTGATCTTCCGGACCGCCTCGAAGCTCGCCGAGATACTCCCTGAATCTCGAAAGCACCCTTGGGGCAAGCTCGTTGGCGGCGTCGTCCGCGGGCGGCTCGGGCAGGAACTCCACACCAGCCACCGGGTAGGGGTGCGGTGTTGGGAGGAAGCCGGTGATGCGGAAGCGGCGCGCCCCGACGGTGACTATGTCGAATCGACCGTCCGAGTGCTCAGTGATCTGGCGGATCTGGGCGACGCAACCGACCTCGTGCACCACCACCTCGGCGGTGGTGACGCCGTTGTGCGGCGGGGGCAGCACCTCCAGACCGCGGTCGATGGCGACGACGCCGAACTCGCGCGGGGTGCCGTCGGGAAGGTCACGCAGGTACCGGACCAGTGCCCGCCATCGCTCCTCGAAGATGTGCAGCGGCAGCACAAGGCCGGGGAAGAGCACCGTCCCCAGCGGGAAGAGAGGGAGTGTGCCGGTCACACCTCGCACTGTACTGACTTCTCGCCCCGACTAGACTTTGCGGAGTGCTGAATCGCATCGACCTTCGGGGTCAGTCCACCGATCCTCGCCGCATCCTGCCGAGGGCCTCCTTCGACGTCAACGACGCCGTCGAGCAGATCCGCCCGGTGGTGGAGGCGGTTCGTGATCATGGGGTGGCGGCGGTTCGCGAGGCGACGCAGCGCTTCGATGGGGTCACTGTTGAGCGGCTCCGGTGCCGGCCGAAATGATCACCACCGATGGGCTGGAGCCGGAGGTGCGCGAGGCACTGCTGGAGGCGATCGCCCGGGTGCGCAAGGTCCATGAGGACCAGCGCCGCCGCGAGGTGGTCACCCAGGTGGTGCCGGGTGGCACGGTGACCGAGCGGTGGATTCCCGTTGGGCGGGTTGGGCTTTACGTGCCGGGCGGCCTGGCGATGTACCCCTCGACTGTCGTGATGAACGTCGTTCCTGCGCAGGTGGCGGGCGTGGGGGCGCTCGTGGTGTGCAGCCCGCCGCAGAAGGGGACCGGCCTGCCCGACGCCCGGGTGCTTGCCGCGTGCGCGCTGCTCGGTGTCGACGAGGTCTATGCGGTCGGCGGCGCCCAGGCCATAGCGATGCTCGCCTATGGCACGCGGGAGAGCGAGCCGGTCGACCTGATCACCGGTCCGGGCAACGTCTGGGTCACGGCCGCCAAGCGCCTGGTGCGGGGGGTGGTCGGGATCGATGCCGAGGCGGGGCCGACCGAGATCGCGATCCTGACGGACGACACCGCCGATCCGGTCCACGTGGCCGCCGATCTGATCAGCCAGGCGGAGCACGATCCGCTTGCGGCCAGCGTGCTGGTGACCACCTCCTCCGAGCTGGCCGATGCCGTTGATGTCCAAATAGGACAGCAGCTGGCGAGGACCAAGCACGTGGAGCGGATCACCGCGGCGCTGACCGGGCCGCAGTCGGGTCTGGTGCTGGTGAGCGACCTTGAGCAAGGATTGAAGGTCGTCAACGCTTACGCGGCCGAGCACCTCGAGATCCAGACGCGCGACGCCCGCGCCGTCGCCGACCGGATCACGAGCGCGGGCGCCATCTTCGTGGGGCCGTATTCGCCAGTGTCCCTTGGGGATTACTGCGCCGGCTCCAACCACGTGCTGCCCACCGGCGGGTGCGCCCGGCACTCCAGCGGCCTGAGCGTGCAGTCGTTTCTGCGCGGCGTCCACATTGTGGAGTATGGCGAGGCCGCGCTGAAGGACGTCGCCCACCACGTCGTCACACTGTCGCATGTGGAGGATCTGCCCGCGCACGGCGCTGCGGTGACCGCGAGGTTTGAATGAGCGAGTTTCTGCGCGAGGAGTTGAAGGGGCGGTCCGCTTACGGGGCGCCCCAGATCGATGTGCCGGTTCGTTTGAACACCAACGAGAATTCCTATCCGCTGCCGCCCGAGGTGGCGCAGGCGGTGATGAAGGCGATCGAGGAGGAGGTCACCGGCCTCAACCGGTATCCGGATCGGGACGCGCTCGAGTTGCGAAAGGACCTGGCGGACTATCTCGGGGTGACGCCCGAGCGGGTGTGGGCCGCCAACGGCTCCAACGAGGTGCAGCAGCAGCTGTTGCAGGCGTTCGCGGGCCCCGGCCGGGTGGCGCTCGGGTTCGGCCCGGCCTACTCGATGCACCCGCTGCTGGCCCTGGGCACGGCCACCGCGTGGGTCGACGGCGGGCGCGGTGCCGGTTTCGAGCTGAGCGCCGAGCACGCGGTCGAGCAGGTGCGCAGGCACCGGCCCGCGGTCACCTTCCTCTGCTCGCCCAACAACCCGACCGGCACGGCGCTGCCGCTGGAGGTCGCCGAGGCGGTGCTCGAGGAACGGCAGGGCATCGTCGTCGTGGATGAGGCGTATGCGGAGTTTCGCCGGCCGGGCACTTTGAGCGCGTTGTCTTTGCTCAGCGGGTGCCCACAACTGGTGGTCACCCGCACAATGAGCAAAGCCTTCGCGTTCGCCGGTGTCCGCCTTGGATATATGGCCGCCGATCCGCCCATCGTGGAGGCCGTGCAGCTGGTCCGGCTGCCGTATCACCTCTCGGCGCTGACGCAGGCCGCCGCCCGCGCCGCGGTGGCGCACACCGATGCGCTGCTGGGCACCGTCGAGGCGATCAAGCGGCAGCGTGACCGGATCGTGGAGACGTTACGCGCCTTGGGTTTGACGGTCGCCGACTCCGATGCCAACTTCGTCCTGTTCGGACGTTTCGAGGACCAGAAACTCGTTTGGCGGCGGCTGCTCGATCGGGGGATCCTCGTGCGTGACGTGGGTTTGGAGGGCTGGTTGCGCGTGACTGCGGGCACGCCCGAGCAGACCGATGCGTTTCTTGAGGCGATGAAGGAGCTGGCATGAGGGCGGGCAGGGTCGAGCGGTCGACCAAGGAGACCTCGGTCAAGGTCGAGATCGACCTGGACGGCACGGGGCAGGCGAGCATCACCACCGGCATCGGCTTCTTCGATCACATGCTGCACCAGATCGCGCGACACGGCGGCTTCGACCTGACGCTGCAGACCGAGGGAGACCTGGAGATCGACGCGCACCACACGATGGAGGACACGGCGCTGGCGCTGGGCGAGGCGTTCGCGAAAGCCTTGGGAAACAAGGCGGGGATAAGGCGCTACGGTGACGCCGTGGTCCCGATGGACGAGGTGCTGGTGCAGGCGGCGGTCGACCTGTCGGGCCGGCCCTATGTGGTGCACGAGGAGCCGGCCGATCTGGCGCCGTACATCGGGCCGATCTACCCGACGAGCATGACCCGGCACATCTTCGAGTCTTTCGGCCTTGCGGCCCGGATCACCTTGCACGTCAACGTGTTGCGGGCCGCTCGGCCCGGGCAGCGCCCCGACGCCCACCACGTGGTGGAGGGGCAGTTCAAGGCGGTCGCGCGAGCGTTGCGCGGCGCGGTTTCGCTTGAAGGCCAAGGCGTTCCGAGCACAAAGGGTGTCCTATGAGGACCGTCGTCGTGCTCGACTACGGTTCGGGCAACCTGCGTTCGGCGGAGCGGGCGCTCGCCGCGACGGGCGCGTCGGTCAAGGTGACGTCCAACCTGGAGGATGCCGCCACCGCCGACGGCTTGGTGGTGCCGGGCGTGGGCGCATTTGCGGCGTGCATGGCCGGGATAGAGGCGGCGGGCGCGGGCCCGGTGATCGCGGAGCGGGTGGCGCACGGCGCTCCGGTCCTGGGCATCTGCGTCGGCATGCAGATCATGTTCGACTCCGGCGAAGAGCACGGGGTGGTCACCAAGGGGCTGGGCCTGCTGCCCGGCGCGGTGACCCGCCTTGCGGCGCAACGGGTCCCGCACATGGGGTGGAACCTGCTGGACGCGCCGGCCGGGTCCACCCTGTTCGAGGGCATCGCCCCCGACGCGCGTGCCTACTTCGTGCACTCCTACGCGGTGACCCCCAGCGCCGACCTCGATGGGGTGGCGCTCGTGACCACCTCCACGCACGAGCGGGCCACCTTCGCCGCCGCCGCCGAGCGCGGGCCGCTGGCAGTCACGCAGTTCCACCCGGAGAAGTCCGGCGCGGTCGGTGCTCACCTGCTGCGCAACTGGGTCAGGACGCTGCATGGCTAAGGTGCGGGCGCTGCGCCGCGCCGAACGGGAGCGCCGCCAGCGCGAGGCGTTGGAGAGGAACGCGAAACGCTTACGGCGCAGGCAGTTCTGGCGCAAGGTGACGCTGCACGAGATGCGGCGGCGCAGCCGTGGGCGGCTGTTCGTCCGGCGCAGCCGCGGGGAGCGGGCGTTGATCGGCGTCGTGGGCGCGCTCGCGCTGATCGTCATCTGGACTGTCGTATCCTCGTTGGCGCTGAAGGTGGCGCTCAGCCTGCTGTTCCTGCTGGCGCTGCCCGTGCTGGTGATCGTGGCCTTCGACCGGAGGGGTTCCTAGATGACGCTCACGCTGCTGCCCGCGGTGGATGTGGCCGGCGGCCAGGCGGTGCGCCTCGTGCAGGGCGACGCCGCCCGCCAGACCACCTACGGCGACCCGCTCGCCGCCGCCATGGACTTCCAGACCGCTGGCGCGAGGTGGATCCACCTGGTTGATCTCGACGCCGCCTTCGGCCGCGGCTCTAACGCGGAGTTGATCGCCGAGGTGGTGGGCCAGCTCGACGTCAAGGTGGAGCTGTCCGGCGGGATCCGCGACGACGAGTCGCTGCGCAAGGCGCTGGCCACCGGCGCGGCCCGGGTCAACATCGGCACGGCGGCGCTGGAGGACCCGGTGTGGTGCGACCGCGTCGTCAGCGAGTACGGCGACCGGGTTGCCGTGGGCCTGGACGTGCGCGACCGCACGCTGTCGGCGCGCGGCTGGACCCGTGACGGCGGCGACCTGTTCGAAGTGCTTGAGCGGCTTGATAAGGCGGGCTGCGCCCGCTATGTGGTGACCGACATCCGCAAGGACGGCATGATGCTCGGCCCCAACCTGCAGCTGCTGCGCGACGTGTGCGCCGTGACCAACGCCCCGGTCATCGCCTCCGGCGGTGTGTCCAAACTCGACGACCTGGTCGCACTGAAGGAGCTGGAACCGCTTGGGGTGGAAGGGGTTATCGCGGGCAAGGCGCTGTATGCCGGCGCCTTCACGGTCGAGGAGGCACTCGCCGTCCTGAGGGGCTGAAGCATCCTGAGGGGCTGAAGCGTCCTGCGGGTTGGGTTAGGCTGCGCGCGTGGTTCGACGGGTCCTGCTCACCGGTGTCGCGCTTGCCCTTGTCTTGGTGGGTTATACCCTCTTCCAGGCCGCATTCCCCTCTCCCGAGGCGACGGTCAAGCGATACTTCAACGCCCTGGCCGACCGCGACATGGTCCAAGCCGATGAACAACTGTCCGGCACGGCGGTGCTGGAGTTCGAGACGCACGGTGGCATGTGGTCGGCCTTGATCGACAGGCGTTACCAGCCGCCGACGGGCGTCCAGATGGGCGGCTGGCAGCGCAGCGGTACCGGCGCCGAGCGCGTGGTGGCGGTCCAGTACGAGCTGGGCGGCGTGACCCACTCCAGCCTGCTCAGACTGCACCGGGAGGGCAGCGCCGTGTGGCGGATCACCAATGGCCTGGGGACGGTCGCCGTCAACCTGGCGGGCACGGCCGTCAACGGTCAGAGGCTGACCACGAGCAAGAGCCTGCGGCTGTTCCCCGGGATCTACGAGCTGGGCACGGCCCCCAACGCCCCGATGGTGACCGCCGCGCCGGTGACCGTCGTGGTGACGCCGGACCGGGCCGAAACCGCCGAGCTGCGCGCCACCCTGACCGACGCCGGGGTCAAGGCGGTCAAGCAGCGTATGGACGCCCTCCTGATCGAGTGCGAGCGCACCTCGCATCCCGCGCCGCCGGGCTGCCCGTTCAGCTTCACGGCGATTGCTCGGATCAGCCAGGTCAAGTGGACGATCATCAGCCGGCCCGAGCTGGTGATCGAGCAGGTCGAGCCGGGCGTCGTCTCCGTCCGGGGTGCGGGACCGGGATCGGTGCGGTTAAGCGCGGTCGACCCCGGCGGCGCAACCGTCGGTCACGTCGACACGTTCCCGGTCAACGGGAAGTGCGTGGAAGCCGACGGCAAGGTCAGTTGTACATTCATTCCGTGAGGGAGATCGCGGTTTTCAGCGGCAGTGCACATCCGGAGTTGGCGGCCGAGATCTGTTCGCATCTTGCCGTCCCGCTGCACCCCGTGCGCGTCGAGCGGTTCGCCAACGACTGCATCGAGGTGCAGTTGCAGGCCAACTGCCGTGAGCGGGACGTATTTCTCATCCAGCCGCTGGTCAGGCCGGTGCAGGAGCACCTGGTCGAGCTGCTGCTGATGCTCGACGCCGCGCGCGGTGCTTCGGCGGCGCGGGTCACCGTGGTGATGCCGCACTACTCCTACGCGCGGTCGGACAAGAAGGACCGGCCGCGGATCTCCATCGGCAGGCGGCTCGTCGCCGACCTGATGGTGACCGCGGGCGCCAACCGCATGCTCGCCATGACCCTGCACTCGCCGCAGATCCACGGGTTCTTCAGCGTCCCGGTGGACCACCTGAACGCGCTGCGGGAGCTTGCCGCCTACTTCAAGCGCTACGACCTGTCCAACACGACCGTGGTCGCGCCGGATCTTGGCTATGCCAAGGAGGCGGCGGCGTTCGCGCGCATCCTCGAGCTGCCCGTCGCGGCAGGGGCCAAGCAGCGCTTCCCCGACGACCGGGTGGTGATCAGCTCGGTGATCGGGGACGTCGACGGGCGCGATGTGATCATTTTGGATGACGAGGTCGCCAAGGGCAGCACCGTGATCGAGCTGCTGCAGCGCCTGCGGGAGCGCAACGTGCGCTCTATCCGGTTGGCTTGCACGCATGGGCTTTTCGCTGACGGCGCCTTGAAACGCATCGCGGACAGCCCTGGCATGCTGGAGATCGTGTGCACGAACACGGTGCCCATCCCGGTGGCCGACAGGGTACCCCCGCTGAAGGTTTTGTCCATCGCTCCCGCACTGGCCGAGGCGATGCGCAGAATCCACAATGGAGAGTCGGTCAGCACCCTGTTTGACCAGGTCTAGCGCACCACGAGGGAGTGGTCGCCGGCCGGCCGCAGCTCGCCGATGACGATGGCGCCCGGGATCTCGCCCGCCAGCAGCAGGCCGCCGGAGGTCTGCGCGTCGGCGAGCAGGAGCTGCTCGTCGCCGGCGAGGCCTTCGAAGAGGGTGTGCGGCTTCACCCATTCAAGATTTCGACGGGTACCCCCGGAGACGTAACCCTCACGGAGAGCCTCCCTGGTCCCATCGAGGTAGGGGACCGCCGAGGAGTCGATGACCGCCGTGACGCCGCTCGCGCGGGCCAGCTTGTGCGCGTGACCGAGCAGACCGAAGCCGGTGACGTCTGTGCCGCAACGGATCCCGGCCTTGACGGCGGCGGCGGAGGCGTCGCGGTTGAGCGCCGTCATGGTCGCGATGGCGTGGGGGAAGACCTCTCCCGTGACCTTGTGCCGGTTGTTGAGCACGCCGACGCCGAGCGGTTTGGTCAGGCTCAGCGGCATGCCCGGCCGGCCCGCATCGAGCGTCATCACCTTGTCGAGGTCGACCAGGCCGTTGACCGCCAGGCCGTACTTGGGTTCGGCGTCGTCGATGCTGTGGCCGCCGCCGAGCGCGCAGCCGGCTTCCTTGGCCATGTCATGCCCGCCGCGCAGCACCTCGCGGGCAAGCTCCATCGGCAGCAGGTCACGCGGCCAGGCGAGAAGGTTGAGTGCCACCAAAGGGCTACCGCCCATGGCGTAGACGTCGGAGAGCGCGTTGCACGCCGCGATCCGCCCCCAGTCGTAGGCCGAGTCCACCACCGGGGTGAAGAAGTCGGTGGTCGCCACCAGGCCGGTGGAGTGGTCAAGCTTGACGACGGCGGCGTCATCCCCGCCGACGTCATCGATGTCGAAGCCCGCCAAAAGCTCCTCGAGCTCGCCCGCCGGGATCTTGCAGGCGCAGCCGCCACCGCGGCCGTACTGGGTCAGGCGGATGTCCTCCATGTGGGACGATTCTGGCATGGATGACCCTCGACGGCTAACCCCGAGGATCGACACGCTGCTGGGCGATGAGCGGCTGGCCGAGGCTTCGCGGCGGCTGGGGCGGGCGCTGGTGCGCGACGTGGTGCGGCGGGTGGTCTCCCGGGTGCGGACCGGTGTTGTCTCCCCGCAGGATGCGGTGCCGGCCGTGCTGGCGGAGTTGCCAGCCGCGCCAACGAGTCTGCGGCCGGTCATCAATGCCACGGGCGTCATCGTGCACACCAATCTGGGGCGTTCTCCGCTTTCGGAGGCGGCACTTGCGGCGCTGCGTCTGGCGGCCGGGCCGACCGATGTCGAGTTCGACCTGGCGTCGGGGCGGCGAGCTCCGCGCGGCGCGGCCCCACTTGCGACACTGCTCGAGGCGGTACCCGGCGCCGAGGCTGTGCACGTCGTCAACAACAACGCGGCGGCTTTGGCGCTTGTCGCGGCGGCTTTGGCGCCCGGCCGGGAGATCGTGGTGAGCCGGGGCGAGCTGATCGAGATCGGCGACGGCTTCCGCCTGCCGGAGCTGCTGGAGTCGGCCGGTGCGCGGCTGCGGGAGGTGGGGACCACCAATCGCACCCACCTGTCCGACTACGAGCGGGTGATCGGGCCCGAGACGGCGCTGGTCCTGAAGATCCATCCGTCCAACTTCGTGGTGAGCGGGTTCACCGCGTCGGTACCCGTGGCGGCGCTGAAAACCCTTGACGTGCCGGTGGTTTACGACATCGGCTCGGGTCTGCTGGCGCCCGAGCCGTTGCTGCCGTCCGAGCCCGACGTGGCGACCGCGCTGCGCGAGGGTGCCGATCTGGTGACCGCCAGCGGCGACAAGCTGCTCGGCGGGCCGCAAGCCGGTCTCCTTTTTGGACGGTCGGATCCGGTGCGCCGGGTGAAACGGCACCCGCTGGCACGGGCGATGCGCGTCGACAAGCTGACGCTGGCCGCGCTCGAGGCGACGGTGCGTGGGCCGATGCCGCCGGTCGTCTCCTTCCTCCGCGCGCATCTCGCGGATCTGGACCGGCGCGCCTCGGTACTGGCGGAAGCGTTGCGCGCCAAGGGAGTCGATGTCGTCGTGGTGGCCAGCGAGGCGGCGGTGGGCGGCGGGGGAGCGCCCGGCGTGACGATCCCCAGCGTCGCCCTGAGCCTGCCGGAAGTTTTCGCCGAGCGGCTGCGTCACGGCAGCCCAGCCGTAGTAGGCCGGATCGCGGGTGACCGATGCCTGGTGGACTTAAGGACGGTCCCGCCATCGGACGATGAGCCATTGGAAGGAGCCGTAATGACTGCCGCCACGACTCAATGATCTAGGTATTTATAGGTAGCATTCAGCCCGTGCGGCCCCTTGGCAAGAATGATCCCACCTATGTGTCCACCTATCGTCTCCTCGGTGTGCTTGGCGGAGGCGGCATGGGCAAGGTATATCTCGGACAATCGCGCACGGGCCGCCGCCTCGCGATCAAGATGCTCAGCGAGCAGTATGCCGAGGACCCGGAGTATCGCGAACGCTTCGCCCGCGAAGTCGCCGCGGCCAAGCTGGTCAGCCCGCTCTACACGGCGGCGGTGGTCGACGCCGACCCCCAGGCCAAGGCGCCGTGGCTGGCGACCACCTTCATCGACGGGCCGAGCCTGGAGGAGTGGGTCACCAAGCACGGTGCCCTGCCCGCGGGCAAGGTGCTGGCGCTCGCGGCCGGGCTCGCCGAGGCGCTCATCTCCATCCACAACGTGGGGCTGGTGCACCGGGATCTGAAGCCCAGCAACGTCATCATCAACCCCAACGGGCCGCACATCATCGACTTCGGGATCGCGCTGGCGGGGGATGACACGCGGATCACGACGAGCCTGATGGTCGGCACGCCGTCGTACATGGCGCCCGAGCGGGTCAATGGGCTGGACGCCGGCCCGTCCGGGGACATCTTCTCGCTGGGGGCGACGCTGTTCTACGCCGCCACGGCGACGCAGCTTGTCAGCGGCGGCAGCTTCTATGAACAGATCATCCAGGTCGCTCTAGGGCAGTTTGACCTTACGGAGGTACCCAAAGAATGCCGACCGATCATCGATCTGTGCCTGAGCCAGGCGCCGCAGGACCGTCCGACTTCCGATGAACTGATGCGTGTCCTCATCGGGTTGGGGGTGCAGCAGCCCGAGGCCGGATGGTGGCCCGATCTGGAGGTCAAGCCCCTGGTGTCGTCGCCGACGCCGCACCCTTCGCGCCGCCGGATCCTTGTCGGCGCAAGCGCTTTCGGGGTGCTGCTCATCGGAGGCGGGGTGAGCGCCGTCGCTTACCGGCTGCGCCGCAACGCCGCGCCCGCGGCCGGCCCCGACTCCTCCGGGCAGTCCTCCTCCCCGGCACCGGAGTCCACCCCACCCGGCGAGAGGGGCCGCGTGCTCTGGCAGGTCGCCTCCGGCGCCGGAAACCGCCAAGGCGGGCCGGACTCCTCCGCCATGCGCGTCATCATCCACCGCGGCTCCCGGATCATCAGCGCGGCCGGGGCGACCGTGCTCGCGTCGGACACGACCGAGCGTCGCGTTTGGACAAAGAACCTGCCGACCAGCGCCGTCAGGCTGTGGCAGTGGGGCGACGCGGTCATCGCCGCTGACCTGCGCAAACTGTGGTTGTTCGACGCGCAGACCGGCGACGAGCGGTTCGCGGTCGACATCGCCGCCCTCGAGGAGCGCAACACCGGCGACAACCCTGACCGGCTGGCGGTGCAGATCGACCGCATCCTCGTCGGTGAGGACCGGGCCTTCGTCGGCCTCGGCACCGCCACCGTAGCCATCGACCGCACCGGCCAATCCACCTGGCGCGTCGCCCGCTCCTTCGGCGAGGGAGGCCGCCGCACCCCGCCGCCGCTGCCCTTCGTCGCCAATGGTGCGCATGTCGTCTCTCGCGAGAGCGGCAGCAGCCCGCGCCTGACCATGCGCCGTGTCGGCAATGGCAGCCTTGTGTGGCAGCTGCCCGACACCTTCGCCAAACGCGGCCAGCAGCCGCCGCCTCCTCCCGGGCCGGGCGAGGGCGGCCACGACGAGGCATGGCCGCGCATCGAGGGCCGCATCGCTGGCGACAGCATCGTCCTTCGCGACGGCCCCGAGATCGAAGTGCGCTCGCTCAACACCGGAAAGCTGTTGTGGCACTACACCTCCCAAACGCCCATCGCCGGGATGGAGGTCGTCGGCGACCGGGTCCTCGTCGCCGCCGACCGGCTCGTGGCCAGGCGCATCGCCACCGGCGAGCCTTCCTGGGAGTTACCCGTCCGGGGCGCCCGGGTCGCGGTGGCCGGCGAGGCGCTGGCGGTCATGCACGAGACCGGTTTGTCCTATTTGGACAGCGTGGGACGAGCGGTGTGGGACGAGCCCTTCCCGCCAGGCCTACAAAAAACCATGCTCGACCGCCTGGTGGTGCACGACCACACGGCCTACGTCATCTTCCGCCCCAAGGGAGCCCCCGGGCCCGGAGGTCCTGGCGACCCCGGCCCGCCGCCGGGCACCCGCGCACCGGTCGACGTCGTAGCCTTCCGACTGTGAAGTTCACATCGGACAAAGGTGTGGCGGCGGAAACGTTGGAGGGGTCCGTGGCATATGCGGTCATCGACGTCGAAACCACGGGGCTGCGGTCGTCGTGGCATGACCGGATCGTGGAAATCGCCATCGTTCAGGTGAGCCGTTCCGGCGGCATCGAGGCCGAGTGGTGCACGCTCGTCAACCCGGAGCGGGACCTTGGGCCGCAACGCATTCATGGCATCACCGCCGCTGACGCGAGGCGGGCACCGCGGTTCAAGGATCTGGCGGGGACGGTGGCGGATCTGCTGCGCGCACGCATCCCGGTCGCGCACAACTGGGCGTTCGACTCGGAGTTCCTTGCCGCCGAGTACGAACGGCTCGGGATCGACGTCCCGATCCGCGAGGAGACGGGACTGTGCACGATGCGCCTGGCCGGGCAGTTCCTTCCGGAGTCCGGGCGGGCGCTGGCAGACTGCTGCCGGACGGCTGGCATTGCTTTGACAAGGGCGCATTCGGCGCTTCACGACGCGCGTGCCGCCGCCGGGCTGCTCGCGCATTTCCTCAGCGTGGCCGGGGTGCCGCCGCCATGGATGGCGCGGCTGAGCGCCGGGCGGGACTGGCCGGCCATTCCAAGCCTGAAGGTCTGGACGGTCTCACGCCGGGCCGAGGGGTATGTCGAGGCGCACTTCCTGTCGCGGCTTGTCGAACGCCTCCCACGGACCCACCGGCCCAACGCGGACGCGTATCTGGATGTGCTCGACCGTGCCCTTCTGGATCGGCACATCTCGGTCACCGAGGCCGACGCGCTGGTGTCGGTCGCCCATCGCATGGGCCTCGGCCGGGAGGAGCTCATCGAACTCCATCAGCATTATCTTCAGGCACTCGCCACGGTGGCCGCCGCTGACGGCGCCATAGGCTCCGACGACCGCAACGACCTGGACAGCGTCGCACTGCTGCTCGGCCTGGACGTGCACTATGTGGATAGGACGCTCGCCACGGCCCGGCACGCGGTCGCGCTGGCCGGCGGGCCTTCGGCCAATGCGGGCAGGCGGCTGTATCTGCGCCGTGGCGACGAGGTCGTGTTCACCGGGGAGATGACCGAGCCGCGAGAGGCGTGGGAGGCGAAGGCGACCCGAGCCGGGCTGGCGGTCGGCCGGGATGTCACCAGCCGGACCCGGCTGCTGGTCGCCGCCGACCCGGACACCATGTCGGGCAAGGCCGAGAAGGCCGCCCGATACGGCATTCCGATCGTGCATCCCCACGCCTTCACCCGCATGCTTCAGAAGATCTGAACGTCGTCCTGCCGTTTCCCGGCTACGGTTTGTCGGCGCGCTATACCCGCACGGTATTGAATATCGCCCGCCTGGCCGGCTCAGTGTGCCGACGTGGCCCGCCGTGTGCCGCGACCTAACAGGCGGGAGGCTGTGAGGAACGCGGCGGTGGTGAGGTTGACGAGTATCCACAGCCAGATGACTTTCGTCCGATTGTCGTCGGAGATCCCGTCCCTGGAGAGATTGACCGATATCGTGATCGCGAACTCGGCGCCACCGAACCACCAACCCACGGGCACGAGCAGTGCGGCGCGGTCGGCGAGCGGACCGACAAGGGCGGCGGGGAGCGCGGCGGCGCAGACAATCGCGGCGATGACCCGCAACGCGCTGCCCTCGCTGATGTCCAGGCTCCACGCGTCGTAGAGGAGTGGAGCAAGGAACAAGCTGGTCACGACGGCCAAGGGCGCGAGAAGAAGGGCGGAGAACACGCGGGTCGAAATGACTTGGTGCCCGGCGGATCGGGCGCGCACCAGCGCGATGCCCGCGCATACCTGAGCCGCGATGGCGATCAGATCTCCGGTGACGAGAAACCCCCACGCGCCCTGAAGGAGGTCCTGGACGCTGCTGTGCAGTATTGCCGCCAAGTCCACCCACGCCCAGGCCAGGGCCCCGAAGAGAAGCCCGCCCCATCGGGTGTGCCGGGTGGCGAGCGCCAGCGCGGCCCCGGCCAGTTGCACCACCCAGATCAGGTTGTAATACCAGATATCCGCGAAGGTCGCGTCCGCAATCCCGAACAGCCCCACCACGCCCAGCAAGACGCTGAGGACCACAAGCAGACTGGCAGCGATGAGCAGGCCGTCAGAGTGCCCGATCGCAAGTGTCCTGGTTGGCCGCTCCGCTGCACCGGTCTCGAGTTGCGGGCTCGTCGTGCCGGGCGGGGGGACCCGTTCAACGCGTTGTGGGACAGGCATCGGATCCGGCGACGGTGGCGTGGGCTGTATTGAAGCACCAGCGTCATCACGGCGATGCTCCATCGCGGGTGGGTCCGTCGGATCGCTACCAGCTAGTGCGGTAGAGGCGGCTCGGCGTACCTGGACGCTGTCGTCGAGATCGCGCAGATCCGCCAGCGCGGCGAGCGCGGCGGTGCGCAGTCCCGGCTTGTCTGCGCGCAGGAGACGCTCCAACGCGCGGACCCCCTCCAACCGCAGGATGCTCCGGTCACTGGCCAGATCGTCCAAAATAGACTGCGGGAGTGCGGCCGGCCGGACGCTTCGCGCCACAACGAGACTGCCCTCGACACCGAAACTCCACTTCATCGGCGCCTGGGTTGGCGTGCTCTCGCGCACCTGGCGATACGTGTAGTCGTACAACTCGTCGATGCTGATCTCACCGTCGGCGTCCAGATCCGCGGCGCCAGTCTCCAGACCCTTGACCAGTGCACTGGTGAACACAGATAGCTTGGCGTCGGCGCGGGCCAGGTCAACGCCCTCGAACGCATACTCCGTAGCGCTGGACGCGGTGAGCACGATTCGGCCGCTGCCGGTGCGGAACTCATCCGCGATCTGCACCTCGTGACCAGAACGTGCCAGAGAACCGCGGGCGAAGGCACCGCTGTAGCAACAGTCCAGGATCAGCACCACACGTCGGGACTGGGTCTCATCCAGCGCATCATTGACGAAACTGGCCGGCACACTGCTGGCGGCGAGCGCGTTCAGGTCCGTGTCCCGGGCGGCCAAATACAGCCGGCCTCGGCTGTCTTTGATGCCGTGGCAGGCGAAGTGCAGCAGCAGCAGGTCGTCACGGTCACGGTCGGCGAAGAACGCGGCGATGCGACGCCGGATGGTCCGCTCGTCGGCATCCATCAGCAGTTCCACGTTGAAGCCGCCGATGCCCGGATCGCCGAGCACGCGACCCAGCGCTTCGGCGTCGTGACCGGGCGAGCGCAGCTGCGCCAGCTTTTGATCGTCATAGTGAGCGTTGGCGACGATCAGCGCCCGCCGCACGCCAGTGGTGGTCACAGCTGGCAGAGCCAACAGCGCCTCCACGATCCGGCGAGCGGCGGCGTCATCGGTGCCGGCCAGGTCGACATCGATGCCGCCGATGGTGACCCTTACCGCCTGCTGCGTCTGTCGAAAGCGCGCAACGACCCGGCGGATCGCCGCTACGACCTTCGTCAACGCCTCGCCCGTCTGGACGACGGAGACGATGAACGCGCAGACACCAAGGATCTCCAGCCCACGAGCGCCCGCAGGCGAGTCGCCCACCCGCACCTGATCCACTCGCGTCACGCCCGCGTCGGTCAGCTCCGCACGCAGCTCCAGGGCTAGGGCCTCGACGGCCTCCGGTCCACCGAGATCGCCTTCCGCGGCGGCAAGGCGCAGCACGAACTCAGATGTGTGGACGGCAGGCATGAGGACCTCGCTCGAAAGGCAGAAGGGCCGGGTGTTCGCTAGCGTAGCGGCGGTGGGCCACCCGCGCGATCAGTCATCAGGTTCTCGTCTGTCAGATTCAGGTTGGCGAGAATCTGGTGCGGGGCCTACTGCTTCCTCCGGGGAGCCTCACCTCGGAGGGACCTGACCGGACTGCCAGCCTCTTGCGCGCCACTGCGGGATCGACGACCGCTCCTTGCCGAGCGTTGTATCCTTCCCATGACCCGGATACACCACGGTCTCATCCGGTAGCCGGTCGAAGACTTCGGCGACGACACCGTCCCAAAGCGACTCGAATGCGGCCTTGTTACCCCAGATGTTGCCGACGCCGTCGGGGGACACCGGTGGAATGGTCATCGGCACGCAGATCAGCCTCTGGCCGCTTTCGTGATGTCGCTCAATATGCGCTCCAACGGTCCAAGGTCGCCTTTGTGTGCCGCAACAGCCGCATTGGTGTTGTCTTCGGCCTCGACCGCCGTCCAGTCAAGGTCATAGCCCGCATCGGACGCGAGCTGACATAGGAAGGCTCGTTGCGCGCGACCGTTCCCCTCTCGAAACGGATGTATCTCGTTGATTTCGGCGTGGTAGTAAGCAAGTCTCTGGGTGAATCTGTCTCGAGCCAGACCTCGCAGGTAGTTTTCGCGCGCCAGCTTGGCGAACTCAGTGGCCGCATAGCTTTCGATGTTCTGCGGCAGGCAGAAGCCGGTCTCCTTGAAAATCTGGACCGTTCGGATCTGCCCCGCCCATGGGAAGACGTCACCGAAGATCCTCTTATGGAACGCTCTCAGGTGAGTCAGGTCGTACAGTCCTCGCAATGGTCTGGCCGCGAGCTCATCAAGCCTGGCTGCGGAGATGTCAGCCACGACTTGCCGCAGTTTCTCGGCGTCGGTAATTCCAAGCTTGTTGACCAACACTGCTGTGCTTGGGTCAACGTACGGATCGAGCGTCATGCACCGTCGGCCTGAGCATGTAGAGCGATGGTCTGTCGGACCATCTCATCCACGTCGATCTCGCCGCTCACATAACGATCGCTTATCTGCCGCGCGGCGTCGCTGCGGGCCAGGCCTTCAAGCCTCAACGAGGCATCAGTCAAGCTTGTGCTCCGGCGACGTTCACCAACAAGCGAGTCCCACAGGGCGGCGGGGACGATCACCGCTTCCCGATGCCGCCGCGAACCGATCGCTACCGGGCCGGCGGTCCCATTGCGGAACCTCTCGAGGAGCGCGGAGAGCTGTTCGAGCGTCTGGCGGACCGTGAGGATGTCGCTCATGACGCCTATTCTACCGCGATGTACCCACGTTTGTGGGTACATCGCGTCGTCGGGGGTATTGCTGGTCAGATTCGGCCCCATCCGTACCGGGTAGCACCCTCAGCCCTCCGCCGCACCTCGGTCGCGGCCTCGATGTCACCGTGCGCCCAGTGGATCCTCGCCGCATACTCCATCGCATACCCGTCGCCGAGCGCGACCGCCCGATCGAAGATACGCACGGCGGTGCTCTCATCACCGCTATCCCGCAAGGCCACTCCCAAGGCGGTGATCGGATACGGCTGGTCTTGTGCAAGCAGCAGCGGCTCAATCCACTTCTTGGCAGCCACGCGATCATCCCGCTGAAGGGCCAGCCGGGCAACGCACATCATGGCATCCGCATCGCCGAGCGCGGCGACCTTCTGCCACACCAGATCCGCTCGGTGGGTGTCGTCAGCCTCCAGATAGATCGCGCCAAGGTTGAAGCCAGCCATAACATTTCCGGCCTCCCAGGCGCGCTCTGACCAAGCGATCGCTTCCCGAAGGTGACCTTGGCGATACAGGTGGGCACCCAGGTTCGCCATCGATAAGACATGACCTGCCTTCGCCGCGGCCCGTAACCACCTAACAGATTCCGGGGTGAAATGGCCATCTGCGCCGAACTCGACTTCCGGCTCGTCCGGTTCACCCGCGCGCCGAGCGCCGAACCAGCGTCCTACCAACCGCGCGTCCGCCACTCTGGGATCGACGAGCGCTCCTTGCCCAGCGTCGTATCCTTCCCATGACCCGGATACACCACGGTCTCGTCCGGCAGTCGCCCGAAGACCTTCTCCTCGAGGCCACCCATCAGCGACGCGAATTCGGTCGGGTTTGTTGTCCGCCCGGGACCCCCGGGGAAGAGGCAGTCGCCGGTGAACAGGTGCGGGTGGCCGGCGGGGTCGTTGTAGAGCAGGGCGATGCTGCCGGGTGTGTGGCCGACGAGGTGGATCGCCTCGAGCCCTATCTCTCCAAATTGGATGATGTCGCCGTCGTCGACGAGCACTTGGGTGTCAACGGGAATGCCGGAGGCGTCGAGCCGCCCCGCATAGGTGCGAGCCCCGGTCGCCTCGACGACCTCGTCCAGGGCCTGCCAGTGGTCGGCATGCTGGTGCGTGGTGACCACCGCGTCGAGCGCACCGCCGCACAGCTCCAGCAGCTCCGAGGCGTCGTTCGCGGCGTCGATCATCAACGATGCCCCGGTCGCCTTGCACCGCAACAGATATGCGTTGTTGTCCATCGGACCGACGGACAGCTTGGTGATCGTCAGGGCGTCAAGAGTCGTCATGACAGGACCATAGGCCCGCAGCCGGGCAGCTTGGAAATCAGGTCGGGGCCTAACAGCTGGGAAGGGGTGTAATAGCCTCCGGCCGGGCGATGGCTCAACAGGTACCCCACGAATTCAAGCGAACCGGTGACGGTCAGGTCATAGCCGTTGGACGTCTTGATCCGGGCCTCGCGCACGTCCCCGGCCTCGTTGCGCACCTCGCCCCACACATGCACCGGGCTGGCCGCCCGCGTCTGCTTGTCCGGTCCGGTCTGCGGCACGCGGGCCTTGAGCATCTGCTGGAGCATGGAGCCGCGCAGGATGGGGCGCAACAGGTTGGCGATCCGGAGGCTGCGCGCCCGCTTCGGCGACGAGGGCACATAGACCTCGATATTGGGGATTCCGGTGGTGTAGTAGGCCGTGGCCACGTCGCCCCACGGGATGGTCGCCGCCATCTTCTCGCCCGCGCCGAAATCGATGCGCCTGGTTGACCCGCCCATCGGCGCCGAGACAAGTTTGCCGTCGCGGCGCACCCTTCCGCCGATTCCCAGTGATTCCAAGGAGGTTTTCTGGGTACCGGGAGAGAGCCGCATCCGCGTGTCAAACCCCAGTGCGAGGTGGGTCGCGTCGGGCAGAGCCTCGCTCAAGGCCGCCGCGACGCAGTCGGTCGGGATGACGTCGAACCCCACGCCCGGGCAGACCACGACACCGGCGTCGACGGCCCCCTGGTGCTGCGCGTGCGCATGCTCAAACACATCGATCTCACCGGTGATGTCCAGGTAGTGCACTCCGGCGGCAAGGCACGCCTCGAGCATGGGTGCGCTCGTGGACGAGAACGGCCCGGCGCAGTGCAGCACGAGCCCGATGCCGTCGAGGTCGGGATCGTTGACCGGGAACACCCTCGCCGGAAGGTCCAATTCGGACGCGAGCCTGACCACCTTGTCGTGGCTGCGCCCGGCGAGGATTGGCCGCATGCCGCGGGCCACCGCCTCCGCCGCGATCAACTCGCCCGTGTATCCGTTGGCGCCATAGATTAGCCAGTCACTCGTCTCACTCATCGGACGGCATACCCCGCATCCTTCAGCTCCCGCTTGACCTCGGCGATGGTGACCTCACCGAAGTGGAAGATGCTCGCCGCGAGCACGGCGTCGGCTCCGGCTTGCACGGCGGGCGGGAAGTCCGTTGCCTTTCCTGCGCCACCGGACGCTATGACGGGCACGTCCACCGCCGCCCGCACCTGTTTGATCAGCTCGAGGTCGAAGCCGTCCTTGGTGCCGTCGGCGTCCATGGAGTTGACGAGAATCTCGCCCACACCCAGGTCGGCTGCCTGCCTGACCCACTCGATGGCGTCGAGCCCGGCAGCTTTGCTCCCGCCGTGCGTCGTCACCTCGAACCCACCATTGACAGCGCGGCGGGCGTCCAGCGACAGCACCAGCACCTGCGACCCGAAGCGCTGCACGATCTCGCTGATCAGCTCGGGCCGGGCGATCGCCGCCGTGTTCACCCCCACCTTGTCGGCGCCCGCCCGCAGCAGGATGTCCACATCAGACACCGAGCGGACCCCGCCGCCGACGGTCAGCGGGATGAAGACCGACTCGGCGGTGCGGCGCACCACCTCGAGCATGGTGCCGCGCCCCTGCGCCGAAGCCGAGACGTCGAGGAACGTCAGCTCGTCGGCGCCCTCGGCGTCGTAAAGGGCGGCCAGCTCCACGGGATCCCCGGCATCGCGCAGGTTCTCGAAGTTGACGCCCTTCACGACCCGGCCGCCATCGACGTCCAGGCACGGAATGACCCTCACCGCCACACTCATACCCCGACCCTACCCTGTGCTGTTTGTCCGGTTTCTCCTCGCGCGGTGATCCGGGTGCTCCCGGGAGCCAACCGGCTGACGGACCGAGCCGATCCGCCCGTCCTGAGCGCCCGATCAGACGGATGGACCGCAAGATTTTCCGTTGTTACCCTTCGAACGTGGTCTTGCGGATATATTGCCGTGTCGCGGCAGTGGTGTTCCTGCTCTTCACGATCTATCCGATGATCACGAAGATTCTCGAACACCGCCTCCACCACGATTGGGCACATGGCGTGCTGCACCTCGTCTCGGCGGCCGTCGCCATCTACGCGGGGTGGTTCGCCAAATCGAACACGCTGGCGGTCCTCTTCACCTGGGCCGTCGCGATCTTCTACACCGCTCTCGGCGTCTTCGGCTGGTTCATCGACGGGCTGTTTCTGGGCACAGCGCTGGCGATCCCGCTGGGGCCGGTGGATCACGTCTTCCACCTGCTGCTCGGCTTCGGCGCCATCGCCGTGCTTGTGGTCAACCGCCGCTCCGTCCCAAAACCCGCCTAAACATCTGACAGAAAGTGGAACGCTCGCCTCGGGCGGCCACGGGGGAAGCCGTCGGAGACGAGCGTTGCGCGAAAGCGTAGCTTGTGCGGTGCCCCGCTGCCAAGCCGTGTCCGCTACGGGACTCCGTTTTGGCGCTTGGCCAGGATTTCGGAGACATCCCAGACCCGATCGGGGGTGGAACGCCGGCGCCGCTGGAAGTACTCGACCGTGCCGTCCTGAAGCATCTTCCATCCGATCAAGACGGCCAGCACCAGGCCGGCGGACTCGGCGGGGTAGAGAAGCAGGAAGTACCCGCGCGCCACCAGCAACGAGTTGATCAGAGCTTCTTCCCCCGCATTATGTGACATATCAACGTAAGGTTGGACGCCGACCGTGCCGTCCTGGAGGATCAGCAGGACGTGGGACACGGCCGCAAACGCCAGGAACGCCAGGATGAAGAAACGCCCCCAGCGCCAGCACAGGCCAAAACACAAGGGCGCCAAGCATGTCGAAGACTCCCAGCCCCACCGCAAGACTGGCAGAATCGTGCATGCGCCAAGCCGACCGCTGCGCCTCGGCCAGAAATGTCGACTTCTGCTCGACCAGGGGCAGATTGTCGTTGAGATGGTTCAGCTCGATGGTGCCCGCGACGACGAGCACCAGACCGGCCCCGAACAATCCCCACAGGAGCCATCCGGCGTCTCGCACGGACCGCGGTTGTTCAGATTTCGCCACGTCCAAACCCTAGCCGGAGCCGCTTTCCGGCCGCACCCGCATTTAGAGCGGCAGGACCTGGATCGTGGGGGTGTGCTCGCGCAGCGCCCGCCCGACCGTGCAGTGGTGCTCGTGCACGCGCTCGGCAACGGCGCGGAACACCTCGGCGGCCTCATCGTCGCCCGCCGGAAGCTCGATCTCGTAGGTCCCGGTGATCGGGCCGAGCTTCGTCGGCTCGACCTTGTCGGCCTCCACCCGGATGGCGAGCTTGACCAGCCGGTGGCCGCGCTTGGCGGTCAGCGGCTCCACCGTCACCAGCTCGCACCCACCTAGCGCCACGAGCAGCAGTTCCACGGGGGAGAACACACCGTCTTCGTTCGACCCGCCGATGGCCACCCGCGCCCCACGCTCGTTGGTGCCGACAAAGCCGTCCTCGGTCCGTTCCACGTACACCTTCGCCATGATCACGATCCTACCCCCGCGGGGGAACGCTGCCGCGCGGCCTCGTAAAGCGCGACCGTCGCGGCCGAGGAGGCGTTGAGTGAACTGGCACCGCCGCCGATCGGAATGCGCGCCAGCACCTCGCACGCCTCGCGCAGCGCCACGCTCAGGCCGCGCGCCTCGTTGCCCACCACCAGCGCGGTGGGCCCCCGCAGGTCGACCTCGGCCAGCTCGACCGAGCCGCGCTCGTCAAGCCCCACCATTTTGGCTTTCAGATTTTGGGGGTACCGGTCAAGCCGTATCACCGGCAGCGCAAAAAGTGACCCCGTGCTGGCCCTCACCGTCCGGGGATCGTAGATGTCGGCGGCGTGCCCGGTGACGACGACCCCGCTGGCGCCAAAGGCATCGGCGGAACGGATCAGCGTGCCCAGGTTTCCCGGACTGGCCGGCCGGTCGAAGACGACGACCAGATCCGGCTTGATCCGCCCGGGGTCGTCCGGCCGCTGCTTCACGACCGCGACCACCTCGGGCGCGTCGCCCTGCTCACCCAGCTCGGCAAGCAGCTCATCCGCCATCGCCACATGCAACGTATCGATGGTATTCAACAAATCCAGCGCCCACTCCGACAGCGCTCCGCCGCGGCGGTGCAGCAGCGCGCTGAACTCCCACCCGTAGCGCGCCGCGAGGCTGATCGGCCGGACCCCGTGCACGAGAAACTCACCGGCCCGGTGGCGCTTGGTGCGGTTGGTCAGCAGTGCCGCCCACTGCTGGAAGCGGGCGTTCCGGCTGGTGATCGTCAGCCCCACAACGCCTAAGCTACGCCGCATGAACAGACGCGTGCCGTTGACCGGCCTCGACCGGGCGACCGGCGATCACCCCTAAGCGGGCCTCGGCCCCCCCTTGACCTCCGGGAGTGTGGGCGGCGAGGGCTCGGGCGCGGACTCGGCGGTGCGGCGCACCTCCGAGATGACGGCCTTGACCGCCGCCGCGATCGGGATCGCCATCAGCGCGCCGACGAGGCCGAGCATGGTGCCGCCCAGCAGCCCGGCCAGCAGCACGCCGACGGCGGGCAGGTCCATGCGCCCCTGCATCACCCGCGGTGCGATCAGATAGTTCTCGAGCTGCTGGTAAACGAGGAAGCACAGCAGCACGAGCGCGGCCGAGGGCCACAGGCCGTTGGCGATGGCGGCGACGATGACGCAGACGATCGCGCCCAGTGAGGCGCCGATGAGCGGGATGAACGCGCACAGGAAGACGAACATCGCGAGCGGCAGCGCGGCGGGCACGTCGAAGATCATCAAGATCAGGTAGGCCACGATCGCGGCGATCGAGGAGACCAGCAGGCCACCGATCATGTAGGAGCCGACCTTGTCGACGACGACGTCGACGATGAGGCGGGCGCGCTCCTGGAAGCGGCGCGGGAAGACCCTGGGCACCAGGCGGCGGATGCGCGGCAGGTCGGCCATGAAGTAGATCGCCAGCACCAGCACGAGCAGCGTGGAGGCGAGCACGCCCAGGAAGCGGCGGAAGAAGTTGATGACGCTGGTGCCCATTTGCCGCGGAAGGTCGGCAGCGAGCTTGTTGAGCTGTTCGTTTACGTGGTAGCGCTCGCTCAGGTCGCGGAAGGTCTGCGACCGTTCGTCCAGATTGGACACATAACTGGGAAACCTCTGCGAGAACTCTGACGCCTCGCGCACCAGCGGCGGCCCGACGAGGGCGATGACGGCCGCGACGAGCATCAGGGCGCCCAGCAGGATGATGGTGACGGCCCAGGCGCGTCGCACCCCGTGGCGCACCATCCAGCGCACAGCCGGGTCGAGGCTGACCGCGATGAACAGGGCCACCAGGGCGAGCACCACGAGGTCGCGCACGGTCCAGATCGCGAGGATGGACAGCAGCACCAGGGAGACGCCGGCCGTCGCGGCGACGGCCCACCGGAAGACTGTGGATGTGCTAACGGGCGGATTCATCACGCCCATTATGGAGGCAGGGAGCGGCATTGTGGCGAGATAACGTGAGGGCATGTCTCCTTCGGATCGTTCCCTGCGCTGGCCCGGCTGCCGTAATGTGCGTGATCTTGGAGGCTTGCCGGTGGAGGGCGGAGGGTCGATCCGGCGTGGCGCTCTTATCCGGGCGGACAGCCTGGACCGGCTCGACCCTGACGGCCTGCTCGCGTTCGCCGAGCACCACGTGAGCCTCATCCTCGACCTGCGCAACGCCGGCGAGGCCGACCTGCGGCCGCATCCGTTCGCCGGCGACCCGCGCTACAGGCTCGTGCCGATGATCGATCCGAGGCGGGAGCGCAGCCGTGATCGCTCCGCCGAGCGCACCCTCGGCATGATCTACAGCAGCAGCCTCGACCGCAACACGCGGTGCATTGTGGACGGGGCAGCCGCCATCGCCGATGCCCCGGAGGGCGGCGTTGTCGTGCACTGCGCGGTGGGCAAGGACCGGACGGGGATGATGGTCGCGCTGGTCTTGAGTGCTCTCGGGGTATCCGATGAGGAAATAGCTGATGATTATGAGCTTTCCACCGATTGCCTCCGGGAGGAGTTCGACGAGGTCATCGCTACCCTCGACGGGCAGGAGAGGGACAGGATCGCCGAGCGGATGAGCTCGCGGCGCGAGACGATCCTGGAGATGCTCGCCTATGCGCGCCAACACTACGGGGGGGTGGAGAAGTACCTGCTCGCGCAAGGCCTCGGCTCGGATCGCCTGCAGCGGCTAAGGGACAGGCTCGTGACGCAGGAATGAACCCAGGAATGAAAAGGCGTTGTGCCAGCAGACCGCCCGCAGCCAGTCGTCGCCAAAGTCCAAACGTACCAACACTTCCAGCTGGTGGGCGTAGGAGTAGGGGATGTTGGGGTAGTCGGTGCCGAGCACGATCTTGCCCGCCATCCCCAGGTCCTTCACGCGGTCGAGGAGTTTTGCCGGGTACGGCGCGAAGCCTTCCACGAAGTCGGTGAAGGCCATTGTCGTGTCGAGCCGCACCCGCTCGAAGCGTTCCGCCAGCTCAAGAAATGGTTCGTACTCCGGCGTGCCCATGTGAGCGACGACGGCGGCCAGGCGCGGGTGGCGCTTGAGCACCTCGGCGAGTGGGCCCGGTCCCGTGTGGTCGCCGGGCAGCGGCCCGGACCCGGCGTGGGTCACGATCGGGATGCCGGCCTCGGCGAGCAGCCCCCACACGCCGTCGAGCAGCTCGTCGCGCGGGTCGTAGCCGCCGACCTGCACGTGCACCTTGAAGATCTTCGCCCCCTCATGCAGCGCCTTCTCCACGTAGTCAAGCACGCCTGGCTCTGGGTAGAAGGTGGCCGAGGGCAGGCAGCCGGGGTGGGTGGAGGCGAAGGAGAGCGCCCAGTCGTTGAGGCCGGCCGCCATGCCCGGCTTGTGGGCATAGCTGAGAGCGGGGAAAACCTTGACGCCCAAGGCTTTCAGGTGATCGACGCGTTGCTCGTCGGTCCCCCGATAGGTGATTGTCCAGAACACGTCATCGAAGTATTGCCAGACCTTGCGCAGCATCCGCTCGGGATAGAAGTGCACATGAATGTCGATGAGCCCGGGGAGCCCGAGGCCGCGCCAGAAGTCCGGAACATCATCGTCTGTCATTCATTCACCTCATCGGCACTGTGCGTCACGGGTCGATTGTGCGATGTTAGTCCGCGTGCGGAGAAACATCCTGATCACTGGGGGCAGTTCCGGGCTCGGGGCGGAGATGGCCCGCCAGTTCGCGGCGATGGGGCGCAACGTCGCGATCTGCGCGCGGCGCACGGATCGGCTCAGGCAGCTCGCCGACGAGCTGGCGGCGGCGCATCCACAGTCCAAAGTGGTCAACCGGACGCTCGACGTCGACGACCACGAGGCGGTGTTCAACACCTTCCAGGAGTTCGACGAGGAGCTTGGCGGCCTCGACAGGATTGTGGTCAACGCGGGGCTGGGCCACGGTTATCCTGTCGGCACGGGCAAGTTCGAGATCAATCGCGCGACCGCCCACACCAACTTCGTCTCAGCGCTCGCGCAGTGCGAGGCGGCGCTGGAGATCTTCCGGCGGCGCCGCGACGGCCACCTCGTCGTGGTCTCCTCCATGAGCGGCCTGCGCGGCCAGCGCGGCCACGGCACCACCTACGCGGCGAGCAAAGCGGCCGTGGCCAACCTCGCCGAGGGGATCCGCGCCGATGTCTTCGCCTCGCCCATCAAGGTGACGACGCTGCTGCCCGGCTTCATCCGCTCCGAGATGACCGCCAACGCCCACCGCACGCCGTTCATCGTCGACACCCACGTCGGGGTGAGGGCGATGGTCCGGGCGATGGAGCGCGAGGCGGCCACCGCGACGGTGCCTCGCTGGCCCTGGCTGCCCGTCTCGTGGCTGCTGCGGGTCGCGCCGGTAAGGCTGCTTGCGCGCGCGTGAGCGCCTAGAGTGAGTCCGTGACAATCGAAGTCGAGCTCGTGCGTGAGGTCACCGATGAGGTGGTCCAGGCGTTCGAGAGCCTGCTGCCGCAACTTTCCGCATCGGCCAAACCGCTTGACGCGCAGACCCTGACCACCATCGCCACCTGGCAGGGCAACAGGTTGCTGGTGGCCAGGATCGACGGGGCCATCGTCGGGGCGCTGACGCTCGTCGTGTTCCCGATCCCCTCCGGGATGAGGGCGCGCATCGAGGACGTCGTCGTCGACTTCGCCGCCCGGGGCAAGGGTGTCGGCGCCGCCCTGACACAGGAGGCGCTGGGCATGGCCCGCGAGCTCGGTGCCCGCACGGTCGACCTGACCTCGCGCCCCGCCCGCGAAGCGGCCAACCGCCTGTATGAGCGGCTGGGCTTCGCCAGGCGTGACTCCAGGGTTTACCGCAGGGTACCGTGACCCGATGGGCCAACCCTCCCCGTCACCCGCCGAGCCTTCAGGGCGGCAGAAGATGTCCCCGGTGGCGGTGCTCATCACCGCCGTGCTCTCGCTTGGCCTGTCGGCCGCTCTGATCTACCTCTGCCTCAAGCTGCTCCAGGCGGCCGTGGGCTGAGGACGCCGATAATGCCCAGGCGCTGGGTGGCCCGGGTCAGCGCGACGTAGAGATCGTTGAGGCCGCGGGGCGACGCCGCGACGATCCGCTCCGGGTCGACGACGATCACGCTGTCGAACTCGAGGCCCTTCGCCTGCCGCACCGTGAGGAAGGAGACCGTCTCCTCCAGGTCTGGCTCGCCGTCCACCTCGGGCATGATCACGCCGAGCCGCCCGCCGTCAAGGAGCTTCACCTCCCGCTCGACCTTCTGCTTCAAGCTCGTCTCAAGCTCTTGTGGCGCAACCGTTTCCGTCCACGGTTCGACGCCCGTCTCGCGCACCGAGCGGGGCGGTCGGAGCTCGGGCGAGA
>Ga0209382_10001342_pt1 | contig 38873 bp, 40 predicted proteins | sample SoiMetdeltSBSDD5_FD_187599 | JGI IMG/M metagenome (GOLD analysis project Ga0209382, IMG submission 187599) | Bulk soil microbial communities from a Populus tree surrounding site in Tennessee, USA - Soil MetaG P. deltoides SBSDD5 (SPAdes) (version 2) | ecosystem: Environmental > Terrestrial >... | reverse complement strand
CGGTGCTGCTCGAAGCCGGCGGCGCGCTGACGACTGACGAGGGCACGCCGCTCTTCCCGCTCAGCGCCGCGCAGACGCGCGGCGCCCCGATCGCGCTGCTCGCGGGCCATCCGGCCGCGCACGCTGTCGCCGCTCGAGACATACGCATCGGACGTGCCCTCGCCCCGCTCTCGGTGGGCGAGCGTTAATCCGCGACGCCCAGGACCCGTGGGGTCATAAAGGTGCTGGCCGAGCCGGCGTATTCCTCGTACACTCCCGGGGCGTCCGCAGTCCGGTGCTCAGGGCGGGAGGTCAACACGGCCTAACGAGGAAAGGAAGGACCCGATGGCGCGCGGCAAGACGATCCGCGAAGAGGCTTCGATCATCTCGACGGCGGTGGGAGCAGCGGAAGCACTGACTGTTGGCGTGGTTCACCTCGCGGAGCGGACGCTCGTCGAAGCGCTGCACGCGGCCGAGGACGTCGGCAGTGAGATCGGATCCACCCTCGTGCGCGCCGCTCGCGGATCCATCCAGGCTGCCAGCGACATCGGGGGCGACCTCGTCCACGTCGGACAGGCCGTCTCGCGCGGCATCGCCGAGCCGGCCCGCGGCCTCGGCAGTGGCCTCATGCGTATGACCGGCGGCGTCCGACCCGCGACCGATGTCCGCCGACGTTCGGACTCGGGTCGTGATGGTGCCGTGCGCAAGCCGCTCGCCAAGGCGCGTGTGCAACGGCGCCGCCGCCGCGCCGTCGCCTGACGCCCTGCGCCTGGCCTAGGCCGAGCGTCGCCTCGCGACCGCGCGGCGGCGTCGCGTCCCCTGAGCGAGCGGCCGTCGCGCTGCCGCGCCGTCGAGCTTGATCAGCGAGCGGACGCCGGCGACGGTGCCGCTGAGCGTCGTGCGCACCGAGCGGCTGGCTGTGCCGCCGAGGCGGTCGGCGGCTTCGACCGCGCCCTGTGCCGCGGCCCGCGCGATCGATGCGACATCGGCGCCGAGGGTGCGTGCCGCTTCCGCCGTTCCCTCGACGGCTCGGCGCGCCACCAGGGCGACGTCACCGCCGACTTCGCCTGTCGCCTTCACCGCTCCGCGTGTCGCCGAGCGCGCCACGCCGCCGAGCTCGCCACCGATCTCTTCGGCTGCCTCGATCGTCCCGCGGATCGCGTGTTTGGCCACCGAGCCGAGGTCGGCGCCGATCACTTCGGCGGCGCGAATCGAGCCGCGCACCGCGGCCACCGCCGTGGTCCCCGCCTCGGCGCCGACGTCGCGCGCGCCGGCCAGCGCGCTGACCAGCGTGTTCCGCACGAGATTGACGATGCCGACGGACAGGACCTCGCCGCCGCTGATCGCGCTGTAGATTACGCGCTGCACGTTGCCCGCGCTGCTGGCGCGCAAGCTTCGGGCTCCGTTGATCGCGCCGGCCTCATTCACGGCAGATCGTTCGGGGCTGGCAAGCGCGCGTTTGCGTGTGGCCATGGATCGCTCCTCCATCGACTGATTAGGGAGATGTCGTAAGTCGGCGACGGCTTTCGTGCACGACCGCCGGCGCCAGCGCGCTCGCGGCGACCACGAGCCAATCGATCGGCGCCAGCGCCGTCACGCCGAGGACGCGACGCAGTGGCGGAACGAGCATCGCCGCCAGCTGCGCACCGAGACTGGCGAGCACGACGGTGCCGACCCGCGAGTGTCCGCCGGCTGTCCCGTTCGCATCGGCGGCCGACCGATAACGCCATGTGTGCAGCAGCTGGGCGGCCGTGAGACTCGAGAACGCCAGCGTGGCGGACTGCGGTCCCGCGCCGTAGCGTGCGAGGCCGACCGCCTGAGCGCCGAGCGCCGCCGCCGTGAGCAGCGCGCCGTCGGCCGCGATCTCGCGCAAATCCGCGCCGCCGAGCATCGCCGCCGCGGGATCGCGCGGCGGCCGCTCCATCACCGCGCGATCGGCGGGCTCCACCGCCAGGGCGAGGGCGGGGGCGACGTCCGAAAGCAGATTGATCCACAGCAATTGGATCGCTGACAGCGGGCGTGGCATCCCGATCGCGAGCGCGCCAAGCGTCGCCATGATCTCGCTCGCATTCGTCGACAGCAGGAACCGGAGGCTCCGGCCGACGTTGGCGTGGATCGCACGGCCCTGCGCGACGGCACGGACGAGCGCGGCGAAATCGTCCTGCAGCAGCACGACGTCGGCGACGTCCCGAGCCAGATCGGTCCCGCGGGCGCCCATCGCGATGCCGATGTCGGCGGCACGCAGCGCGGCGGCGTCGTTGATGCCGTCGCCCGTCATCGCGACGACGTGACCGGCCGCCTGCAGCGCACGGACGATCTGGTACTTGTGCGCCGGCGACACCCGTGCGAAGACGTCGGCTTCGGCGGTCAGCGCGGACAATCGCGCGGCATCGGCGCTGGCCAGGGCCGACGCCTCGACCACGCGGCCGCGCAGGCCGAGCTCGCGCGAGATCGCGGCCGCCGTCTGCGGATGATCGCCCGTCAGCATGATCGTGCGAATTCCGGCGAGTCGGCACGCGGCGATCGCCTCGCGCACGCCCTCGCGCACGGGATCGGTGAGCGCGACGAGCCCGATCCACACGAGGTCCTCGTAGTGCGAGGCGTCGCCGCCCTCGCGGTCCGCGTACGCCAGGCCGAGGACGCGCAGTCCGCGTGCAGCAATGGCGGCGATCCGCGCCCGGATGCGTTCGCGCTGGGCCAGGTCGAGGGGCGCGACTCCGTCGGGCGTCACGAGCCGGTTGGCGCGGGCGAGCACGTCCTCCGGCGCGCCCTTCAGCGTCGTCAGCAAACGGTCGCCGCGGCCGTGCACCGTCGCCATCCACGTATCGCCGTTTCGACGCGGGCGGCTCGCGACAACGGGATGGGCGTCGCGGAGAGCACGGTAGTCGAGGCCGGCCTCGTGCGCCGCGAGGAGCAGCGCGCCTTCGGTGGCGCTGCCGCGCACCTCCACACCGTCGACGAGATCCGCCTCGTTGCAGAGCGCGGCGACGGTGAGCGCCAGCCGCAGCGCCGGGTCGGCGGCGACGGCGCCGGCGACGTCGTGCCGGCGGTACTCGCGGTCGCCGACGTACCAGATGTCGGCGACCATCCGATTCTCCGTGAGCGTGCCGGTCTTGTCGGCGCAGATGACGGTCGTCGCCCCGAGGCTCTCGACTGCTGCCAGGCGGCGCACGAGGACCCCGTGTCGCATGAGACGCTGCATGCCGAGCGCGAGCGTCGTCGTCGCCACCGCCGGCAGACCCTCCGGCACCGCCGCGACGGCGAGTGAGACGGCCGAGCGCACCATGTCGATGAAGGGGATGCCGCGCAGCAGGCCGAGCGCCAGCGCCGCCGCGCAGCCACCGAGCGAGACGCCGACGAGCCCGCGTCCCAGGCGCGCGAGCTGGCGCTCCAGTGGCGTGACGGGCGCGGTCGTCTCCGTGACGAGCGAGCGGATCCGGCCGACTTCGCTCTCGCGGCCAATCGCCGTCACGCATGCCACGCCCTCGCCTTCGGCGACGGCCGTCCCGGCGTAGACCATGGTGCGGCGGTCACCGAGTGCCGCGTCGACCGAGCAGCGTGCCTGCGGGAACTTCCAGACGGCCAGACTCTCGCCGGTGAGCACCGACTCGTCGACGGTCAGATTGTCGGCCGAGAGCAACCGCGCATCCGCGGGGACGTCATACCCGGCGCGGAGCACCACCAGGTCACCCGGCACCAGCGCCGCCGCCGGCACGATGCTCTCGGCGCCGTCGCGCAGCACGACGGCCTGCGGGATGGTCGCGTTCTGCAGTGCGGTGAGGACGCGCTCGACGCGGCTCTCGGTCACGTAGCCGACGGCGGCGTTCGCCGCCACGACAGCCAGAATCACCGCGGCATCGAGGACGGCGCCGCCGAGGAGCGAGAGGGCCGCCGCGCCGCCGAGCAGCACGACGGGCAGCGAGCTGAGATGGTCGGCGACGATGGCGGCTCCGGACTTTGGCCGGTGCGCCGGCAGGACATTGCCGCCGTGGGCGAGCCGTCGGCGTTCGGCTTCGTGCCGCGTGAGCCCTGTGTCGGCTGACGTCGCCAGACGCGCGATGACCTCCTTGGCGTCGACCGCATGCCACGGCGGTGCTTGCGTGGTGTGGTGGCCATTGCGTCCCGCGCGCGCCGCCGCCGCTTCGCGGCCCACCGCCGCGATCAGATCGCGGACGTCGAGCCGGCGCGCGTCGAAGCGGATGAGCACGCTGCCGGTGACGGCGTTCGTGTCCACGCTCTGAACCGCGGCGTGACCGGCGAGGCGTGTTTCCAGGGCGTGGGCCAGCGCGGGCTTGCCACGCAGCGCAGGCAGCCGCACCCGCGCGCGACCGCGGACGGTGAGGGAGACGGGAACGACGGGGAGAACAGAACGACCGTTGCGCGAGGCCGTCGCGGCGATCATCCGCAGACGACGGCTTTCGCCGCGGGTGCCGCCGAGCCGGTGGCTATCGGGTAGAGGCGGCCGAGCGCTTCGCCGGCGGCACGAAGCCCCGGCGATCGAAATACCGGTCCATGTCCGTCCCGAACGAGCGCCGCAGCGCCGAGGCCGACTCGAACACGACGTCGGCCAGGAGACCGAGCAGGAACCCGGCGATCATCGACGTTTCCTCCTCTGCTCCCAGGGTACGGAGCGAGTGTAACGTGATGATTACGAGCGCCCAACGTTCTTATAAAGGTCTGCTCAAGCATTCGAAGCGCCCGGCCGGGCTGCCGTGAGGGCGGCCGCACCGACAGTGGTGCCGTGGCTCAAGAGGATGCTTGTAACCGGTCGGGCCAGGCCGAAGGAGGCTAGCCCAACCACTCCCAGGTTGGCGCGAGCGGCGACCCCCAGCGTGCGGCGGATGGCGACGATCGCCTCGCGCGCCAGGTCGATGGCGCGGACGACTCGGTCCAGCCCACCGCGCAGGATCACGACGTCGGCCGCCTCGACGGCCAGCTCGGCCCCGCCGGGCACGGCCATGCCGACGTCGGCCTCGTTCAGCGCGAGCGCGTCGTTGGCCCCGTCGCCCACCATCGCGACGACCCGGCCCTCGGCTTTGAGCGAGCGGATCAGCGCCGCCTTGTCTTCGGGCAGCATCTCCGCGTAGTGGTGCCGCACGCCGAGCGACTCGGCGATCACGCGGGTGGGCTCGGGGTGGTCGCCCGACAACATGATCACGTTGCGCATCTCTCGCGCGCGCAGGGCGAGCACCGCGTCGCGGGCCTCGGCGCGCAGCGTATCTTGCAAAACCAGCACGCCGGCCAGCCGTCCGTCGATCGCGACGAAGGTCGGTGCCGCTCCGACGGCGTGAGCGGCCGTCTCGTCGGCTTCGGCGGCCGCGAGACCGATGCGCTGTGCCTCCATGAAGCGGCGGCTTCCGACCAGCATGCGCCGGCCCTCGACCTCCACGTCCACGCCGAACCCCGTGCTCGCGTGCGTCCGCGTGACGGCCGGCAGCTCGAGGCGGCGCGCGGTCGCCACAGCCGCGACGGCACGCGCGACGGGATGGCGGAAGCCGCGCTCGGCGGCGGCCACCAGGCGGAGCAGCGCGTCCTCGGACGGCGCGTCGCGATACGTGACGATGCGGACGATACGGGGCGTGCCGGAGGTCAGCGTGCCGGTCTTGTCGAAGACGACGGTGTTCACGCGTGCGAGCGCTTCGAGCGCGCGCGGCCCCTTGATGAGGATGCCCTCGCGCGAGGCGCGCTTCACCGACGTGACGATTGCGGTCGGGATGCCGACGCGCGCGGCCATGCCGTAGTCCGCGACGAGGATCGCGATGCCGGCGTCGAGGCTGCGCGAGAGGGCGGCGCCGAGGCCGCTGAGCGCCAGCGTGCGCCGAACGTCGCGCTGCGCCAGCCGCTCGGCGTAGAGCTGGATGTCGGACTTCTCCGCGGCCGCCGTCTCGATCACCGCGACGATGCGTCCGACGGCGGTGTCGAGGCCGGCGCGGTCGACGCGGATCTCGAGCTCGCCGTGCTCCACCGTCGTGCCGGCGAAGACGGCGTCACCCGTGGTCCGCTCGACGGGCAGCGATTCGCCGGTCATCGTCTGCTGGTTCACGAGCGCTTCGCCGCGCACGATGGTGCCGTCGATCGGCAGCCGCTGCGGGCCGCGCACGAGCACGACGTCGCCGGCGCGAAGATCGGTCGCCGGCACGGTGGCGCGTGCGTCGCCGTTGCGTCGGATCGCGGTCTCGTCCGCGGAGACGACGAGGTTGCGGAGCGATCGCCGTGTCGTCACGACCGTTCGACTCACGACCCAGTCGCCGAGCGCGCGCAGCCACGTGAGGAGCGCGGCGGCGCCGACGTTGCGGCGCGCGGCGAGCACGGCCAGCGTTGACGCTTCGAGAACGTCGCCGTTCACGCGGCCGCTCGCGAGCGCCATGCCGGCACGCAGCAGCGCGGGCGCATCGGCGGCGAGGACGAGCGCGGTCAGCACCGGCCAGGAGACGGCCTGGGTGACGGTGAGCGCGAGCACCGAGGTCGCGCCCGCCAGTCGCAGCAGGGGTACCGACGACGCGTCGAGGCGCGAGCGTAGCTCCGTCGGTTCCGGCAGCGCGTGCCGCGCGCCGACGTCGAGGCGGGCGTCGAGCTCACGCAGGACGTCGACGAGCGCGCTCTCGGCGAGCCGGAACGGGTCGTACTCGATGCGGACGCTGCCCGTCACGCCGCTGCCGTCCACCGTCCGGACGCCCGGCACCGAGCGCAGGGTGGTGACCACGACGTCCTGCCGCCCTTTCAGCCACTGGGCGGGATAGCGTACGCGCAGACGCCCGCGCACCGAGTGAGCGACGCGCCACCGCATCGGCTCAGTCCTCGTGCGGCGAGATGAGGTAATCGCGGAACAGCCCGTGCGCGTACCAGAGCGCGCTGGACCACACGAGCGGTGCCGCACGGCCGCGGAGGATCTCGAGCCCGGCCCAGAGCGTTAGCGCAGCGGGAACGAGAAGGCCGAGACCGACGGTGCCACGCGTCCCGCGCGCGATGCGCGCATCGAGTTCGCCCACGGCAGAGGTCACAGTTGTGGCCAGCGTCGCGGGATGGCCGTTCGCCGCGGCCGTCGCCGGCATCACCACGTCGAGCTCTAGGTGCTCGGCGATCGCGGCGACGATCGTTGATTCCTCGGCGCGGTCGGGCTCGTAGCGCACGAGCAATCCTCGCGTGACCGGCGACCACGCGGCGGAGATCACCCCGGGCAGCGCGGCGACGGCCTCCGCGAGACCTTCGACCTGTGCACCGGCCGGCACGCGGACGCGGAGGCGTCCGGGAATGTGATGGACGATCTCCACCGCCGAGTGGGTGTCCTGAGCCACGCCGTCCTCAGGACGTGCGGCGACGGGTCACCGTGCGACGTCGCGGTGCCGGGCTCGCCTCGTCCGCCGCGCCGACGTGCTCTTCGTCGGCGGCGTCCACGTGATGACCGTTGCCGTTCCCGTTCGCCGCCGCAAGCATCGCCTCGCGGCGCGCGCGCGCCTCGGCGGCGATGTCTTCGAGCGTCTCGAGCTGCTCCGCCGCGATGCGGCGCGCGTCCTCGAGCAGTCCCATGCCGGCCGCGGTCGCCTCGACGGCGACTGGGCGCAGCACGCGCACCAGTGCCGGCGCGAGCCACGCGGTGCCGACTCCAAGCAGAAACGAAATCGCGTTGATGCCCATCGTGGACCCTCCCGTCTCACGGGGTAACATGAAATAGGGAGTGATCCTAACAACAGGAATGTGACGAGACCGTTACGAATGCTTGGGACGAGGCAAAGTTATCCACATTTTCGCGGTTCGGTGGATAAGTGTGGACATCTTTCGCCCGCGCGGCGCGATTTACGGCCGCGCTGCGCGATCTGTGAGCACGAGGCAGCACGCGTGCTTCTGTAAGATCGACGCCGGCACATCGGGAGTGATTGGTCCGTCCAACATACGTTCGAGCGGCGCGCGCTTGGCGTCGCCGCTCACCAGCACGATCACCTCGCGCGCCGCCATGATCGTCGCGAGGCCGAGCGTCACCGCGCGCTCGCACACGTCGCCCTGGATCACGTCGTCCGTCAGGATGTAGCGCACGGTCGAGTCCAGCAGTCGCACGCGGCGTGTGCGGACGTCGAAGGCGCAGCCGGGCTCGTTCGAGGCGAGATGCGCGTTGGGGCCGAGACCGAGCATCACCACGTCGAGCCCGCCGGCATTCGCAATGGCGGTTTCGTACGCCGCGCACATCGCGTCGAGATCGCTCGCGTCGACGGCGAACGGGCGGCAGTGCCCGACCTCGACGTTGGCCCAGGATAGGAACTCCGTCCGCACCTGGCGCCAGAAGTAACCTTCGGCCGGGGCCGGCGGACACAGTTCGTCGACCGAGAACACGCGCATGCGCGTGTAGTCCACCGGATCGCGCGTCTGCAGCGCCGCCATGCGCGCGTACATGCGGCGCGGCGTCCGGCCGGCGGGCACGGCCATGGCGAGATTGGGCCGGGTGCGCACGCGCTCACGGAAGGCGTCGGCGGCGATCTCCGCGAGCTCGTCGGCGTCGCGGGCGATCAGGACGCGCATGCGTGGATGTGATTCATTAGACCACCATGGACCGACTGTCGATGTTCGGGCTGGTGTCCGTGACCGCGATGATGGTCTGCTATGCCCTCGAGCGCCGAAGCCGCTGGTACGTGCTCGGCTTCGCCGGCGCGTGCGTGCTCGCCTCCATCTATGGGTTCGCTCAGGGCGCGTGGCCCTTCGGCCTCGTCGAGGCGGTCTGGGCCGTCGTCGCGCTGCGACGCTGGTGGGCAGCGGCGGCTTGACAGATCAAGAACTCTTGATATATTGAGGGCCGTGACGACGAAGACCGGTAACGACCTCGAGCGGGCGGCAGAGCTGTTCCACGCGCTGGCGGATGCTACGCGCTTGGGGATCATCGAGCAGCTCCGCAGCGGCGAGCAGTGCGTGTGCGATCTCACCGACATGCTCGAGACGGGGCAATCGCGGCTGTCGTTTCACCTCAAAACGCTCAAAGACGCGGGGCTGCTGCAGGATCGCCGGCAGGGCCGCTGGATCTACTACTCGCTGGAGCCCGGCGCGATTGCAGAGATCGAAAGCGCCGTCGCGGCCATCAAGCCGCGCGCGAACGGGACGCGCGCTACGCGCTCGTGCACCTGATCCCTTTTTTTGTCCGCATATATCAAGTGTCCTTGATATGAGGAGGCGAATATGGCCGCGCGAGACCTGAAAGACGTCGTGAAGGAAAAATACGGCCGGGCCGCGCTCAAGGTGACGGCAGGCAGCGACGCATCGTGTTGCGGGAGCGCGTCGTCGCGCGGCGAGCGCGATCCGATCACGTCGAATCTCTACGGATGCGGTGAAACGGCGGACCTGCCCGCCGAGGCGGTCGCGGCGTCGCTCGGCTGCGGCAATCCCACGGCGCTCGCCCGGCTCAATGCCGGCGAGGTCGTGCTGGATCTCGGCTCGGGCGGCGGCATCGATGTGTTGCTGTCGGCCAAGCGCGTGGGACCGACGGGCAAGGCGTACGGCCTCGACATGACCGACGAGATGCTGGCGCTCGCGCACGAGAACCAGCGCAAGGCCGGCGTGAGCAACGTCGAATTCCTGAAGGGTGAGATCGAGCACATTCCGCTGCCCGACGAGAGCGTCCACGTCATCATCTCAAATTGCGTCATCAATCTCTCCGGTGACAAGGACCGTGTGCTGGCCGAGGCCTACCGGGTGCTCAAACCCGGCGGGCGCTTCGCGGTCTCCGACGTCGTCGTCCGCGGAGAGGTGCCCGCGCAGATTCGCCGCAGCGTCGAGCTGTGGATCGGCTGCGTGGCGGGCGCGCTCGAGGAGCGCGAGTACCGCGACAAGCTCGCCAAGGCCGGCTTCGAGGCGATCACCGTCGAGCCCACGCGCATCTACCAGGCCGAAGATGCGCGCGACTTTTTCGCAGGCTCGGGGATCGACGTCGACGCGATCGCGCCGCAGGTCGAGGGCAAGTTCATGAGCGCCTTCGTGCGCGCGGAGAAGCCGGCCCGTCGATGAGCCGCGCCCGGGTGCTGTTTCTCTGCACGCACAACTCCGCGCGCAGTCAGATGGCCGAGGCGCTGCTGCGCCACCGGGGCGGTGACCGGTTCGAGGTCGCGAGCGCCGGCACCGAAGCGCGCGGCGTGAATCCCCTGGCGGTGCGGGCAATGGCCGAGATCGGCGTCGATATGGACGGGCACACGTCGAAGACGCTCGACCGATTCCTGGGCGAGCACTGGGATTACGTGATCACCGTCTGCGACAGCGCGAACGAATCGTGTCCGATGTTTCCGGGCGCGAGCACGCGGCTGCACTGGAGCTTCGACGATCCGTCCGCCGCGACCGGCGGTGAAGAGGAGCGGTTGCGTGTGTTCCGCCGCGTCCGCGATGAGATCGCGGAGCGAATCGAAAGCTGGTTGGCGCAGCGTTCGGCGGCGTCGGAACGGCGGTCAGCGTGAGCACCCGACCCACGCTCGCGCGACGGGTCGTGGCCGAAGCGCTGGGCACCGGGTTGCTGCTGGCGGCCGTCGTCGGGTCCGGCATCATGGGCGAACGGCTCGCGGCCGGCAACGTTGCGATCGCGCTGCTCGCCAACACCCTGGCGACCGGCGCCGCGCTGGTCGCGCTGATCCTCACGTTCGGGCCGATCTCGGGCGCGCACTTCAACCCGGCCGTGACGCTGGCCGATGCATTCCAGGGCGGGCTCGGCTGGCGCGACGTGCCGGCCTACCTCGTCGCGCAGGTCGCGGGCGCCTTCGGCGGTGTTGCCGCCGCGCATCTCATGTTCGGCGAGCCGCTGTTCTTCGCCTCGCGCCACGCGCGAGCTGGCGGCGCCCAGGTGTTCAGCGAGTTCGTGGCGACGTTTGGACTGCTCGCCGTGATCTGGGGCTGCGCGCGGTTGAACGCCGCTCGCGTGCCGTTCGCCGTCGCCGCCTATATCACCGCGGCGTACTGGTTCACCGCATCGACGTCGTTTGCCAACCCGGCGGTCACGCTTGCGCGTTCGGCGAGCGACACCTTCGCCGGCATCCGTCCGGCCGACGCGCCGGCGTTCATCGCGGCGCAGCTGGTCGGCGCCGGCGCCGCGACGTCGCTGTTTCGCTGGCTCGTGCCCGGCCCGGGTGCAGAGACCGAGCCGGCGACGGTCGTGCATACACAAACCAACCCGGCGGAGCGATCCGCCACGCAACGAGGAGGTCACCGATGACGACGCAAGCGCCGAAGGTTCACGTGCACATGACGGTGTCGGATCTCGAGAAGAGCCGCGCGTTCTACGAGAAGTTCTTTGGTGCCGCGCCCGTGAAGATCAAGCCCGGCTACGTGAAGTTCCTGCCCGCGTTCGGCCCGCTCAACCTGGCGCTCTCGCAGGCCTCGCCGAGCGGCAGTCGCGGTCACGTGGACCACATGGGCATTCAGGTCGAGTCCGCCGCGATCGTGACGCGTGAACTGGCCCGCGTGAAGGCGGCGGGGCTGCCCGTGCGCGAGGAGATGGGCGTCGACTGCTGCCACGCCAATCAGGACAAGTTCTGGGTCGAAGACCCTGACGGCGTCGAGTGGGAAGTCTACGTGCTCAACTACGATCTCGAGGACACCGGCGTTCGCGCGACGGTGACAGCAAAGAGCGGGTTGCCGGTCGTCAGCACCGGCGGCGGCTGCTGCGCCAGCACGTAGAGACGCGCGGGCTCTCTACGATCATGGGCGCCGTCACCGTCCGCTTCGTCGGCTCCGGTGATTCGTTCGGCAGCGGGGGCCGGTTCCAGACGTGCATCGTCGTCGACGGACCGCGCTCCCGCTTCGCGATCGACTTCGGCGCCTCCTCGCTGATCGCGCTGGCACAGCAGGGAATCGAGCACAACTCGCTCGACGCGATCCTCCTCACGCATCTGCACGGCGATCACTGCGCCGGCGTGCCGTTCCTGCTGATCGACGCCATGCTCGCGGCCAAGCGCACGCGGCCGCTCGTCATCGCGGGGCCTCGCGATCTGCGCCGGCGGATGGACGCCATTCGCGAGGCGCTGTTTCCGGGGTCACACGTGATGACGCCGACGTTCCCCCTCACGTGGATCGAGATGGAGCCCGGCAAGCCGCACGCGATCCTCGATCTGGTCGTCACGCCGCAGGCGGCGCGCCACACCGCGGAGACGAACCCCACCGCACTCCGCGTCGAGGTCGGCGGCAAGGTCGTCGCCTACACGGGCGACACCGAGTGGACGGACGACGTCGCGCAGGTGGCGCGCGGCGCCGATCTCTTCATCGCGGAGTGCTACTTCTACGACAAGCCTGTGAAGTGGCACCTGAACTATCCGACCATCGCGGCGCAGCGCCCGACGCTCGGCGCCAAGCGCGTGATCCTCACGCACATGAGCCGCGAGATGCTCGCCCGCGCCGCCGACGTTCCGGAGGAATGCGCGCACGACGGTCTCGTCGTGACGCTCTGATTACTTCGCGGCGTCCCCCAGCAGACGTTCGACGATGACGCAGTCGCGCCACGTTCCATCCAGCTTGGCGTGGCGCCGGTAGACCCCGACCACGCGAAAGCCGCAGCGCTCGTGGAGCGCGATGCTGGCCGTGTTCTCGGTGAGGATGCGTGACACGAGCTTCCAGAAGCCGCGCGCCGTGTACTCGCGGCAGAGCGCCTCCAGCGCCACGCGCCCCAGTCCGTCGCCGCGCGCGGCCCGCGCGACGTAGACCGAGTGCTCTGCGACGCCGGCGTAGGCGGGACGGCTGCGGTAGGCGCCGGCACCCGCCCACGCGACGACGACCCCATCGCGCTCCACGACGACGGTCGGGTAGCGATCGCCCTTGTCCGCGAGGCCCGCGGCGATCTCCTCCGGGCTGCGATGCGCCGTCTCGAACGTCGCGACGCGGTCGTCGATGCCCGCGTTGTAGATGTCCGCAATCGCGGCGCAATCAGCCCGGGTTGCGAGCCTCACGCTTATGTCGGATGCCATTGAGGGAGAGTATCCTGACTCGACGCGCCGCAGGAGTTCACCCAAGTTTTACGCCACCGTCATCGTCCTGTAACGCAGGCCGGGGACACTCGGCGGCGGATGAAGACCGCCGCTGCGCGCCAGCAGCAGGGTCGGGTGCTCGTCGTCGAGGACGAGCGGGATGTCGCCGACCTCATCCGCTACAACCTCACCAAAGAAGGCTACGACGTCGTCGTCGCGCCCACGGGCGCGGACGCACTCAAGCAGGCGCGTGACGTTCATCCCGATCTGGTCCTCCTCGACATCATGGTGCCTCAGCTCAACGGCTGGGAGGTCTGCCGCCGGCTCAAGCAGGACGCCGAGACCAAGAACATCCCCGTCATCATGGTGACCGGGCGCGTCGAGGAGGGCGACAAGGTCCTCGGCTTCGAGATGGGCGCCGACGATTACGTGACGAAGCCGTTCTCGCCGCGGGAGCTGATCGCCCGGATTCGGGCGGTTGCCCGACGCGGACGCTCAGGCGACGTCGAGAAGAAAGCCCACCTGAAGATCGGTGACCTCGAGATCGATCGCTACCGTTTCGAGATCCGCATGAAAGGGCGTCCGGTGGAGCTCACCCCCAAGGAGTTCGAGCTGCTCGCCATCCTCGCCGGCGCACCCGGGCGGGTCTTCGGCCGCGACGAGCTGTTGGATGCGGTGTGGGGGCGCGACGGCTTCGTCGAGCCCCGCACCGTGGACGTTCACGTGGCGCGTCTGCGGGCCAAGTTCACGAGCGCCAAGCTGCCGCCGCCCGGCATCGAGACCGTTCGCGGCGTGGGCTACCGATTCCGCGAGGCCGACCGTTCGTAACGCAGACGTAACACGTCGGTTATCGATTCGAAACATGCGCGGTCGATCATCGCAACAGCCAAAGGAGATGCGCAGATGAAGACGCGGACCGTGATGGCGCTGGCGCTGGCGGCGCTGACGGCGACGGCGGGAAGCGCCGTCGGACAGACGAAGCTCGACCCTGAGCTGGCGCCGTACAAGGCGGTCAGCGGCGTCAGCGGCAACATCTCGAGCGTCGGCTCCGACTCCCTCAACAACCTGATGACCCACTGGGCGGAGAGCTTCTCGAAATTCTATCCCAACGCCAAGGTGCAGATCGAGGGCAAGGGTTCCTCGACGGCGCCGCCCGCGCTCATCAGCGGGACCGCGCAGCTCGGTCCGATGTCGCGCGAGATGAAGGGCACCGAAATCGATGCGTTCGAGAAGAAGTACGGCTACAAGCCCACCGCGATCCGCACGTCGGTGGACGCGCTCGCCGTGTTCGTGAACAAGGACAATACGATCAAGTGCCTCTCGCTCGCCCAGGCCGACGCTGTCTTCTCGAAATCCCGTCGGCAGGGCCACAAAGAGGACATCCGCACCTGGGGACAACTGGGTCTCACGGGTGAGTGGGCCAACCGGCCGCTGAGCCTCTATGGCCGCAACTCGGCGTCCGGGACGTACGGCTTCTTCAAGGAGCACACGCTCAAGAACGGCGACTTCAAGGACGAGGTGAAGGAGCAGCCGGGGTCGGCGTCGGTGGTCCAGGGCATCACCGTGGACCGCTATGGCATCGGCTATAGCGGCATCGGATACGCGACGGCGGGCGTGCGCGCGGTGCCGCTCTCCGAGAAGGACGGCGGTAAGTGCGTCGAGGCGACGGCGGACAACGCGTACTCGGGTAGCTATCCGCTCGCGCGTTTCCTGTACGTCTATGTGAACAAAGCGCCCGGCAAGCCGCTCGATCCGCTGACGCGCGAGTTCATCAAGCTCATCGTTTCGCGCGAGGGCCAGGAAGGCGTCGTCAAGGACGGGTATTTCCCGATCCCGGCCACCATCGCGAAGGAAGAGCGGAACAAGATCCAATAGCGTGGCGATCAACGCCGAGACCCTCACCGCGGGCGGGCCGGGGACCTCTCCGGCCCGCCCGCTCGTTGTCAACCGGGCGCGGACCCACCGGCGCATTCTCCTCGACCGATTCGCCGGGCGCACCGTCGTGCTCGGCGGCATCCTGATCATCTCCGCAATTCTCGCGATTCTGTTCGTGATCGTCGCGGAGGTGTGGCCGCTGTTTCGGCCGCCGCAGGTGCAGGCACTCCAGCGCGTCGCCGCGCAGGTCGCGCCGGCGGCCGGTATGGCGCTCGGCGTGGACGAGTACCGCGAAGCTGCGTCGATCGTGACGGCAAACGGCACCGTTCAGCTGGTGCCGTTGAAGCCCGGCATGTCGCGCGCGGCGCCGGTGCCGATCGCCGGTCTCGACGGGGGCCGAGTGACAGCCGTCGCGGCGTACGGCCGAGACCGCTACGCCATCGCCACCTCCGACGGCCGGGTGATCGCGCTCGAGATGAAGATCGACGTCGGCTTCGACGGCGGGCGACGCACGGTCACCGTGAAACCGGCATTCGCACCGCCGGCAGCCCTCGACCCAGAGCGCAAGCGACCGATCGTCCGTCTCACCGCGGCTGCGCCCGACGGCGGACCGGTGACGATCGCCCAGGTCGGGCCGCGCGACCTGATCGTGCAGACGGTCGTGGAGAAGAAGGCGCTGATCGGCGGCGTGCGGCGGGAAGAATCGGTGCAGGCGATCAGCGTTCCCGTCGACGGCGAGATCACCGCGCTTCAGCTCGACGCGCGCGGCGACGACCTCATGCTCGGCACGTCGCAGGGGCAGCTCATTCGATTCGACATGCGCGATCGGAGCAAGCCGACGGCGGCCGAGGCGGCCGTTGCCGGTCGCGCGCCGATCACCGCGCTGACGTTCTTGATCGGCGACCGCACGCTGGTGGTGGGGGACGCGGCGGGCTCCATCTCCAGCTGGCAAATCGTGCCGCCGCCGACCGGCGGCGCGGCGACGCTGACCCGCATTCACGACTTCGAGGCGCACGCCGCGCCCGTCGTCGCCATCAGTCCGTCGCGGCGCGACAAGGGCTTCGTCACCGCGGACACGGCCGGACGCCTGAAGCTGCATTACGGCACGTCCGGGCAGACGCTGCGCACGTTCGGGGAGGGGCCCGCGGTGCGCGCCGCGGTCTTCGCGCCGAAGGCCGACGGCGTGGTCGCCGTGGACGACCGCGGCGACGTCGTGGACTGGCGCCTCGACAATCCGCATCCCGAGGTGACCCTCAAGACGCTGTTCGGCCGCGTGTGGTACGAGGGCTACAGCGGCCCGGCGTGGGTCTGGCAATCGACGGGCGGCACCGACGACTTCGAGACGAAGCTCAGCCTCACCCCCCTCGTGTTCGGCACGCTCAAGGGCACGTTCTACGCGCTGCTGTTCGCGGTGCCGCTGGCGCTGCTGGCCGCCGTCTACGTCAGCGAGTTCATGCACCCGGTGGTGAAGGGCTACGTCAAGCCCGTGGTGGAGATCATGGCGGCGCTGCCGAGCGTCGTGCTGGGATTCCTGGCGGGCTTGTGGCTGGCGCCCGCGGTGGAACGCGTCGTGCCCGGCCTCGTTCTGCTGCCGCTCGTGGAGACGGCCCTGATCCTCGCGGCGCTTCTGGCTTGGCGCACGCTGCCGATGAGCGTTCGCGGCCAGTTTCGTCAGGGGACGGAGGTCTTCCTCCTCGTCCCGGTCGTCCTCGTGGCGGCGTGGGTCGCGCTGACGCTGGGTGGCCTCGTCGAGCAGCGGCTTCTCGCCGGCGACTATCGCGGCTGGCTGCTCTCAGCGCTCGGATTGAATTACGACCAGCGCAACTCGCTCGTCGTCGGCGTCGCCATGGGTTTTGCCGTCGTGCCGATCATCTTCACGATCGCCGAAGACTCGCTGGCCAACGTACCGCAGCACCTGCGCGCCGGCTCGCTCGCGCTGGGCGCCACGCGCTGGCAGACGGCGATCCGGATCGTATTGCCGACGGCGAGTCCCGGCATCTTCTCCGCGATCATGATCGGTCTCGGCCGCGCCGTCGGCGAGACGATGATCGTGCTGATGGCCACCGGCAACACGCCGGTGATGGACTGGAACATCTTCAGCGGCTTCCGCGCGCTCTCCGCCAACATCGCGGTGGAGCTGCCGGAAGCGCCCGAGGGCGGCACGCTTTTCCGCGTCCTCTTTGTCGCAGCGTTCCTGCTGTTCTGCCTCACCTTCGCTCTCAACACCGCGGCCGAGATGGTCCGGCTGCGGCTGAGGCGGAAGTACCGGTACCTCTGATGCACAAGCTGTGGCGCAGCGGCGAGCCCTTCATATGGCTGACCGGCGGCGCGCTGGCCACGGCGCTCATCATGGTCGTCGGCCTCGTCGTCATCATCGTCGGCAACGCCGCGGGGTTCTTCTGGCCCGCCGACGTCGTGCGGCTCACGCTCACCGACGGCAAGGTGCTGACGGGGCCCATCGCCGATCGGGAGCGCATCCCGGGCAAAGCCGACGCGTGGCGCGAGAAGATCAAGGTCGCGAACCGCGACCTCTACGGCGCGGACTTCGTGTGGGTGGACGAGGCCGCCATCGCCAAGCGCGAGCGGCCGACGGACGTCGCGGTGATCGAGCGCAGCGAGTGGGGGCTCTTGATCGGACGGATCGCCGCGCTGCAAGAGGGCGGGGCGGTCGTTGCGCGTGACGCGGCCGCGTGGCCGGAGATCGCGCGGCGCCTGCCGGCCGCGGCCGGCTTGCGCCGCGAGATTCGCGGGATCGAGAAGGGCGAGATCGGCGCCATCAACTTCGAGCAGGAGAAGATCCGGCTGAGCCTGCGCGGCCTCGAGGCGCGCGGCGTGACCTCCGGCGCGGACGTGCAGACGCTGCGCGCACGGCTGGCCGCGCTCCAGGATGCGTACCGGATGCACGAAGCGCGGCTGACCGAGCTGCGCACCCGCCAAACGGCCACGATGCTCGTCGTCGCCGACGGTGGCAAGGAAAAGGCGCTGCCGCTCGCACAGGTGCTCGACGTGACTTTCCCGAACACGATGGGGTCGATCGCCAAGGCCGCGCATTACGTTCGCGACCTCTGGCAATTCATCGCCGAGGACCCGCGCGAGTCCAACACGGAAGGCGGCGTGTTCCCCGCCATCTTCGGCACGGTCATGATGGTGATGATCATGTCGATCACCGTCACGCCGCTCGGCGTGCTGGCGGCGTTTTACCTGCGCGAGTACGCGCGGCAGGGCACGTTCGTCAGCGCCGTGCGCATCGCGGTGAACAACCTCGCCGGCGTGCCGTCCATCGTGTTCGGCGTCTTCGGCGTGGGCTTCTTCATCTACGGGGTCGGCGGCGCCATCGATCGGCTGTTCTATGCCGAGGCGCTGCCCACGCCGACGTTCGGCACGGGCGGCATCCTCTGGGCGTCGCTCACGCTGGCGCTGCTCACGATTCCCGTGGTGATCGTCGCTACGGAGGAAGGCCTGGCCGCCATCCCGGGCGGCACGCGCGAGGCGTCGCTGGCGCTCGGCGCCACGAAGCTCGAGACGACGCTCAAGGTCGTACTGCCGGCCGTGATGCCGTCGATCCTGACCGGACTCATCCTCGCCATGGCGCGCGCCGCCGGCGAGGTCGCGCCGCTCATGATCACCGGGGTGGTGAAGCTGGCGCCCGCGCTGCCCATGGACGGCTTCTGGCCGTTCGTGCACCTCGACCGCAAGTTCATGCACCTCGGCTTCCACATCTACGACGTCGGCTTCCAGTCGCCCAACGTGGACGCCGCGCGGCCCATGGTTTTCGCGACGACGCTCCTACTGCTGGTGATCGTCGTGCTGCTGAACCTGTTCGCCATCGCGACGCGCAATCGACTCCGCCGAAAGTATGCGACCTCGGCGGTGTAGGGGAGACAGCTCATGAGCGTCACGCTCAATCCGCACGCCGCCGCCGCCTCGATCATGGAGACGCCCATGGTCGAGATCGAGCGGCTCAGCTTCTGGTACGGGCCCAAGCAGGCGCTGAAGGACGTGGGGATGGCGGTGCCCAAGCACCGCATCACCGCCTACATCGGCCCCTCGGGCTGCGGCAAGAGCACGCTGCTGCGCTGCCTCAATCGCATGAACGATCTGGTGGACGGCGTGCGCATCGAGGGCGCGATCCGCATCGGCGGCACGGACATCTACGATCCGGCCCTCGACGTCACCGAGCTGCGCAAGCGGGTCGGCATGGTCTTCCAGAAATCCAACCCGTTCCCGAAGTCGATCTTCGAGAACGTCGCCTACGGCCCGCGCATCCTCGGCGTGCAGAACCGCGGCGACCTGCAGGCCATCGTCGAGCGGAGCCTCCGGGCCGCCGCCCTGTGGGACGAGGTCAACGACCGCCTGCACGACAGCGCGCTGGGACTCTCGGGCGGCCAGCAGCAGCGGCTCTGCATCGCGCGCGCGATCGCCGTCGAGCCAGATGTCCTGCTCATGGACGAGCCGTGCTCGGCCCTGGATCCAATCGCCACCGCGCGGATCGAGGAGCTGATGCTCGAGCTGAAGAACAGCTATACGATCGTCATCGTGACGCACAACATGCAGCAGGCGGCACGCGTGTCCGACTACACCGGGTTCATGCTCCTCGGCGAGCTCGTGGAGTTCGGCGTCACGCGGCAGCTCTTCACGAACCCGCGCGACAAGCGCACCGAGGACTACATCACCGGCCGGTTCGGCTAGGGGCGGGGGCCATGCAGCGGCACTTCCACGAAGAGCTCGACGCGCTCAAGCAGACGCTGCTCGCCATGGGCGGTCTGGTCGAGGACCAGATCCGCCGGGTGATGACCGCGCTCATCGAGCGCGACGGCGAGCTGGCCCAGGAGGTCATCGACCGCGATGCGCAGGTCAATGCCTACGACATCGAGGTGGACGAGAAGTGCGTCGAGCTCCTGGCCCTGAACCAGCCGGCGGCCGGCGACCTGCGATTCATCACCACCGCCATGAAGATCGTCACCGACCTCGAGCGTATCGGCGATCAGGCCGTCAACATCGCCCAGCGCGCGCTCGAGCTGAACCGCGAACCGCAGCTCAAGCCCTACATCGACCTGCCGCGCATGTCCGAGAAGGCTCAGCGCATGGTCAAGGAGTCGCTCGACGCCTTCGTGACGCGAGACACGGATCTCGCGCGCCGCGTGTGCGCCGAAGACGCCGAGGTCGACGCGCTCAAGGAGCAGATCTTCCGGGAGCTGCTGACGTTCATGATGGAGGATGCGCGGACCATCCCGCGCGCCATTCGCCTCATCCTGATCTCACGCTTCCTGGAGCGGGTGGCCGATCACGCGACGAACATCGCGGAGATGGTCATCTACATGGTCGAATCGAAGATCGTCCGTCACAGCCTGGCCTAGCTTTCAGCGCGCGGCGGTGCGGCGGCCGCGCGGCGCCGGACGCGCCTTCGCGCCGGCATCGACCGCATGTGCACGGTCCGGCCGCTCACCCGGGTGTCGCACTTCGGGCAGTAGTACTTCAGCTCCAGCGCGGCGTCGCAGTCGTCGTGGACCAATGCGGCGTCCGGGTGCACGTGACGCGTCCCCCAGACGGCCAGCGCCCCCACGACCACACCGAGATCGCGCCCGCGCGGGGTGAGGGCGTAGGCGGCGCGCGGCGGGTGCTCGGAGTAGAACTCGCGCGCCACGATGCCGTGCGTCTCGAGAACCTTGAGGCGCTCCGAGAGCACGTTCGGCGCGATGCCGTCGAGCGACGCGAGCAGATCCTGAAAGCGCCGCGGGCCGGCCAGCAGATCGCGGATCAGCAGCAGCGTCCAGCGCTCCCCGAGGAGCTCGAGCGATTTGGCCACCGGGCACGGCTGCCCATACTGCTTCGGCATGCCGCCAGTATAGTCATTGACAGATCAGCTAGTCACTAGTATTTTGCAAGTTAATGAGAACCGAGTCGATGGTGCCCTCGCCGATCGAGACGCCCGTGGCAACGTCCGCCGCCCCCGACCACCACGCCGCCTCGCTGTCGCCGCGCACGCGCCTGCTGCTCGAGGCGCGCATCACGCCGACGCTGCTGCGGCTGGCCGCTCCGAACATCGTCGTCATCGCGGTGCAGGCGGCCATCAACGTGATGGAGGCGGTGTTCGTCGGCTGGCTCGGGCGCGACGCGCTGGCCGGCGTCGCGCTGGTCTTCCCGCTCATCATGCTGATGCAGACGATGTCGGCCGGCGGCATGGGCGGTGGGGTCGCCTCGGCCGTCGCGCGTGCGCTCGGAGCCGGGCGGCGGCGCGATGCCGATGCGCTCGTCCTGCACGCGCTGATCATCGCCCTCGTGTTCGGGGTGGCGTTCAGCCTCGGAATGCTCGTCGGCGGTCCGCGGCTCTATCGCGCGATGGGCGGGGCCAATGGCGCCCTCGCGGCGGCGCTCACGTATTCCAACGTCGTCTTCGCGGGCGCGATCGCGTTCTGGCTGTTCAATCTCCTCGGGGCCGTTCTGCGCGGCGCCGGCAACATGCTGCTGCCCGCGCTCGTCGTCGTGGCCGGGGGCCCGCTCGTGATCGGCCTGTCACCGGCGCTGATCTGGGGCTGGGGACCGTTCCCGCGCCTGGGCATCGCGGGCGCGGGTGTCGCGATGCTGACCTACTACACGCTCGGTAGCGTTGTCCTCGCGCTCGCGCTTCGCTCGCGGCGCAACCTCGTGCGCCTCTCCGTGCGCGGCGTCCGACTGCGCTGGGCGCTCTTCCGCGACATCCTGCGCGTGGGCCTGCCGGGCGCGCTCAACACCGTGCAGACGAACCTCACGGTGGTGATCCTCACCGCGCTCGTGGGCGGCTTCGGCACCATCGCGCTGGCCGGCTACGGGATCGGGGCGCGTCTCGAATATTTGATGATCCCGCTCGTCTTCGGCCTCGGCTCGGCGCTCGTCACGATGGTCGGCACGAACATCGGGGCGGGGCAGCGGGCGCGGGCGCTGCGCGTGGCCTTCGTCGGCGGCGGCCTCGCGTTCGCGATCACCGAGTCGATCGGGCTCGTCGCGGCGCTCGTGCCCGGCGCGTGGATGGGGCTGTTCACTCACGATCCCGAGGTCGTCGCCGCCGGGAGCACGTATCTGCGCATCGCCGGGCCGAGCTACGGTTTCTTCGGGCTCGGGCTCGCGCTGTATTTCGCGTCCCAGGGCGCGGGCCGGTTGCTCTGGCCGCTCCTCGCGGGGTTCGCGCGGCTGAGCGTCGCCGCCAGCGCGGGCTGGATCGTGGTCAACCGGCTCGACGGCGGCCTCGCGGCGCTCGCGGTGGTGATCGCGCTGGCCTTCGTCCTCTTCGGTGTCACGCTCGCGTCGGCCGTCCGAGGCGGCGCGTGGGGCCGCTAATCCTGCGTCCGAACAGGAAGGACCCAAATGGCTAGGATGCTTGACGCTATCCACAAGATGCTTAGCGGCGAGCTCCCCCCGCCGCCGGTCGCGAAGCTGATCGGCTTCGACCTCACGGCGATCGAGCCGGGCCGAGCCGTCGTCGAGTTCGAGGCCATGGAGCACCACGCCAATCCGATGGGCACGCTTCACGGCGGAATTCTGGCAGACATCGCGGATGCCGCGATGGGAATCGCCTACGCCTCCGAGCTCGACGAGGGCGAGACGTTCACCACGGTGGAGCTGAAAATCAACTTCGTGAAGCCGGTGTGGACGGGCAAGCTGCGCGCCGAAGGACGCGTGCTCTCCGCGGGCCGCACGGTGGGCCTCGTGGCGTGTGACGTGCGCGACGCCAACGATCGCCTGGTCGCACACGCGAGCAGCACCTGCATGACGCTCAGGGGGCAGGCCGCCGCCGGGCGTTGACCGTATGCTGCTGGGATGGGCGCCGCCGCCATCCTGCTGCTCGTCGCCAACGTCGTCTATGCGACGTCGTACGTCGTCACGCGCATCGTTCTCGACGATGTGCCGCCGGCGCTGCTCGCCCTGCTCCGACTCGCCATCAGCGGCGCCGTGTTGTTGCCGCTGGTCCGCCGCGCGCCAGCCGCAGCGGAGGCGGGCTCTGGAGCACGCGTCTTCTGGATGGGCGCCCTCGGCTTTGCCGCGGCGTACGCGCTCTCGCACTGGGGGATCGCTCACTCCTCCGCGACGAACGCCGCGCTGCTGATCGTCGTCGAGCCGCTGACCCTCGTCGTGCTCGGTCCGCTGCTACTGGGCGAGCGGCTCACGCCGCGCGAAGCCGCGGGCGCGGCGCTGGCCGTCGCCGGTGCTGTGCTGGTCGTGCTGGACGGCGTGCCCGGTGTGACGCTCGAGATCTTGCCGCGCTGGCGCGGCGACCTCTTGTTGGTCCTCTCGGGCGTCGCCTATGCGGCGTACTCGCTGCTCGGCCGCACCGTTTTGACCGGCGGCAACGCCGCGGCGATCACGACGCGGTCGATCATCTGGGGCGCGCTCACGCTCACACCGCTCGCGGCGCTCGAGTGGGCGGCCGGGGCGCGGCCGACTGCCACGCCGTCCGCGATCGCCGGCACGCTCTATCTGGCGCTCGTGATCACCGCCGGCGGTTATCTCATCTGGAACTGGGCGCTGGCCCGCGTGGAGGCCGCGCGCGCGGCGCCGTTTCTCACGGTCCAGCCGCTGGTTGGCGCGCTGCTTGCCGCGCTGGTCCTGGGCGAGCCCGTTACGCGGTTCACGGCGGTCGGTGGCGCGTTCGTGATCCTCGGCCTCTGGATGACGGTGACCGGCCGGCGCTGAGCGTATACTCGAATTGTGCCTGATCGTCGATACGCGCTACAGAACGAAGAAGCCAATCGGCTCATCGTAGACCTGCTCGATGCCCTCGCGGTGCCGTCCGACCGCCGCGGCTACTTCCAGCACATGCTCACGACTGTGCTGAAGCTCTACGAAGATGGCGCGCTCGCGGGGGACCTCAAGGTCACCAACACGGAGCTCAAAGAGCTGCGCTACGCGTACAAGGTCTTCGCGCCCTATCGCAACGTACGCAAGGTGACGGTGTTCGGCTCCGCGCGGACGGCGCCCACGCAGTCGGCGGCGATGGCCGCGCTGATGTTCGGCCGCCGCATGGTCGAGAACGGCTGGATGGTCGTGACCGGCGCCGGCGCCGGCATCATGGGGGCGGCGCAGGAAGGCGCCGGCGGCGAGCGCTCCTTCGGGCTGAACATCCGGCTGCCATTCGAGCAGGAAGCGAACCCGTGGATCGCCTCCGATCCCAAGCTGATCACCTTCAAGTATTTCTTTACCCGCAAGCTGTTTCTCGTACGGGAGGCGAACGGGATCGCGCTCTTCCCCGGTGGCTTCGGCACGATGGACGAGGCGTTCGAAGTCCTCACGCTGATGCAGACCGGCAAGGCGACCATCGTGCCGATGGTGCTCGTGGAGACGGATCAGACGCCGTACTGGCGCAGCTGGGATACGTTCGTGCGCGAGACGCTGGCCGCTCAGAACCTCATCGACCCGATCGACACGTCGTTCTATCGGATCGTCGACACGGTGGACGAGGCGGTCGAGCAGCTCATGACGTTCTATCGCGTCTATCACTCGTCGCGGATCGTGGGCGAGAACCTGGTCTTTCGTCTCAACCGTCCGCTGCGCGACAGCGATCTGGTGCTGATCCAGCAGCGCTTCGACGACGTGCTGAAGGGGCGGATCGATCAGGCCCCGGGGCCGTTCCCGCAGGAGCTGAACGAGTTTCCGGAGCTGCCGCGACTGCTGGTGCCGTTCAACCGCACCTCGTACGCGCGGCTGCGCCAGCTGATCGACTTCGTAAATACACTCTAGCTACTCGGGCTCGGGCCGCTCCTCCAGCTGCTGGCACTCCGTGCATACCCACGTGCGCAGTAGCGCTTTGGTGTGGTTGTCGCGACGCAGCGTCCAGGGGATCAGCGCGATGCGGCTGCAGCGGGGACAGCGCTCCGGCCGCGCGCCCGGCGGCACGGCGGACGGCAGCCACGGAACCTTGGCCGGCATGCGGCGATCATAGCACCGCGCGGTTACAATACCGGCATGCGGCGCTTCCGCGTGAGCCTCGCACAGATCAACCCGACCGTGGGGGATGTCGAGGGGAACGCGCGCCGCATCGTCGATAGCATCTCCCAGGCGCGCACGCTCGGCGCGGACCTCGTCGCCTTTCCCGAGCTGGCCATCACCGGCTACCCGCCGGAAGACCTGCTGTTCAAGTCGGCGTTCGTCGAGGCCAACCTGGCCGCGCTCGCCGACGTCACCAAGGCGGTGCGCGGCCTGACCGCTATCGTGGGCTTCGTCGACCGGCGCCAGGACCTGTTCAACGCGGCTGCCGTCATCCACGACGGCACGCTGGCGGGCGTCTATCACAAGCAGTTTTTGCCGAACTACGGCGTCTTCGACGAAAACCGCTACTTCCAGGCGGGACGCGAGGCGTCGGTGTTCTCGATCGGGCAGACGAGCGTCGCGGTGAACGTCTGCGAGGACATCTGGTATCCGACCGGGCCCACGACGACCCAGGCGCTCGCCGGCGCCGAGCTCATCGTGACGATCAACGGCTCGCCCTACCACGCGGGGAAGGCGGATTTCCGCGAGCGCATGGTCGCCACGCGCGCCGCCGACGACGTCGTGTGGCTGGCGTTCGTGAACATGGTCGGCGGCCAGGACGAGCTGGTCTTCGACGGGGCGAGCGTGATCGTGAATCCGCAGGGCGAGACAGTCGCGCGCGGGCGGCAGTTCGTCGAGGAGCTGGTGACCGCCGACATCGATCTCGACGCGGTCTTTCGCGCGCGGATGCAGGATTCGCGACGGCGCAAGGAAACCCTCGACGCCGCGCGCGCGCCCCTCGTCCGCGTGCCGCCGCTGCCGGCGCGCGGTGAGACGGCGGCCCTCACCGCGCCGCTGGCGGAGCCGCTGCCGCGCGTGGACGAAGTGTTCCAGGCGCTGGTGCTCGGCACGCGCGACTACGTCCGCAAGAACGGGTTCAAGCGCGTGGTAATCGGCCTCTCGGGGGGCATCGACTCGTCGCTGGTCGCCGCGGTGGCGGTCGAGGCGCTGGGCCGCGAAAACGTCACCGGTGTGACGATGCCGTCGCCGTTCTCGTCGCGCGGGACGCGCGACGACGCGCGACGCTTGGCCAAGAACCTCGGCATCGATTTCATTCGGCTGCCGATCACGCCGGTGTTCAACGCGTTTGGGAAGTCCCTCGCGGAAACCTTCAAGGGACTGAAGCAAGACGTCACCGAGGAGAACATCCAGGCGCGCATCCGCGGTACGCTGCTCATGGCGCTGTCCAACAAGTTCGGCTGGCTCGTGTTGACCACCGGCAACAAGAGCGAGATTGCCGTCGGCTACTCCACGCTCTACGGCGACATGGCGGGCGGCTTCGCGGTCATCAAGGACGTGCCGAAGACGCTGGTCTATGAGCTGTCGCGCCACGTCAACGCGCGTGCCGGCAAGCAAGTGATCCCCGAGTCGGTAATCGAGCGCGCGCCGTCGGCGGAGCTGCGGCCCGACCAGAAGGACCAGGACTCGCTCCCGCCCTACGACGTGCTCGACGCCATCCTCGAGGCCTACGTCGAGGAGAGCCGGGGTGTCGCGGATCTCATCGCGGCGGGCTTTCCGCCGGAGACGGTGCGCAAGGTCATCCGCATGATCGACGCCTCGGAGTACAAGCGGCGCCAGGGCCCGATCGGCGTGAAGATTACGCCGCGTGCGTTCGGGCGCGATTGGCGCCTGCCGATCGTCAATCGCTTCCGCGAAAAATAGCCGGCTGCCGTGATCGACCTCGTCGTCCCGGATGCCTCACGGCTCGGCCTCTTCGTGGTCGCCGCCCTCGTGCTGTTGCTGACGCCCGGGCCGGCCGTCCTCTACATCGTCACGCGGTCGCTGGACCAGGGCCGGCGCGCGGGGTTCGTCTCGGTTCTCGGTGTTCACACCGGCACGCTCGTCCACGTGACCGCGGCCGCGGGCGGGTTGTCAGCCGTCCTCGCCGCCTCGGCCACGGCCTTCAGCATCGTGAAGTATCTCGGCGCCGCGTACCTGATCTATCTCGGCGTGCGCCAGCTGCTCTGGCGGGTGGCCGAGGCGAACGAGTCCGTGCCGACCGCCCCGCCGCGACTCTCGCGCGCGTTCGTCGACGGCTTCGTCGTGAACGTCCTCAACCCGAAGACGGCGCTGTTCTTCCTGGCGTTCTTGCCGCAGTTCGTCACCGTCACACGCGGCGCCGTCCCCGTGCAGATCGCGTTCCTCGGCCTCGTATTCTGTGCGCTGGGTCTGCTGACCGACGGGCTCTACGCGCTGATGGCGGGCAGCGCCGCGCAGTGGCTGCGCGCGCGCCGCGGCATGGCGCTCACGCGCCGCTGGATCCCCGGCACGATGTACATCGGTCTCGGGCTCGCGACGGCATTCTCGGGCAACAATCGCAAGTAGCACTCGCGGTGCAAGGGCAACATCGTTCGCGCTCACGTTGTTGACACTCGGGGCAGCGCGCCCTAGTCTCGCCGCACGTCGGTCGGGCGCAGCTCACACCGCTAGGCAGGGGCCCGGCGTGGTGCCGCCGGCGTGAGCCGTACGCGCTCACCAACCGGAGGCGCCGCCGATGATGCCGTGGGTGAAGCAGGGAGTGCGAGCGAGTCTGGTCGCGGCCGTCGTCATCAGTACTGTCGTCCTCGCCGGAGGGGAGCGCACCTGGGCGCTCGACTTCGTCTTCCAGATCGCGTTGGACGGCAATGCGCCGATCTTCGTGAAGACCTTCGAGCTCGGTGAGGACAACCAGGGGCCGACGCTGACGGTGAGCGCGGGATTCAATCTATCGCCGAGCGGTCTCGGCGCCCTCCAGGTTGGTCAGCGCTTCGACGCCGCCGTCCTCAGGATTTTCGACACAACGCTGACACCGCTGGCCTCCTACCGGCTGTCATCGGTTCGCGTCAGATCGGTGCGCGGCTCCGGGGACGGCGAGGCCGTCACACAGGAAGTCGTCTTGTCCGGGAAGGCGGTGACGGTCAGCTTCCCCTAGGCGCCGGCGACGAGGCCAGCCACCGCGCGGCGCTACAGCGCGCTCGCTGGCACGCGCAGCCGCTCCCACAGCCGCTTGAGCGGCCCTGGCGCCCACCAGTTCCAGTCGCCGAGCAGGCGCATCGTCGCCGGCACGAGGAGCGCCCGGATGACCGTGGCATCCATGACGATCGCGATGCCCATGCCGATGCCCATCTCCTTGACCATCACCGCACGCGCCACGCCGAACCCGAAGAACACCGTCGCCATGATGAGGGCCGCGCCGGTGATCAACCGGCCGGTGGCGGCCAGCGACACGATCACCGCGCGGTCGTTGTCGCGCGTGCGCTCGAATTCCTCGTGCGTCCGGCTCAGCAGCAGCACCTCGTAGTCCATCGACAGGCCGAACAGCACGCAGAACATGATCAGCGGAATGACCGGTTCGATCGGGGCGGGCGTGAAGCCGAGCCAGTCCTTGAAGTGTCCGTCCTGGAAGATCCACACCAGGGCGCCGTACGAGGCGGTCACCGAGAGGCAGTTCATGATGACGGCCTTCAGCGGCAGTAGCACCGAGCCGAGCAGCAGGAAGAGCGCGACGAACGTCGCCACCAGCACGAAGGCGACCGCCCCGGGCGCGACGCGCCATACGAGGTTCGCGAAGTCGAGATCGTAGGCGGTCCGGCCGGTCACGAAAAGGTCGCCGGCCACGGGAGGATGCGAGCGCCGGATCCCCTTCACGAGCTTGCGCGCCTCCTCGCTTTCGACGCGCAATTTCGTCTGCACCACGAGCAGGGTCAGGCGCGGCCCGGTCATCTGCTCGAACACCTCGCGCATCGGCGGCGGCAGCATCTCGCGCGGCGCCGTCGCCATCATCTTGTACTCCTCCAGCGAGATGCGCGGATCCAGATCGACGACGCTGTCGACGCGCGACACACCCGGCTGCCGCCCGAGCCAGCGGCTGAGCGCGTGAAGCTGCTCCACCCGCGCGGGCGTGAGCCCCGCCGCATCGGGATGATGGAAGACGACCACGATGCTCGTCGGCGCCAGCTCGGGAAACTCGCGGCTCAAGAGCTCCTCGCCCTGTCGCGACCCGGCGTCCTGGGGGAGCGTGGAGATGTCGGGTGTGCCCAGGTGGATGTGGCGAAACGGCAGACCGAGCACGATGAGAATGAGCACGACCGGCACGAGCACGTGCCACGGATGGGCCATGGCGACGGCGGCCACGCGATGCCACAGCGATGGCGCGTCGAGCGGCGAGTGTCGCCGCCACAGCGACAAAGCGTTCACGCGCGGGCCGAGGATCGCGAGCAGCGCGGGCAGGAGCGTAAGGCTATAGAGCACGGAGAAACCCACGACGACGGTGCTCGCGATGCCAATCGTGCTGACGCTGCCCATGCGCAGCAGGATCATTCCGAGCAGACCGATGCCGACGGCCATGCCCGAGAAAATCACTGTGCGTCCCGCGGTGGCGAGCGTGCGCGCGAGCGCCTGCGTCGGGGGATGGACGAGCAGCTCCTCACGGTAGCGGCTCACGACGAAGAGCGAGTAGTCGATCGCGACACCGAGGCCGATCATGGACACGACGTTCGCCGCGTACGCCGACACCGGCATGAAGCGCGCCAGGATGCCCGCCACGGCCATCCCGGCGGCGACACCCAGGAGGCCGACGACCAGCGGGAGCGCGGCGGCGACTACCGAGCCGAAGACGAGAACCAGAAAGACCAGCACGAGCGGCAGCACCACGAGCTCCGCGCGTCTCAGGTCGGTCTTCACCATCTCGGTGAAGTCGTGGTTGAGCGCCATGGCCCCAAACGGCAGAATTCCCAGCGTTTCCGAGCGCACCTGAGCCCGCAACGCCGGGTAGAGCTCGGGCGGCGCCGAGGGCACGACCATCGAGGCGAACGCTGGGGCGCGGCCCTCGACCTCCACGACGACGGCGGCGCGCCGGCCGTCGGCGGACAACATTCGTGGATTCGGCGTCACGCCGTCCCACGGCGTGCGGACCTTCGTGACGCGCCGCTCGCCCGCCAGCGGCGACAGCGCGCGCTTCACCGCGTCCACAAACTGCGGATCGCTCGCGCGCAGTGTGCCGCTGCTGAAGATCAGTCCGAAGGACGGAGGTCGCGGCGCCAGCTCCGCGTCCACCAGCCGCACCGCGCGCACCGCCTCCATGTCGGGCGGCACCACGGATTCGTCGAGACGCTCGCCCGGGACGACGCCGAGCCACAACAAAAGCGGCAATAGCGAGAGCGCCACGAGCCACCAACGCAGGCGGGGGACCACGCGCCCCCAGGCGGCGAGCATGCGCACAGATTACCAGCGGATCGTCTGACCCGGACTCAGTGGCGCGACGCGCTCCTCGAGCCCGTGGCGAAGCGCTTCGGCCATCAGTCGATCGGGCGGCTCGCGAAACGGCTCGCGGTTGAGCTCGAACGTCCCCCAGTGCATCGGCACCAGCAGACGCCCCTTCAGATCCTCGAACGCCTGCACCGTCTCCTCGGGGCTCAGGTGGTTGGGATGATGATGCGGAAAGTCGCTGTAGCCGCCGATCGGCAGCGCGGCCAGGTCGAAGGGGCCCAGGCGCCGGCCGATTTCGACGAACGCGGCGTGATAGCCGGTGTCGCCGCCGAAGAAGAACCGTCGGTCACGCGCGGCCACCACCCACGACGCCCAGAGCCGCTCGTTCTGGTCCTCGAGCAGCACCGAGCGGCCCGAGGAGTGCTGCGCGGGAACCGCGGTGATCGTCAGCGGGCCGATGGGCGCCGACGCCCACCAGTCGAGCTCCACGACCTCGCGGATGCCGAGCGATTCGAACCACGGCCGCAGTCCGAGGGGCACGAAGAAGGTAGGGCGATGGACACGCGCGAGCCGTACGACCGTCGCACGGTCGAGGTGGTCGTAGTGATCGTGCGAGACCAGCACGGCGTGCACGGGCGGCAGATCCTCGAAGCGCAGGCCAGGCGGGACAAGACGGCGCGGTCCGGCGAACGGGACGGGGCTGGTGCGCTGCGACCAGATGGGATCGGTCAGGAGATTGATGCCCTGGAGTTGTACCAGGAAGGTGGCGTGCCCGATCCAGGTGACCGTCGGCGCGGCCAGCGGACCGCGCAGCGCGCGCCCGTCGTTGACGACGAGCTCGAGTGGCCGGCCACGCTCGCGCGCCGAGGATCGGCCGACCACGTGGGTGATGCGGCTGACGAGCGAATACGCGTAGTCGGGATCGACGTTGCGGAACCCGCGGCGGGCGTGATGCGCGGGGCGGTCGCTGGCGGGAGCAGGGACGGTGACCGACACCAGCTCGGAGAGGGCGAGTGCGCCGAGCGTGACCAGCACTGCGGCGATGGCGTGCACGGTGCGACGACGGAGCAGACGGCGAGCGCGCATGGACTCGCGCGGAGGAAAGCAACCGCGCGGCCAGATTTGCGTGGTGCTTAACTCGCCGTCGCCGCTGACTTCGAACTTCTCGCCACCGGCGCCAATGTCGGAGAAACTCCGCGGAGACCCTGACGCCGTGTCAGTGGGCGGGCAGTGTTCTAGGCGCGCGTGGGCTCGGTCTGTAGCGCGTGCAGACGGCGATAGACGCCGTCCTGGGCGAGCAGCTGATCGTGACGCCCGACCTCGGCGATGCGCCCCTCGTGCACGACCACGATGCGGTCCGCGTTGCGAACCGTCGCCAGGCGGTGGGCGATGACGAGCACCGTGCGCCCGCGCATGAGGTCGGCGAGGGCCTGCTGCACCATGAACTCGCTCTCCGCGTCCAGGTCCGACGTGGCCTCGTCGAGGATCAGAATCGGCGGGTCCTTGAGGAACGCGCGCGCAATGGCGAGACGCTGCCGCTGGCCGCCCGAGAGCCGCACGCCGCGCTCACCGACCAGCGTGTCGTAGCCCTCCGGACAGGCCAGGATGAACTCCTCGGCATGTGCCTGCCGCGCCGCGCGCGACACGTCGGCGAAGGGCGCGTCGGGCCGGCCGTAGGCGATGTTGTAGCGGATCGAGTCGCTGAACAGGAACGTGTCCTGCGTCACGAGCCCGATTTGCGCGCGCAGCGAAGCCTGCGTGAGGTCGCGCACGTCGTGGCCGTCGATCACGATGCGGCCAGCGCTCACGTCGTGGAAGCGTGGTAGGAGATCCATCAGCGTGGACTTGCCGGCGCCGCTCATCCCCACGAACGCCACGACCTCGCCCCGGCGCACCTCGAGGTCGATGTCGCGCAGGACGAGCTCGGCGGCGCCGGGATAGCGGAACGACACCCGCTCCAGCGCCAGGCTGTCGCTGAACGTCTCGAGCGTCCGCGCGCCCGGACGGTCATCGATGGCGGGCGGCGTGTCGAGCACCTCGAATACGCGCTCGACGGAGCCGGTGGACTGTTGCACCGTGTTCATGATCCGCGAGAGCTGGCGCACCGGCCCATACAGCAGCGCGACGGCGGCGGTGAACGAGAAGAAGTCGCCGGGCGTCATGGCGCCCGCGATGACCTGATGCCCGCCGTACCAGAGCGCGCTCATGATGCCGAGCGCCGCCAGCACCTCCATGAGCGGATCGGTGACTTCGTCCGTGCGATGGTCCTTCAGCGCCAGGGCGAGCAGGCGGTTGTTGACGCGGTCGAACCGCTCGGCCTCGTGCGCCTCACGGCCGAACGCCTTGACGATCTTGGTGCCGGCGAGCGCTTCGTGCAGCAGCACGTTGAGCTCGGCGATCTGCTCCTGCGAGCGCTTGTTGATGCGGTAGAGCCGCCGGCCGATCGAACGGACGGCCACGCCGACGAACGGAAAGACCACCAGCGCGATCAGCGCCAGCCGCCACTCGCGCACGAACATGACGGCGACGAGCGCGATGATCATCGCGCTCTGGCGCACCGCCATCACGAGCACGGTCGACGACACGCGCGCGAGGCGGTTGACGTCGGTGACAATGCGCGACATGAGGTCCGCCGAGTGGCGGTCCGAGAAGAACGACAGCGGCATCATCTGGATGTGCAGGTAGAGCGCGCGCCGCAGCGTGGCGACGACGCGCTCGCCGACGGCGGCCATCAGATACGACTGGCCGTAGCGCGCCGCCCCTTTGAACACGTAGGCGCCGAAGAGCAGCAGCGGGATCACGCGCAGCATGGTGAGATCACGCTTGATGAAGATGTCGTCCATCGCGGGCTTCACCAGCCAGGCGATGGCGCCCTCCATCGCCGCCACCACCAGCGCCAGCGCGCCGCCCAGAATCAGCAGGGGGACGTAGGGCCGCAGGTAGACGAAGAGCCGACGGTAGATCGCGGTGGTCGCGCCGATCATGCGCGGCGCCCGTTGCCGACGAGGCGACGGTAGAGCGCCTCGGTGGCGTCGACTTTCGCGCGCAGCGAGAAATGCGCCTCCACGCGCTTGCGGCCCGCGCGCGCCATCGCCAGCGCTGTCGTGGGATCGTCGAGCAGCGCCAGGATTGCGGTGGACAGCGCGGCGGCGTCGCGGGGCGGCACGAGCAGGCCGGTCTCGCCGGACCGGACGAGCTCGGGCATGCCAGCCACCGCGGTGGCGACCACCGGGCGCTCGCACGCGAGCGCCTCGCGGATGCTTCCCGTGATGCCGAGCCCTGCCCACGAGGCGTCGACGACGACGTCGGAGGCGCAAAGGATCGCCGGCACGTCGTCGCGATGCCCCAGTGCGAGCACGCGGTTGCCGATCCCCGCGGCGCGGGCGCGGTCCGCGATCTCCGCCACACGCGGCGGCGGCGCGCCGACGAAGAGCAGGTGAGCGCGCGGCCGGCGCGCCGCGACCGTGCGCATGGCGTCCATCACATCGGTCCACCCCCGCCACGAGCGGACGCCGATCTGGGTGACGAGCGGGTCATCGCCTCCGAGACCGAGCTCGCGGCGGATCGCCGCGCCGTCTGCGCCCGGATGGAAGCGCTCGACGTCGGTGCCGGAGTAGATCACCTCGATCTTGCTCGCCGGGACTCCGATGGCAACGAGGTCCTGCTTGATCGAGTCGCAGACCGCGACGATCGCGTCCACGCGCGTCGTCGTATAGCCGAGGCGCCGCAGGCCGCGCACCGGAAAACTCACCCCGCGGTTCAGGACGAGCGCGGGGCGCGCGCCCATGAGGCCGGCGAACACCGCGAGCGTGCGCGCGCGTCCCTTGTGCGCGTGCGCCACCTGGATGCCGCGGTCCCGGATCACGCGCGCCAGCCGCCACGCCGCACGCGGGTCCCAGGCACGGCGCATCGGCACGATGACGTGCTCGAGGCCGACGGCGCGGCAGCGCTCCGGCCAGACGTCGCTGGGCGGCGTGGCGATCGTGATGTGATGGCCACGCGCGGCGAGGCCGGCCGCGAGGTCGCGCAGCTGGACGGCGGCGCCGGTGAAAAAGTCCCCCTTGGGATAGAGCTGCAGGATCCGCAGGGGGGGCTCGGGCATCAGGCTCCGAAGAACGTCTGGACGGCCGTCGCGACCGTATCGATCTCCGCGTCGGTGTGGCCGGCGGAGATCGGCAGCGTGAGGATCTCGTCGACGAGGCGCTCGGTCACCGGCAGCGGCGCCGGCGCGAACAGCTCGATGGCGGGCTGGCGATGCGTCGGCACGGGATAGTGCACGCCCGTCTGGATCCCGCGCTCCTTGAGAAACGCGGCGAGCTCCCCGCGCCGCTGCGTGCGGACGACGTAGAGATGGTATACGTGGCGCGCATCCGGCCGTTCGCGCGGCAGCACGAGCGGCAGGCCGGCGAGTCCCTTGGCGTAGCGTCCGGCCAGCTCGCGCCGGCGTGCGTTCATCGCGTCGAGGCGGCGCAGCAGCACGCGGCCGATCGACGCCTGAATGTCGTTGAAGCGCAGGTTGAAGCCGATCTCCGCGTGTACGTCCTTGTTGAGCCGCCCGTGATCGCGCAGCCGGCGGCAGCGCGCGGCAATTTCGTCGTCGTCCGTGACCACGGCACCGCCGTCGCCCATCACGGTGAGGTTCTTCGACGGATAAAACGAAAATACCGCCGCGCGGCCGAAGCCGCCGACGATGCGGCCGCCGAACGCCGCGCCGTGCGCCTGCGCGCAGTCTTCGAGCATCCACAGGCCGTAGCGGCTCACGAGCTCCCGCACGCCCGGAATGTCGACCGGCTGACCGTAGAGATGCACGGGAAGCACGCCGACGGTCCGCGGGGTGACCTTGGACGCGGCGTCCGCCGCGTCCATCGTGTAGTAGTCGTCCGCGTCGACGAACACCGGCGTCGCGTCGGCGAAGCAAATTGCCTCGATCGTCGGAAACGCCGTATGCGAGGGGACGAGGATCTCGTCGCCGGCCTTGACGCCGAGTGCGCGGAACGTCAGCCAGAGCCCGGCCGTGGCCGAGGTCGTGAGCACGCAGTGGCGGACGCCGACGTAGCCCGCCAGCTCCTTTTCGAACTCTTTGGACTGCGGTCCGAGAATCCACTGACGCGAGTCCATGGCGGCCATGACCGCCTTCTTGATTTCATCGTCGACGGGCGGACGAGACAGCGGGATCGCGCTCACGATGTCGCTCCTGAAGGGTTGTCGCCCAGGCGGCGGTACTTGCCGCGGAAATAGAGCAGCGGTTCGCCGGCGCCATTGCGAGCCTCTTCCACGAGCGCGACAAGAATCGTGTGGTCGCCCTCGACGTGTCGCGAGACGGTCCGGCATTCCAACTGGGCGAGGGCGCCCTCGATGAGGGGCACCCCGTGCGCGCTGAGCTGGTGCGGCACACCGTCGAACTTGTCCAGGCGTGTGGTCGCGAAGCGGCGCGAGACGCCTTCGTGCGCGTCGCCGAGGAAATTCACGGCGAAGTGCGCGCCGTCGCGCAGCGACGGATAGCTCTGCGACTTGTGATCCACGCAGACGAGGATCTGCGGCGGATCGAGCGAGACGGAGCAGAACGCGCTGACCGTCAGACCAGTGGGACGACCGTCCGTGTCTCGCGTGGTGACGATGGTCACCCCGGTCGCGAAGTGACTGAGAACACGGCGAAAGTCGTCGGGCGTAACCACCCGACTTATGTATCAGGAAGCTGAGCCGAAAATCAAGCGAGGGCGGGCCCTGGCAGACCCGCCCTCGCCGGGGGGAGGGCATCGAACGTACAGCTTGGCTCGACTCTCAACGAGACGGCCGCCCCATTTGGCAGCAAGCCCTGTTCCACGGCGCGCTCGGCGCATTTTCAACGGCTTGTGCGTGCGCCCGCGAAAAACGAGACATGAAACGCGCCATAGATTGGGCAAGCCGCTACCCATTCGCGCCGTCACCAGCGCTCGGGTATCATTCGTGCGTATGGCGAGTGAGCAAGACGTTCTCGACGCGCTTCGCGGCATCAAAGATCCCGAGAGTCAGAAAGATATCGTCGCGCTGGGGCTCGTGCGGGATCTTGCCGTGCGCGGCGGCGAGGTGACGTTCACGCTCGCGTTCGCGGCGCAGCCACCCCAGACCAAAGTCTTGATCCATAGCATGGCCAGCAAACTCGTCGGACGCCTTCCCGGGGTGGCGAAGGTGAGCGCCAAGATGGGCGGCGGCGCCGCCGCCCCGCAGCATCAGCACGGTGGCCATGCACACGGTGGCCCCGCGCAGGGCGCGCCGCAAGGCATGGGCGCCACGCAGCGTCCGCCGGATCTGATCCCCGAGGTCAAGCACACGATCGCCGTGTCGTCCGGCAAAGGCGGCGTGGGCAAGTCCACCGTCGCGGTGAACCTGGCGCTCGCCCTGCGCGGCACCGGCGCCGCCGTCGGCATCATCGACGCCGACGTCTATGGTCCCGACCTGCCGCTCATGCTCGGCACCCGCGGCCGGCCGGGCATGTTCGACAACCGGATTCTCCCGGTCGAGGCGCACGGCCTGAAGGTGATGTCGATCGGCCTGCTCGTCGGCGACCGCGAGCCGCTCGTGTGGCGCGGGCCGATGATCCACTCGTTCATCCAGCAGATGCTGCGCGACGTGTTATGGGGCGCGCTCGACTACCTCGTGTTCGACATGCCGCCCGGCACCGGCGACGCGCAGCTCTCGTTGTCGCAGGTGATCCCGCTCTCGGGCGTCGTGATGGTGACGACGCCGCAGGACGTCGCGCTGCTCGACGTGCGCAAGGCGATCGCGATGTTCCAGCGGCTCAACGTGCCGATGCTCGGCGTCGTCGAGAACATGTCGTACTTCGTCGCGCCGGACACGGGCACGCGGTACGCGATCTTCGGTGAGGGCGGCGGCCAGAAGGTCGCCGACGAGTACGGCATACCGCTGCTCGGCCAGCTGCCGCTCGATCCCGACACGCGCAAAGGCGGCGACGAGGGCGCGCCGATCACGGTACGCCGGCCCGACTCGCCGCAGGCCACGGCCTTCCGCGAGGTCGCGCGCCGCGTGGTCGAGCGACTCGACGCGACGGCGACGCTGCGGCCGCTGCCGACGATCTCCTGAGCCCGGCGGATGGCGACGCCCGCCGGCTCCGCGATCGTGCCAATCTTTCCGCTGCCGGATGTGACATTCTTCCCGCGCACGCTGCTCCCGCTGCACGTCTTCGAGGCGCGCTACCGCGCGATGGTGATGGACGCGCTCTCGCGCGACCGCCGGCTGTGCGTGGTAAAGCTCAAGCCCGGCTACGAGGCGAGCTACGCGGGCCGGCCCGCCGTGCACGCCGTGTGCGGCATGGGCGAGATCGTGTCGTGGGAGCGCCTGGCGAACGGCCGCTACAACATCCTGCTTCGCGGTGACGCGCGCGTGCGCATCGACCGCGAGCTTCCCACGGACACGCTCTATCGGCTGGTGAGCGTGACGCGGCTCGAGGACGTCGGCCCCGCCGGCGACGTGATGCCCGCCCTCGCCCGCATTCGTGCGGCCGCGCGCGCGCTGCTCGACGCGCTGGGCCGGCCGGGCGACCTGCTCGACGGCGCGCTGGCCGAGGGGCAGCCGTGCGGCGCGCTGGCGGACCGCGTTGCCGCCGCCGTACTGCCGGACGCGGCGCTGCGTCAGGAACTGCTCGAGACGCTGCAGGTCGACGCGCGCGTCGCCCGCGTGGCGGACGCGATGGAGCTGGTCGTGCGCGAGCTCAAGGGCGGTCGGTCGTGAGACGCGTCGCCGCCGGCTGGGCACTCCTGCTGCTCGTCGCCGCGGGCGCCGCCGACGCGCGTCCGTGGTCGTGGCTCGGCGTGCGTATCCGCGATCTCTCCGAGCAGGAGATGGAGGAGCTGTCCAAGAAGCACGGGATCCGCGAGGGGTTTGGCGTCGTGATCGTCGACGTCATGGAGGGCACGCCGGCCGCGGGCGGCGGGCTCAAGAGCGGCGACATCGTCGTCGGCTTCGACGATCGGCCGGTGACCGACACGCGTCAGTTGCAGCGCCTGATCGCGCGCGGGCCGGTGGAGCGCGACGCGCGGCTGACCGTCCTGCGCACCGAGGGCCGCCGCGCGCTGACCATTCGACTCGTGCAGATGCCGCGGGCCGTCGCCGGCGAGCGCGTCGCGGCCGAGTACGGCTTCATCCTGCGCGAGCCCGACGGCCCGCAGCCGGAGCTCGGGGGGCGGCGGCCCGGCGGTGGCGCGGCACCGGTCGTGAGCCTGGTGGTGAAGGACAGCGCGGCGGCGCGGGCGGGCCTCGAGGTCGGTGACGTCATCTTGCAGGTGGAGGAGACGTCGGTAATCACGCGCGACGCCGCCCGCGAGGCGCTCGCCGACCTGGCGCCCGAGAAGTCGCTCCGCCTCACGGTGCGGCGCGACGCCCGCCACGTCGCGCTGGAGATCGTGCCGATGCCCTCCCGCTGAGCCGTACCAAAGTCGGAACCCGCTGACGGAAACGTCGGTTACCAATAGCCGCCGCTCAAGATCGAATTTTCGGGCGCACTTCGACCAACGACGACGGAGGTGCTCCAATGACCGATTCGCAGGCGACTCCCGAACCATCGCGCCGGACGTTCCTGACCGGCGCGGCGGTGGCCGCGGCCGGTGCCGCCGCCCTCGGCTTCCCCGCCGTGGTGAAGGCGCAGGGGCCGATCAACATGCGCTGGCAAAGCACGTGGCCGGCGAAGGACATCTTCCACGAGTACGCGAACGACTTCGCGAAGAAGGTGAACGACATGACCGGCGGCGACCTCAAGATCGAGGTGCTGCCGGCGGGCGCGGTGGTGCCCGCGTTCGGTCTGATCGACGCGGTGTCCAAGGGCACCCTCGACGGCGGGCACGGCGTGCTCGTCTACCACTACGGCAAGCAGACGGCGCTCGCGCTCTGGGGCTCGGGACCGGCCTACGGCATGGACGCCAA
>Ga0209382_10001340_pt1 | contig 38945 bp, 42 predicted proteins | sample SoiMetdeltSBSDD5_FD_187599 | JGI IMG/M metagenome (GOLD analysis project Ga0209382, IMG submission 187599) | Bulk soil microbial communities from a Populus tree surrounding site in Tennessee, USA - Soil MetaG P. deltoides SBSDD5 (SPAdes) (version 2) | ecosystem: Environmental > Terrestrial >... | reverse complement strand
TTAAAGGTACTGGCTACCATATTATAGCAACATTATGACTAACTATTGAAGGATACGGGATATATTCAACAAGGAACCCCAGAAATCCCCTGACCTCAAATATAAGGATACTTTTCCTGCCGGTTTTTTCGGCGAGGAAATGGCAGAAGAAAAGTGGTTCTCACAAGTAAAAAATCCCAACACCGATGAGTTCTTTCAGCTAGAAAACCTGAAGGCACTTGGCATTGTACCTGCAGACTTTAAAGATGGAGAAAAACCAAAGAACTATCCTCTAACGGAAGTAGATTCTATCATTAGAATAAAAAAGGCTGATGGCACTGAGTGGCTCGCAAGTACACAAACTTGGACAGGTCTAGACAGATATGGTAACGAGATTAGCAAGAGTTTTGTCTGTCCAGAGATCTATGATAAGCCTAACTTTTCTTATCAACCTGTTAAAGATAAGACGAAGAACACGATCGATAACGACCCAAATAATCCATTTCAAAAGTTTGAGAGAATGGCAACATCAGTTGTCTACACCAAAGAACATACTCTGCCTTTTACACTTGAAAACCTAGAACAGTTATGGACGCTGCGTAGACCTAAGATATCCCTGAGTATTAAGAATGAAAGCGCTGGAGATAGTCCGGATAGAGGGATTGAAAGATATGAAGACTTTAAAAAACCATTTGACGAGTTATGGGAATGGGCTATTACTCCAAGGTTTAGCTTGGATAGAAGTGTAAAGGATCAACTACAAGAAAGACAATACGGTTAATCTGGATTTTCCTAACTTATAATGGTAGGGGAAAAAAGGCCGTAGGAAGAGCCCTGGGAAATGGTAACGATCTGCAGTTTTACCATCCCCTCTGACCCGCTTTGAAAGATTAGACAAACTGTGTGAAACAGTTGTAGGTATATGTTCTAAATATCATATTTCGCAAATTCTGGGAATCCCGATGGACCTGTTCAAACACGAGTCGCAGAACTAGAAAGGGATGAAGAGGACAAAAGAGAGTTTATGCAGACTATGAAGCTACCAGAGAGGAGGATATGTTGCTATTTTCCGTTAACCGTATCAGCTACTAGTAACACCTTGAAAAAGGAATATACGATGATGATCAACACAACAGATTATGCTATCATTAGGATGTCGTGACACAGGCGCGGGAGTGTTGGGCTGTGATTATGTAGCTAAAGGAGAAACGGAAGAAGAACTTTGGAGAGAGGGTACAGAGCATCTAATAAAAGTGCATGGTATGAAAGCTGAGGATATAACTCCGCAGTTTAAGAATTACTATAAACAATACATCAAACATCACTAGGATAAATATAGAATCAATAAAACAAGCACTAGTAATAGGGATACTAATTTACATTTAGGTGCTAGTCTAGAAGCTAGTTTAAGGACTATGGACGTATTAGTCTTCTTCAGCTGGTGGTTCCTCTTCTTCAGCTGGTGGTTCCTCTTCTTCAGCTGGTGGTTCCTCTTCTTCAGCTGGTGGTTCCTCTTCTTCAAAGGGTGACTCCTCTTCCCCAGTGGGTAGCCCCTGTATTATCGCAAGCAGCGCAACTTCAGCTGAGTTGCGCTCATCCAATGCTGTTGGAGCATCGCCTACCAGTAACGCTTGCTGAGCACCCTCTAAATAACTGCGCATGGGCTGAGATATTTGTATTATAGTTGTCGCTTCTGAAGGACCCTTGCTTTGAGCGATTTCGAAAAGTGCATTATCAGCGTCATTGAGAGAAGTATATGCATCTTGGAGTGTCCCATTTCCTAATAACGAATCCCGTGCCGAGTTCAAAGCACTTGTAACCGGTTCCATGTCTGCGCGAGTCAAATTCGCTAGTAACGTCTGGGTTTGGTTTTGTGTTCCAGTTTGGTTTTGTGTTCCAGTTTGGTTTTGTGTGTTCATTCCGCCCATTCGTGAAAAAAGCTCAAGATTGCTTTGCGATTTTGCATCCTGAGGTTCTATCCCACTTGTAAATGCTACTGATGTGAGCAAGATTGAAAGTATAGCAATAGAAGTGGGGTTTAGCTTAACCCGATTATTACACGGTGTCATTATGATTCTCCTTTGCCTAGTGATTTAAATGAATTCCAATAGAGTATTCGGACTAATCTTAGCTAGGATTATTCGAGCACCTTTTCTTACCCCTTGTAAATGTGAAGCCAAGCTAAGCTAAGCTGCATTACTTATACCTAAGGAACTAAGATAACTTGGCCTTATACCAAACGGCCTTCATAATAAGGGTATGAAGAGAACAAATCTTCGAAAATCACTTGCAATGTTTGTCGCCTTACTTACTAGTGGAATTGGGATTGGTTTAGTAAGTTTGGTTCCACATGCCCCCTAACCTTAACGCAGGAGGAGACCTAGGTGTTAACAGCGCTCATTATATTCTCCTGCAGTTCTCCATCCCCTATCCACCTCTGAATATTGCATCCCTAATCTCGCGTGTCCGGTTGTGCATAACTTTTTGGACCTCCTTTTCCTCTTCTATTGTTACGGGCCTTTTTCTTAACATGAGAAAGCTAGCTTGGAATTTACCATGAATATAGCCGTGAGCAAAGCCCAGAGCGTAATCCTCTTCATTTTTAATCTACAACGATGCCTTTCCAAGTCGTAATAGTGCCATTTGTCGTGGGAGGTCATTGACCATCCCATCTATCATTTCATCGAGCAAGCCTCTCATTTGTTGATCTAACATATTCTAAGTGCTAAAGTCGCAGGCTGATTATATCTGCCTTTTATGGGACTCAACCCTCATATTACCAGACTGACTTGTCTATTCTATCTTTCTTCATAACTTGTGAACTTGAACCCCTGTTTCTTTAGCATCTCAAACGAGGGTGATAGTTTTTGTTTCTTGTATGTAGTCTCAGATACTCCTTTGTTAACATCATCTATCACTGCAATGGGAATATCATTATCTCCTATAACGTTACCATGTCCGTCAGTTGGTGGGAAAATATGAAGACTTTAAAAAACCATTTGACGAGTTATGGGAATGGGCAACGACGCCAAAGTTCAGCTTGGATATAAGTGTAAAGGATCAACTACAAGACAGACAATATAGTTAGTTAAAGAAGAGAAAAAAATACTTAATTAGTTGTTGATCTGATCTTTCTTTTTATCCATTCAAAACTCATAGTTCAGTGAAGTCCTGTACTTACAGATAGCTCCGAGTCAATATACATAATCCGTCGTCGTCGGTATTTGATGTAAACGCTGGGAAAGCTTTTAGTGTTTACCTTACTGTATCCTAGGCCTAGACCCTAAGACGGACGGGAAAAGGCATGTAACGTTAAATAATACCCCTATTACTTGCTACCATGTCAACTACTAATACCGCTGCTAATAAAAGTGTCCCAAACTGGAATGCTTCTGGAGACTGGTTTGATGTTTGCAAGTGTAATATACCATGTCCTTGTATATTCGCGCAGACTCCAACTTATGGTGACTGCGAAGGTACAATGGCATATCATATCAAAAAAGGACAATATGGTGAAGTGTCACTTGACGGACTGAACGTATTAGTGCTAGACTACTTCAAGGGAAATGTCTGGGCAGGAGAGACAAAGATAACTCTTGCTTTCTTTGTTGATGAACGAGCTAACCCCCAACAGAGAGAGGCCCTACAGATGATTTTCAGTGGGAGAGCTGGTGGATTCATGGCTCAACTTGCTAATCTCATAGGAGATGTAAGAGGAACTGAGTTTGCTCCAATTAAATTTGAGATCGCAGAAGACCTTTCATATTGGAGTGCTGAGATTCCAGGAAAAGTACTGGCAAAAGCAGAAGCTTTGACAGGACCTACGACTCCACCAGGTAAGAGAGTTCAGACTATTAATCCGCCTGGAAGTGAAGTAGGACCAGGAGCATCTGGAGCAGTTGCTACATGGGGTACAGCTATAACTGATGAAGTGGATGCAATGGGTTTTAAGTGGGAGAGGAAAGGTAGGTCAAGCAAGCATATACCATTTGACTGGACTGGACCATAAATCCTAAGGCAGCAGATTCTATTGAAACAAAGATTAAAAGATCCCATTGGTGTTTACCGCGCTCATATATTTCCTCCTGCAGTTCTCCATCCCACTGACCTACCTGATAGCTTCTAAATACGATATTTCACAGTAGCTAGTCCAAGGGGCTGAGATGAGGTAACACACCAAGCCAAACTAAGCCGTAGGCAGTCCCAGACTCGACTGTTTTGTGTCCAACCAATCCGACAACGAGTCTCCTGCGGCTATCTCTTCGTAGCTTGTTATCTTGAATCATACACAAGGATAATATAGTCACGTGTTATGTTTGCATGGAATATGAACATGAACACAAAACTAGTCTATGCGATGGTGGGCATAGTTGCAATATTGGGTGTACTGTCTACCTCAACCGTCACCATACCTATCAGCTCTGCAGTGAGTGACGAAGCTTGCGCAAATCAGATGGACAGACAGGACAGATTTCAAGATAAGTTCGAAGATGACGGGAATCCGAATAACGACAAAGGCAACGAAGAATCATGGACAAACTCTTTCAAGAATAGAGAACCGTGTTAGAGTAATTCCATTTTTAGTTTAACTTCAACTATCCATTTTTTTCTCATTAATACCCAGCTATCTTTCTTGGTAGCTTGTGAACTTGAATCTTGATTTATTGAGGGCTTCATAAGCTGCAGGTAGCTTTTGCTCCTTGAATGTGGTTGAAGATAACTCTTTGTTAACATCATCTATTACTGCTATTGGGATATCGTTATCTCCTATTACATTACCATGCGAATCAGTTGGAGGGCCTGGTAAATCGAACTTGCTAGACTTTTTTTTACTTGTTGTCGTGCAGGCCAATATTGAATCGTACATTTAGTGCAGACATAGGCGCCTATCATATCTTCTTGAGTTAGTGGAGAGAGGCGAGTGTTACAATAAGAACAAAAGTATTTCTCTGAGTTTGAGGCCGAGGTCTTGACATCTATAGTTACAAAGTGGTTATCCTTATCGTCCATCATCATTATTCCTACTTCGTTTAATGTCAATATTTCACAGGGGGTTTGCTTTATTGATATTGTTTTCTCTTCTCAATCATCTTTGTTGGTCTAGATGGTTTGACAAATATGACTTTGTTTGTTGATAACCATTCTTTCATTAAACTACCTCCTATTTTATCTGGTAACAGAGGACAGAGTATGTGATAAGTCTGGCTCAAAGGAGAAAGACAAAAGCATGCTCACCGAATTGTGTATTTTGCATGCACGTATGTCATTTGTCCTCTATTACTACTGATAACTCCTGTATAGGCTGGACGATTCAATGTAAAAGTAGGCAGTCAGTCACCACAAGTTAAGTATCATCCAGCTGTCTAGAAGGTTATGACAAAAGAATATACAAACGTCTCCGTGTCAGGCAATAAAATCACGGGGAAGAACATCGCGACGGGTCATTATGAAACGATAGCACAGTCAGACGAGGAAAAAGTAACAAAAGCGGCTTAGGGTTAGCGCAACGAAATGTATTTTCACTAATCTGTATTTGTCTTAATCTCAGAGTCTATCTATTACCGGCCCGTTGTTAATATTTATTCAATATACTAGATGAATATACTGGCTGAGCAATGAATATTGGTACGGAGAGGGAGGGGTTTTCATTTTGATCTCTTGTGAAATGTTAAAGCTAACCTAAAAGCATCAACTATATCATCGTATGATGTTTCTTCCTTCTGTAGTTTGTACTCGTTACCTACTGCAGTTCTTAGGCCAGTTAACAGTTTATCAAAGCGCTTATCAATGGCTATCAAGCTGCTACCATCTTCATCCGTTTCTTCCATTAGCCACTTAGCATGTTGTAACATCTTAGCGCCTTCAACACTAAAGGGAACTGGTACAACTATCAACCTATCCTCTATGTGTGAGTTGTATTTCTTACAGAACGCAAACTGATCTCTGATATACTGCTGATTGAACGGTTCATCGAACTCTCGCTTTAATGACTCCCATACTTCTGGATTACCAGCATCCACATAGATGTTAGAGATATAACCACACTGTTGTTTAATCCCCCATATTCTGTTAATCATAGCAGCAAAGTTAGGGCGTTCATACTCCTCTGCAGATATCACCTGAATCTTACCGTCTACAAACTGTGTGACTACAATGGCGAACTTACTCGAGCCAAAGCCCGCATCAACTCCTATACTTTTCTTAGCATTTGGGTTGATATTATCTGGGTTATACATTATTTTTGTAGCATTATCGATAGATAGTTGCGAGAACACAATGCCAATGAGTCCTAAGTATTGAAGTTCATACTCCCGTGGGAATGATGGGGATTGCTTAGCTTTCTCTATCTCTGATCTTGTGTATATCTTATCCAAGCCAAAAGTGTAATCTAAGAACATCTTTTTGTATAGACATTTCTCGAATGGCTCTTGTTCTATCTGTTGAAATAATCCGCCAGGTGCATTTGGAGTAGAGACCATGACGATAAATGGGTCTGACTTTGCGATGTACCTTTCCGATACTGCGCGTACTTCTTCCTGTTGAAACTTTGGTAGAAAGTCTGATTCATCAATGAGTATGAACTTAGGATTGGTTAAACTTCTGAAGGCGTCTATATGATTAGTTGGATATGCTTCAATACTACAACCGTTTAACTCTAGTACTGTTTCCTTTGAATCAAATGTAATACCACCTAGCTTGTCTTGAAACAACACTTTCATTCTCTTGATTAGTTTGATTGCTAGGTCTTGATTAGGGCCCGTAACTATGACCATTTGTGAACCTTTACAATCATCATTACGTAGACAAAGCCAGGCCATAAATCGCAGCATAAACTCAGTGACACCAAGACCCGTACTCTTTTTGACCCACAGATGTTTCTCTTTGAATGGATACAGGACATTCATTAAGTCCCTGGAATATTGAGAAGGAGATTCACCATAACCATAACGATAACGAGAAGGAGTATTAGACATAGGATGAGCTGCTTTACCGTTAAGATAGCCAGGTCTTACTAATGCCATGTATAGCATCTTTTCATAATCAAATAATGGATATCGTTTGCCATTCTTTTTTGGTAATCCAATAATATCATTAAAACAACAATCGCCCCTGTGCGTTCTACCCTTCTCTTTATGTAAAGCAGAGACCCATATCCAGAATGGTTTGCCTCTACATTGTTGTAACATTTCGGACTGTTCTGAAGTGGTATAATCGGGTTGTGATTCTAGTAAGTGCTGAATTTCTTTGAATGTCACGAATAGTAATAGCTGTAAGAAAGCTTTTAGTATTTACGGAAGTCCTAGTTTGCAAGACTTTGAAAGCAATAATCTAAAAGGCCCCTTTGGATTCGGTAATGTACCAATCGATTATATCTCGATTTTGTGTATAGGTACTTGGCAATAGAGGATAGACGTATGCAATAAGCCCTTTGTATGTCATCGATCCAGAAGGACAAAAGCATACCCCGGTTTGTTAGTAGTTGTCGTTCCCGGTCATTGACTCCTCTATTGCCACTTCACCACTTCACTTCACTTTGTCATAAAAAAGCTTTTAGTTTTTGCTAATTTGATCATGAACCGATAAGATGGATCTGAGTGATTATTTGAAGTTGAATAGTAATGTGATAGTAGACCTGGCAAGAAAATATATTCCGACCGAGATGACAAAGGAACCAACTTTCGAGGAGCTAGCCGGACTACTGATGGGAATATTTACAGTTAGGGATGGCGACGAGGTAGGAAAACGAGATCAAGTTCATAATGTTGTTGCAATGGCAATGGCTTATTCAATGTGGTGCGGGGGCTTTCCCAAGAAAAAGCAAATAGTGGTGCTTATCCACCGGAGGTGGCCGACAGGTTTAGGAGGTTAATAGCTGATGCTTTTGTAATCGGCCAGAAATATTCAAAAGATCAACCCTGGTTCTAAAGATTCTGTTCCGCTTCCTTGGGCTGAAGATACTCACTAGTTGTTACACAAAACACATTTAATCTTAAAACTAGAGAAAGGAAGATTACATTTTTGTCTCGTTTCAACACAATGGAATATGATTCCACATTTGTTGCATTGGTGATAACAATGGGGTTGAATCACAGTCTTAGAAACCCTTAGTGTCGACCTGAATTCGTATAGGTCATACATTGTTGTTCATATGCCATCGTAGCCGGTACTATAGTAATCACTAGTGTTGTCATTTTCTTGTACATTTGAAAATAGAAAATGAAGTATTTTAGATAAATAACAGCTAGCGCTGATTTTGAGAACAACCAATAGGATATGATAAATCATAACTGAGTATTTCGTATCCATTTGTCCTCTATTGCGCTAACTAAACAGTCTTTTTAGTTAGAATACATCGTTAGTGGTTTTCTCTTCCTTATCTTCAAGTTCTCCGGTGTCCTTTTCTTGTCCTTCCTCTAGCTCTTCTTCCTCACCATAATCAGGTTCCTTTGATTCAGATTCAGATTCTAACTTTAACTTCTCAGCCTTACCATTAACATATTTCAAAGCATCTGAAACCACATTTGCGTTCGTGGTTAAATCCATAACATATTTGTATGAATCGTTTATTATTGCAGTAGCCTGCAGTTTTGTCTTGTCATCTGTGTTTGGTTTATTTACAATATACCAACATGTCTTTAGTACCTGGTTTAGGCCGGTAAGACATCGTTGATATTCTTGCGGTGTCTTTTCTTGGATATGATTCTGAAGGTTATCTTTGGCCTGCTGTCTTAGTATTGACAGATCTCTGTTTACCGTTCCCAAGCTAACCTGCAGGATCCTTGCTATTTCTGGTTGACTATAACCCTGGCTATTTAGTTCTAAGACTTTACTTCTTCTCCAATCAAGATTTAACCTTTCAACTTGCGAGCTCAAACTTTCAACATTTGCTTTCGTGTTTTGGGGAGCCTTTCACCTTTCACGTTAGCTACAATATTTTAGAGGGCCGTTTGTTTTATGTATTTATTTTTAACAAGGTTTGTTTTATATATCATAGAGGCCGTAGCAATGTATGCAAACAGATTTGGAGGAAAATGAGGACAATGAACCTGACAAGGAGCTGAAAGAAATTTTAAAACCTAAAGTCAACGAATCTGGGACAACTGAAGTTAAACAGGAAGAGGTTGACGCGGCCAAAAAGAAAGTAAAACTATAACCTAACTTACTTGGGTCGCTTTAGCTTCTTCACATCGATGTTTATAGACTCCTTCATATTTTTTAAGACTATTCCATTTTATGCTTGGCGTGTATTTATTTATTAAGTGACCTGCCGCTATAATATGATGATAATATAATAAAATGTCAGCAACAACAATAGCGATTGATCGAGCGTACAGATTTGCATCCAAAGCACCACTGTTAGAGATCTCTTCTTCAGATCCAGTAGATACCGCCACAGGAGTTGCAGTAAACAAAACGATTACGTTGACCTTGAGTACTCCTCTAAGTCCTGAAACAGTAACTAACGCGAATATCACAATGACTACAAACCCAGCAAGAACTACGACATTGGATCCGGTCAATCACAGGATTGTTACTATAGACCCGACGTCTAATCTCACGGCCGCTACCAGCTACACAGTAACAGCAACAAGTGGACTAAGAGGATTGTATGGGCCCTGGCAGTTAAGAGGAACTGGGGATAGTATCTCATTTACCACTGCTTAAGATAAGAGGATAAGATATGTGCTCTATGTGCGATAGATATTCACAACAACAAACACAAAAGCCCACCGTTCGGATTAAGGCGGCTTCGAGTTATAGAAGAGAGGGAAAGTTATCTGAACTTGCTTCCATTGTAAAAGGAGTTTCCTATTCCACAATCCTATATCCAAGTTTAAAGACTTGCGCTAATAGCAATAACAAAACTAAGACCAATGTTAAGGGTGCTTCAAGTCAACTAGAAAGACAGTTCAAGCTTAAGGAACTTGGTAAGCTGATTAGAGGGATCTAGGGGTTTAGCTTAACCTTGATTTACATTATGAAATAATAGGAAAGAGTGTGTTTATGTTCTTTTGTTAGTTACTACTCGGTGGTATTGTCCTCGGTGGATTCTCCATTACCTTCACTTTCTTCCTCATCAGGTTCGTCTTCACTTTCTTCCTCATCAGGTTCGTCTTCACTTTCTTCCTCATCAGGTTCGTCTTCTACTGGCTCATCAGGTATCTCTTCAGTGCTGAATGACCTTAGGTCATCAGTTGGTAATGACGTAGATTCTGGTGTTTCTATGATATCATTTTCAATTGGTACGCAGTTTCCTTCTGAGTCCATAGTTTCTGTCTCTTCATTACATTCATTCACATCTGGTATTGGTGTCGGACTTGGCGTAGTTGGTAATAGTCCTCTTGCTAACAGGTTGGGAGTTGGAGTTGGAGTTGTTGATAACAGATCTACCGGCGGTGTTGATGTTGGAGTCGGAGTAGGCTGGACTGGGCATCCATCAATCCCAGGTGGACCACCCATACAGGTGTCGTCCATCGGCACGCATACGCCCTCGATCAACTGGTATCCCTCTACACATTTATCTATTGATTTTATCTCTCGACATTCGCCATAGTCCGTTAACTCATATCCTTCTGCACACCCTTCACCTGGCTCCGGAGTATAGTAGCATGTATCCCCAACTAGCCGAACACTGCCGTCAGCACATTCCTTTATCCTATCATCTTTACCTTTCTCAAAGCATGTGCCTGTCTCATCGTCATCTGCTCTTACATATCCGTCTGGACATTTGCCTTGTGGAATACACCTATCGTCATCATTAAAGCCAAAGCCATCAGGGCACTTGCCATCTATTGGATCACATGCTGGATCATTTGGTTCGAAATAACAGACTGACGGTTCGTCAGGGATACAGAATCCATACTCGTCTAAGTGATACCCCATACCACAGTCCACTTCAATCCATATCTCTATGTTAACGATCTGCTTGTTGTTGACTCTGGTTATCTCCTTGTTAACTTCCTGCTCGTCCTGTTCTCCAATAACAATAATGGCTTCATATGCCCTCCTATCGTCTACCACCACATCAAGTGTATAGACACCTTGAGCGTAACCAGCGAAATCAATACTGCCGTCAGTGATTCCTATCCTCTTCTCGTTATCATTCGAGTCGGTAACGAGGGCTCTTGTAAAGTCCGCATTGTCCTGTACTGTTACTTTGTCATTCTGATTGATATACAAAACATTGTCCGCTTCTAATCTAAAGTCAGATACTTTGGTTGACTTGCCGTTTTCCTTTGTAGCCTTTAGCTCCATCAATGCCGTGTCGTCATTGCCAGTTATTGTTAGATTGTTTGATGTTGATGCGAATGACTGGGTAACTGGACTTGGTACAAGCGATATTATTCCTAACAGCAATAATGGCGATATTAGGATTTTAAACAACTAGTCATGACTGCATAAAACACAACTTGAACGTATGTTATGAATCTTACATAAGATGATTGTATAATAATGTACCAGACCCCACACAAGATACAATAACTCGACATATGCTAGTGAGGTCATCGAAACAAAAGTTAATCCAAAAATAAGAAAGGGGATCAGCCTGTTAGTCGGCTGCTTCCACATTATAGCTTGTCTCTTTTCCTTCTCCGTGTCTTGTGATCTTCAATAGAGTCTTTCCTTGTGATAGATGAAGTCAATCTGTCCTGATGTCGTCTTGCCGGTCTCAAACTTCTTTTCTCCTTTGTCGGAGTAGTTTGGATTGATTATTATATACTGGATACGGGGCCCGTATTGGCCTTCGACATGCTTTATCTTCTCTGGATTGAATTGAAGGACTACAGTCTCGCCGGCTTCAAGCTTGATGTACTTGGACTCTGACTTCCATTACTCCTTATTTGACTCGAGAATCTTTCTGGCCGTTTCGCTTAAGGATTGGTTTGCTATTTCTCTTTATCACCTTCTTTTCTAATGATTGCTGGCAAATCAGTTACGATTAGAGGTATAGGCCTAGTGCCCGTCTTCCCGTTAACCAAAGCCTCAGCATATTGATAGGTTCCGCTTGTCTTGAACACAATATCTCTTATCTTCAACTTTGTAAGTTCGTGCGGTCTGCAGGATGTATCTCGGGAAATCGCATGATAAAATTTCTCTCGCTTGGTAGGGCAGTACTTTAAAAATAATAAATCGTCTTGCTGAGTCCATAACTCTGAAGGCTTGTAAATCGATGTTTCTTTGCGCCTTAGCTTTGGAATATTTTCTGTGATTGAGGGTTTGGCTCTTTTATCAGGATCTATATCAGGTAAATATAGCCATTTGAAAAATCGGAATAGATGTATCCGGAAAAGATTGTAAGTGCCAACCCATTTGTGCAGCGGGTCTTTAGTCTCTGACTTTCGGTGACTATTCAAAAATCCAAGAATATTGGCCCGCGTTAGATCCTTGAAGTTTATATTATCGTTATTTTGGATAATCTGGATAGCAGCTCAATCAGGTCTTTTCTATAGTGGTCTGAAAGGTTGACTTCTGTTTTCATAGCCTCCAAATAATTCACGATTGTTGCAGCGTTATCCCTACTGATAGAATACAGCCGCTTGGTAGTTGAAGCTGCAAGACTGGCCGTACATTCTTCAATTTTTCTGTCCAGTAGTGCTGAGGAGGCTGAAGCCGAAGCCCGAGAATGAGATTTAGCCTGAGATAACATACGTGTTCAGGCTGAAGAGACCCTCACAGGCTAATAAGTATACTATTCACCCATACTAAGTTAATAGTTATATTGTATATGAACCCATTACACTCTAATGTCAAGACAGCAAAAATTGAACTGGATAGTTATGGGCGCTACGATGATACCTATTCTTCTGGCAATATCATTTGTCGGACTAGTCCCATCAGAAACTCTGGCTCAGGCATCAAATACAACTGCCACTACTGGCGCGGCTAATGCTACAGGTGCAGGCGGAGGAGGTGGCGAGACTACAGTAGTTATGCCACTTGGTTCTTCATCAGCCACTGGAGGGAAAGGATATGAACCACACGATATCACTGTTTCTCCAGGTGCCACAGTAATATGGGATAATCAAGACAATGCTCTACATACTGCAACCTCTGGAAATCCTGACACTGCGACCCCAGATGGAAAATTTGATACAGGACTTGTTGGAGCAAATCAACAAAGCAAACCAACGACAATGCCGACCGCACTAGGACAATACACGTACTTCTGTACTCTGCATCCCTTCTTAGTGGGCACAGTAACAGTACAGTAACATCCCCTTTTTTATTACATTATTAGGATTATAATACTGGGGGTTCTTTCATCCCCTCATGGTTGTAGGAAATATCTTGACTTTGTCCTGATCTGCTCCAACTTTACAAGTCCCTTAGTTATTAATGCCCCAGCAATGAATCCGCCGACGTGTGCAGTAAATGCTATTGGAATTGCACTCACAGAGCCAACCACCGCAAACACGATTTGGAAGACCAACCAATAATAGGCTCTTGTGTTACCTGACACAGCAGCAATTCCTAAAACACCAGAAATAGCTCCCGACGCACCTATTAGTACTACATCTCCATTGTTTAGAATATGTGAGGCTATTACACCATGAAATAAAGCAGCCGCAATTCCTGCCATGAAATATACCAAGAGATATCTAGGAATACCAATTGCTCGTTCAGCATACCCACCTAGGTATACCAATGCGAGTAAATTGAACGCAATATGTGCAATGTTAGAATGTATGAACATAGATGTGAATAATGTTACCAATGAATAGGACAGTGGTGGTGAAGATCCTTGATTTGATTGTTGTAATGGGGAAGAAGGCATTAAGTCATGTCGAATACTGTTGTCTAGGTTATTGGTTTCAGTTCCCTGCCCGGTATTAGCAGAAAAAAGATGATTAGGAATAAAGCCGTAATTTTGAATAATCTGAGTTTGTGAACCTGATAGCATCCCCACGGTAAAGACCACAATATTCAACACGACAAGGAATGTTGTGGCTATAGGAAAACGCTTTACTTGCATTTTAATTCCAATTTGCATTATTGATAATCAATTCAGGAATGAAATGGATTAAAGGCGTTAGGGTAATGCTATTATAATTCCGCCTTCGGCCTAGTCGGCAACTCAGATACTGTTTTGCCCTCCACAACTTAGAATGTTTTCATTTTTACTTCTGTTTGACAAGTTTCATTTTCTATTTTCTTGTTATATTAGATCAATCGGGTGTATTACTTCATATCAAGGGATGTCGTTTTCTTTGTTCTTTTTCTGTTATCCTAGCGGTAAACTTGGTAAATCATCCGCTTGCTGGCTTTCATCTTCGCCTGAATCTCCGCCTTCTCCTTCGGTATTCTCACCAAATTCTTGACCTGATTGCTGGGAGGGACTTGGTCCAAATAATCCTTCTTCTCCGATTCCAGTACTCTCTCCAGGTGTTGTAGACGTTCCTCCTTCTTGTGCAAGGGTCAAATCCACCAGGAGATCATTTGAAAGTATTTCTGACTTGGATATATCCCTAAACGTTACGTTTGCGGTTACACTTTGCAACGTCCTGTCCCTGATCGTTGTTTCAAGCCCTTCGATCCCACCAGAACTTTGAGCAACAAACCCACCAGGGAACGATGACGTTCTTATCAATGTCCCATTAGGCGCATACACTTGCATAACGGCATTTATTGTTTGACCTGCAATAGAATTATCATTTAACGTGTATTGTGCAAACACACTTACTTGATTTCCGCTACCTGAAGTAAGAGATCCGAAGCTTGAATTATGTAACGTAAGAGATATTTCTTCGCCTTGATTTGCAAATACAGGTATTTCAGCTACGAAATTATTTCCAAGCTTTTCTGAAGGTAACAGATAAAGTGCCAGTATAACTAGTATTGATGTCGCCATTAGAAACACTCTTGATAACATTATTGATTACACTACTAAGAGAAGATAATAAATAAATCTTGTTGGTCCTGACAACTCAGGAAAAAAGATCAAAGCAAGCGAGTAACCAAGTTTTGGGTCGCCATTGTTTTCTAGTTATATTCAACATTGGTTAAGGCTTCAAAAAATAAGAGAAAATTCTAGCCCGGGTATCCTCCCATCATCCCACCAGGAGGCCCCATCATCATTCCTGAACCCATCATGCCTTGTTTATTCATGTCCGTGCCATGCATCATCATGTGTTTTTCTTTTGAGATAGGTACAGTTAGCAATACCTCCCCAGTTCCCGGATCAACGCCTACCTTGCTGAAGTTCATGCTTGGATCTATGATCATTATGTTGTAAACTAGAAATCCGTTATTCTCTCCAAGCTCAGCTGATACAGCGTGCGATTCATTACCTACAGAGGTTTCTGCAGTTGTTGCAGCATCACTCAAACTCACATTTATTTTCGATCCAATAGCTTGGCTTATGACACTCATTAGGTCGACTGAGCCTGTTATGTTCCCATCCATCTTTGTCATTCTATCTCCAGATTTCATCATACCGGTATCATTTCCTCCCATCATCTGGGCTTCAGCACTTTGATTGACCAAGGCCAAATTTGAAATCCCATTTCCCAATGCTACTTGGGCGGCCAATAATATACCACCTAACACGGTTGCTGTAGTCAAGATTTTGTATACTTATGGTAATTACACTCTAGGGAATTTAACGTATATTAGGGTTGACAGAAGAGGCTAACAAGTGGGCCCCGAAATATCAGGTTTTCATGATTTATTCTGTGTTGATACTGTGGTACTATACAATAAACCACCTCCCCCTATCTCGTTCCGGATGTATTTCATGATTGTTGTTATTGATTACAGATTTCCCTAATTCGAAATGTCAGCATTTACCTCCCGGAAAAAATATTCGCAGGAGTACAAAACGGTGCTGATCTAATGCAGGTGTCCCTTATTCATAATTATTCTTCTTCCTCCTCATCTTCTGAAACCCCAATCGTGCCATTTGGTGCAAGCCGTAACACAGGTCCAAAAGTCGCTCCGTTATCATTACTTACCCTCATTACCGGTGTGGTGCTTGTTTGATTCGTTTCCCACCATGAGACGACTATATTCTCAGCGTCAGATTCTATCTCCACATTAGAGGAGTCAGAATTAGAAGTATTGCTCAGATTAATCTTTTCTCCAAATGTCTGTCCTCCATTATTAGATGCTCTAAAGTTTACCTCCTCGTTACCATTGGCTGTATTGTTAGTCCACCATGCTACATAGATATTGTCTCCAGTTATAGCCGTTGGGGCACGGAAGCTAGTAGGAGCAAATACCACATCTAGATTCGTCACAGCAATCGTTGTCCCTAATAGAGTCATTACAACGAAGGCAATACTTCCTTTTACGACATACAGTTTCATGTTCATGGGACTATGAAAAAATCATGATATATATGTAATGTAAAAACTCGAAATTCTCTGTAAACAGTTTCTAGATTATACAATGAGTCAGATTTGAATTTGCCTACCTTTTGTTCGAAGGTCATACTCCAGTAATGTGAGATTAGTAGATCGTTTAGTCTTAATTCTAGTTCATTTTTTTCTTTTTTAGTCATATCAAGAAGTATAAAGTCGTCATTTTCTGGACATTCATCATTTTGTTTGAGGTTTTGTAAGAATTCTTTATAGATGATTAATTCGTAGTAGACTAGCTGCCTCACACGAGACTTAATAGGTCTTTCCTTTAATACACCTACAAAATAGGTGAGAAACCCACCGACTATAACACCTATAAATGCCAACATAGTTGGAATTAAATCCTTAAATGAAATACCATTGGATGAGTTATCGTTCTCAAGATTTAGCTCCAACCGAGATATATTGGCAGGTAATATCTAGTTCTTCGGCATTAGCATAAGGATTATAGTATGGCAAACTCACCAGTTCAAATATATAGACATAATAAATACAATTAAAATTAGAGACACCAATGTATGCAATTTAAGTAATCTTGAATTATATCATTTTCTATAACAACCCATTTATTTTCGCAATTTCGGTGTATGATTATATGCCCCGATGAACCAAATTCAGGAATATGCGCTAAAAGCAGCCATCGGTTATTCTATATTTTTCGTGCTGAGCTGATATATCTATATTTACAGATATACAATTCCCTTACCCAGTCCTAAATCTGCTTTGGGTAAAGCCATACTGGAACGAAAACATCAGTATAGGAATAGTAACAAACTCTGTTGGCTTTTCGATCTTTAATTGAATCAGTGAGAAAAGACGCTAGTAAATTTAATGCTTTGGTATATAATTTACCTGTTGTAAATACATACTCTCCCGATTATAACAATATTGAGGATAGTTATGAGAGAATCATATTAAATGAGGCAGAAAAGATTCTTGACAAAAAGATTACAGATTATACGGATATAGCCATTACCGACACAGTATATAAATTTCAATTATCCTTAAGTCCAGAAGCTAAACCAAATAATTTTAACAAGGATTCTACATCACTTACAGCCTCCGCATATAGAAGAGAACACGTATTCAATCAATCAGAAATTGATGACGGTTGCAGCTATGACAGGGACTAAAAACTAATGATTTCACTAATCTGTTATGACTATACATTATTTAAGGAGTTTTAATGCATTACGTCATCCCAGTCTTCAAGGATACCTCGTGGAATGAATATATTTTATCTGCGTACAAATTTCCATACTAATTGTACTGTTACAACTCAACAATGTAGAAACATAACAAGTAAATACTATTCACATAAATATTACTCGTGAATAAATCGATAGTAACTGCTATTATTGCACTAGCAATAGGAAGTTCGATTACTGGCGTTCATGCTAGCGAGAAATCACCATACGAATCAGGATACGACCATGGTTGTGACGACGCAGACTTCAGATATCCTGGAGATAGATACATAAACCAGCCTGGTAAGGGACCAAGTCAGCACACAGATGAATTCATGAATGGATATGAAGATGGATTTAATGCATGTAATGACAAAGGTTACGAGATTAGCACCGGCTTCAACGAACTTGATGAGGGAGAACGTTACGGAACATGCGAAGAAAATAGTGAAGGAAATTTAGTATGTGACGTTGAAAAAGACTAATCTCTGATTCAATGGAATGCGTAGAAGGCCGAAACAATATTCGACCAATTAACTTGATACGTTGTATATTATAAGATCATGCAGAGAATGCCGACCTCATATAAATTGCACAATAGAAGACTAGAAAGTATCCAATGACAAAATAGTTCTTGATACTAAATCTATATCGTAAATATTCTTTACTAGTCTAGCAATTTTTATTACGTCACGTATATTTGCCATATCAGTACGTTTCTGCCAGACTTCATCTATTATTTTCATCGCTAGACTTTCATCTTCAACATTTTCTCTCTCCATAAGTACCTTCATTGCCACTTTCATGAATTCTGCATAATTATAGTTTTCAACTTTTACGACCACGAATCTAGATAACAATGGATCTAACATCTTTTTTGTACCATTAGAAGTAGCAAATACAGCACATTTCAATTCCGTTTGTCTTGTCTTTCCGAATTTAGTTTCGGATATTATTTGGGATTGCATTAGGCTTAGGAGTACAGCTTGATCTTTTGCTGGCATATGTTCTATCTCATCTATTAACAGAAACCTTGGACGTTTATCGAATAAATAATTTAACATTCCAGCCTTTGTAGAATGAGCACCAATAGTAAAATATGCATTATCTTTATAGTGACCTTTGATATTTTCCAAGAACTGTGTCTTGCCACACCCAGGTTCACCCGTTAATAGTACATGAACTGGTTGTTCTGCTTTTAGTGCCATCCTCATAATCTGTTTAATAACATCACGACCATAGATATTTTTGAAGATACTATCTCCACTATTCTTTTTGATATCAGTAGTAAAATGAAGTAGATTACTTATTTTGTTTCGGAGTTTGCGCATTTCTCCTACTTACCCCTTCATAAAACCAATAGTAAATCCAGCGGCTACACTTCCTGTAAAGGGGATACCAAAATTTGGCATAACCAATTCTGTTATTGTCGATAGGCCGTCAGTGTCAGACATTTTTGTTGCGTTTACAAGAGTGCCAACCACTCCTTCCGATGCTTTTTCTAATCTATCCCAATTTATAGAGGCTATTTGTTTATATTGTAGATAGGCAAGACCAGCCAAGAATAATCCAATTATGACGGCAAATATTTTAATTGCCTTTTTCAGGGCCCAGCCTATTAGTATTCCTGACAAAAATCCTTCACCGGTAGATATAACTACTGCATTTAAATTTTCAATAGTCATATGAATGGTATACCCAGTATACTATATATGTGTATACCTAGTATACCTTATAGTTATAAGAAGGTTAGTATTGTTTGTATAAGGAGTATGAAATGGTTTCAACCATGAAAATAAGCGAGGAAACCAAGAAGGCTTTATTAAGAATAGCCGCAGAGTACACTATAAAAGATGGAAAAGAACGCTCATTAGAGGATACAGTGAAGATTCTTATCGAGGAACACAAGGCTAGGCACAGGTAATGGAGAGGAATCGATATTTACCGAAATTATTCCGATAAGACGTCAAACCCAATCAATCTTACTAGTATTCATCTCTCTAGGCTGGATTGAGTAGATCCATATATAAATCGCGTTCGCGTTACTGAGCAGCAGAATTTTTGTTATATTGTTAATTGATGTTGGGACATGAAAGCGCTTGGTTTATAGGAAAAGTTCTGATAGAGATACATAGTCACTACTTTTACGTTGAGTCAAAGGATAAATCAAAAAATATATAGTATAATATTTATTGCATATGCTGGTTGCAAATTGATTCACCTTTAGATCAGCAAGAGAGATACATTGCGTATGGAAGCGGGGTATATTTTGTCATCGTAATATGGTTAATTTATTTTCAATGGTCGGAAGGATCTTTACAAAGTCTAACCGGTCTATTTACACCTCTACTAGGCGATGTACCTGATTATCTTACAATTGTCTCTCTAACAGCCATAGGTTTTGCTATTGGTTATTTCATAAAATACTTGGGAATTCACACTAAGGTTGATAAACTGTTTTTTAAGTTTGAGGAAGAGGTAGATAATTATATCATCAGTAGTTTAGGTGTCATTTTTGATGCCCCCTCAGAGGGGGCTCCAGGCAGATATCAACAGCCTAGGAGATTTGAATTATTGAATATTTTTTTTGAATTTATTGACGTACAGAAAGATAGCTGGCTCGTCCAGCGAGCTCTTTTTTATTCGTACTTCACAAAATATGGTCTTTCCATGAATCTGTTCTCCTTAAGCGTGTTCGGAATAGTCTATATTCTAGGAATAATTTCGTTTACTAAATTTATTGGAATCTATGGAAGTATAGCATTAGTATTTCTTTTTACAATAGGTATCTTGGCAGTACTTGTATCCCAGAAAAAGATTCGCCCGGAACTTCTTGAATTTACAAAGGCCCAGATCTATCGAATAATATGTGACGAGCGCTCGAGGCTAGAAAAAATGCTCTCTGACAGATTTCACAAGAATTTCTATAATGATTATTATAGATATCAGGATGAAGAATATCGACAGAGTTACTACAGTGAAGAATATCAAAAAGAAGATAGGTATAAGAATTTACGTCTAGCTAATAAAAGTAATTACTCTTGGCTCATTAGGGGTTTACTAATTTTGGATGGGATAATAATTATCCTCGTTTCTATTAATACTTATTATGTTATGATAGAGGCTGAGAAAAATCAATGCTTGACTAGTACCCTAATCGATTGGTGCGTCGGAAGTGATAAAGATGATAATATGATAGGTACTAGTAGTCCCGACTTCATGAATGGGACGACTGGCAATGACCTGATGAATGGTCAAGCTAGAAATGATACTAGGTATGGTCATGATGGGTCGGATGAATTAACTGCTGGCGAGGGAGATGATTTCATGTATGGTAACAGTGACAATGATAACCTAGTCGGCGACAATGGTAATGATCATATGTATGGTGGTAGTGGGCTAGACGAGATCGACGGCGGACAGGGTAATGATGTCATTTTCCAAAATGATAAACCTAATGAGCCCGATGGACAGGCAGACATAATTAATTGTGGCTCCGGAAAAGATATCTCCTTCATTTTTTCTCGAGATGGTGATATTGTAGCAGATGATTGTGAAACTAAAAAGAACGAATAATCGCAGTTAGCAAAAATTAAAAATTATAAAGATTTGTATAAGGCCGTGGGAGACCCTACATGAACACCATTTGGAATGAAGATTGTGGGATGTCCTGCACAACTCATTTTGTCATATGCACCGAGGAAGTATAATTTTCTCTCGACTCATATTAAAGAAATGATTAACCTTGTTAATCTCGCACTCACTAATTGAAGAGAAAAACTAACGGAGACCCAACTAGAAGGTTGGCCTGTTTTTTCGCTGAGTCTTCCCAGGATGCTAGATTTTCTATAACGTCATAGTAATATTGGAAAATATGATATATAGAAGTATTAAATTTGTAATGGAGGATTCAACCGTGCCGATTGAGTATGAGTAGCGTTTGTCCAATCTTTCCGTTTCTTTTGGTTCTTGCGGCTAGGTTATCTCACGGTTTGATAGGCGTTGCAGGAGCGATGAACGATGTATATGGCAACTTGGACATGAAGGACTAAACTAGATATACGGCAATCTTAGAAAATAACTGAGGAGGAATTTATTTTGAACATCGACAAGCAAACAAAGAGTTTTGGTATGCCATGGGAGAAAGAATACGGTTATGCTCAGGCAGTAAAAGTTGGGGATACTATCTATGTATCTGGTCAGGTAAGTCATGACGAGACAGGCAAAATTGTCGGTCTTGGAGATATGGAAACTCAGATGCGTCAGGCATATACTAATATCAAAAAGATCCTAGCACAGTATGGTGCGACGATAGATAATATAGTTGATGAGATACTCTTTGTAACCGACATGAATACAGCGTTCGCTGCCGCAGTCAAATGTAGGAAGGACATATTCTCTGGGACCCCCAATGTCGCAAGCACAATTGTGCAGATTCAACGTCTTGCCTTCCCCGAGCTCATGATTGAGATTAGGTGTGTTGCCAAGGTTTAGTATTATTATTTTACAGTCACTAGAATTACATTATTCATAAAGTAACTTTTTGGACATTCTCTTATGTTAGCATATTCGTGTAAGAAATGCGGTGAACTAAATTACCTTACTTTCGAGACATTAGGTAACGTGACCGATTTCGGTATAAGTGTCTCTTTCAGTTGACTCTTATACCACTAGTTTTTTTCTAATAGCAGATGTGACATCCAATAATTCTAACCAAAGAACATCAGTATTGCCAGACAATCAAGGGATAAACAATATCATTGACAAATCAAATCAAAAACGCCAAAAGTTCCAAGAAGTGTTTGATGTAGCAATAATTGGAGGAGGGTTTTCCGGATTATCTGCTGCCTTGCTGCTTGGAAGATATCTTCGTCAGACAGTAATATTTGATAACGGCCCCACAAGAAATTCTAAAAGCAAGCATGTCCATGCATACTTAGGTTTTGAAAATAGTTCACCAGAAGAGTTGATCCATAAGGCTTGGGAAGATGTCCTTCAGTATGATTCAATCAAAGTTGTCAGGGAAAAAGTTGTCAGGGTAGAAAGCGTTTATGACAAAAATAACAACAATAGTAATAGTCATTTCATATTGAGTACAAATTCTGGAGAGTATACAGTCAAAGCAAAATATCTCGTAATCTCCACAGGAGTACATGATTCTAAACCTAATGTCAGAAATTTTGAAATGTTTGAAGGAAACAGCGCATGGCATTGTCCTCATTGTGATGGTTTTCAAAGTATCAATAAGAAACTATCAATTATTACGAATGGAAAAAATGCTATTTCCTATGCTAAGGAATTTCTTGGTTGGACTAGAGAGATTACAGTGTTTATACAAGGCAAATATGAATTATCAGATAAAGATAGAGAGGATGCTGAAAGTTTAGGTTTTAAAATAATCAAAGATGATGATATTAATAAAATTTCTGGTGATGAGAACGGATACATCAAGAATATAACTTGTCAGAGTGGTAGACGGTATGAAACGGATGTAATTTTTTATCATCTTGGTTATAGGGTTCAAAACCAAATCGCCATACAGCTTAGGTGTGAATTAGAAAGAGATGAAGGATTTATCAAAGTAAATTCCTCACAACAAACTACAATACGCAATGTTTACGCTGTTGGAGATGTTGATACTGACCGACATTTTATTGTCTTTGCAGTAGCCAGTGGTGTGACCGCAGCAATATCAATTTACGAAGCGCTACTGAAAGAGGCAATTAAAAACACGAAAGAAGGAACCCAGTATTAATAAAAATATATACAGATGTTTTTAAACAAGGAAAACTTGAGAGCAAGAAATATTCCTTTTATCTTTTAAGGAAACATACGTGCGCACAACACCATATGTTCACTACGCAGTAAGAGTCACCACGATAGCTGCAAGAACAATTCCGTATGCGAGATGTCCACCGAAACTTGCCAGTGCTGGTGAATGACCCAGAGGGTGGTTCCATGGTGAAAGGCCAGTTATTGGTTTGTGTATCGGTGCTAGTGTAAGGAGCCACAAGATAGAACCATAAAGTATACCTAGTAGATACACTTGCGTAATGTTGGGGGCTCCTAATGGAGCAAGCACAAAATAAACAATATATGGAAAGGCAATTCCTGCTAGCCCACCATTTACGAAATGAAGAAAGAATATACCCCTGAAATGAATGGTTGTCTTATTTTCATCCTTACGAATACGATAAGAAAAAGGACGTAGCAAACGATTTGATAGGATATGGTTTTCGTGCCATTCAAAGACACCGTGGAGACCCCATTTTCTCCATGATGGAATTTCGGTTAGAGTCATAGCTGCGGTCGAGATAATTCCTCCCACTAAACCAATTAATGCATAAGACCAAATAAACAACAACTGTCGTTAACCCTCTACACGCTTTCCGCTCTTGGCATAGTTCCATATTTCATCAGAGCACTTCCTACAAAATTTCATAGTGTCCATATAAAAGAGAGTAGCGTGTGCCTTAGAAATGGTTTCATCTATCTCTCCATACCTGTCGCATTTGAAAATCGAGCCCAAAGCTATGAACTCCAAGAATCATATAAAAAAGCTATTGTAATGTAGTCAGGAAATAGAGAGAAGCGCTAACCCTTCGGCTTGGTCGACTTACTTGGAAATATTTGTTTTAACTAATTTCATTATATCATCAAATGAAGCATCTTTCATAAGAAGGGCATTAATTTCACTCTGGGGGTTCCAGTCTGAGCTATAAAATGCTGAGCCTCCCACCACCACAGGAAGTTTATTATTGTACTTTAGGTGAATTTGCTGGACTAGCCTTTCTGCTGATTTGATATTTTCTACAAGAGTAATAGAGATAAAGACAATATCCGGCTGCAGGTCACGCATGTAGTCTATAATATATTCTGTGGGAATAGAAGTTGAAATATTGTATACCTTAAATCCTTTGCTTAAAAGGAGTGATTCTATCATATTACAAGCCAAACCATGTAGCTCACCATCGGGGGTACAAACTACTGTTTTATATCTAGAAGATATTCCGTTCTTTCTAATTCTTGTCATGGTTGTTATACGTTCATTTATTGCCTTAATCAAGCTAATTGCAGTATTGGTGCTAGCATGTTCAGTTGCAACATCTAATTTTCCTTGCTCCCACAAATCTCCAATTCTGTACATTGTAGGTTTGAACAGTTTATCATAAAATTCAGTCAAGCCAAATAATTTTGAATATTTTTCATAAAGACTAATAAGACCACCAATATTGCAATCGGTTAGATGCAAAAACATTTCTTCTTGAATCTTTGAAACTAGTATTTTCTTTTCCTCTTGAAAAGAACTAAATGCAGAAATAAACGTTAGAATCTTTGAATCATTTCTATATTCTTGTGGTATATTTTCAATTGTTACTTGTGACGCATTGCCTAAATATTTTATCACCTGTTGTCGAGAGGTATTCCTTTTGGGATCCCACACACTTTGTACCAAATATGCATAGTCTATACCCTTTACTCTTTTGTTTCTGATATATACCATGTTTAATCCGGCATCGAGATGTTGTTATCGTTATACTGCTTCTGATTCAAGCAATCTAGAGGTAATTCAAAATGAAAGTTTCATGGTTCTGCTATTGCATTATTTCCAACTTTTACAAATATTGCTATCTCTGCCATACGACCGGAGATAAAACCAGCCAACGCACCATATATCAAGTGAAATACAAGTGATCCTCCTATAATAATGGGATACAATTCTTGAAAGTGACCAGCTATATTGTAAATATATTGGTTAGGTGCAGAGTAGGCAAATGAATCAAGCCTAGGCTGAATTCCAAATGTGGCGAGTGGAACAAATAATATGGCCCACAAGGCCATACCAACAATCATTCCTCTGACCAAACCTTCTTTTGAGTTATAGGGTGCAATCTTGGACCAGAAAAGTGAAACTTGTCCAAATATATTGCCAGCAGCCGTTCCGGTTAGCACATGTAGTATGAAGCCTATGTACTGTGCCGAAGCAGGATCACTGAATCCTAATGACATTCCAATAACAGCAAAAAAAGTTCCAGCAGGTGTGCCTGAAACGATGTCAACTAAGACTAGGAGACCAGAAATTGCCCATGCGCTGATGAAACCCGCCAAAGAGCAATACAATATAAATTGTCTTTGAGGGTTTTTCTTGTTTACCATAATATCTCCGTTATTATCTAATATAAAAACTAGTGCCTGCAAACACCCATGGTGCCTAACTGATTAAGCTATGGGTTACTGTTAAAATGAGAAAAAATAAAAAAGTTGGGATTATAATTATCTTATCTTAGTTCCAACATTAATTCTGGTTTCAGCTTCTTTTTCTCTATTTGTTGTTTTGCTAAAAGTGCCATCACTAATGCTAGTGCTCCACCTACGATACTTGCTATGCCCAACATCATTGTACCATCGAATATACCGGCAATAGTTATGCCTAAGGTCCCTGTAGCCAGTCCCCATGGAATTTTGTTATTTATTTTCATAATTTTCAATTGTTCAAAATAATATTTAAACTAGTGGCAATCTGGCTGCATAGTGCCAACTTGATAATTCCCTCCCTAGTGCCTAAGGATTTGTTAATGATAGATAATTCTTTAATATAATATAATACAGATTTTACCGAAATGACAAAAGTCCAATATCAAACAAAGATTAATGCACCAATCGAAAAAATGTGTGAATACTATACAAATGCAGACAACATACAGGAAGCATGGCCGCGGGATATAGTTAAAGAGTCAGAGTATGTTTCGGGTTCAAAAAGAGAGGAAGGCTCTGAAATGAGAGTGATTAAAAAATAATGTCGTCATCAAATAATCACCAAGTAGGACACTTTGAAATTCCAGCAGACAATGTAGAAAACCTAAAGAAGTTCTATGGTTCATTGTTTGGCTGGCTATTTGAGAAAGGTGAAACACAAGGATACTATATGATAAAAAATGCTGGAATTAGTGGAGCGTTAACACAAAAAGAAAATCCACAGCAGCTGTCTACACAATTTGTAAAAGTGGAGTCTATAGGAGATTATATAAGCAAAGCAAAACAGATAGGTGCCAGAGTTGTAAAAGATAAACAAGAGATATCCGAAGGTTACTATGCTGTATTAAAAGACCCGCAAAAAAATTCGATAGGAATTTGGCAGGATAAGTAGCAGGACATTTTTTCCTTTTTCTTATGAACGCACAGTTTTACTCAAAGAGAATGACGAATTGCTATACACTTACCAATAGAGGAACATCGATAATTGATACAAGATTCGATAGGTCATGACAATCGCTGCTGAATCCAATATTTTATTAGTGAGAATTGGAATTACCCCACATTTCGATCTGACAGCCATTTTGTTCAAACAGATACTAAAACACAAAAATAGGTTTAGTTTCGGTAATTTCGAAAAATGGCGACACTTAATCTTTGGGACTCATTATTCAACCTTAACTATAACCGAGAAAAAGGTCTAAAATCCTAAGGTCCGGCTTGTGGCAGGTGCTGTCTGTCTCTTCAGGATGAGTGTTATATGAAAATAGGATATCCTTGCATTAACAATAGCATTACGAGGTATGCTCCATCTACATTCAGACTAGCATCATATTCCGAGAATAGATTAGTTCAAACCATTAAGGATAATTTAATACACTTAAATCAAATCCTAAGATATAATGTTAAAAACAACTTATTATTTTTTAGAATTAGCTCAGACCTTATTCCTTTTGCTTCTCATCCAATATGTAAATTAAACTGGCGTAGGATTTATCGGTCAGCATTTGAGGAAATTGGTGACTTCATTAAATCACACAATGTCCGTATTTCTATGCATCCCGACCAGTTTGTTATTCTAAATTCCCCGAATACTAAGACTGTAGAGAGTAGTATTAATGAATTGAAATATCATAGCAGTATTTTAGATGCAATGTGTCTTGATGAAACAGCAAAAATACAAATACATGTAGGAGGGCTTTACAAAAACAAGCAAGAGGCAATTGATAGATTTATCAGAACATTTAATAGGATTAGCAAATTTGTAGATTGTTCAATTGAAAAAAGACTAGTTATAGAAAATGATGATCATCTTTATAACCTGAGAGATTGCTTTAGCATCAACCAAGAGACAGGTATCCCAATCGTTTTTGATGTCTTTCATCATGAGCTGTTGAATAATGAAGAACCTATGCTAATAGCTCTCCAAAAAGCTATGTCTACTTGGAATATATGCAGTGATGGTTTGCCAATTGTTGATTATAGTAGTCAGAATAAGGTAAATGGAGAAGAAAACAAAGGAAGAAAGGGCAGACACGCAGAATCAATTGATCTTATATTGTTTAAAAGATTTCTAAAAGAGACACAAGATCTAGATTTTGATATAATGCTTGAGATAAAAGACAAAGAAAAAAGCGCCTTGAAAGCTCTAGAGGTTTTAAGGACAAATAAATATTATTGTACCTGATTTTAGGCGCTAATTATTCTCTATAAGAAAATAAAGTATGTCTGAAGGGCCAGAAGTGAAACGTACTGCAGATAAAATAGCAGAGTCTATAGTAGGAAAATCTATTGTAGACTTTCGAGGCAAAGCTATTGAAAATCACTTAAAAGAAAAAATAATAGGATCAAAAGTCTTGTCACTCGATACTTATGGCAAGAATATCATTATCCATTTTTCAGGTAATGTATATCTACGCAATCATATGATGATGTGGGGAAAATGGCGAATTTACAAACGCGCCGAGTACGATAGCGGAAAAGCAAAACCTCCTCCACGTATTATTTGGAAACGAAAATTACAGAAGAGCAAATTAGGCAGTGTTGACGGTACCCTAGCAAAAAAAGAATTCAAGAACTTCGATCTGAAAACTACTAGAAGTATTCAAGATGATTCCAGAACGAGACTTATCTTGGTCACAGATACTCATGTGGCCGTTCAATTTAATGGTCCTATACTTCAATTTACAGAAGATAACCCATTGCTTCATGACTCTATCAAAAGATTAGGTCCTGATGCTTTGAAATCAAAATTTAATATAAGTAAGGCAAAAGAGAGATTTAAAGAGAGAGGAAATATGAAATTGGCAGATATTTTGCTTGATCAGACTTTTGTTGCGGGCATAGGTAATAAATACAAATCAGAAATACTGTTTTTACAAAAGCTCTGGCCGTTCAAGTCTGCAAATGGTCTTTCTCTCATTAAGCAACAGAGGTTATTTGAGTCAATTCAAGGGGTATTAAAAGCTGGCTATCTCAATGCAGGACGTACTAGGCCTCGACGAGAGGGAGAAACATCTAATAAATGGGATTTCAGACACTGGGTTTTTAGAAGGGCTGGTAGACCATGTTGGGTATGTGGTACTAAAATAGTTATGGATAGACAATCAAGCTCCCGCGTGACATTTTGGTGTTCAAGGTGTCAAAAGCCGTAAAAGCAAATAGTGGATATCAGAGAAGACCGCGTAGTTATAGAAGACCCATACAAATAAACAACTACAAGTATCTTGAAGCAAGAATAGAATCTATGTCTCGTTCTAATCTACTATTTTACAGGTTCATCTTGTCAAGAAATGTTTGGATTAATATTTATTTTAATGACCTTCGTAGTCCTTTCTAATTAGATGGAATATAACACTCTACATATGATAGGTCCAAAATATTACTGTATATTTCACAAAGTTCTTGGGACTGTTTATAAATAAAAATGGCACTGACAATATTTTTGTAATCAACTGTCATAGAGATATTTCTCGGATCATCTCTAAACCTTTGAACATCGCTCTGGAATTTGCCTAGCTTCTCCTTAGTCGTATCGCTAACCTATATCCTTTAGCATATTTAGTGACTATAGATCAATAGCACAAAAAAGACCAAGTTTTCATACCGATGCCCAACAATCATTATCTTACAATCCATAAATTCTAATTTTGTGAAATACATTATGAGAAGATGCGACAACAAATCCTGCTACAACAGCACCAATAAAATTTCTGATTGTCATTTCCATGCCTGGTGAACTAGCTAGAAGTGAATTACCAGATATTGTAAATATATTATCGATTAACCAGAAAGCAAGCGTCAGCCAACCGATTACACCTGCAATCATAGCACCCAATCTTGCTCCATTTCTTACAAAAAAGATTGAAAATGCTATGCCAAAATACCATACACCACTAAGTATTAACCAGTTTGTACCAAATATGTCAGGCCTACCATCTAGCAAATAGTAAGTAGAACCTATTGCTGCTAACAATAACAATGATACAATTAGAATTTTATTACTTGTGGAGTGTGTCACCAGTTCCTTTCTTTTGTAAATATTGTTTTTTTGCTTCTTTTCCTCTTTTCTTGCTATATTTATTGCTTCTTCAAATGTTTTTAGTTTGAAGGGGATAATGCTTAAGACTGAGCTATCTCTTACTATTGCTTCGTGCTTCAGACTTTCTATTAAGGGTCGTGCTAGAGAAGCCTTGACAGGGGTAATAAGATCAATCCAGTAAGAAGACAGTTTAGGCGTAAGAAAGGGGATGATAATAATCTTTATAGATTTGTTAAGCATTTTGCCGTAGCGTCTCATCATATCGATATACGTCATCACATCCGGTCCACCAAGATCAAATGATCCATCTTCGATATCATTTGATTCAATAGACTTTACCAAATACGTTATAACATCGTCTAACGCTATCGGTTGCGATTTTGTCAAGACCCATTTTGGGGTTATCATGAGTGGAAGTCTTTCAACGAGGTATTGTAACATCTGAAAAGAGCCTCCACCTTGACCCAAGATAATAGCCGCACGAAATATTGTGACATTGGCAGATGATGTTTTCAGAATTTCTCCAACTTCAATTCTACTCTTCATATGCTCAGATAATTCTTCTTGTTTGTTTAATTGTTCATTTTTGTCGGGAACAAGTCCTCCTAAATATATGATTCTTTTTACCTTGCATTCTGTTGCTGCCTCCGCAAAATTCTTTGCGGCTATACGATCACGTTCTGCAAATTTTCTCCAATCTTTTGAAGAACCTTCCATGGAATGAATGAGGTAAAACGCTATGTCAACTCCAGTCATTGCTTTAATGAGGTCGGACCATTTGGAGGCATCAGCCGCGATATATTTGACATCTTGTCCTTTTTCTTCAAAAAGACCTTCGATAGAATTTAGATTACGTGTCATACATAGAATTCTGTAATTTTTATTTCCTTCTTCAGCTATCAATCTGTTAACCAGATGACTTCCAATAAATCCACTACATCCTGTTACGAGGATGGTTAATGTGAGCTTTTCAGCTTTGATCGAATGGTTTGTGATAGTAGTAGTTGTTACGGTTCCCATGCACTATTAGCCCCTTCAATCATATGGGTGTAATTTGCTTACAGAGTAGAATTTAAATGATCTCTTAGGAAACCAATAGTGCTAACACTAATGACTAACAAATAAGGCACAAAGAATGGTGAATGATAAAAATTAGGCACTAGTTGGTTCTTGCTTGCAACGGTTATAAAGCATGAAAGAATGCCTAGACATATGAGTGAAGGCAAACAGTATGAAAAACAAGAACAAGCGAATCAGTGGGCAGATCTCGTGGGACAACTTTTTGACAGACTGACTGGAAAGGAAGCCGTAATATCGTATGGGTTTAGAAATTTGGAAGTAGATGTTCCGAAGGCGTCTGGTCCACAAGGACAAAACCTAGGCAGCGCCAAGTGGGTATTTAACGGTGAGTTGGTTATAAAAGCTCAAACTAAAAAATCAAATGAGATAGAAAGATAATGATACATATTGTGTATCAGTATAATCAATTCCCCAAAAATGAACTATGACTAGTCATATCTTTGCCAGGAAAATTCCTGAAGATACCACAGATTTCTTCAAATAAGTAATATCTTATTACAATTTAAAAATAGACTATCCATCTCAATTATGTTCCATTATCACACGATATCAGTTGCCTGATATTGATGTGACCTTGGAAGAGTACTGGAGAGGACAGAACCAACAATAGTTATGACAAGTCAGGAGCTTATTCGACAAGCATGGTTTCTGAGACCAATTCATAATGCAATAACAAAGCCTAAACAGAAAAATATATTCAACAATGCATCACCATAGCTAGCTATAATGCCCTTAGTATTTTCCCTTCCATTTTGTCTATTGTTGCCAGACGGCGATTATCAGATGAAGCTTGACAAAAATGAAATAGTAACACTAAACCTTACCAAAGTACTGCCTAAGGTCTTTGATGAAAGATTACCATATAGGGGTTTTTTGAAGGGTGAATTGGAAAACATAGCTACCTTATGGGCAATGAATAAAAAAGGACATATTGGATGGATAAGCGTTGATAATTTAAGTCAAATAGCCGGCGCGATATTTGTAACCAAGTATAAAACTAAAGACGGAAAAGAGATAGTACCAGAAGTAGAATCTTCATTAATCGACAAAGACGTAGACGTTTCTCAAGATGTGAATATTAATCAGGAAAGATTTGTCAAATCGTCGAATGATCAAGAAGTATTAAACAGGCCCGAAACCATAAAACGAATAAATTCTGACAGACGTGCACATGAATTGGGAAGAAAGTTAGTTCTTAATTCAGAAATAAACAAGGATCCATTTGGACGATTTAGATATACAAAGGTAAGATTTAGTATGAAGAAAGAAATAAACTTTGAAGAACAGTTTAGAGTAGCAATAAAGGCAACGAATATTTTAGTTACTAAATACAGGCAAATAACTTATGATTACTGGATAACTAAAGTAAGGGAAGAAGACATCTTCATATACAAGTCAGTGGATGATGATTCCTTCGATCAGTCATATGCTGCAAAAGGAATTGTTCAAATGAGATCCGACCATAGTCAAAATGTTGTACAAGCTCTACGCGAATCCTTAATATCTGACTTACCCGAATTTCCTTTTATTCATCTATATCTTGACGCCAAAAATGCACTAGAACGGGCTGATTATTACTTAGCGGTTATCCTTTCAGTAGCAGCATTAGAATCTATAATTAAAACATATCTCAGTATCTATTCTCAGAATAGTCCGCCGATAATCCAAGAGGAAGTCATTCGAATTAATCTTAGACGTCTTGTCAGTACAGTCTTACGAAAAATATTTCCTACAGACGACTACAAGAAATTGATAGATAACGTAACCAAAGCTATCGACCTAAGAAATGATATTATTCATGAATCAGAAATAGATGTTCCTAACGACAAAGCCGAAAATGCAGTTGAAGCTGTCGGAAGATATATGGAATTTATTTATGGAAAGTTTAGTAACTTTTCGTATAATTCATCAAATCAATCAGATGAAATCTTTTAGAAAATATCAATCTAAAGTGCTACAATTATTGGTCAGTCCACCTAGCTCGGATTGGAGTAACCACTGAAAATTCGAGTACTTCTACAACCTAGACATGGACATACCTATCCTTGAAATACTTAGCTTGGTTATGGTCGTGAGCGGCATGGTTGCAATTCCGGTTGTCCAGTAACCAAAACCAATTATAACCATAATTATAAGTTAACAGTCTGTTTTCATAAATGTAAATCCGTAAAAACTCTTGGATATTAACTGGTATGCTTCGTACTAAATTGCCATTTTATTCTGAATTACACTCTGTATTATTGAAGACCTGTGCACTAGCAGTTTCGAAAAACTTATCCTGCATGTTTACAGTGCCAACGTCTAATGAGAGAATAATAAAAATTGTTAGCAAACACAAGTTAATAAGTAGTGACATACCCTTACCACACCATGTCAAATTTGAAGTATTTTTGTATTGCGGCTAATTTTAGGGGCAATTGAGTTCCTAAACTACAATATTTAATGTCCATAATCATCTGAAATTCTTCTTCTATCCTATCCACAGCTCAAATAATATAAATCCAATAGGCCTTTAATACCGGTATGTCTGCAGAAAAGTTTCAAAAGGTAGCGAATAAAGATGATTTGAAAGAAGGAGACATGCTTAAAGTCGAAGCCAATGGAAAACAAATTGTCCTATCTATGGTTGAAGGGAAAGTGTATGCAATTGATGAGATCTGTACACATGAGGGTGGGCCATTAGATGAAGGTGAGCTTAACGGATATGACCTTAAATGTCCATGGCATTATGCATTATTCGATGTTAGAAATGGAATAGTTTCAGATGCAACAGTATGGGCAACAAACCTCAATTCATATACTGTGAAAGTAGACGAGACAAATGGAGATATACTAGTAAATCCAGATGGGAGGAAAATTTAATTCCTTGAAGGGAAAGTAGAACGCTCTTATTTTACGTATACGCATAACATATTTGATTCCGATGATTCCGAGTCTGAAGGGTCAGGGTATCTTTGCTATAATTTGCTGCATTTATTGCAGCTCTACTTATGATAGTAGTGATATAACTGTAGGTCCGACAAGGTAGCCAAACTCCGTGTATAAAGCTGTTGTCAGAATACCCTTCTGACATAGTCATATTGAATAATTAATTCTAAGGATGCGAAGAATACATCATATTTCTATGCAGTTTCTATAAATGATATTTAGATACCACACTGAAGACTAAAGGAGATATGGCCCGTGCTATTGAATTATTACACTATAGCCACCATCAGCCATCAGAATAGAGCCAACAATGAAGCTTGCCCTGTCTGATGCTAAGAAAGCGATAACTTCAGCAATCTCTTCTGGTTGGGCTGCGCGTCCAATAGGAGCGCGTTTGCCATGTTCACTCAGGAATTTGCGTCCATCTGGATTAATCTTATTGAGGAGATCTGTTACGACATCACCGGATCAAACCGCATTGACACGAATGCCATGGGAGATATTCTCTACTGCTAAAGTTCTGGTCAGCTGTGCAATGGCCCCTTTGGAGGCCGCATAGGCTGCGATTTGAGGAAATGTATAGAAGCAGGCGTACGAACCAACATTTACAATTGACCCACTATGGTTAGGGATCATAGCACGGAGCGCTTCCCGGGAGTGGAGGAACCATCCTCGTACATTGACTGCCATGATAGAGTCCCAGTCTTCTGTCGTCATATCGACCACAGGCTTGTAAATGATAGTCGCAGCATTATTTACTAGAATGTCGACCTTGCCAAAGCGCTCGATTGCCAAAGCGACTGCGCATTTTGCTGTCTCCTCGCTAGACACATCACCAATAATTGTTGCAATTCGTTCGTTACCGTGTGTAAGTTCATCGACTTCTGGCTTGATATCTTCGGCGACAACCGAAGCACCACGGGAGTTGAGAAGGGTTGCTGTAGCACGTCCGATACCGCTAGCGGCGCCAGTGACAATGGCGACTTTACCTTCAAACTCTGGCTGATTTACATTAGCCATAGTTTGATTTAATAAAGATACTATATCTTTGTTTAGTCGATCTGCTTGTCGCTATGCTCATATAATTCGATGTCAGACTATAAACATGACAAAGGTGGCTGTTGTGACAGGCAGTTCGAGTGGAATAGGTTATGAAACATCTCTACTGTTAGCGAGAAATCAATTTACTACTTATGCAACTATGCGAAATATAAACAAGAGTGATAGACTACGAGAAATTGCATTAAAGGAAAATATCCCCCTTAATGTTACTCAATTAGATGTAAACAGTGATTCGTCTGTAGATGATGCCATCGAAAATATTGTAAAAGAAAATGATAGGATAGACATTCTAGTCAACAATGCGGGCTATGACCTATTTGGCTCTCTTGAAGAATCAAGCCTTGAGGAGATAAAGCAGCAGTTTGAAACAAATGTTTTTGGTGTAATGAGAACGACTAAAGCAGTGATACCAACAATGAGAAAGCAGGGTAATGGCACAATCGTAAACATTAGTTCTGTTGGCGGGACAGTAGGATTGTTCCCATTTACCACAGCATACCATGCAAGCAAGTTTGCCATAGAAGGGTTCACAGAATCCCTAAGACAAGAAATAGCTGATTTTGGCATAAATGTCATATTAATTGAACCAGGATTTATAGGTAGTAACTTTATGGATAATATGAAGACTGCCAAAGGATTTGATCCAAACAAATCTCCGTATGCCAATATGGTGCAACGAGTCTTCCAAGGATTTGAGTCAATCAGTGCTCACTCTTCTCATCCTTCCAAAGTGGCTCACACAATACTAAATGCGGCGAATTCACCCAACCCAGAGTTAAGAAATCCCGTAGGAAAAGATGCAGAATCTATCTTCAGAGCGAGGAACGAACTATCTGACAGGGAACTGGAACGGTGGGCACGAGAGAGTTACATGGAAAAGAAAGGGTTTATACGTCAATAGTATTGTGAGATTACCAACTTGCCAATTAGTTACTATATAGTCGAAACGCTATAAATTGAACATTTGAGAACAAGGCAGTTAATGGTCCCCCTTATACGGCATAATCCTGCAGGAGATCCAACTTTGGTACACTGTTGGATCTCCTGCGGAATAAATTCTTACTTGGTGTGGATTAAAAGAATGAATTCTGCTTAGACATTAGCCTTCGTTAAATGCTCTCTTATATTCCTCGTAAAACATCTGTTTGATATCCATTGTCAACTCGCTTGTCGTTCTGGGGTCCTTTAGTTGTCTCTCTTCTCTTGTATTGATTCCTAGAGATTCTAGTTCGTTTAGCCACCAGCTATGCCTCTCGGGGTATTCGCCTTTAGTCATAGCTAAGTCCTTCTGGATGTTATGCTATAAAAAAGGGGGAGTAACAATCTTTTACTCTGATAATTCTTTCATTGTTATATCTAAATAGTATATTTCACAGAAGGTCCGAGTGTCAATCTTTAGGTATCGCCGCAGATGACCCAAGACTCGGCTCGGTGACCCTTCTTCCCAACGGCATTAGCTGAGTCTCCTGCGGCTTGTTACAATAACATACTACTTATCTAGACTTTTATCCTAAATTATACTTCTTTTGGATTTTCGAAGAAATGCTGGATGTGTTATCACGAAGGATGCAAAGAAATCATGCTTCCTTTGATGAATTCTAAATCTAATGAATCAAAACCAAGAGGGGCAACAAAGAATAACTGGAACAGAAACTTTAGGAGGGCTATAATGACTATTATTACTACGATTATTATAATAATGTAGATTAACGTACCTAGTACCAATTTGTTGAAGTCACAAGTGCAAGATAGAATTTATGCATTTTAGTCTAGTCATATAGCCATTTTTTACTAATGATTTCCCTCTACAAAAAAGCCTTTTTATGGTATATTGGCTAGTCTACGGTTAATGAAATCAATCACGTTATCGATTGTGACATCTTTGTTAGCAATAACATTGCTGATGTCAGTAGGACATTTGGTAAACACTTCCATTGCACAGGGTAACCAAACAAATTAAACAGGAGGAGGCGGACAAAATACGACTCTCCAAATTGAAGGAACCAGCGGGATAAACCAGAGCATAGCAAGAAATGAATCAGCTGGCGGCGGCGGGATGGCTCCAGGTTAGCTACAAACCGTTTAAAGTAAACCACCTGGATCTATTCGAACCAATTAAAAGATAATTCGACTTAAGACTAAAAGAGATTTTTCAGGTTTCTTTCCAAATATTTTCTATCGCATGGATCGCTAGGACGGATGTACCTGATATGATATTGTTCAAATGCTGCCGTGACGTATAATATAGTGTAATAGAGGATAGAAGTATGTGATAGGTTTCCAAAATGATGAACTCATTCCAGATTCATTTTCGATGGTTTCTTTAGATGTTGTAGTCATTGAAAGCACTTTTTCTCTCAATTTGCTAGAACCATCAGATAATTCTACTAAGGAATAGCAGATTTACTAGTACAATAAAAATGGATAAAATACGCAGTTATACCCCTCTCCATTATTTGTTTAGCTTCCGGGCTTTCTATTTTAGGAATCGTAACCTATTCCAGTCTTACATTTACAATAGAGCTAGCCTCAGCCCTCTAAAAATAAAAATAAAGGGTAAGGAGGCCTGTAAAAAATGAATATATGCATTGTCTAATACCCAAAATTAAAGAATACAGGACTATACCTGTTTTTTAAGTTCTCCCTTTTCCAAGGTAATTGTAATTTAACTCCCATACTTATGTCGTATCATTTCCTGTTGTGTCCATTTCATCTGCAAAAACTCCTAACAGGATTTTTGTGTCTACGGACCTACAAAGAGAACCATAAAATAATAGATGAAATTAAGTGACTTCCTAAGGGACGCCTTTGACTATGTCATTAACTTTACAATCTCATGCGACACTGAATAATGGGGTCAAAATCCCACGTCTGGGGCTAGGAGTTTATCAGACGCCAACTGGAGAAGCAACTATGAATGCAGTTACATATGCATTGAAATTTGGCTATAGACATATTGATACCGCTTGGTTATATGGCAATGAGGGAGACGTCGGTATGGTCGTGCGAGAAAGTCAGATACCGAGAGAAGAGATCTTTATTACGACAAAGGTATGGAATACTGATCAAGGATATGATTCCACACTTAGAGCATGTCAAAGAAGTTTGCAACACTTAGGACTCTCATATATTGATCTATACTTGATCCATTGGCCTGTTCAAGGAATGGGAACAGACACTTGGAAAGCTATGACTCAATTACTAAATGAGGGCAAAGCGAGAGCCATTGGGATAAGCAATTACGAGATTTTCCATATAAAAGAAATTTTACAACATTCTGATATTATACCCTCTGTAAACCAAGTTGAGTTTCATCCATTTCTATATCAAAAGGGGCTCTTAGAATTCTGCAAGAAAAATAATATTCAGCTGGAGGCTTATAGTCCATTGTCTAGAGGCAAGAAGCTTAATAATCCAATCGTAGTGAGCCTCGCAAATAAATATGGCAAAACACCAGCTCAAATTTTGATCCGGTGGAGCTTACAGCATGATCTAGTAGTGATTCCTAAATCTACCCATGAAGCTCGAATTAGGGAGAATAGCCAAGTATTTGACTTCGAGCTTAACGAAGAGGACATGAAGTTGCTCGACTCTCTCGATGAGGATTTGCATACGGTATTCCTTTGATATCGTAACGTTCCTTTTTGCCTTGGTCTTTACTCTGATCAGACTTGGTTTACACATTAACCCTTACTAATAATGTAGATGAGATCTTATTTCTGCTGGGTCGTATCTAGAGATCATAGTGATGATTAGTTTGATACGTTACTCTTAGGCATTGTAGATATAAAGATAGAAAAGTTAGATAATATTAGTATATTAAGCCATCTACGATCATTGCATGAACTTCTTTGTTAATTAGCTCTTCAGCTTTTTCTATTAAAGCACCTACTAGTCTACTGAAGAGGTGGTTCCATCACCAACTTCGTTGTCAACAGATTTTGCAACTTCGACCATCATTTTAGCTGCTGGATGTTGTACGTCAATCTCTTTGAGAATCGTTGCACCATCGTTGGTAATTGTAACATCTCCTATTGAATTTACAAGCATTTT